>Ga0207421_10000018_pt1 | contig 165161 bp, 139 predicted proteins | sample SodLakKL_010_SED_4_FD_187542 | JGI IMG/M metagenome (GOLD analysis project Ga0207421, IMG submission 187542) | Alkaline sediment microbial communities from Lake Tanatar, Kulunda Steppe, Russia - 8KL_010_SED (SPAdes) (version 2) | ecosystem: Environmental > Aquatic > Non-marine Saline and... | reverse complement strand
TTACGAATAATTTTTTCGCCGGTTTTTGAATATAATTATTACATGGCAGATAATAGAAGAGTAATGCCGGCATGAGAAAATCAGTAAACCCTAAATAATAAAAAATGACTATAAAAGACAGCAAACTCCTGTTTTTTATCCCTGCAAAACTATTATTATGCAAAACTCAAAACCAATACTTTTCTGCAATTTTGCCTGAATGTTACTGCAAAATTAACCAACATAAAAGGGAGGGATATTTAAAAACATAAAGTGAAAAACCGCAACGATTTATCTTAAAAAGGTTTTTTTATTATTGAATAAAATATATTTTTGTTACGGCTTTGAAAGATATTTTATAAAAATCGGTCACATCTAACATAATTAATGTATGAAAGAAAAAGTTATCAGTATTATTAAATCCTACGGTAGAGATCCGGAGCGCCTGATGGACATTCTCCTGGAGGTGCAGTCGGAATTAAGATGCGTTCCGGAGGAGTCAGTTAGCCTGATTGCCTCAGAATTAGGCCTATCAGAGGCTAAAGTTAATGAAACCAAAAGCTTCTACCACTTCTTCACATCCGAGCCTGTAGGTAAATATGCAGTTTACCTGAACAACAGCGCAACATCTAATATGATGGGCATGGCTGAAGTGGCTGATGAATTTGAGAAGCAGGCCGGTATAAAATTCGGGGAGAAAACACCCGACGGACTGATCAGTCTTGATTATACAGCATGTATAGGAATGGCTGACCAGGAGCCGGCTGCATTGATCAACTGGGTAGTATTCACAAATCTGGACCGTGAAAAAGTAAAAAAAATTGTCGCTCAAATGCGGGAAGGAAAGCCTGCTGACGCTATGATACCCCAGTATGGAGACGGCAACAATGCCAATCCACTGGTTAAATCAATGGTACAAAACAATATTGGTATTGAAGGCGAGGTTTGCCTGGGTGAATACAAACCCGGCGAAGGACTCTCAAAGGCTCTCTCCATGGATCCTGCAAAGGTCATAGATGAAGTCAAAAACTCAAACCTTCGCGGACGTGGAGGAGCAGGCTTCCCAACCGGACTCAAATGGTATTTCTGCTCCCTTGAAAAAGAAAAGGAGCGCTATGTATTTTGCAATGCCGACGAGGGCGAGCCGGGCACCTTTAAGGACAGGGTGCTGCTCACCGAGCGCATTCAAATGGTACTTGAGGGCATGACAATTGCAGGCTGGGCTATCGGAGCAAAAGAAGGAATTTTATACCTCAGGCATGAGTACAAATACCTGAAGGAGTTTATAGAAAATACGATCAAGGATCTGAGAGACAAGAACCTGCTTGGGGAAAACATTCAGGGCAAAGGATTCGATTTTGACATAAGACTGCAAATGGGAGCAGGTGCCTATGTATGCGGTGAAGAGTCGGCCCTTATCGAGTCGGCCGAAGGCAAACGAGGCGAACCCCGTTACCGTCCGCCTTTCCCCGCACAAATCGGATACAGGAACAAACCTACCGTTGTCAACAATGTTGAAACATTTTGCTCGGCGGTAAAGATTATGGAAAAAGGAAGCGAGTGGCATAAGAAAATAGGAACTGAAGAGTCGGCCGGAACGAAACTGCTGAGCATTTCGGGCGATTGCAAAAAGCCGGGTGTCTACGAAGTCAAATGGGGAATGACCCTCGATGAGATGCTTAAAATGGTAGGCGCCGAAGATACTCAGGCTGTACAGGTTGCCGGACCCTCGGGAACATGCGTGCCTCCTTCACAGTTCAACCGAAGGATAGCCATAGAAGACCTCCCAACGGGAGGATCCATGATAGTTGTAGGTAAAAACCGGGATGTTATCAGGGATATTGTGCTCAACTTCATGGAGTTCTTTGAAGAGGAATCGTGTGGTTCATGCATAACCTGCCGCTCGATTAACATGATACTGAAAAAATTTGTGAACAAGGTAGTTGAAGGTAGCGCTATCAAAAAGGACCTCGAAAGCATGAAGCAGTGGGGAAAGGTGATGACAAACACAAGCCGTTGCGGCCTCGGCCAGAGTTCGGCAAACCCTGTTTTAACAACACTTGCCAATTTCCCGCAGCTTTATGATGAAAAGGTCAGCGATGCCGAATTTCAAAGTGACTTCGACATGGAAAAGGCCATTGTTGAATCATGCGAGGCTGTCGGCCGCCCACCGCATGTTCACGAATAAAAATAATGCTAACAAAAAAATAATATACAATGAGTGATAAAGTTAAATTCACAATAGACGGTAAAGAGTGTACAGGTAAAAAAGGGCAGTTGCTGGTTGATGCTGCAACCGAAAACGGAGTCTACATACCTGTGCTTTGCCACTGGAAAGATGTAGAGCCCGCCGCCTCGTGCAGGATCTGCACTGTTAGGGTAAACGGAAATTACATCACAGCCTGCACAACTACAGTCGAGGAGGGCTCCACTGTGGAGAACGACACACCCGAAATCCGGGACATGAGAAAAACCATTGTAGAAATGCTTTTTGTCGAAGGTAACCATTTTTGCCCCTCATGTGAAAAAAGCGGCGACTGTGATCTTCAGGCACTGGGCTACCTTTATCAGATGATGGTGCCCCGTTTTCCCTATGCATTTGAAAACAGGGAAATACAGGCCTCATCACCCAAGATCTTTTTGGACAAGAACCGGTGCATATTCTGCAAGCGCTGTATAAGAATGATAAAGGACGATCAGGACAGGAACTATTTTGCTTTCAAAGGCAGGGGCAATCATCTTGAGATCACCATTGATGAAAAGCTTGCAGCCGGCATGACAGAGGAGCAGGCTCAAAGAGCAATGGAGATCTGCCCCGTCGGAGCCATACTTCGCAAGGAAGTGGGCTTCATAACACCCATCGGTAAAAGAAAATACGACAAGGTTCCCATAGGTTCCGATATTGAATCACAAAATAAAAAGGGAGGAGAAAAATGAGTAAACCAATTATAGCTACAGCATCACTTGCAGGATGTTTTGGATGTCACATGTCTGTCCTTGACATCGATGACAGGATCCTTAAGCTGATAGAGCTTGTCGACTTCAACAAATCCCCCATAAATGATATAAAAAACTTCACCAAAAAGTGCGATGTCGGCATTATAGAAGGGGGGTGCTGTAACACTGAGAATGTACATGTTCTGAAACAGTTCAGGGAAAACTGCAAAATACTCATCTCGCTTGGTCAATGCGCAATCATGGGCGGTCTTCCTGCAATGAGGAACAACATTCCGGTTAAGGAGTGTCTTGAGGAAGCCTATTTTAACGGAGTAACCGTGGGGGAAAACAAGGAAAAAATTATACCCAACGACGAAGAGCTCCCGATAATACTTGACAAGGTTTATCCTTTGCATGAAATTGTAAAGATAGACTACTATCTTCCCGGTTGTCCCCCAAGAGCGGATTTAATATGGACCGCGCTGGAGGCTCTTGTAACCGGTAACGAGTTAAACATTCCCTATGAATTAATTAAGTACGATTAATCTGATGTAAAATATGGCACAAAAAATAACGATAGAACCTGTAACCAGAATAGAAGGCCACGGCAAAGTTACAGTCCACCTAGACGACAACATGAATGTGGACCAGACGCGTCTGCATATAGTAGAATTCCGCGGGTTTGAACGCTTTATACAGGGTCGGCCCTACTGGGAAGCCCCGGTTCATGTGCAGCGCCTTTGCGGCATCTGTCCCGTAAGCCACCACCTTGCAGCCGCAAAGGCCCTTGACGTAATAGTCGGTGCCGGCACGGGAGAAGGACTTACCCCGACAGGTGAAAAAATGAGAAGATTGATGCATTACGGGCAAATATTCCAGTCCCATTCACTTCACTTCTTCCATCTCTGTTCACCCGACTTTCTTTTCGGGTACGATGCTGATCCGGAAAAGCGTAACGTTGTGGGTGTGGTAAACGAATTCCCTGAGCTGGCAACCCAGGCGGTTATGATGCGCAAATACGGCCAGGAGGTGATAAATTACACTGCAGGCAAGAAAATACACGGAACAGGGGCTATCCCTGGCGGTATAAACAAAAACCTCCCGGTTGAGGAACGCGATCTTCTACTTAAAGGAGACGACCCACTGAACGCTGATAAAATGATTGAGTATGCCGAAGGCGGCCTTGCGGTGTTCAAGGATATCTACAGCAAAAACAAGGATTTTATTGACAATTTCGCCCACTTTCCCTCAAACCACATGAGCCTTGTCAGAAAAGACGGCGCTCTTGACCTTTATCACGGTTTGCTGAGGGCTGTAGACAAGGACGGTAAGAAGATACTCCACGATATCGACTATCAGGAATATCACAAATACATTGAAGAAGAGGTGCGCAGCTGGAGCTACATGAAGTTCCCCTACCTCAGGGAGTATGGCACGGATAAAGGCTGGTACCGTGTGGGACCGCTGGCAAGGTTAAACACCGTCGATTTCATACCCACACCTAAAGCCCAGGCTGAATTTGAAAAGTTTAAGGCCCATACCGAAGGAAAGCCCAACAACCATTGCCTGCACACACACTGGGCGCGTCTGATAGAGACGCTTCATGCGGCGGAAATGATAAAAGAGCTTCTCCAGGATCCCGATCTGCAAAAGGATGATCTTGTTACAAAAGGAACCAAAGGCAACGAAGGGGTGGGACTGATCGAAGCTCCCCGGGGAACCCTTTTCCACCACTACAAGATCAATGAAAACGACCAGGTATCGATGTGCAACCTTATTGTTTCAACCACTAACAACAACGAGCCGATGAACCAGTCGGTCAACTTTGTGGCGAAAAACATGATGTCAGGCCAGCCTGTGATCACAGAGCCGATGAAAAATGCTGTTGAGATAGCCATCAGGGCTTACGACCCGTGTCTGAGCTGTGCAACTCATGCTTTGGGCAAAATGCCTCTTGAGATAAGCATGTATGGTCCGCGCGGCGAAAAGCTCGATAATTACAGATCTTAAACTGCATTTAAAATCATTTTAAGAAGTCCGCCACCGGCGGACTTCTTAATTTAACAACACTGCATACAAATGGAAAAAATCCTCATATACGGATATGGAAACCCTGGCAGAAGGGATGACGGACTAGGTGCTCATTTTACCGAACTTATAGACAAATGGGCAAGTGAAGAAAAAATTTCAAATATATCGACCGACTGTAATTACCAGCTCAACATTGAAGATGCTGAAGTTATCTCCCGGTATGATACAGTAGTCTTTGTAGATGCATCAATGGTTGAAGATATTGAAGATTTCAGACTCGAGGCGGTTAAACCCGACGATGCAAGGATTGAATTCACAATGCATGCCGTGTCGGTTGCTTATGTGGTGCACCTGTGCAACAAGCTCTACAATAAATTCCCCGGTGCTTATGTGCTTCACATTAAAGCCTGCGACTTCGGTTTTGCCGAGGGAATTACCGACGGTGCAAAAAGGAATATGAATGCAGCACTTGATTATATGAAAGGGTTCCTGAAAAAAAGAGCCGTTTGCGGAGAATGCCGCAAATAATTCAACCTGCGGATATGCCGTTGCCGTCAAGGAGACTGTAGGAATGCCCCCCGCAGGTGAAGCAAACATACCCCTCTCCAGTTTCACATGTACGGGGCTTCATTACACTCTCCCCGCATAGACGGCATATAACGCTCTCATAAATCTTTGCATAACCGGGAATGTCAACCTCTACCCGTTCAACTTTGAAGAGCTTTTCAAAATCAATGGTCAAAGTGCCAAAAGACCTCTCAAGCGAGGTTTTTCTGTAGGCAGCCATGAGCTGCGGATCACGGTTTTGCTCCTCAACAACCTTTTGGTAGAGATTTTGATAATCGGGGAAAGCCTCATTTATAACCTCCCGCGCCTCCGCTCTGGAGCTTACCCTGATGCCATGGCCATCCCTTTTAGTGAGTGTAAAAGCCATTTTGCCGAGATCTTTAAAAATAAGTGCATTATTACCGAATGTACAGCCGGTTACAAACTGAACTCCGTCGGAGAAGCAATTGTTGGTCTCGGTCACAGCCAAAAGATCCTCCATACCATCCGACTCGGCTTCCTTTTCGTTCATGGCATATGTTGCGGCCATAACCCCCATTGCGAGCCCGGGACAAAAATGGCCGTGTATTTGCCCGGCTTTGATCATAAGCGATTCGGTCCGCTGTGAATGTATCTCATTTCGGATATCGATGCGCGGACTGCCCTTGAGCTTTCCGCGGTGCACGGGATTATTGTCATATTCATAAGCAAAAAGGGAGGTATCGCAATTTTTAATGTCCAGCACCGGAGTACCGTTGATGGCATCAAGTCCACGCACCAGCAACTCATTTCCGCTGCGGCGCATCAGCTTCACAGTGGTTACACCGATAAGGTTGGGTCTTTTGGGACTGCGTGTGGCAAAAACACCGCGCATAACCCCGGGGTTGTTGGGAGTGTCGGTTTGAAGTGTTTTCCGGGATTTGTGGAAAAAGTAGACAATATCGATATAATCATTCTCTTCAATGCCTGTAAGCGCTTCTGTATACCGGTCATATATAACCACTCTGCTATCCTCTTCCTTTATTTTGCGGTAATCTTCCGGGGAGTCGAAGGAATTGCGGACCTCTCCGACAGGCTCGAACTGAAAATTTTGCATAACCAATTATTTTTAGTCTTGGTTTTCAATGCTGCTTTCGGGTATAACATGAAAGCAGCCATTATTTTTAATAAGGCGCACCTTTATATCATAAAGCCTCTCAAGTCTCTCTTCTGTAACAATTTCCCTGCCCCCGCATGCATAAATCTCTCCCTCTTTCAGCATCATAATATGTGAAGCATAACGCATTGCAAGGTTGATATCGTGAAGTGCCACAATCACGGTCAATCCCTGTTTACAAAGATTTTTAAGTGTATCCATTATCCTGACCGTATGCTTCAGGTCGAGATTGGAAGTGGGCTCATCAAGCAGCAGTATACCCGGCTGCTGGGCAAGAGCCCTTGCAATGAAAACGTTCTGCTGCTGTCCGCCACTTAGCTTATTGATATCTTTCATTGCAATATGATCGAGCTTCAGGCGGGCTATAACATTTGTGGTAATATCAATGTCACTCTGAGATGGTTTCCAGTTTATATAGGGCTTGCGTCCTAAAAGAACGCTGTCGAAAACTGAAACCGGAGAGTCCCCGGCTTTGTTCTGAGGCACATAGGCCATTTTTTTGGCAATTTCGCGAAGTGTTTTCTCCCTGATATTTTCCGAAGATATATAGACGGTTCCCTTGCGTGGCCGCAATATGCCGTTCATGCACTTTATAAGGGTGCTTTTGCCCGATCCGTTTGGACCTACAACCGCCATAAAATCGCCTGTGCCAATCTCACACCTTACATTTTTCAAAACAGGTGCTCCGTTATAGCTGAATTCTATGTTATGAACCGAAATCTCCATGGAAAATAATTTTTTAACTATTGCCAATATGTTCTGTTCATTCCCCTTACAAGCAGAAACAAAAATAAAGGTGCTCCCAGAAATGAGGTTAGTATCCCAACCGGCAGCACAACAGGTGCAATTATTGTGCGCGCCAGAGTATCGGAAGAAAGCAGGAACAAACCTCCGAACAAAGCAGAAGCCGGTATTAAAAACTGTTCTTCACCTCCGGTTATACGCCTGACAATATGAGGAACAACCAGACCGACAAAAGCTATCACACCGTAAAAAGAGACAACTACTGCAGTTGCCAGGGAAGCCACCACCATTCCTGCAAGCCTGACATAGCGAACATTTACCCCTATACTGCCGGCATACTCATCGCCAGACTGCAGGGCTTTGTAATTCCATATATGAAAGAAAAAATAAATCAGCACCGCCACAGCGGTCACACCGATTATAAGAACATTGGCCCAGTTTGCACGTCCCAGATCCCCGAATGTCCAGAAGACTATCGAGGCAAGCTGAACATCGTCGGCAAAATACTGCATAGCAGATATTCCCGCCCCAAAAAGGGAGCTAATTATTATACCGGCCAGGATGATTATTTCAGGACCGGCACCCCTGAAACGTGAAAGCATAAGAATGACAGCAACAGCCAGGAGGCTCCAAACAAAGGCTGAAATTGTAAGTATATAGGGATTGACTACCGTGGCAACATCATTTGATCCGGTGTAGCTGCCCCCTGCTCCTAAAACAATTATTGCAAAAGCGGCACCGAAAGCCGAGGAGCCCGATATCCCCAGTGTATAAGGTGAAGCCAGCGGATTTCTCAAAAGGCTCTGAATAACAGCACCCGAGACCGAAAGAGCTATGCCGGCAAGAATTGCACCGGCAATGCGCGGCATGCGCACGTGATACACTACCCTTGAAGTAAACTCCGGGGCACTCCCCTTCAAAAGATCCGCCAAATCAGGCACCCCAACCGGGGCTGACCCCGTTGCAAGGGCTATAACGGTCATTGCCAGCAAAGCTGCAAAAACTATGATCAGAAACAATAGTTTGTACTGCTTTCTCCTTTTATACTCCTTTCGCACTATTTCTTCCCTGTCGGACACTTTTGAGGATTTTTAACGTTATCAAAAACTTTGACCGCTTAACCTTTTAAAAACTTTGAAAGAGTCTGCCATATCTGCCTCACGGTTGTAAAACATCTCCAGAACCTCCGTGGTAATATCGTCAAAATCAACATCCTCAAATCTTTCCGGATAAAGCAGCTTGCCTGTAAACCAGGAGTTAAGTATCACATACTCATAATTGGTAGCATAATTGTTATATGGAAGCAAAGTAAATATTTTTTCGTTTTCAACAGCTTTAAGTGAGCCTGCAAGAGCAGGTTTTGTTTCAAGATCGCGGGCAACAAGTGAAAGGCCTGCTTTGTCAACAAAAATATAATCGGGATCCCAATACATTATCTTTTCAATATCAACAAATGTGCCTCTCACATGAGATATCAGCCTGCTGTCAATCCCGGCTGCCACATTGTTTGCATTTACAAGCAAAAAAGGGGCAAACCGGTGATGAGTGGCGCTTAGACCGTAAGATCCGCTGTATGAAATCCCTCCCACATACACAGAAGGTTTTTGCCGGGGAGCAATATCTTTTGTCCTTGCATCAAGCTCGCTTATTGTTTGCCTGATATAAGAGGCCAGAGAGTCGGCTCTCTCTTCCCTTTGGATAACATTGCCGGCAACTTCCAGAGATTTAAGCAAAGTTTCGGTATCCCTGCCCAGATCGGTGCATTCGAGGGCGATAACCGGTATTCCGGTTTTAGCCTGAAGCTGATCGGCATCCGAAGCCGTAGTATAGGTTTTAAATATTACATCCGGTTCCGCATTCATTATCATTTCCGGATCGCCACCCATGGAAGGCCCTATAGCCGGCAACTCTTTAAGCCGGGGATACGCCTCTGTATAAGGTCTGCTATCCCTTTTCTCCGGCTCCTCTATTCCAACTATCAACGGCACCGCATCCATATAGACCAGAAGGCGCAAAGCCCCGGCTCTCAAACCGACTACACTTTCTATATTTTCAGGAACAACAACCTCCCGGCCCAGGACGTCTGTAACAACCCTCTCTTCTTCGCCTGCCGGTCTGCCGCTGTCACCGCAGGAGGGAAGCAACAAAATGGCAACGGTAAAAAACTTTATCCGGTTGTAAAACATTTTTCTGAAACTTTTTGCCATCATATTAAAATTTTAGCTCTACACGTCCTGTTATCAATCTTCCCGGCGACATATAATCGATGGTTTCCATATAACGGTTATCGAAGATATTTTGCACATCAAGCGAAACGACGTACCTCTCCTGAAAGGTCCTTGAGACAACAAGATCAAGAGTTACATAGCCGTCAAGCTTCACCTGATTTGCATCATCGCCAAATTGTCTCCCTTTGTACACAGATCTGACCGAGAAATCGGCAAGCCTGTTCTCCCAGAAAACCGAAAGGGATGCATTATGCCCTGGCACATATTTCAGATAATTACCCTCAAGCCCGGGCCTTTCTTCAAAAGATGCAATCCTGGAGTCGTTATAGCTATAACCCCCCATAATACTGATTCCCTTGGCCGGAGTAAATTCAATCTCGGTTTCTATCCCTCTTACTCTAACATCGGTAACATTTTCCCTGCGAAATATGGTACGCCCGTATATACTGTCGTCTGTTGCAACATAATAGAGAAAATCCTCTCCCTGCATAAGGTAGGCAGATGCGGAGACTTTCATATGGTCAGTGGGATAAATGTCAAACCCGGTTTCATAATTGACAATTGATTCCGGCTCCAGTTCAGGATTGGCGTACTTGGGGCCTACCCACATCCAGCCGGTGCGGGTCAGATCGTCAAGGATCGAAGCCCTGAATCCGTGTGACCATGAAAGATAGGCACTGAAATTTTCAATAAAGTTAAATCTCAATCCGGCACGAGGTGAAAGCTTCATCCAGGTATTTGATGTAAGCTCCGGAATGGTACTCCAGGGATCTGTCGAATAATACTCCCCGTCGGAAAATGTTACACGGTCCAGCCTCAATCCCCCAAGCAGTCTCACCCTGTCGTCCATAAAAGAATGCTCGTTTTGAATATAGCCGGCCACACTTGAGATAACACCTTCATTGTAGACCGTATCGTAAGGCTCGGTCTGGTAATAATCACCCCCTTTTATGCTGCCTCTTTTGTACTCAAATCCTCCGGTAAGGGTATTGTTTTCACCAAGCTCCCTGCTTATGTTGAAAAGAAGTCCCATATCCTCCCTGTCTGAATCCACATCAAAACGGGAGTAATTTCCCTCTCTCATATTTTCATTTATATCGTAGTAGTTTTCAAGCTGATAATAAGCATTCATATTATAGGAGGTCTTTTCATCACCACCTTTTAAGTTCCCTCTTATAAGATTAGTGTTGAAATTCCTGTAGCAGCCATCAGGTGCAAAAACCTGAAAACCTTCTCCCCGCTTATCCCTGAAAACATCATACTGAATTTCCCAGTTAAGCCATTTGCTCTGATCATAACCAAGTCGTGCGGAAACACCCATTTCTTCAAGAAAACGCTTCCTGTCGTGGGGGGTTCTCTCCTCAGGCGGAATACTATTGTATCCGTCACTTTGAAGATAAAACTGCGAGAGGGCTCCGTAATAGCCCTCCTCACTTCTGACACGCACATTGAGATCCTGGCGGAGGGTATTATATCTTCCATACCCGACACCGCTAAAAACCTCAACAGGCTCTGAAGGTGTTTTGGTTATAAGATTAATAACCCCTCCCATTGCATTGTTCCCGTAAAGGGAAGAGCCCGGTCCCTTGAAGACCTCCACTTTTTCTATATCATAATGATTTATCCTGTTCCAGTTCACCCCTCCTTCATCAGATGTGTTAAGAGGCACACCGTTCATAAGAACAAGAGTCCTTGACTGCTCGTCGCCTGATAGTCCGCGCACGGTAACCATGGGACGCTGAGTGTACATCCCTGCCCCCCTGTTGACATTCACCCCGGGGGTAAACCTTAAAATATCATCTATCTGTCCTGATGAAGACAGCTTAAGCATTTCATGATTAATAACAGATATTCTTGAAGGTATCTCAAAATTGTCGCGCTCGGTTTTTGTTGCCGTTACCACCAGCTCTTCAAATTCCAGCATAGAGTATATGGTATCGGGGGAGTGCTGCACGGTGTGATTTGTATCAGTCAATTGTGGCCCGCGGCGTACTGTATCGGAAAGCTGATTACCGGCAAGAGAAAAAGAAAGAGAAAAGAAAATGAACACTGGTAAAAAAAATATTCTGTAATTCATAATTGCGATGATTATTTTTTCTTTTTTATAATTGTGATATTTCTTGGTGTCAACATCTGCATAATTCGTGTTACTTTTGGTGTAAAAAAAATTTATTCAATATCTGTCATAACAAACCTTCCGTGCTTGACCCCTTTTGTCCCGATTATCCTGTCGGACAACTCCTTAAGCTTAAGCGCATTGCCTTTCACGGCAATAGTCTCCAGGCACAGGTCATGGGCAAGATGAACATGCTGGGTTGAGAGTATCAGATCGTGATACTCGTGCTGTACATGCATAAGATTGTTATTCAGCTCCCGCTTGTGATGATCGTAAACTATAACTACCGCACCTGCAACAATTTTGTTGCTGTCAATCTTTTCCTTTGTCAGAGAATCTTTTATTAGATATCTTATCGCCCGTGACCGGTTGGGAAACTTACTTTTTTCAACCAGCTTGTCCAGCTCAGTTAGTATATCCTCTTCAAGGGATACACCGAACCTTTTCACCTTCATGTGTCATCAATTTAAAAATATGTGACACAAAAGTAAGTTTTTTATAAAAAAGCGGCAATAAAAAAATTGAAAATTTTAACTAAAAAAGTCCCGGCGGAAAATTAGCTTAAAGATCAGCTTATCGCCTCACCTATCCAGTTGTATAATTCATCCATCCCCTCGCCTGTTGTAGCCGAAACAGTGAAAAACTCAAGCTTGTGATTGACCTTCAGGGCATATTCCCTGCATTTGTCAAGGTTAAAATCCAGATGGGGCAACAGATCTATTTTGTTTATCACACAAATATCGGAGGAATGAAACATTCCGGGATACTTCAATGGCTTGTCCTCCCCTTCTGTTACACTTATAACCACAATGCGCCTGCCCTCACCGAGATCAAACATAGAGGGGCAAACCAGATTACCCACATTTTCAATGATCAGTACAGAATTGTCGGCTACATTTAGCTGTTTAACTGCCTTGTTTACCATGCCGGCATCAAGATGGCATCCGCTGCCTGTGTTGACCTGGATAACCGGAGCACCGGTGGCATCAATACGCCTGGCATCATTCATAGTCTGCTGGTCGCCCTCTATAACATAAAACTTCATATCACGGCCTGAGCCGGTTATGATCTTTTCTATAAGGGTTGTCTTGCCCGAACCGGGAGAGCTGACCATGTTAAGGGCAAAAATATTCTTTGCCTCAAAATAGCCCCTGTTCCTTTCTGCAAGCAGGTTATTCTGAGCCAGCACATCCTGTTCGAGCTGCACCACCTTCGATCCTCTGCCGTCATGGGAATGAGAATGGTAATGCTCGTGAGGGTGATCATGGGTATGAGAATGGCCGTGATCATGTGAGTGTTCATTATGATGGGGGTGGCTGTGGTCATTACCGTGACCATCCCCGTGATGGTGATCATGAGAATGACCTCCCTCCCGGCCGGGTATGGTATACTTTGTTGTGTTGCCGGTTTGTTCGCATCCACATGTTGTACACATAATCAGAGTTTTTTATGTTTTTTTACTAAAGTAAATATAGTGATATTTTTTCCAATTACCTGCCATTTAAAAGTGTCTTCCCCTGTTTGAAATTAGTTTTGCCTTACAGGCAGGCCTTGTTACGTGCAGGCTTATGCGGTCAGGCAAAACAAGCTTGCCTGGCACTTACAAAGCAGATCAGTCCATTTTGAATGACCTGACCTTCAGCTCATTACCTTTAACTATCGTTGTTTTGACCGAGCCACAACGGGGGCATTCAGAGTAATAGGCTGATGTATCAAACTCATGGGTGCAATTGCTACAACGGGCCACCGGAGTTATCCTGTTTACAGTGAATTTAACATCTTTGAGCATTTTGGTTTTTTCCGCATTTTCAAAGGCAAAGCCGAGGGCATCAAATTCAATGCCGGCCAGCTCACCCACATCCAGCTCAATTTCATGCACCGCTACAGCATTGTTCTTTGAGGCATTCTCCTCTACAATGTCGAGTATGTTCATCACAATCGAGAGTTCATGCATAATAACGCTTATTTAGCAAATTCTGGGCAGCTGACCGCCTGCAAGCATGTCCATAATCCTTCTGCCCCCTATACCGGTATGCAAGACCGCCCTGCCGGGATGCTCATCAACCACCTCTCCTATAACGGCGGCATCCCTGCCCAGTGGATGGCTTTTCATTGTCTGAACAACTTTTTCGGCATCAGCGGCATCTGCAACCATAACAACCTTCCCCTCGTTTGCAACATAAAACGGATCAAATCCCAGCAACTCACACATACCCCTCACATTCTCATCAACCGGCACCGAATTCTCATCTATATCTATACCATACCTGCTTAGCCGGGTTATTTCGCAAGCCACAGTTGCCAACCCTCCCCTTGTGGCATCGCGCATAAACTTAATGCCGGCACCCGTATCAAGAACATCACTAATGAGAGTGTTCAAAGGAGAGCAATCGGAGCTGATATCACTTTTGAATCCCTGAAAATTGCGTGCGGCCATAACAGCCATACCGTGACGGGCAATGGAGCCGTTTATTATTATTTTGTCGCCTGCCCTGATACCGCTCCCCACGCCTATCTCAGCATATTTTTCTTCAACCTGGCCTATACCTGAAGTATTTATAAAAAGCTTGTCGCATTGACCCTTGCTGACAACCTTGGTGTCACCGGTTACAACAAGGACATTCGCCCTGCGGGCCTCTTCGGCCATTGCGGATACAACCGATTCAAGCTCCTGGAAAGCCAATCCCTCTTCAATAATAAAAGCGGCACTTATATATCTGGGAATTGCCCCCGAAACGGCCAGATCGTTAACCGTACCACAGACGGCAATAGTGCCGATATTGCCACCCGGGAAAAAAACCGGGTCAACTACATAGGAATCGGTAGTGAAGGCAAGCTTTTGTGACCCCGCCTCCAGCAAGGCAGAATCGCCCTCACGGGCAAGAAACCTGTTTTCAAAGTACTTGTAAAACAAATCCTTTATCAGGGAGTGTGTAAGTTTCCCTCCGCTTCCATGTCCGATCTGTATATATTTTTCCATCATGAATTGAATCTGTAATAAGCATTGCATGCACCTTCATGCGAAACCATGCAGGCTCCCACCGGATTTACCGTATTGCAAACCTTGCCGAAAAGGGGGCATTCATCGGGTCTTTTCAAACCCTTTAAAATCTCACCACATATACACCCTTTATCTTCGACGGTTTTTTCAACTTCAGCTTCTATCATCTTTTCGGCATCAAATCGGGCAAACTTTTCTCCAATACCCATTCCGCTAAAAGGAATAACACCAAACCCCCTCCACCAGTCATCCCTCAGTTCAAACACCTCCTCCATCATCTTTAACGCTATTTTGTTGCCTTCTGGTTTTACCACCCTTTTATACTGTATCTCAACACAGAACCTGCCCTTGTTAATCTGGCGCAAAAGCATGTAGACCGACTGCAAAATATCGACAGGCTCAAAACCTGAAATAACACACCCTACCCCGTATTTTTGAGGAATATCCCTGTATATTCCCGAACCGGTAATGGTACTTACATGGCCCGGGGCAATATACCCGTCAATTTTCACCCCTTCATCGATCAGAGTACCCATAGCGGGAGGCATTACTTTGTGCGAGCTGAGAACAAAAAAGTTTTCGATATTCTCCGCCGCAGCATTTTTAATACCCGCAGCAGTTCCGGGTGCGGTAGTTTCAAATCCGATCCCGGGAAAAACAACCTTTTTGGAAGGATTTTCCCTTGCTATATCAAGAGCATCCAAAACCGAATATACAAGCCGAATATCTGCGCCCCTGCTTTTTTCCTTTTCAAGGGAAGAGGAAGAGCCGGGAACTCTCATCAAATCGCCGAATGTTGTTACAATAACATCTTCCCTTCGGCTCAAGGCAACAACATGATCGATAAAGCCCTTGCCTGTGACACATACAGGGCAACCGGGACCAGACATCAATTTTACATTGGAAGGCAGCAGAGAGGGTATGCCAAATTTCTGCATTGCCCAGGTATGCCCTCCGCATACTTCCATCAAAGCCACCTGCCGGTTTGCAACAGAGGCTATTTTTTCTGCCAGGTTACTTACCAGCTCCCTGTCCCTATACTCGTCAATATACTTCATTAATAATATGTTAGGTAGAAAAAATCAGGGAAGTTGATCTTCATCTTCGCGTTTGTTCATCTCATCCAGCTCGTTGAACAAACGCAGAGTTTCCTCTGCCTCTTCTTCACTTAATTTTTGTATGGCAAAGCCGGTATGCATAAGCACATAATCACCCACATTCACCTCCTCAAGCAACTGAAGGGATGTTTCATATTGGGTGCCGCCCACGGAGACAACGGCTTTGTCACCGTCAACGGATATAACTTTTCCGGGAATACTCAAGCACATATATCAGCTGTTATTAATTCACAACCACATTTTTTCAGCCGCAAAATTAAGAAAATTTATTGTTTTCCCCTTCTCCTTTTTTCGGCACCTACGATTAGCTGTCCCAAAGCTATTCCCCCATCATTGGCCGGCACATCCAGGTGAGGGAAAATCCTGAAACCTTCCCCCTTTAGCCTTTTTTCAATATTTTCGGTCAAATAGGCGTTCTGAAAAGTCCCGCCGGAGAGGACAACTTTTTTTATACCCCTGCTTCGGCTTATGAGGGATACCGTATTTACCACGGCATCAATCACTGTATTGTGAAAACGTGCAGATATAACCGAAACCGGAACACCACTTGTCAAATCCTTTACAATTCCCTCAATTGCAGGTGTAAATGAAATGCTTTCCCCTGTAATATATTTATAAGATTTTGAAACTCCCTTTTTAAGAGCCGATTCAAGCCGCATTGGGGCCTCGGCATGAAAGCTGCTTTCAACGCATAATCCGGTCAGGGCACTCACACCGTCAAACAGCCGGCCGGCACCTGCAGAAAGAGGTGTAATACCCTCATCCATTGCCCTGCACAAAATATCTGCTTTTTCTTTATCCAGGTTTCTGATAAAGGGAATATCAATAGAGGTAAAATCCTTCCCAAAGGTTTTATACAAAAGAGATACCCCCATACGCCATGGCTCACCGGCAACCCTGTCTCCCCCGGGCATTGGCATATACTCAAAATGTGATACCCTCCGGTAATCTTCAAGATCACAAACCAAAAACTCGCTTCCCCAGATATTGCCGTCATCACCATACCCGGTACCATCCATGGCCACTCCTGTCACGGTCTCATCCAAACCATGGCAGGCCATGGATGAAGCTATATGTGCATGATGATGCTGAACCCTGAAAACGGGTAAATCAAAATTGTCCGAATAACGGGTGGAAAGATAATCGGGATGCATGTCGGTTACAACATGCGAGGGTTTAAACCTGAAAAGCTTCTTGTACTTTTCGATAGTTTCGGTATAATATTCCCATGTTTCAATATTTTTCAGATCACCTATATGCTGGCTTAAAATAGCCTGACTCCCCTTTCCTATGCAAAAGCAGTTGGAAAGCTCTCCACCGGTGGCAAGCAGACCCTCGACATTGGATGAGACATTGACCGGGACCGGAGCATAGCCTCTTGAACGCCTGAAAACACGTTCTTTTCCGTTTATTACCCTGACCACCGAATCGTCGGTTCTGTTATAAATTTCTCTGTTATATGTGAGAACCGCATCACAAATTTTGCCGAAGGTCTCAACAGCCTTACTGTTGGTGGTTATAATAGGCTCATCCGAGATGTTGCCGCTTGTCATAACTATAGCCTCAAGCCTCGAGTTTTCAAACATTAAATAGTGAAAAGGCATATAGGGCAACATTGCACCGATTGTGTCAAATCCTGCATTAACCTGGTAAGGAAAGGGCGCTTTTTCACCGAGCAAAACAATCGGTCTTTTAAGAGACAAAAGCGATTTTTTCTCCTGCTCCCCTGCATGGGCATAACGGCTCAGGGTGCTGATACCGGAAAACATAACGGCTAAAGGCTTGCCTTCGCGAGCCTTTAGCTTTCTCAATCTTGCCACCGCCTCCCGGGAAAAAGCATCGCAGGCTAAAAAATAACCGCCCAACCCCTTAATTGCAACAATTCCTCTATTTTCCATAAGCCGGATTGCTGTTTCCAAAATCCGGCGCTGATCGGATATTTCACTGCCATCGCTTAAGTGAAGGTGGTAGCGGGGACCGCAATCGGCGCAGGCAACCGGCTGTGCATGGAACCTGCGGTCTGTTATATCATCGTACTCCCCGCGGCAGGAGGAGCACATCCTGAAATCCCTCATTGTTGTCTTCTCCCTGTCGTAAGGGAGGTCCTTAATAATGGTGAACCGCGGACCGCAATTGGTGCAGTTGACAAATGGATAATCTATGCGGTTTGACTGGGTTTTCATATCGCCAAGACAATCATCGCAGACTGCTATATCGGGACTTACATCTGTTACGGTATCGGAAACGGATCTGCTTTTGACTATTTGAAACCCCTGCATCTCAAGAAGGGGTACCTCTTCAAAGGCAACCGACTCAATATTTGAAGCGGGAGGGGCAGATTCCCTGATACATCTGACAAATTGCTCAACCTGCCGCTCATCGCAGTTAACCAATACGCTCACCCCGTCATTGCGGTTCTCGACACTGCCGCTGAGACCTAAACCGGAGGCCAGCCTGTAAATAAAGGGTCTGAAACCAACACCCTGTACAAGTCCCTTAACCTCAACACGAAATGTTTTATATCTGTTGTTATTTTTCCCTGACATTACTTTTCAATATTAACGCTCTTTCAAAACACTTGAGAGAATGCCATAAAAGAGCAGACCACCGAAATCGCCTGAAAAATATACCTTCTCTTAAAAGGGTAAATAAAACGGCAAAATTACAAATTTAAAGGCTCATTATGGCACAATTTGCAAAACAAAGCTTCTCTTGCCGGCCTTTGTCAGATTTTTTCAACTCTTACGGCACAGACTTTAAGCTCCGGAATTTTTGCAACCGGATCAAGAGCCGGGTTGGTAAGAAGGTTTGCAGGGCTCTCGGAAAAATGAAAACTCATTGAAACCATTCCCGCAGGTGAGTTGGGTGTTATCTTTACAGCAGCTTCAATTTCACCGCGCCTCGAGGTTACTCTTACCCGGTCGTCTTCCCCAAGTCCAAGCAATGAGGCATCCCCGGGATTGATCTCAACAGTCTCCCTCTCTTTCAGAATATTGAGTCCGTCAACCCTTCTTGTCATTGTTCCTGTGTGATAATGATACAGGCTCCTGCCGGTGGTAAGTATAAAAGGGTATTGCTCATCGGGCATCTCTGCCGGGGGGATATACTTCAAAGGGAAAAACTTGCCCTTCCCGCTTGCGGTGGAAAAAGAGTCTTTATGCAAAACCGGTGTGCCTTTGTGTACTCTGCTCTTAACCGGCCAGGAGATCCCCTTTTGAGAGATCCTCTCATGTGTTATCCCCTTGTACGATGGAGTAAGAGCCGCAAGCTCAACGAATATTTCGGAGGCGTTTTTAAAATCAAACCCCCGGTGGTTCATTTTTTTTGCTATCTGAGATGTAATCCACCAGTCGGGTTTGGCATCGCCCGCAGGATTAACAGCCTTTCTAACAAGCTGGACACGCCGCTCGGTATTGGTAAAGGTCCCGTTCTTTTCGGCAAAACTGGCGGCCGGCAATACAACGTCAGCCAGTGAAGCGGTTTCGCTCATGAAAATATCCTGTGCAACAAAAAAATCGAGCTTTTTCAATGCTTCCAGTACATGATTGCCGTCGGGCTCACTGAGAAGCGAATTTTCCCCCACAAGATAAAGCGCTTTTACATCTCCTTTATGGGCTGCATTTACTATTTCAGTCAGGGTAAGCCCGGGTGATTCATCCAGGGTAGCCTTCCATGCATTTTCAAACTTCTCTTTCACATCAGGGTCGGAAACTTTCTGATAGCCGGGATAGACATTGGGAAGAGCGCCCATATCGCAAGCCCCCTGAACATTGTTTTGTCCCCTGAGGGGATTTATGCCGGAAGAGGGCTTTCCTAAATTTCCCGTCAGCAAAGCAAGATTACTTATTGCAAGTACATTGTCGGTCCCGTGAGAATGCTGGGTTATCCCCATTGCATACAACACGGAAGAGGATGAAGCCCCGGCATATATCCGCGCAGCCTCCCTTAGAAGTGCGGGGTCAACTCCGGTTATCTCCTCCACATAAGCGGGTGTAAACTCCTGAAGAGACTCCTTAAAAGCCTCATAATTTTCACAACGCCGGGCGATAAAAGAGGTGTCAGTCAGGTTTTCCTCAACTATAACCCTGCACATCCCCATCAACAGGGCAACATCTGTCCCGCCCCGGTATTGAAGCCATATATCGGCTTTTTTGCACAAATCTATCCTGCGGGGATTGGCAACTATCACTTTGGCGCCTTTACGCCTGGCCTCCTTAACCTTAAGCCCTATTACAGGATGACTTTCAGTGGTATTTGTGCCTATTGCAAAAATGCATCCCGCATCTGCAATCTCTTCAATAGAATTGGTCATTGCACCACTTCCAAGGCTTTGGGCAAGTGCTGCAACCGACGGTGAATGACACAAACGTGCACAATGGTCTACATTGTTTGTTCCCATAACTGCCCGGGCAAACTTCTGGATAAGGTAATTCTCTTCATTGGTGCATTTGGCTGAAGAAAAAGCGGCAAATTCGCTTCCCCTGTACCGGGAAAACTTTTCAGCCACAAGATCCAGTGCCTCATCCCATGTTGCCTTCACAAATTTGCCCTCTTTTTTCACAAGAGGCTCTTTTAGTCTCTCTTTATGATGTATCCAGTTATAGCCGAAACGTCCCTTGACACAAAGCCTGCCCCTGTTAACCGGGTTACCCTCGTCACCCTTCACATTTACTACTCTCTCACCCCTTATTCCCAACCTGATTCCGCATCCCACTCCGCAATAGGGGCAAATTGTGGAAACCTCCCTTGATGTTTTCATTTCATCCACAGGGAGCAAAGCCCCGACAGGGCACCTAACCACACATTCACCGCATGATTCGCAAACGGACTCAATCACGGGTTTGTCCATAAATGTTGAAACAACGGTATTGACACCTCTGTAGCCAAATTGAAGCGCGTCAACCCCCTGTATCTCGTTGCATGTCCTTACACATATCCCGCACAAAATACACTTGTTATGGTCAAATATGAAAAAAGGGTTTGAGGTGTCCTTTTCAATATTTGGTGAGCTTTTTCTTAATTGCTCCACACGTGCCTCATTTACACCAACATATGAGGTTACTTCCTGAAGCTGGCAGTTTGAATTTTTCCCGCAATGAGTGCAATCCTGAGTATGGTTAACATGCAGCAGCTCCAGTGTAATCTGTCTGACTGATTTTAAGCGGGGACTGTCGGTTATAACCGACATACCCTCCTCCACTGTTGTCTGGCATGCAATTACCTGATTATTCGGGTCATTTACCTCAACCAGGCACATCCTGCAAGTCCCCGCAGGGTTTAGATCCTTGTGATAACAAAGGTTTGGGATATAAATATTGTTTTCAAGAGCCGCTTCCAAAACTGTCATGGAAGCATCAGCTTTAATGTTTACTCCGTCAATCGTCAGACTTACTTTATGCATCGGTAAAATAGTTAACTCGTTATAATTATTTGCTGAAAAAAATCCGGTTTACTCCACTCCGGCATAACACTCAACTGCACTGATCTTTGGCGGGCATTTCTCAATGCATATTCCGCACCTGGTGCATTTTGACTGGATAATGGAGTGAGTTTTCTTTGCTTCCCCTTCAATCGCGTTTTCCGGGCAATTTTTAAAACAAAGCCTGCAGCCGGTGCATTTCTCCGGATTTATTTTATAAGATATCAATGCCTTACATTTCCTGGCCCTGCAAAGTTTATCATTAATATGTTCTTCATACTCATTGCGGAAGTATCTCAGAGTAGTAAGCACCGGGTTGGGGGCAGTTTGTCCGAGCCCGCAAAGCGAAGCAGATTTAACACCATCTGCCAGCTCCGAAAGCAATTCTATATCCTCAGGTTTTGCCTTTCCTTCAACTATATCATTGAGAATGTCAAGCATTTGCCTTGTGCCAAGCCGGCAGGGTGAACAGTCTCCGCAGGACTCTTTCTGGGTAAATTCAAGAAAATACCTGGCTATATCAACCATGCAGGTATTTTCGTTCATAACTACCAGTCCGCCCGACCCCATCATTGCTCCTGCATCTTTAAGCGAGTCGAAATCTATGGGCATATCAAGCATATCAGCCGGCAGGCAACCTCCCGAAGGGCCACCTATCTGAGCCGCCTTGAACTTGCTTCCGTCTGTTGTGCCACCACCAATGCCAAAAATAATTTCCCTCAGGGTTATACCCATAGGAACCTCAATAAGTCCGCAATTTGCAACCTCACCTGTGAGAGAAAAAACAGCGGTGCCCTTGCTCTTTTCAGTTCCCATCCTGGTAAACCATTCGGTTCCGTTATTTATAATATTGGGCACCGAAGCATAAGTCTTTACATTGTTTATAAGTGTGGGACTCCCCCATAGGCCAGATTGTGCAGGGTAAGGAGGCCTGTGCCTTGGTGTGCCTCTCTGTCCTTCTATTGAACGTATAAGTGCCGTTTCTTCCCCGCAGACAAAAGCCCCTGCACCAAGAAATACCTCTATATCAAAATCCCTGCTGCTGTTAAATATGTTCCTGCCAAGATATCCTTTTTCCCGGGCCTGTTTTACTGCAATATTAAGTCTTTTGACAGCCAGAGGATATTCGGCCCTGACATATATATACCCTTTTACTGCACCTGTTGAAATTCCCCCGATCATCATTCCTTCAAGGAGAGAATGAGGGTCTCCTTCCAATACTGATCTGTCCTGGAAAGAACCCGGGTCACCTTCATCTCCGTTGCAAATAATGAACTTTTGGTCACTTTTAGCATTATAGCAGAACTCCCATTTCAGCCCGGTAGGAAACCCCGCACCACCGAGACCCCTCAGTGATGATTTTTTTATTGACCCGATAACTTCTTCGGGAGACATCTCCTCAAGCACCTTTCTTACAGCAAGATAGCCTCCCTTTTTTTCATATTCGCTTATATCCTCGGGATTTATATAACCGCAATTTCGCAGGATAATGCGGTTCTGTTTTTTGTAAAATGGTATTTCACTGTATCTGGGAATCGGGTCTTTTGTAACAGGATCTTTATATAAGAGACGGTCTACGGTTTTGCCGTTTTCAATGTGTGAATTTACAATTTCCTGAACATCCTCCTCACCGGCTCTCGCATAAAGCACACCATCCGGCTCGGTTACCACAAGAGGTCCCTGCTGACAATATCCGTGGCAGCCGGTTGGTTTGACATCAAAATCGCTGTCCGATAACTTCTTTTTGAAAGAATCCAGAATCTTCTCAGAGCCGGCCGACACACAACCGGTACCGCAACACACGAGAACCTTCTCCGTTCTTTTGCTGTTGTTCATCTATTTGTAATTTTATATTTCTTTTAATATATCCGATACCTTTTTTTTATCGAGTCTTCCATGTACATCATCATTAATGGTTATGCAAGGGGCTAATGCACAACAACCTATACACGCAACACCTTCGAGTGTATACTCCATACAGGAACTTGTTTCACCATCTTCTATACCTTTGATACGGGATATCTCCTCCTTTATTCCTTTTGCCCCCTTAACATGGCAAGCCGTTCCCTCACAAACGGTAATCTTGTTTCTGCCTGTTGGAGTGAACCTGAATTGTGAATAAAAAGAAGCCACACCAAAAACTTTGCTTTCAGGAATATTTAAAAATTCTGCTGCCCGAAGCATAGCCTCTTCAGAAAGGTAACCAAGCTCATTTTGAATTTTCTGTAAAACAGGAATAAGCTCACCACTTTTACCCTCGAAAGACGATAAGATATTGTCAAGATCTTGCATTTTATATAAGCATAATTTAGTGTATCAATATGTTATTAAAAATGATTCTTTATAAAAACATAAAATTATACATTTTGTTATATTTTTGGGCATTCTAACCATGTCATTTATATAATCAAATAAAAAAGAGTTGATCAAGCGGAGCGATTTTTTAATGGTTGGAGCCACCGGACCAAATACCGGAAAAACTGAATTTGTCTGCAGGGTAATTGAAAAACAACGCGGCAGGCGACCGATAACCGGTGTCAAGGTGGCCGCAGTTAAACCCGGAGAAAGGTGTCAGCGCGGCAGGGATGATTGCAACATATGCTCACACCTGGAAGGTGATTTTGAAATCACAAGGGAAACCGACCCCGGTCTGAGCAAAGATACATCCAGAATGCTCGCAGCAGGGGCAGACAAGGTCTTTTTTCTAAAGGTCAGATCTGACGCCCTTGAAAAGGGCCTGCACGAGGTACTGAAGCTGATACCGGAAGACTCAATGGTGGCCTGTGAGTCCAATTCACTCAGAAAGGTTATGGAACCCGGACTCTTCATAATAATTAAAAATGCCGGGGAGAGAAGTGTTAAAAAAAGCTGTGCTGATGTTATAGAGTATGCCGACAAGATAACCGAATTTGACAATTCTGGCCGGGATTTTGATCCCGGAAGGGTTCATATAAAGAACAATTCATGGATCATTAGGGAAAAAGCCTCGGCCATTGTTCTTGCCGGCGGTAAAAGCAGCAGAATGGGCCGGGAAAAACCTCTTATGACAATAGGGGAAAAACCTCTTGTGGAGGTCATTATAAGTCAGCTTGAAGGTTTTTTTGACGAGATCATTCTCGGGGCCTCAAACGGGAAAAAATACCGATTCCTAAACTGCCGGATTGCAGAGGACAAAAAAAGGGGAATGGGACCCCTGATGGGGATAATGTCATCACTTTCAGCTTCGTCAAGTGATGTGAATTTTATTACCGCTTGTGATATCCCGGAGATGAACATCCCTTTTATAAAAAAAATGATAAGACACTCGGAGGATGCCGACGTGGTTATGCCGGTTAAAAATCAAAAATACGAACCTTTGTTTGCCATCTATAAAAAAAATGTTGCGGGGTTAATCCAGAAAATACTCGACAATAAAGGGCGGCGTATAACCGAACTTTTTGATTACGCCCGTGTAAAGACTATCCCTTTTGAAAACACCGGCTGGTATTACAACATAAATACAAAAAATAATTATTCAGACTATATTGAAAAAAAAGGTAAAAGCAAGTGAAGAAAGGCGGAGTCACTATTTAGCCGGTCTTCAATCAACAATAGTCATCTCATCAAGCAGGTGGCCGGCACCTGCAAAAATATCGGTAATAAACATAATGTAGTTTACATCAACGGAAATGTTGCGCGACATAGCCGGATCAAACATAATATCACTCATTGTCCCCTCCCATACCCTGTCAAAATTTAGTCCTACAAGATGACCGCGGGCATTGAAAACCGGACTGCCCGAGCTGCCGCCTGTTGTATGATTCGATGCAATAAAACAGACCCTCATCTCTCCGTCAAAACTATAGGAACCGTATTCCTCCCCTTCATAAAGCTCTTTAAGTTTAGAGGGTACATGGTAATGATCATTGCCTCTTCTGTATTTTTCCATTACACCCGAAAGTGTTGTATAGTAATCATAATAAACTGCATCTCTGGGATTGTAACCCTTAACCTTTCCGTATGAAATTCTGAGGGTCCTGTTGGCATCCGGGGGAAAATTCACATCATCATGCATTTTTCTTAAACCCTCCATATAGAGACGATATAACCGGTCGGTCTTCCTGTTAAGCTCCCTGTAACTGATAAAGACGCTCCCGTATATATCGGCACTTTCAAGCACAATGCCCATAAAAGGGTCCTCTGAAATACGGGCTGCCGAAGAATCAGTAAACTCCTCTAGCATATCGAGAAGCTTATCTTCGTTTACAAAAATTGAATTTTCAAAAAGATATTCAGCATATTGATCGATATCTCCGTCAAAATCTTTTTCTATATATTCAAAAAACCCGGGATGAAACTCCCGGTCAACATTATCCATGTACATCCCTACCATTTCAGTGAACACCTTTCTGTCAACAGGCATATGATAATCTTCAAAAAAATCTTCAGCTACCCCTATCATACCCTCAGCAAAGTACTTAATAAGCGACCCTCCTTTGCCGGATTCGTACAACTCGACCATGTCTGCAAAATGTGCTGCAAATGACAGTACCTCAACGGCAAAGATACCTTCCCTCATATACTTATAGGGAAGGGTATAGTGCTCAATTTGAGAGTACAACTCTTTAAACTCATCCATCAAACCACTGTAAATTTCCTCTCTTTCCGGCTTTTCAACGGCCCACTCATTAAACTTCCCTTCAATCTCCTTTTTCCTTTCAATTACATTAAACCTGTCAATACCGGCATTTTCCCCCTGCCATCGCTTCCAGGCATTGCTTATATCCGAAAACTTTGCTGCATATTGAATTGCCACCTTTTCACATTTTTTCATTTCCGTCTCCATTGCATCAAGTCTGGCACCACGCAAACCGATTTTATGGGGATTGCTTATTTGCCTGGTTATCCTGATACCATCTGAGGTAATGTAAAATTCTGTAGAGCCAGGGTAACCGTAAACCATCGTAAAATCTCCCACCTCTGCATGATTTTTTGAAAGCGGAATATGTACAAATGGTTCGTAGGGTACATTGGAAGAGTCATAAGCGGCAGGCTCATTATTCCCGTCTGCATATATCCTGAAAAATGTAAAATCCCCGGTATGCCTCGGCCACATCCAGTTATCCTCATCACGGCCGAACCTTCCGACAGAGGAGGGCGGAGCACCTACAAGGCGGACATCATCATATTTATCATAAACGGAAAGGTAAAACTCATTGCCATAATAATATGAGTCAACACTGGCTTCATAACGGGTACCCTCTGTCGCCTCACGCTCTATTTCAGCCGAAACCCTCCTTATGGTATCGCGGCGCTCATCCTCTTCCATATGATCATCAACATGTTTTAGAACCCGATCTGTAACATTCTCCATTCTTACAAGGAACGTAGCCGTTAACCCGGTACCGGGGATCTCCTCCTCTTTTGTTTCCGCCCAAAATCCGCTGGAAAGGTAATCCATGGAGGTTGTACTTATAGACTGTATGAAACGGTATGCACAATGATGATTTGTAAGCACCAGGCCCTGACCCGAGACCACTACTCCCGTGCATCCGCCTATGCGAACTACCGCATTGTTTATACTTTCTTCCCCTGCACTGTAAATATCCTCCTTATCAATCTCAAGTCCCATCGAGTGCATCTGTTCAATAACCTTATGAAGCTGTACCGGTGACCACATGCCCTCGCCGGCTTCACCCTGATAGGGCAGCATCAGCCCGGTCAAAAGAACATAAACAAATATTTTTAATCTCATAACAATATTTTTCAAAATCCGATCAAACAAGAGTACAGCTTATGCACGGGAAGTCCCACAACATTGAAATAAGAACCTTCAATCCTCTCCACACCTATATAGCCAATCCACTCCTGTATCCCGTAAGCCCCGGCTTTGTCAAAGGGACGGTAATTTTCAACATAATAGCTTATCTCCTCATCTGCAAGCTCCCTGAAACGAACTTTGGTAAGACAATCAAAAGTGACTTTTTTCTGCTTTGAATATATGCACATCCCCGTAATAACCTGATGCTCCTCTCCAGAGAGTTTCTCCAGCATACCGGTTGCCTCCTTTTTATCAGAGGGCTTATTGAGAACCTCATCTCCGAAGCAGACAATGGTGTCGGCCGTTATCAACAAGGTTTTTTCATCAACTATAGTGCTGAGTGATTCAGCTTTTTTAACTGCAAGAAAAACGGGGATCTCATTTTTGGGTAATCCGGGGGGGTAAGTTTCATCACTTTCAGCCGAAGCGGTATGGAAAGTCATTCCCAGTTCCCCGAAAAGAGCCTTTCTGCGGGGAGAGTTGGTGGCAAGGACAATGCGGTGATCCCTGAATTTTTTCTTAAGTGCATACATAAAAAATCTATAAATACTGAAATATTATAAACCGAACCAGGAAGGCATATAAAATACCGGCAACCATGACGGCCTTGGAAAGATTTTTTGCAAAAAGGTAATCTCTTTTTTCCGTTGCAATTATAACCTTGTAAAACAATGCCAATAACGGGATAGCTATGAAAACAAAAAAATAAATAAATGTGATAAGGTCGGTATCCCCATACAAACCGGTAAGCAGATAAATAATAAATATATATCCGAGAGAGACAAGTGTTATCACAATCAGGGCGCAAACGATAAATTTTGTATAATTTATACCAATTACAACAGGAAGGGTTTTGCGGCCGAAGGTCTTATCACCTTCAATATCCTCGATATCCTTGATTATTTCACGGATCAGGTTTAGCAGAAATGCAAAAAAGGCAAAAAATCCTATCCATGCTATCATATATTTGACATTTGCATGATGATAGGTGAATATTACATCGTATTCCCTTACAAGGGGAGGTATTTCAAATACAAGGACCACAACCGGGACCAGACCGGTAAGAACCGAGACAAGGATATTGCCGACAATTACCTGACGTTTGAAAGTAGTAGAATAAAACCAAAGAAGTAAAACAACAATAAAAAAAAGGAGTCCCAGAAAAGGAAATCTTATTGAGATAGCCACATAAAAACCAAGTACAACGCCGGTAAAATTGAATATCCAGTGAAGCATTATTGCAGTGCGCCGGGAAATGGCTTTTCCCACAAGAACTTTTGACGGACGGTTGAGCAGATCTGTACGAGTGTCAAAATAATCGTTTATAACATACCCGGCAGCGGTTATTAAAACGGTAGACAAAACAAGAAGAAAAAAATCCAAATGGCTCATTTGCAGCTCAAAATTACTTACCTGCAACACAGGCCCTATAATGGCATGGCGCATCAAATATTGCGTTAAAGCAATAACAAGAAGGTTCTCTATACGTATAAGCCTGAGGACGTTCATTCGTATATTATTTTGTCTGCCAAAGGGGACTTATAATTTTTTTATCAATTACCAGTAAAATCCATCCTCATCCATCCATTTTCCGTGCAAACGCAATACCTTTTCAATAACGTCACGCACACAACCTTCCCCTCCTTTTCTGAAAGATATGTATTCTGAAATCTCTTTTATTTCAACCGCAGCATCATCGGGACAAGCGGGAAAACCCGCGATCCTCATTATTTCATAATCAGGCAGGTCATCACCCATATATAAAACATCTGTGGCATTGAGTGTGTACTTGTATAAAAAGTCATTGAAATCATCTATTTTGTTTGATGATCCAAGATATATGTCGGTAACACCCAGCTTGAGAAAACGTTTTTTTACCGGTTCGGAAACACCTCCTGTTATTATTGCAACCGGATACCCTTTTTTTACGGCAAGCTGAACGGCAAACCCGTCCTTAATATTCATCGCCCGCACCAATTCACCGTCAGGGTGCAGTATAACAGACCCGTCTGAAAAAACTCCGTCCACATCAAAGGCAAATGCCTTTACTTTGCTTATTTCTTTCTTTTGCTTCTCCATATATTCTAATCTTTGTCTTTACCCCTGCCGCTTTCATATTTCTTTCTGATACTCTCGGTTATCAACTTGTAGAGCTCCTTCTCATCACTATACGAGGAAAGCAGGTTCAGGTGCTTTTCAATAATCCTCCTGTCATTTCTCACCGCAGGACCCGTTTGGGCGTCGCCCGGACTCATCACGGAGGCTTTATCTGAGGTCTCCTTTATCAGCGGGTGCAATATATCAAAAGGGAGACCTTTATTACTTATCAAAAGTTCGGCAATATGGTACATATGATTGGAAAAATTGTTGGCAAAAACCGCCGCCAGATGCAACACCTCCCTCTGTCGTGAATCTGTATGATATACTTTTTTTGTAACGGATCCGGCCAGACTGTACAAAAACGCCAGATTATCATTATTATTGGCTTCAATGCACAATGGTACACTTGAAAAATCGGCCAGCCTTTTTTTAGAGAAGGTTTGCAAAGGGTAGAACACACCGTAATTTACAGCTCTGCCTTTGAAAATATCAAGCGAAACACTTCCGGCAGTGTGAACCACCATTGAGTTGCCGGGATCGAAACATGATAGGCAATAGTCTATAACGTCATCGGCAAGGGCAATGATATACAAGTCGGCACCGGGCTCAATATCCTCAAAGCGTACAACACTTCTGCCCCCTACACTACGGGCAAGAGGGACAGCCGACCCGGCAGTTCGGCTGAAAATCTGCCCGATCGAATAACCGGCATTATGCAGCGCCTGAGCCATATTCCAGGCTACATTACCTGCACCCAGAATACAAATTTTTCCGGATCTGTAGTACATAATCCGGTAAATTTAAAAAAATATCCTGTACCCTCAATAAAACAAATTGGAAAATCCCCTTGTCGGGGATAATTTGCAGAATTAAGCCCAAATAAAACAGGAAATTAAAAAGGGGTAATTAAAATTTATATGCGCCCAGATCCTTCAATTCAAAATTCAATATATAGTCGGCGTTCTTTTTGTTCTCGGAATGACCTTTGCGTATAAACATCTCTGCAGCATGCATATAATGCTCATCACGTGATGTATCTGCAAGCAGCAGATAGCCCATTATTATATTACCTGCCATTTCTACAAGCCTGCGTGCATGGAAATCGGTATATTCGGTATCATTTACATCTGTTACCGCATTTACGCATTTTTCATATTCGTCTGTCATACCGGCAAGCATCTTTACAAGATGCTGCACTTCAGGAATGAAGTCCTGCTTTTGATAAACCTGCCTTATATGGTCAAGATACAATCCGGAGGTGACACCGCGAATAGCAGCAACAACCTGCAACTGGGATGTCCCCTCATAAATGGTAGTAATTCTGGCATCGCGGTAAATCCGCTCTACCGCAAAATCTTTCATAAAACCGGCTCCACCGTGTATCTGAATGGCATCATAAGCTATCTGATTGCAATATTCACTTGCAAAAAATTTCAGAAGAGGTGTGTAAACATCAGCAAGCCGCTGATATTTCTTGAACTCATTTCGCTCTTCCTTCTCCAGTTTCCGGTCACGGGAAAGGTGTTCCCACCCTTTGTAAATATCGACAAAACGGGCGGTTTCATATAAAAGCGATCTTTTCGCCTGAAGCATCGCTTTCATATTCCGGAGCATTTCATATACGGCGGGGAACTCAATAACAGGCTGGCTAAACTGAATCCTTTCCCTTGCATATTTTTCGGCTTCACGATAAGCAGCCTCTGATATACCGACCGATTGTGCACCAACACCGAGTCTGGCAGAATTCATAAGGGCCATTACATACTTTATGAGTCCGAACTTCCTCTCACCAACAAGCTTTGCAGGGGCGTTCCTGAAAACCAGCTCACAGGTGGGCGATCCCTTAATACCCAGCTTGTTTTCTATGCGCCTTACAATAACCCCCTTTTCACTGCGGTCATAAACAAACAACGAAAGTCCCCTTCCATCATGTGTTCCTTCTTCAGATCTGGCAAGTACAAGCGATATGTCGGCATCACCGTTGGTGATAAACCTTTTTACACCGTTAAGAAGCCAGACTCCCTTCTGTTCACTATAGGTTGCTTTCAGCTGCACTGCCTGCAAATCCGACCCGGCATCCGGCTCGGTCAGGTCCATCGCAGCTGTTGCTCCTTTGTTAAAACGTGGGAGATATTCATCCTTAATCTCCTGGGAAGCAAATTCATGGAGAGTTTCAGCACAGTCCTGCAAGCCCCAGATATTGGCAAAACCGGCATCGGCTCTTGAAACCAGCTCCGCCGCCATTACATAGGGAACCATCGGAAAATTCAATCCCCCGTAACGGCGTGGCAAAGACATTCCTATAAGTCCGGCCCTAGTAAGGGTTTCATGGTTCTCTTTCGTGCCGCGGGCATATTTCACCTCATTGTTAACCAGAGTCGGTCCTTCATTATCAACGGATTCGGCATTGGGATCAATTACATTGGCACAAATATCCCCCACTATCTCAAGAACCTTATCATAATTATCAACTGCGTCTTCATAATCCAGGGGGGCATAATCATACCTGCCGCTGTCTGAAAAATCGCTTTCCTTGAGCTGAACGATTTTCTTCATCAAGGGGTGATCAAGGTGAAATTTAAGATCCTTATTGTCAGTATAAAAATTATCCATTATTATAGTATTGATTATCGGGTTAGAGGACTTACTTGGAATTCTTCTTGTAATATTTTATCATTTTCGGTATCACATCATTCAGATCACCGATAATGGAATAATCGGCAATTCTGTTGATAGGTGCATTAGGGTCATCATTTATTGAAATTATCATAGCCGACTGGTCCATTCCGGCCCTGTGCTGAATTTGTCCGGATATACCGCATGCAATATATAACTTGGGTCTTACAGTTACACCTGTCTGACCAACCTGCCTTTCGTGTTCTACAAAACCACTGTCTACAGCTGCACGCGACCCGGCTACCTCACCACCCAAAACTTCGGCCAGATCGAAAAGAAGCTTAAAGTTCTCCTTTGAGCCGACCCCGTATCCTCCCGATACAATTATGGAGGAATTGGTTATATTAACCTTTCTGGGCTCGACATGGCGTTCTATCAATTTAACTATTAAATCATGATCACTTAAAAGTTTGCCGGCATCGATTTTTTTAACCTCTCCTTTGTGATTGCCGGTCACCTTCTCTTTTTTCATAACCCCTTCTCTCACGGTTGCGAGCTGCGGACGGGTTTCGGGATTAATTATGGTAGCCAGTATATTGCCACCGAAAGCCGGACGAATCTGATATAGTAAATTTTTATACTCTTTCCCGGTCTTGTTGTCCACATGATCGCCTATTTCCAGTGCCGTACAATCGGCGGTCAGACCGCATTTTAAAACCGAAGCAACCCGGGGAGCAAGATCTCTGCCGGCGGAAGTTGCACCAAACAATCCTATTACCGGTTTTTGGCCGCGGAAAAGATCCTCTGCGATTTTTGCATGGGGAAGGGTACTGTAGGGATCCAGCCTTTTATCGTCTGCCACATGTACAATATCGGCCCCGTAGGAAAAAACCTCATTTTCAACGCCGTTTAACTCTGAACCTATTACAAGTGCCTCAAGGCCGCAATTCAACTCATTTGCAAGAGACCGCCCTTTGGTCAGCAATTCCAGGCTGACATCAGCCACGGCCCCATCTTCCATTTCGCAGTATACTAAAACGTTGTTCACTTTTTGAATATTTAAATTAGAAATGATTTTCCATATTTAGTTTAAGCAGGTGCCTGTTGAGTTTTTGCTCACAAAGACCATGATCAACCAATTGTGTGCTTATCTATCAATTCCTTTACAAGTGAGTCTATATCCTCATCGGAAGAAGATAATTGTTTTGATTCTTTAGCTTTAAAGACAACACTTTCGATCTTTTTTACCTTGGTAGGTGATCCCGACAAACCAAGTTTTTCTTCATCTGCCGATATACTGGAAGCACCCCATTCCTCAATCTGAAGGTAAGGCCTGTCCCTGTGCAGCTGCAAATAATCCTCCGAAAGATCCTGCAACTCTGAAACACTTCTGGAGTGCTTGTATTTCATAAGGAGTTTTGCATTTCTGGGGCGGCATGGCGGAGCAGAGCTGTGAACTGTAATTACAGCGGGCAGAGGTGAAACAACCGTTTCTACTCCCCTTTCAAGTCTCCGCTTTATTTTAACTGACTCCTGCTCAAGAGATATTATCTCCTCGGCATAAGTAACCTGTGGAACATTCAGTTTTTCGGCAACCTGGGGACCCACCTGGGCAGTATCCCCGTCAATTGCCTGACGCCCGGCTATTACAATATCGTACGGCTCAAGCTTTTTAATAGCCATAGAGAGTACATATGAGGTTGCAAGTGTATCGGAGCCGGCAAATTTACGGTCGGTTAAAAGGCTGCCCTTGTCGACACCCCTGTATAAAGCCTCTCTTATAACTTCTGCTGCACGTCCCGGTCCCATTGTCAAAAGCGTCACACTCGAGCCGGGATATTTGTCTTTTAACCTCAGGGCCTGTTCAAGAGCATTGAGGTCCTCGGGATTGAAAATGGCAGGTAAAGCAGATCTGTTAACCGTGCCGTCGGCCTTCATGGCATCCTTGCCTACGTTCCTTGTATCGGGAACCTGCTTTGCAAGGACTATAATATTAAATTTGGTCATGAGTATTTGTTTAAAAAGAAATGACAAATATAAAAAAATAGTGGCCAACACACCAAATATGGATATAAATTAAAAAAAGGCAGAGTAATGGGTGATGGCACAAAGAGAAAAAGCCCATCCGGGAGATGGGCTTTAAATTCTTATGCTTCAGCAGTAGGGCCGCCGAAGTTCATCGGCATACCCTGACCGCCTTTACCTTCTATTTTTTTTATAGGCCCGTGTGTTGATTCGAATTTAGTAATATTATCCTTAAGGGCATTATATAATCTTTTAGCATGCTCGGGGGTTAAAATCACCCTTGATTTCACATCAGCTTTCGGGATACCGGGCATAACCCGGACAAAATCGATCACAAACTCAGAACTCGAATGAGTTATTATGGCAAGGTTTGAATATATTCCCTGTCCAACTTCATTTTTGAGTTCGATCTTAATCTGGTTTTTTTTCTTTTCTTCTTCCATATCAAAGAATTTTAATCACCGGTGATCTTAACTTCCTTCTTCTTATCTGAGGTCAAAGCTTCATACTCTTCTTTTGACCCCACTATTATCTTTCCGAACTCCCTTTGTCCGGTACCCGCGGGAATAGGATGCCCGACTATAACATTTTCCTTCAAACCTTCAAGGTGATCTATCTTTCCGAAGATAGCAGCTTCATTCAGCACTTTTGTTGTCTCCTGGAAGGAGGCCGCCGAAATGAACGAATTGGTCTGAAGAGCGGCTTTGGTTATTCCCTGAAGCACCTGACTTGAAGTGGCGGGAATTGCATCTCTTGCAACCACAGGCTTGAGGTCTTTACGCTTGAGTATTGAATTTTCATCCCTTAGTCTTCTGGCAGTTATGATCTGGCCGGCTTTCACAGATGTGGAATCACCGGGATCTTCAACAACTTTCCTGCCGTATATCCAGTCGTTTTCATCCATGAACTCCCATTTGTCAACTACCTGTTTTTCAAGAAACTTGGTGTCGCCGGGATCATCAATTGTAACTTTTCTCATCATCTGACGCACAATAACCTCAAAATGCTTGTCATTGATTTTTACTCCCTGCATACGGTATACTTCCTGCACTTCATTAACAATATACTCCTGCACCTCAGTGGGGCCTTTGATCCTGAGTATGTCCTCCGGTGTTATAGCACCGTCAGACAACGGGGTGCCGGCCTTCACATAATCGCTTTCCTGAACAAGTATCTGCTTTGACAGGGAAACAAGGTATTTTTTCACCTCACCGGTCTTGGACTTAATAATTATCTCCCTGTTACCGCGCTTGATCTTGCCGAAATTAACCTCCCCGTCAATTTCCGAAACAATGGCGGGATTGGAAGGGTTCCTTGCCTCAAACAGCTCGGTAACCCTGGGCAAACCTCCAGTTATGTCTCCCGATTTTCCCACGGCGCGCGGTATTTTAACAATGGTGTCACCTGCTTCAACCTTCGAGTCAGAAGAAACGGTTACGTGTGCTCCAACCGGCAGGTTGTAAATCTTCAATACCTCATCATCTTCAGAGAGTATCTTAATTATCGGGTTTTTCTTTTTATCCCTGCTGTCAATTATTACCTTCTCGCGGAAACCGGTTTGCTCGTCAACTTCCTCTCTGTATGTAGCACCCTCCTCCATTGATTCAAAGCTTATCTTACCGCTTGATTCGGCAACAATGGAGGCATTATAGGGATCCCATTCGCATATAAGGTCTCCTTTCTTAACCTCCTGTCCGTCCTGAATATGAAGCTTTGCACCATATGGTATATTCTGCGTGGTAAGAACAATGTTTGTGTTTTTGTCTATTATCTTGAATTCCGCCTGACGGCTAATAACAATTGTTTCCTGGTTACCTGTGCTGTCAATATGATCAACTGTTTTCAGCTCCTCTATCTCGGCAACCCCGTCATAACGCGCCATAAGAGTGGATTCGGAAGCAATGTTTGAAGCCGTTCCACCCACGTGGAAAGTACGAAGTGTAAGCTGTGTTCCGGGCTCACCGATCGACTGGGCTGCAATTACACCAACCGATTCTCCTTTTTGCACCATTTTGCCTGTGGCCAGATTGCGACCGTAACACTTTCCGCACACACCTTTTTTAGACTCGCACGTGAGGACAGACCGAATCTCCACCTGCTCAATGGGAGACTCCTCTATAATTGAACATATATCTTCAGTAAGCTCCTCCCCGGAAGATATTATAAATTCGCCGCTGGACGGATGGTATATATCATGCACTGTTGTGCGTCCGAGTATTCTTTCATAGAGTGACTCCACTACCTCCTCATTGTTCCTTATTGCACTGGCCATTAGTCCTCTGAGGGTTCCGCAATCTCTTTCCGATACAATCACATCCTGGGAAACGTCCACCAGCCTTCTTGTAAGATAGCCGGCATCGGCTGTCTTTAGTGCAGTGTCTGCCAAACCTTTACGGGCACCATGTGTGGAAATGAAGTACTCCAGCACCGAGAGACCTTCCTTAAAGTTTGACAATATGGGGTTCTCAATAATCTCTGATGTAGTAGTACCCGATTTCTGGGGCTTGGCCATCAGTCCCCTCATACCGGCAAGCTGGCGTATCTGCTCTTTTGATCCTCTTGCACCAGAGTCAAGCATCATGTAAACAGGGTTGAATCCCTGCTTGTCACTTGTGAGCTTATTCATAAGGGTCTGGGTAAGCTTGGCATTTATGTGGGTCCATATATCTATGATCTGGTTATAACGCTCATTGTTGGTAATGAAGCCCATATTATAGTTATCATAGACCTCTTCAACCTGGTTATACCCTTCATTTATCAACTTTTCTTTTTCTTCAGGAACGATCACATCATCCAGATTGAAAGACAAACCACCCTTGAAAGCCAAATCAAAGCCGACATCTTTTACATTGTCCAGGAATTTTGCCGTTTCAGCAGTACCGGCCTTTTTCAGCACCCTGCCGATAATCTCCCTTAATGATTTCTTTGTCAAAAGCTCATTAATAAAGCCAACTTTATCCGGCACATACTGGTTAAATAAAATTCTGCCTACTGTTGTCTCAACAATAGATTTTTCCCCGGTTTCACTGTCGGTTATCATCACCTTAACTATAGCATGAAGCTCAACGGCTCCCTCGTTATAGGCAATTATAGCCTCTTCGGGTGAATAGAACCGCCTGTTTTCACCTTTTACCGGTTTGCCGGGCTCACTCTTTCTGGCTTTTGTAATATAATACAGACCCAGAACCATATCCTGTGATGGCACAACTATAGGAGCACCGTTGGCAGGGTTGAGTATATTATGTGATGCCAGCATAAGGATCTGTGCCTCCATGATAGCTGCATTTCCAAGGGGAAGATGAACCGCCATCTGGTCACCGTCAAAGTCGGCATTGAATGCAGTACATACAAGAGGATGTAGCTGTATGGCCTTTCCTTCAATCATTTTTGGCTGAAAAGCCTGTATCCCGAGTCTGTGGAGTGTAGGAGCCCTGTTAAGCATAACGGGGTGGCCTTTCATAACATTTTCAAGAATATCCCAGACAACCGGATCTCTGCGATCAACTATCTTCTTGGCCGATTTAACGGTCTTTACAATACCTCTCTCTATCAATTTCCTTATAACAAAAGGCTTGTAAAGCTCTGCAGCCATATCCTTGGGCAAACCACACTCGTGCATCTCCAACTCCGGACCTACAACAATTACCGAACGGGCCGAATAGTCAACCCTTTTACCCAGCAGATTTTGGCGAAAACGCCCCTGTTTACCTTTAAGGCTGTCACTCAATGACTTCAGCGGTCTGTTGGCGTCGGTCTTAACCGCATTTGATTTCCTTGAATTGTCAAAAAGCGAATCAACCGCTTCCTGAAGCATACGCTTCTCATTGCGAAGAATAACTTCAGGTGCCTTGATCTCGATCAGTCTTTTCAGCCGGTTATTTCTGATAATTACCCTACGGTAGAGGTCATTCAGGTCGGAGGTGGCAAAACGTCCTCCGTCAAGCGGTACCAGAGGGCGCAATTCCGGTGGTATAACCGGTATGACTTTTGAGATCATCCATTCCGGACGATTAACGCCTTTTGAAGCCCTGAAAGCCTCAACAACCTGCAAACGCTTGAGTGCTTCGTTTTTCCGCTGCTGTGAAGTTTCGGTATTCGCCTTATGGCGAAGAGAAAAAGAAAGTTCGTCCAGATCCAGTCTCGAGAGGAGCATATATAATGCTTCAGCCCCCATCAAAGCAATGAATTTTTCAGGATCTTCATCATCGAGCAACTGATTTTCCCTGGGAAGCGAATCAATAATGTCAAGATACTCCTCTTCAGTAAGGAAATCAAGGTACTCAACCCCGTCATTCCTTTTCACACCCGGATTCACCACCACATATCTTTCATAGTATATGATCGATTCAAGCTTTTTTGTAGGTAACCCAAGAAGATATCCTATCTTGTTGGGCAACGATTTGAAGTACCATATATGGGCAACGGGAACAACAAGGCTGATGTGGCCCGTTCTTTCACGTCTTACTTCTTTCTCGGTAACCTCAACACCACAGCGGTCACAAACGATACCCTTGTACCTGATTCTTTTATATTTACCGCAGTGACACTCATAATCCTTTACCGGCCCGAAGATCCTTTCACAAAAAAGTCCATCCCTCTCCGGCCTGTAAGTCCTGTAATTTATTGTTTCCGGCTTCAGCACTTCGCCGCTTGAACGCTCAAGGACCTCTTCAGGTGAAGCCAATCCAACGGAAATTTTTGTAAAATTGCTTTTTACTTTTGTGTCTCTTCTGAATGCCATATTTTGATAATTATTGTTTACAATTTAAAAGAAACCGGAACTTGTTTTTACTTCCAGCTGGGAGAGTTTAAACAAGATTAATACTCAATCCGAGTCCCCTCAGCTCATGCAACAAAACATTCAATGATTCGGGGATCCCTGCCTGGGGCAACGGGTCTCCTTTAACTATACTTTCGTATGCCCTGGCGCGTCCCGCAACGTCATCGGACTTGATAGTCAGAATTTCCTGCAGAACATTGGCTGCTCCGAAAGCCTCAAGAGCCCACACCTCCATCTCACCGAAACGCTGACCGCCGAATTGGGCCTTACCGCCAAGTGGTTGCTGAGTGATAAGAGAATAAGGACCTATAGAACGGGCATGCATTTTATCATCCACCATATGCCCCAGCTTCATCATGTAAATCACTCCGACTGTTGCAGGCTGGTCAAAACGCTCGCCAGTGTTTCCGTCATACACGTTAGTTTTGCCATAAGGCGGCACTCCCGCTTTTTGTGTGTATTCATTTATCTGATCAATTTTTGCACCGTCAAATACGGGAGACTCAAACTTCACTCCAAGCTTTTGGCCTGCCCATCCCAGGACCGACTCATAAATCTGGCCAAGGTTCATTCTTGAGGGGACACCCAGTGGGTTCAAAACAATATCAACAGGTGTGCCGTCATCCAGAAACGGCATATCTTCCTGCCTGACAATTTTGGAAACAATTCCCTTATTACCGTGTCGCCCGGCAAATTTATCACCTACTTTAGCCTTCCGTTTTTTGGCTATATAAACCTTAGCAAGCTGAACAATACCGGCGGGCAGCTCATCGCCAATTGTCAGATTATATTTTTTTCTTTTATAATGGGCATCTATTTCCTTATATTTTGAATGGTAATTTTGCAGCAGCTGCCTTATGGTTTCATTTTTTTCCTTGTCGGTTGTCCACTTACTTGGATTTACCGTAAGGAAATCTATTTGCTGCAGTGTTTTTTGTGTAAACTTAACTCCTTTGGGTACCACCTCCTGGTTGAGATGATCCTTAACCCCTTGTGAAGTGCGGCCGTTGACCAGAATAAACAACTTGTCAACCAGCTTGGCTGTCAGATCTTCAATCTTTTGGTTAAACTCATCATCAAGCTTTGCAACTACATTTTTTTCCGTGGCTTTTCCTTTCTTGTCCCTTGCAATTTTGGAGAAAAGCCTCTTTTCAACCACAACACCATAAAGTGACGGGGGAGCTTTAAGGGAAGCATCCTTGACATCACCGGCCTTATCACCGAAAATGGCCCTTAGCAGTTTTTCTTCCGGAGAGGGATCCGATTCTCCCTTGGGTGTGATCTTTCCTATAAGTATATCCCCGGGATTAATTTCGGCACCTATACGGATAATTCCGTTCTCATCAAGGTTTTTGGTAGCCTCCTCGCTTACATTGGGTATATCGGAGGTCAGCTCTTCCACACCCCTCTTCGTGTCGCGTACCTCCAGCAAATATTCGTCTACACTAACGGAGGTGAAAATATCTTCGTGAACAATACGGTCTGATAATACTATGGCATCCTCAAAATTATAACCCTTCCAGGGCATAAAAGCGACCGTAAGATTCCTTCCCAAAGCCAGCTCCCCTTTATCAGTTGCATAACCTTCAGTCAGTATTTGCCCCTTGACTAACTTTTCTCCTTTCGAAACAACAGGCTTCAGGTTTATAATTGTATTCTGATTGGTTTTTTTAAACTTGGGAAGTTTGTAGTGTTTAACATCAGGGTCAAAACTTACAAATTTCTCCTGTTCTGTACGGGTATAACGTACCACTATCTCGTTTGCATCTACATACTCAACAACACCGTCACCTTCGGCAACAAAATGAACACGCGAATCATGTGCCACGTTCTTCTCAAGGCCGGTTCCCACTACAGGCGACTCAGGATTAAGAAGAGGTACAGCCTGGCGCATCATGTTTGATCCCATAAGCGCGCGGTTGGCATCATCATGCTCCAGAAACGGTATCAGTGAAGCAGCAATAGAGGCAATCTGGTTCGGGGCAATGTCCATGAGCTCCACATCCTCCCCTTCGGCAAGGGGAAAGTCGCCGTCATACCTTGCCTTAACACGCTGGTTGACAAAAGTGCCGTCATCATTCAAAGGAGCATTTGCCTGGGCAATCATTTTTGCCTCTTCCTCTTCAGCACTAAGATACTTAACATCAGAAGCTTCAATGCTCACTTTTGAATTTTCAACTTTCCTGTAGGGTGTTTCAATAAACCCAAGCTCATTTATCTTGGCATAGATACACAGGGATGAAATAAGACCGATATTGGGGCCTTCGGGTGTTTCAATCGGGCAAAGTCTGCCGTAATGGGTATAGTGCACATCCCTGACCTCAAAACCAGCACGCTCCCTTGACAATCCGCCGGGACCCAAAGCCGACATTCTTCGTTTGTGGGTCATTTCGGCAAGCGGGTTGGTCTGATCCATAAACTGCGACAACTGGTTTGTTCCGAAAAAGGAATTGATAACAGATGACAAAGTTTTGGAGTTGATCAGATCAACCGGCTGGAATACTTCATTGTCGCGGACATTCATCCTTTCCCTTATCGTCCTTGCCATACGTGCAAGCCCCACACCAAACTGGTTTGCGAGCTGTTCACCTACTGTTCGTACACGACGGTTGCTAAGGTGGTCTATATCGTCAACATTTGTTTTGGAGTTGATAAGCTGAATGAGGTATTTTATTATGCTTATAATATCCTCTTTTGTAAGTACCTTTGTGTCTATCGGTATATCCAGACCAAGTTTTTTATTGATCCTGTAGCGGCCAACATCACCGAGGTCATACCTTTTGTCTGAAAAAAAGAGTTTGTCGATAACATCTCTTGCGGTTGCTTCATCCGGGGGCTCAGAATTTCTCAACTGGCGGTAAATATGCATCACCGCCTCTTTTTCGGAATTGCAAGGGTCCTTTTGAAGGGTGTTGTATATTATCGCGTAATCCGAAAGGTTCAAATCCTCCTTGTGCAAGAGTATTGATTCGCTTCCCGAGTCAATAATTTGATCTATATGTTCCTCTTCAAGAACGGTTTCCCTGTCAATTATAACTTCATTACGCTCAATTGATACAACTTCACCGGTATCCTCATCAACGAAATCTTCTATCCAGGATTTCAAAACCCTGGCTGCAAGCTTTCGGCCAAGGTTTTTCTTCAGAGCTGTTTTTGAAACTTTTACCTCATCGGCCAAATTGAATATACCAAGTACATCCTTGTCATTCTCAAAGCCAATTGCACGCAACAGTGTGGTTACCGGCAACTTTTTCTTACGGTCTATATAGGCATACATCACATTGTTGATGTCGGTGGCAAACTCTATCCAGGATCCCTTAAAAGGAATAATGCGGGCTGAGTAAAGCTTTGTCCGGTTGGCATGTATACTCTGGCCGAAAAATACACCGGGCGATCTGTGCAGCTGTGAAACAACAACACGCTCGGCACCGTTTATAACAAAAGTTCCGCGTTCAGTCATATACGGAACAGTACCCAGATAAACGTCCTGGATAACCGTATCGAAATCTTCATGTTCAGCGTCAGTGCAATAAAGCTTCAACTTGGCTTTAAGCGGAACACTGAAAGTCAGCCCCCTCTCCAAACACTCTTCAATTGTATACCTGGGCGGATCAATAAAGTAATCAATAAACTCGAGAACAAAATTGTTCCTTGTGTCCGTGATAGGAAAATTTTCATTGAATACTCTGAATAGCCCTTCATTTTTCCGGTGCTCAGGAGATGTTCCCATCTGAAAAAAATCGGAAAAGGACTTCAGCTGAACTTCCAGAAAATCCGGGTAATCCAATTGAATTTTTGACGTGGCGAAACTTACTCTTCCTTGTTCAATATTTTGTGACCGCATTTAAAATAAAAATTAAGTGAACCCAAACAATTACAACAACAAAAAGGGTTAGAACCTTCCAAGGAAGATTCTAAACCCCTGATTATCAGTATTATCGAAAAAATAGCTATTTAAGTTCAACTTCTGCTCCAGCTTCTTCAAATTGAGATTTAAGTGATTCTGCTTCTTCTTTTGAAACACCTTCCTTTACAGGCTTAGGTGCCGAATCAACCAGCTCTTTGGCTTCTTTTAGTCCCAGGCTTGTTATTTCCTTCACAAGCTTTACAACTTGCAACTTGGATCCGCCGGGCGAATTAAGAACAACATCAAACTGAGTTTTTTCTTCAGCTTCAGCACTTTCTTCTGCAGGTGCAGCAGCTGCAACAGCAGGTGCCGCAGCCGGCTCTATTCCATATTCATCTTTTAAAATCTGAGCCAATTCATTAACTTCTTTAACGGTTAAATTGACCAATTGGTCTGCAAATGCTTTCAAATCTGCCATTTTCTTATAGTTTAAATTTTTGGATTATTGTTTTTTTATTCTTTTTCGGATAAAGTTTTGACAATGCCTGCCAGTTTGCCACCTCCCGATTCAAGGGCAGATATAACATTCCTGGCGGGCGATTGTAACATCAGTACAATATCGCCAATCAGCTCCTCTTTGGATTTAAGATTGGCAAGAACCTCAAGCTGATCGTCTCCGACATAAAGAGATTCCTCAACATAAGCGGCCTTCAGCAAAGGACGGTCGTGTTTTTTGCGAAACTCCTTGATTAATTTTCCAGGTGCATTGGCAGTCTCGCAAAACATTACCGAAGAGGGAGCCTTTAAAACACCATTTATCTCATCAAAATTTTTGCCCGACTTTTCCAGGGCTCTTTTTAATAAAGTGTTTTTGACAACCACCAGCTTAATATTTCTGTCATAGCATTTCCGCCTCAACTGTGTTGTTTCGGACGCATTGAGATTGGTAACATCCGCAATGTAAAAATGATCAAACTTTTCCAGCTTTTCAGCCAGGTCCTCAACGATCGCAATTTTTTCTTCTAGTTTCATATTGCTTAAAGGAGTAATTTTGTTAACATTAGACGATTGACTTTGGGTCAACCCTGACACCGGGACTCATAGTACTGGAAAGATGGATGCTTTTAATGTAAGTGCCTTTTGCAGCAGCCGGTTTCAACTTGTTGACAGTCTGAACAAATTCCTTTGCATTTTCAACCAGCTTTGCCGGCTCAAAGGAAACCTTTCCTATGGAAGTGTGAATTATCCCATATTTGTCAACCTTAAAGTCTATCTTCCCTGCCTTAATATCACCTACAGCCTTACCGATATCCATTGTTACCGTTCCGCTTTTTGGATTCGGCATCAGTCCGCGCGGACCCAAAATGCGTCCCAGCTGACCTATCTTGGGCATTACCGGAGGCATTGTTATTATAACATCAACATCGGTCCAACCGCCTTTGATCTTTTCGATATATTCCTCAAGTCCGACATAATCAGCTCCAGCAGATTTAGCCTCCTCTTCCTTGTCAGGCGTACACAATACAAGCACCCGAACAGTCTTGCCGGTTCCGTGAGGTAATGTAACAACCCCTCTCACCATCTGATTCGGCTTTCTGGGATCAACTCCCAGTCTCACATCTATGTCAACCGAAGCATCAAAATTTGTTGTGGTTATTTTCTTCACCAGCTCAACCGCTTCTGAAAGCTTATATGCTTTGACAGTATCGACTTTCTCCAGAGCTGCCTTTCGGTTTTTTGTAAGTTTCGTCATTGTATAAGAAATAATTTATTGATTAGCAAAAGGAGGTTTCCCTTTCACGGCAATCCCCATACTCCTGGCTGTGCCAGCCACCATTTTCATAGCCCCCTCAACGGTAAAGGCATTAAGGTCAGGCATTTTTTCCTCCGCTATTTTTTTTACCTGATCCCAGGTAATTCTGGCAGCTCTGACCCTGTTGGGCTCAGAGGAGCCCGATTTAAGCTTGGCGGTTTCCAAAAGCTGTATAGGCACCGGCGGTGTCTTTACAACAAAATCAAACGATTTGTCGGTATAAACCGTAATTATAACCGGCAGCAACTTTCCGGCACTTCCCTGGGTGCGGGCATTGAACTGCTTGCAAAAATCCATAATGTTGAGCCCCTTCGCACCAAGTGCAGGTCCGACGGGCGGGGATGGATTTGCAGCTCCTCCTTTGATTTGCAATTTTATCAATCCAGCAACTTCTTTTGCCATAATTTTACTTGATTTTCACTTTTGCGGCAACCGGTCGGAAGCATTATAATTTTACCTGCTGCCATAAATGATTTATATAAAGATGCGTAACAGTCTCCAATACTAAAATTACTCTTTCTCAACCTGCATAAAGCTCAGCTCCAGGGGTGTTTTCCGGCCGAATATCTTGACCATAACCTTAAGCTTCTTTTTCTCCTCGTTTACCTCTTCTATAACCCCTGAAAAACTGTTGAACGGGCCATCTGTAACCTTAACGGATTCACCCACAAAAAAAGGAACATTTATTTCCTCATCGCTGGCGGCAAGCTCATCAACCTTGCCCATTATCCGGTTTACCTCGGATGGCCTTAGGGGTACCGGCTCCTTGTCTTTATCACAGAGGAAACCGATAACATTTGGAACATTTTCAAGTATATGAGCCACTTCACCTTCCAGATTGGCCTCAACCAGAATATACCCGGGAAAGAAATTGCGTTCTTTACTGATCTTTTTTCCCCCGCGAATTTGATACACCTTTTCTGTTGGTATTAAAACCTGTGAAATATAATCGTGTAATTTCAAACGGTTGATCTCATTTTCGACATACTCCTTCACCTTCTTTTCTTTCCCGCCTATCGCCCTTAAAACATACCATTTTTTTCCATTCTCAGCCATTCGTTCCTCCTGCAATGTTAATAAAACAAGCTGTAAACCGTCTCCATAATATTTTCAAAAATATAATCCATACCAAAAACTATCATTGCAATGATAAAAGCTGCAGTCATTACAACCACTGCAGTGTTTTGCAACTCACTATAGCTAGGCCACGTAACTTTATATATTAGTTCGTTAAAAGAGTTTTGCAAATAGGTCTTTATTCTCATGATAAACTTTAAAATTTAGCACGGGTGGAGAGACTCGAACTCCCAGCCAACGGTTTTGGAGACCGCCACTCTACCAATTGAGCTACACCCGTTTATTGCCGCTAAGGTATTTTACCGGCTTATTCAATTTGCAATAGATTAAACTGTTATATTAAATCCGTATTCAAACGTAAAATACCTTTACTCTATTATTTCAACTACCTGCCCGGCACCTATAGTCCTGCTGCCCTCACGAATAGCAAAACGGAGGTTGGGGTTTATGGCTACCGGATAAATAAGCTCAACGGTTATTGTTACATTGTCTCCCGGCATAACCATTTCCGTCCCCTCGGGAAGCTTAACCTCACCTGTTACGTCAAGTGTTCTCAGGTAGAACTGCGGACGGTAATTGTTGTGGAAAGGTGTGTGCCTTCCGCCCTCATCTTTCTTCAATACGTAAACCTCTGCCTTGAATTTGGTGTGAGGAGTTATAGAACCGGGCTTGGCTATAACCTGACCTCTTTTAACCTGGTCTTTGGCTATTCCTCTTAACAACAGACCGACATTGTCACCGGCTTCACCGTGATCGAGAATTTTGCGGAACATTTCAACACCGGTAATAACGGTTTTCTTACTTTTCTCTCCCAGGCCAACAATTTCCATTTCATCACCCGTATTCACAGTACCTGTCTCAACCCTTCCGGTAGCAACAGTTCCGCGTCCGGTTATAGAGAAAACATCCTCTACCGGCATAAGGAAAGGCTTGTCAACATCCCTTTCTGGCATGGGGATAAAACTGTCAACGGCCTCCATTAGCTCCATTATATTATTTTCCTCTTTTTCATCACCGTTAAGTGCTCCAAGTGCGGAACCGTGAATAACGGGAGCATTGTCACCGTCAAAATCATAAAAATTGAGCAGCTCACGTACCTCAAGCTCAACAAGCTCTAACAATTCAGGGTCGTCAACCAGATCAACCTTGTTGATGTAAACAACTATACTGGGAACATTCACCTGGCGGGCAAGAAGAATATGCTCTCTTGTTTGCGGCATAGGGCCGTCGGGGCCGGCAACTACCAGTATCGCTCCGTCCATCTGGGCGGCACCTGTTACCATATTTTTAACATAGTCTGCGTGACCCGGACAGTCAACGTGGGCATAGTGACGGTTAGCTGTCTGGTACTCAACGTGAGCAGTATTAATTGTAATACCCCTTGACTTTTCCTCGGGAGCATTGTCAATCTGATCAAAAGTCTTAATCTCGGATAATCCTTTTCTTGACAGGACAAGTGTAATAGCAGCTGTCAAGGTAGTTTTGCCGTGGTCAATATGACCTATCGTACCAATATTGACATGGGGTTTGGTTCTTTCAAATTTTTCTTTTGCCATAATTTTTTATAATTATTTTTGATAATTTGATGATTTGTTATTTCAAGAGCTGTATTTTTTGTCCAGTTGAGCCAATGATGGGAGTTGAACCCATGACCTCTTCCTTACCAAGGAAGCGCTCTACCCCTGAGCTACATCGGCAAAAAAAGAGCGGGAGACGGGACTCGGACCCGCGACCCTCAGCTTGGAAGGCTGATGCTCTACCAACTGAGCTACTCCCGCTTATAAGCGTGGGGAGAGGAGGATTCGAACCTCCGAAGGCTACGCCAGCAGATTTACAGTCTGCCCCAGTTGACCGCTTTGGTATCTCCCCAGAGGTCTTTCCAAAACAACGAGCCGATGGAGGGATTCGAACCCCCGGCCAGCTGATTACAAATCAGCTGCTCTGACCAACTGAGCTACATCGGCAAGTAAAAGAACGAATTGGTAAAAAATTACCCCTAAAATTGGTTTGCAAATGTATAAATATTTTGTTAATAATCACAAAAATAGTTGCATTTTTTTATACAATTTAAGCCCTCCTCGGCTTCTCCTTGTGCTTTTTCAGCTGTTTTCTCATTGCTTCTGCCGCAAGATCGACAGCCTCTTCGAAATTTTTGCCCTGCTTTTTTGCAAACAAATTGCTTCCGCGCAAGGTCAGTTTTATTTCCGCCATCTTATTTTCCATCTCCGGTGCATTTTCAAATCTTAAAAACACCTCGGCATTCATAATATCATCATTAAACTTACCCAGCTTGTTTACTTTTTGCCTGACAAAATCAAGCAGTTTTTCATCTGCATCAAAATGTATGGTATGAATTTCTATGTTCATTATGACCCTCCCTTTTTATGCTCGCGGATGAGCTTGTTTATAAATCTTTTTAAGTTTTTCAAAAGTATTGTGAGTGTAAACCTCGGTTGCCGAAAGGTTTGCATGTCCAAGCAATTCCTTTATGGCATTGAGCCCGGCACCATGATTTAGCATATGTGTGGCAAAACTGTGCCTTATAACATGCGGACTTTTCTTCTCCGAGGAGGTGATAGTATCCAGGTAAACTTTAACTATCCTGTTAACAAGCCTGGGATACAACTTTTCTCCCTTTGATGTAAGTAAAAAATAGTCGGCTGCCCCACTGGAGCGAAAAAAGTCCTCCCTTAACTTCAAATATTCCCCCGCAAAGGAGGCAAACCTTCTGCTTAACGGTATCAACCTTTCCCTGTTTCCTTTGCCCACAACGCGCAATGTCATTTCCGGGAGGTCAACATCATTTTTTCGCAGATTAATAAGTTCCGACCTTCGTATACCTGTATGGTAAAGCATTTCAATGATCATTCGGTTACGAACTCCTGTGTAATCATCTCCAAAATCGGTATTATCGAGCAAACCGGATAATTTTTCCTCTTCTATAAAAAGAGGGAGCCTTTTTCTTGTTTTTGGAGATGTTATTTTGTCAAGCGGGCTTGTTTTTATTAAGCCTGAACGGATCATAAAACGGCAAAAAGATTTCAATGAGGAAAGTTTGCGGTTAACGGTCCTGGCACTCAGCGACCTCTCTTCAAGCAAAAACATAAGCCATGCCCTTACCATCGGATAGCTTACAGAGGAAAGTGAATCAACATTGTACCTTTCCCTTACAAAACCTGCAAACTGGTTAAGATCAACCCTGTACGAAACGGTAGTATGAGGAGAATACCGTTTTTCGTTTTTCAGATATTCGATAAAATGCTCTATCAGCATAAATACAGGGAAATTGAATAGTCCGGACGGGGGAAATCTAACACAAATAACTAGTTCAGCAGCGGGAATGGCTAATGCTTACTCTTCCTCACGCTGCAAACTTTCAATATATTTCGCCTTTTTTATCTGTTCCCTGCGGCGATCCGACGGCTTAACGTAAGCCTGACGATTTCTCAGCTCTTTTACAACACCCGTTTTCTCAAATTTTCTTTTAAATCTCTTTAAAGCCCTTTCAATATTTTCGCCTTCCTTCAACTGTACAACTATCATAATTTTAATTTATTTTTTTGTAAGACAAACGGCAAATTTATCACTAATAAATAATTTATCAAAAAACATTTTTCAAAACGTATTCTTCGCCTTTATATTTTAGCATTAACCCTTGGTGGTTAAATTTACAAAAAATATTACAAAAAACCATTTTTATTTTACTCTCAAATACGGCCTTACCCGCTCCACCTCCTCCTGTGAAAACCGCTCCAGCAGGTTAAGGTCGCAAACGGACAAAAACAAACCTGCCGAATCACGGTAAGAAAATATTGCACTTACCTGATTGTAATCCAAATAGGGATGTCTTAGCAAAGAACCAAACTCAGCAGTGTTTAAATTTATCCTGTCAATTTTTGCTGTATCTGCAAAAACATATGGCTCAATCTCTAAATACAACTCCTCATCAATTCCATATACATCCCTCAATTGGCCGGTGCAGACATATCCTCCCAGCAGGTTACGGTAATTTACAATACGTGTCGAATAAACCGATCCAATTCCCTTGAGCTGCATCAAGAGGTTTTCATCGGCATCATTAACCTCAATAACAGGAGCAATGGCCTTGCCTTCATCAGATTCAACGAATATTAATCCTGTTTGTTGTTTTTGGGAACCTATTTGGATATACGGCTCAAGGTTAGCGTACAGAGACGAATCTATTGTATACATCCTCAGCAGATCTTCCGCTGAACGAAACACTCCACCGGCCGAGATGTAATTTTTGATATTCCGTATCTGCCTGCTACTTAACCCCAGGGTTTCAAAATCTTTATCAGATGCGGTATTGGGATCAAAAAAAAAAAGCGAATCTCTCAACCCTTTATCGCTAGAAGCCTCCAGCTGCCCTGCAAAAAAGAAAAACTCACTTTTATCCAAACTCTCCACATTGTTATCATTTTTGGATAAAATCAGGTATAAGCGCGGCACTGTTAACGTCAGAAAAAGTATACAAAGCAGTGCAATTACCCCCCTTCTTTCACCGCGGGTAAAAGTAAAATAGCCGTTTAAAAAAGGTTTCAACATTGGCCGGTTTTTTAATTGCTAATAGACAATATACGAAAATAACCTCTTTTAATCAACATACTTCATTAAAAAAACCGGCAGGGAAATAAAAAATCTTTAACCGGGGATCTTACCGGTACCTTTTGATCTCGCCGGCTTTCAGGCGTTTCATGTAACTGCTCAGATCCTTCCTGATCTCGGGGGCAAGTATTAACAGTCCGGCTATATTGGGAAAAGCCAGTGTTAAAAGCATCATATCAGAAAAATCTATAACAGATCCCATTCCCGAGGAAGAACCAATTACAATAAATATAAGAAAAACCATCTGATAAAAAATTGCCGAAACCCTTCTGGAGCCGAAAAAAGTTTCGGAGAACTTTCCGGTAATAAAATCAAAGCCTTTAAGTCCGTAATATGACCATGAGATCATTGTAGAAAAAGCAAAAAGAAGTATGGCTACTCCAAGAAGATATGGGTACCAGGGGAAAACAGTTGCAAAAGCAGCCGATGTTAGCTGCGTACCTTCAAGTCCGCCGGGATTATGATACAAGCCTGTAAAAATTATAACCATAGAGGTCATTGTGCATATCACGACAGTATCAATGAATGGTTCCAGCAGAGCAACCATCCCTTCACTCACCGGCTCCTTCACCCTGGCAGCGGAATGGGCTATAGCCGCCGAGCCCACTCCGGCTTCACTGGAAAAAGTACCGCGCTGAATGCCCACTATAATAGCACCAATAACACCACCCGCAACGGAATCAGGTGAAAATGCACCACTCACTATCATTCGGATCACCACACCTATATCGGCAATATTAATTATGATGATTATCAGGCATGTAATAACATAAAGGATTCCCATAAAAGGTACTACCCTGGAAGTTACACGGGCAATACTACGTATTCCACCGATTATTACAACACCCACTAAAATGGCAAGAAGAACACCGAAAGGAAACCCGTAGGGTTCAAGTGCAGGAAACATAAAAACAACCTGTGAAAAAGCCTGATTGGCCTGAAACATATTACCCCCCCCAAGTGAGGCCATAACGATCATAACCGAGAAAAACAGGGCCAGTATCTTCCCCAGCCTGCGAAACCCCTTTTTTTTACCCAATGCATCCCTCAGATAATACATCGGTCCGCCGTAAACAACCCCGTTCTCATCGATCTTTCTGTATTTCATTCCAAGTGTACACTCGGCAAACTTAAGTGTCATACCGAAAAATCCGGCAATAATCATCCAGAATGTTGCCCCGGGCCCACCGATAGAAACGGCTATTGCAACACCCGCTATATTGCCCAGTCCCACCGTAGCCGAAAGGGCAGTTGCAAGCGCCTGGAAGCTGGAGACCTCACCTTTGTCATCAGATTTACTGTACTTTCCCCTCACAAAAGAGACGGCATGACGAAACCCTCTGATATTGACAAATTTCATCCGGAGGGTGAAAAATATCCCCCCGAATAGAAGCCACATTACAACAAAAGGTACATGAGCGTCAATATTAAATCCAAGAGCTGAAATGGGATCCCAGAAAAGGATTTTTTCAATTTGTTCCACAACAGGCTCAAACCCCTTATCAATCCTATCGGCTAAAGTGAGATCCTGCTGGCCGGCAAAAAGAGGCAAGGCAAAAAAAACAAAAAAAAGGGAAAGTTTTAACCGTTTCATCGGTATATTAATTGATCAAAGCCCACTAAATATTCAATAATCCTATCCCGTATAGAAACACAATTGCAATTGCAACAGGTGCTATAAACTTAATAAGGAACATGTAGGCAGGGAAATATCTCACCTTAAGCGAATTGTCGTTGGAGACCTCCTCCCTGGTTCTGGCCGCTCCAAGGTACCAGCCTATGAAAAGCACTATCAGCAATCCGCCAATGGGAAGCAGAACATCGGAAGCAGAAAATTCCATAAGATCGAAAAGCCTTGTTTCAAATATGGTAACCTCCTGCATTACCCCGAAGGAAAGGGTACAAAGTACCCCCAGCAGAGTAATTATTGCGGCGGCAAATATAGAGGCGCTCCTGCGGGTCATGTTCAGCTCCTCTTTCATATATGCAACCACCACCTCAAGTATGGAAATAGAGGATGTAAGAGCAGCTATTGAAAGCAAAATAAAAAATATCAGCCCGAAAAAGTAGCCTCCTGCCATTTCCTGGAAAACATTTGGCAATGTTTCAAACACCAGACCGGGACCCGCATCGGGTGCAATACCAAATGCAAATACAGCCGGGAAAATTGCAATCCCGGCAAGCATGGCAATAACCGTGTCTGCAATGGTTACCTGCGTAACAGTAGAGCCTAGTTTTTCCTTCTTGGAGATATATGAACCGTAAGTGATAAGAGTGCCCATCCCGAGGCTCAGAGAGAAAAAAGCCTGGCCAAGTGCGGCAAGAACACCTTCGGTGGTTAATCTGGAAAAATCGGGACTGAAAAGGTATGATACCCCTTCAGCTGCACCCGGGAGGGTAAGAGAACGAATGCAAATTACAATGATCATAAGAACAAGAAGCGGCATCAGTATCTTTACATACCTTTCAATGCCGTCTTTAATTCCGGCCATAACAATAGCCAGCGTTACCCCCATAAAGATAAGCTGCCATAGGAGAGGCCAAAAAGTACCCGTGTGAAATGCTGCAAAAAGTTGAGATATCTCATCGCCGGTTTTGTCAGCAAATGAATCTGTTGCTGACTTGACAACATACTCAAGTGTCCACCCGGCAACTGTACTGTAAAAAGCAAGAATCAAAAAGGCTGCTGCCACACCTATAACACCCACAAAATACCACGGCGTGCCGGGAGCCAGCTTCTTAAAAGATCCGATAGCATTTCTCTGGGCCTTGCGCCCGATTGAAAATTCTGAAAGCATGACCGGCATACCAATGGCTATAATAAACAAAAGGTAGACAAGGAGAAAGGCTCCCCCACCATTTTCGCCTGCAATATAGGGGAACCTCCATATGTTACCCAATCCTACAGCAGAACCTGCGGCGGCTGCAATAACACCAAACTTGCTTGTAAAGTTTTCACGGGGTAAATCAATTTTTGCCATTATTTAAAGGTTTACAATTTTGAAAGGAATAATTAGTTGAAATTATAGAAATTAATTTTGCTCAACCTAAAAGTTGACAATATTATAAAAAATGTTTGTTTATACAAACAAATAAACTCACACCCCCTTTTTAAAACAACATGCAAGGTTATTGACCCCTTATCCCCCCCCCTTATACAAAACAAAAAGAACGAGGAGGTTACCCCGTTCTTTTACATTCAGATCATTGATCAAATATTTTATCAGGCCAGGCCAATTTCTTTCGATAGGTATACATCCTGAATTGCCTGAAGCAGTTTGGCGCCTTCCTCCATGGGTCTCTGGAAAGCTTTTCTTCCTGTAATAAGTCCCATACCACCGGCTCTTTTGTTAATAACAGCGGTTCTGACAGCATCAGCCATATCTGAAGCACCCGAAGAAGCGCCACCTGAATTTATAAGTCCGGTCCTTCCCATATAGCAATTTACCACCTGGTAGCGGCAAAGATCAATAGGATGGTCGCTTGTTAGTTCGCTGTAGACTTTATCATGAGTCTTTCCAAACTTAAGCTCTTTAAACCCGGCATTGGTCTCGGGCAACTTTTGCTTTACTATATCGGCCTGTATGGTAACGCCCAGATGGTTAGCCTGTGAGGTCAAATCGGCCGCTACATGATAATCCTTCTCTTTTGTTTTGAATTCACTGTTGCGGGTATAGCACCAAAGAACTGTAACCATTCCCAACTCATGAGCCCTCTCAAATGCCTCGGCTACTTCAATAATCTGCCTTGAGGATTCCCGGGAACCGAAATAGATGGTAGCCCCCACAGCAGCTGCACCCAGGTTCCATGCCTCTTCGACCGAACCGAACATAATCTGGTCGTATTTGTTGGGATATGTAAGCAGCTCATTGTGGTTCAATTTAACTATAAAAGGAATTTTGTGGGCATACTTGTGGGAGACTGATGCAAGGACGCCGAAAGTTGATGCCACGGCATTTGCTCCCCCTTCAATTGCAAGTTTTACAATATTCTCCGGATCAAAATAGATCGGATTGGGTGCAAATGAAGCACCGGCAGAATGCTCAATCCCCTGGTCAACGGGGAGAATTGACAGATAACCCGTACCTCCGAGACGCCCGTGATTGAACATCTGCTGGAGGGAGCGGTGAACTTTAGGATTCCGGTTTGAGCTGGCAACTACCCTATCAATAAAATCGGGACCGGGTGCGTGAAGCAGATCCTTTTTAACGGTTTTGCTCTCATGGTTCAAAAGATAGTCTGCTTTCTCCCCGAGCAATTCCATAATTTTAGTGTTTGACATGGCTATATTTTTTTGGTTAAACATACAATTTTTAAATTCCGTTTCCGCGGATTCATAAAATTAAGGAAAATAAATTTATTGTCAATGACCATGACAGGTCAAACATTAAAAACAATAAAACACAATTCCGGCAAAACATCAGTGAGTTTAACTAAAATGGATATCCGATGCCAATGTTGACTGTTACATCATTGGGAAAAGAAAAACCGCGGTTTGAAGGTATCCAGCGTTCACCGGAAGGCTCCTGAGGATCTCTCAGCTTGAGTCCGGCATCAATGCGAAACAACATGAAGGAGAAATCAAAACGTGTGCCGAACCCCGTCCCCACTGCAATTTCATCATAGAACCTGTCAAAGCGGAAAAGAGCTCCCTCACGTCCGTCACTTTTGTTTACAGCCCATATATTTCCGGCATCCAGGAAAAGTGCTCCCTCCAGCACCCAGAACATATCAAAACGGTATTCCAGGTTTGCCTCAAGTTTAATGTCAGCAGTACGGTTGGGGAAGCCTCGAATTTCGGGATCGTGAAAGGAACCCGGACCGAGGGTTCTTACCTGCCAGGCTCTTATACTGTTGGCTCCTCCGGAAAAATATTTTTTCTCAAAGGGCAAAGCCTCAGAATTGCCGTAAGGCACACCGGCTCCTGTAAAAATACGGCCAACAAGGGAATTCTCTCCGCTAAGTTTCTTATAATAACGAAAATCAATGTCCGATCTTACAAACTGGGCAAAAGGGTTCCCAAGCAAATTATATGTATCGTTCTCACTTTTAAGTCCACCAAGCCCCCCTATTGCACCCAAGGCATTACCGCCTGTTTCAAGATTGGTCCTTAGATAAATAAAATCACGTCTTCTTCTTACATCCTGATTATTGAATATAAAACTGTAATTGGCCTCCAGAATAAAATGGTCCCTGAAACTTGCCTCCAAATTGTAAAACGATATTAAAGAATCAAATTCGGGAGTAGATGCCGGTAGTTTGACAAAATTAAATTCAGCCGGACTAAGTATGTGTTCAGTATATTCTGATCCCTCCCATTCATAACTTAACCCAAGGTTGGCAACTGTTCGTGTATAATCAGGCCTCTGCTGGTAATTGTAAGCCATCGAAAAATTTGTTTTCGGATTGTATTCCCTGCCAATAGTTACCGAACCAAAGTTGGGCAAAAGACCGGGGAATTGGAGATTAGCCTCAAGGCCATACTCATAGGTATTGTCAAGAGACGTTCCTTCATAGCCGTGAAGGGTCTCGACCGATCCCTTAAGCCTAAGGTCGAGAACCTCCACCCCGCCGAAAAAATTCTTGTGCTGGTATGACAAATTGCCTCCGAATCCGAAATCTCCCGAAGAATTGGTTCCTTCAACCTCAACCGTATAAGACTGTCTGGAAAAAGGAGTAAGCTGTATATAACAGTCAAGCTTACCCTTGGCAGAAGTGTCGTTACCGGCGGCAGATTCTTTTTCACGGAAACGTATATTAACAACCCTGTAATAGGGGAGGGACATGAGTTGCCGGTATGTTTCATCCACGTCTTCCTTGCTGTAAGGCTCACCGGGCAAAATAAAGGAAGATTGAGCAATAACCATCGGATCAATCTTAAGTTCATCTTTATAGAGAAAATGCATATCCCTGAAAAGGGTGGTATCAAAACCCTTATAATAATCTTCCTGTTGTGACAATGCCTCCCGGGGGTTATAGTCTGTATAATAGTAAATGTTATCAATATTGTATTGCTTGTGGGGTACAGATATGTATTCGCCTTCATTGTCCCTTTCGGAATACTTTTTGATGCCGACAGTAAGGTCCACATTATTTGAAGCTACTGTTGTATCAGCTTCAAAGTATATAAATTCACGATTGAAATTATAATAACCCTGGTTTTTCAGATATTCTTCAATACGGTTTCGCTCTTCCTGCAACATATCAACATCAAATACAACACCCTCACGGAGCAAAGAGTTTGCGGTGTCTGCAGCAACCACATCCTCAAGCGACTCATCTTCAATATCATATTCTACATTACTCAGGCGGTAAGGCTCATTAACCTCCACATTATATGTAACCCTGGCTCTTTGCCGGCTAAATCTGACAGTATCGTCTACCTGTGCATTGAAAAAACCTTTGTTTCTCAAATACTGCTTTATATGCTGAACCGAGCGGTCTTTCTCATAAGGATCGTATACAACAGGCTCCTCTCCTATGTTTCTGAGCCAGCTATGAGGCCATCCCTCCTTTTCTTGGTTTGACATGCTATAGAGCATAAGGTAAAAAGGGAAGCCAAGGATCCTGCTGTTAGACTCCTGCCTTATATAATCCCTGAGCTCACCTCTGTCAACATCCCTGCTGTCAACCCTAAGCCTGTTACCTGCAAGCAGATGCTCATCCTCGGGGACATGGCGGGTAAGGCTGCAGGAAAAAAAAGCAAACAGCAATACCAGAAGGGAAAACAAAGGCAAAGCTTTACTGCAAATATGTTCTTTTAAAATACCCAAAATATTATAATAAAATCCTCAACAAAAATAATTTATTAAATTGCAACCGCAATATAATAACTGACCTGCCGGGAGGTATATTATACGTATTTCTCATAAAAAAAAATAAAATGCCGGGGAAAAATACCATTAAGTTTGTAAGGTCACTGAAAGAAAAAAAAGAAAGATACAGGTACGGGTTATTCATTGTTGAAGGAGATAAGGCTGTTAAGGAGCTTATCGGCTCATCCCGCCAGGTTCACTCTTTATACGCCACAAGTGAGTGGATAAGTGAGAACAGAGGAGAAATCCCAGGCAATACTTACTGTGTATCTTCAAAAACACTCGAACGGATGAGCCTTTTGAAAACACCCAACCGTGTAGTGGCCGTGGCACATATTCCCCGAAACAATGTAATTGAGGAAGAGTTTAAAGAGTCTCTCACCCTTTTGCTGGATACTATACAGGATCCGGGGAATATGGGTACACTTATAAGGTTATGCGACTGGTTCGGTATCGCTCGCATAATATGCAGCGAAAACTGTGCAGATATTTACAATCCCAAAGTTGTGCAAGCCACAATGGGAAGCATCTTTAGAATAAGGGCCGGTTATACGGATTTGAGAACATTCATCGGCAGGCCAGAAAACAGGGGGATGCCTGTTTACGGCACTTTTAGCGAAGGAGCCAGCGTATATGATCAACCCCTCAGCAAAAGAGGATTTATAGTACTTGGAAATGAGTCAAAAGGTATTTCACCTGAAATTGAAGAAATAACCGATCAACGGCTCACCATTCCTCCCTGTATATCAGGAAATCACAAGCCGGAATCTCTGAATGTAGCGATTGCTGGAGCCATCATAATCTCAGAGTTCCGAAGGAAGCACCCATGCAAATAAGTCAGTGGTATCCTGTCAATACGACCCTTTAGTATTATGCCGGCAACAGCTACCATAAACGGGTTCCCTGACTGTAAAATAGAAAAATCGGGCGTTATTCAAAATGGAAAGAAAGGATAATAAGGTTCGAATTAAGCCTCTCAATGGAGTTTTGAAATTGAGGCTGGCTGTTGGAAGCATATTCGATTTTATTGAAAAAGCCCCTGGAATATTTAACCTCAGTTGAAAATTTAAAATACGGCAGGTAGAAGTCAATACCGAAACCAAGTTCAATATATGTGTCAAATGGTTTCAGCTTGAGAAAAATCTGATCATCCTCGCTGAAATTTTTAGCCAGGTCGTAACGGAAATTAACTCCACCTATAACATAGGGACGGTAATTGTTAATCCTGACAGATTTATATTTTAAGATAAGGGGCATCTCAATAAAGGATGACTCCAGTTCCTGACTGTTGACAAGCACAGTATCACTGTAAAAGTCAATTTGCCTCTGCCCGAAAGATATTCCCGGCAATACCCTGAAATCCAAAAATTCGGTTAACTTCAAATTGGAAACAACATTGATATTGAAACCCGGACTAAGCCTGTTGACTTCCGGGGTTAGTGAGTTCTCCGCTGCAAACCGGGAAGGCAAAATCCGGAAGTCCATCGTATTCAAGCCTATAGTAAATCCGAAATGGAGCGGCTTTTGATCATGCTCGGGGATATTTTTCACATAAATTCTTTGTGAAAATCCCGAAATAACGGAAAGAAAAAAAACGGCTGCAACTGTCAAAGCAACCCTGAAAACCCTCTGGTTCAGTTTCATTTTCATTGGCTTTCTCCGGTCAAATATAATAAAAACTTAAATCCGGTATACGTTTTTGCAATAAAAAGTGGTACAATAGCCTGGCATATTTTTTGATAAAAGTTAAATTTGAGCTAAAATTTCAATGTTTAATCCGATTCCAATAATAAATTTTTTTCATTATGGGAAAAGGCGATATTAGAACCAAAAGGGGTAAAATAAGAAATAACAGCTACGGGGCGACAAGACCCCGGAAAAAGAAAAAGGTTCATAAAATAGAAAAGAATCAGGAAAAGGATAATAAATAGTTCCAATTGTCAGTTTAAAAAAAAATATTTTAACAGTTCATTTGCCCAATGCAAAAAAAGCGGGTTGCAGTAGGTTTGTCGGGAGGAGTTGATTCAAGTGTGGCGGCATACCTTCTTAAAAAAGAAGGATATGATGTGGCAGGTCTTTTCATGAAAAACTGGCATGATACCACAGGAACAATTTCAGGCGACTGCCCGTGGCATGACGACCTGCTTTTTGCCAGGCTGGTGGCAAAAAAGCTCGATATACCCTTTCATACCACCGATCTAAGCGAACCTTACCGCAGACAGGTTGTTGATTATATGTTTTCAGAATATAAAAAGGGCAGAACACCTAACCCCGACATTCTGTGCAACAGGGAAATCAAATTCAGCCTGTTTATAGAGGAGGCTCTGAAAATCGGCGCAGATTTTGTAGCAACCGGCCACTATTGCGGCAAAGACAAGATACACAAGAATGGAAAAACCATTTACCGCTTGCTAGCAGGTGGGGATCATGAAAAGGACCAGAGCTACTTTCTTTGCCAGCTCACCCAAAAACAACTTGAAAAAGCAATATTTCCGCTGGCAGATATAAGCAAAAACCAGGTAAGGGAATTAGCCTCACAACTGGGCCTGGCAACGGCTGATCGCAAAGATTCCCAGGGCATATGCTTTGTCGGCAAGGTCGACCTTCCATCCTTTTTGCAGCAAAAGTTAGAACCCCGCAAAGGTGACATTATTGAAATACCCAGCAGTTACTATAAAAATTTATCTGCCAGTCAAAAATTAACACCGGGGGAAGACTGCCTGAAACAGGCAGTATCACCATACAGTTACACCCCATCTGACGGGAAGAAGGTCGGAACACACAACGGAGCATGGTTTTACACGGTGGGACAAAGAAAAGGACTGAATGTGGGAGGCAAAAAAGAGCCTTTGTTTGTTATTGCAACAGATACTGAGAATAACATAGTCTACACCGGTCAGGGTCACTCGCATCCGGGACTGAACCGCAGGGGCCTCTTTGTAAGAAAAGAAGAGGTTCACTGGCTCAGGGAAGATTTGAGACTAGAAGAAGGTCACAATGGCGAATTCCTTGTCCGCATCCGCTACAGGCAACCTTTGCAGAAAGCAACAATGTACATGCGGGAAGATGGTCTTTACATTATTTTCCATAACCTTCAAAGAGGTATAACAGCGGGGCAATTTGCTGCCTGGTACAGGGATAACGAGCTTCTAGGCTCGGGGGTTATTGACTGAACCGGTAAGTTTCAAATATTCTTCACCCGGGATACAAGCTCCTTAAGCGCCCCGGCAATTAGCAAATTGTCAGCCGATACACAAACAAGAGAAAAACCCATATCAACATAAGGCTTTACAGCATCCTCCACGGTACCGAATATACCAGCAGGCTTACCTACTTCATGGCAAATATCGTATACCTTCCCTACAGCATCTTTCACCCGGGGTGAATCAACCTTGCCGGTAACTCCCATACTTGCAGAAAGATCATACGGGCCGACAAAAACCACATCAACCCCCGGTACCTCGACAATGGTTCCTGCATTTCTTACCGCCTCAATATGTTCAATCTGGATAACCACCAGAATTTCATCATTTGCATTTTCAAGGTAATCTGAAAATTTCATTCCGTAACCATGTGCACGGGAAATTCCTACACTCCGCTTACCTTCGGGAGGGTATTTGCAAAAAGAGACTGCCTGCAATGCTTCTTCCGCGGTAAGTACCTGCGGAACTATAACACCCTTTGCTCCGGCATCCAGAACTCTTTTGATCCATATTTCATCATTTAGGGGGACCCTCACCAGAGAGGGAGTTTTGTCCCCAACCACCTGTAATACTCCCTGTACATCATCCAAATCAAAATTCCCGTGTTCTGCATCAATAAAAAGCCAATCAAGGCCGGCCAGTGAAAACATCTCGGCAATTTGTGGTGAAGGCAGAGAAACAATGGTACCAAAGAGTTTTTCCTTTTTTAGTACGCGATTTTTGAAAGATTCCATAACAGATTTTATTTTTAATTATTGGGATCTGATAAGAGCCTTTTTAGTTCCCGGTACTGTTATCCTGAAGCTCATCACTGTCTCCGCCCTCTTCTTTTGAGGGTTTATCCTTTTGCTCACCACTTTCCTCTTCTGTCTTTTTGGCATCAGATTCCTCTTCTTCCTTTTTGGGATGAAGCATATTGAGCTCATGAAGAGTATTGTACCAAAGCACAATTTTTTTGATGTCTGAAACATAAACCCGGTCCCTGTCATATTCGGGAAGGATCTCCTCCATATACTCCTTAAGGTCACCGGACGAGGATTTATGATTTATAGCCTTTCCCCCATCCTCTTTCCGGTAAATCTTATCGAAAACTTCTGAAAGCGACACTTCACCGGATTCGGTAAATATCTGAATATCATCAAGTGCAATTATCTTAAGTGAAGAATGAGCATTCATCCGTTTTTTACTCTCCAGGGATTCAACTATCACTCCGCTTCTTCCCTGGGAAATAAATTTATATAATCCCGGATAACCCGATATTGACAGAATATCTTTTAATTCCATAAAAAAAATTTTGATAATCCAAATACAAAAATAGCTTTAAAAACGAAATATCAGCAAAACAAGTACGCATTTAATCTCCCTGAGGTTTTTCGCCTTTTGAAAATTTCTCATGCAGACCCAGCAAAACCTCAAGCAAAGGATTATTGCCGTCATTTAAAAGTATCTTGTCGGCCAGAGGATTTTTTTTCTCATCAGGCCATTGATTGATCATGCGTAACCTGACCGAGCCTGCATCGGTATCATCACGTTCCATGACCCGCTTTATTCTTATCTCTTCCGGTGCCACAACCAGCATCACATAATCAAGCTCCCTGTAGGTAAAACTTTCAAATAGAATGGCAGATTCTTTAATAATATACGGGCTGGCTGTGTGCTGTTCTGTCCAATGCTTAAAATGCCGGGCTACAGCAGGATGTACGATCTCATTTAGCCTGGCAAGTGCATCAGGATCATTGAATACAACAGAAGCCAAACGTTTGCGGTTAAGCTTTCCACCGCTCCAGACTTCATCTCCGAACTCCTTCCCGATAGCCTCCTGCAACTCATTTTTTTCATTTACCAGCTTTTTTGCCTGCTCATCAGCATTGTAAACCGGAACCCCCAAAGTTGAAAAAACACGGCTTATGACCGATTTTCCACTACCAATACCACCTGTTACTCCAGTTTTAAGCATTATTTTTCAACGATAAAATCTACCATTTGCGGATTATACCTTACATTCCTGACAAATTCGGGGGCAGCGGCAAGCTCTACCGGCAACCTGCCCACATTCTCCTGCTGCAATTTATCATAATCCACATATATACGGAATTGCTCCTGACTGACTCTGTCATAATCACTCAAAGGAACAATAAAAGAAGCTGTAACCTCAGAAGGAAAGGTTTTGAGCTTAAGTTCTTCGGGCACATTGACCGCTTCAATCGGTATCTTTATACTTGACTCTGTAAACTGCTCCACCGGTACTGTAATTTTAACCTTTTCCTCGGAGAAACTCACATAATCATATGAGGAAAGCGAAACATGCTCCTCTACTGTACGGTCAACATCCTGAAGAGAAAGCATGTTTGTCCGCGCATGCTCAAGTGTGTCTATTACAGGCTCCGGTCCGGCTGCGACTACCGAATCGGGCTCAATTAAAACCGAACCACTCTGCATGTATTGCTGCCTGAATCCCAAATCAAGCTCAGCTTTAACCGGGATCTTCCTAGAGACCACATCGGTAAATTGAAAAAAAAGTGTATCGGGGCGAATATCGTTTATTTCAATTCCGGCAAGCTGGTCAGATATTTTGTTCCGTGCAACACCTGTAAGAATAAAAAAGGTATCCTCCTCATCTGAAATACGGTTCAGGGAAAAGGAGTTTACATCGAAAATTATCGGGAGCAATTGCCTGCTAAGCCGGTACCTGAGCAAAGTATACCCGTATCCGCTCACATTGAGAGTTAGCGAAGAAGGTAACTCGCCCACCAGAACCTTATCTTCAGGGAAGTTTGTATATTCTACCGGGTATTGAAGATCAGTGGTGTACTCTTTGTTAAGCATACTGAGAAACCAGAATATGGTAGATACAACAAGGAAAAATAAAAACACCAGCAACTTTTTATTAAACTTATCCTTGTCTCTTTGAATCAGTTGCCTGATCGGCTTTATAAATCCTGTATCCAATATGCTTTTGGTTAAATTAAAAACTAGCGCTGTTGCTGCGACAGATCGGTTGGATCTTTCAGTATGGCACTCTTGTCAACCTTAAGCTTTATCTGATCCTCCACCTCAATAGTAACAACATTCTCGGAAACGTCGTTCACCCTTCCATAAATTCCGCCGGTAGTTAAAATGCGGTCACCTTTTTTTAGCTGATTACGGTATTCCCGCAATTCTTTCTGCCTTTTCATTTGAGGCCTGATCATAAAAAGATAGAAAACCAGAATAATAAGCAAAAGCGGCAAAAATGAAACAAGCGGGTTTTGACCCTCCTGCGGGCCCATCAGTAAAATGAATTGTAGATCCATATTTTTTTTTTTTTGATTATTAGTTTTTTAATCTAAATGAAGAATATAAAATGTTATAGAAACTCCCGCAAAGTAATAATAATTTTGGTTTTTAAACAAATAAATATATTGTGCCCTGCCTCTAAATTAAACCATAATTAGCCTTCCCCGATCAGTCCCCTGCCACTTTTTATAATTTTATTATCCTCCTTAAGTTTTTGAATAATCCTGTCAAGCACTCCGTTTATAAAATTACTGCTTTTTTGGGTGCTGAAAAATTTGGCGATGTCAATATACTCGTTGAAAGAAACACGTGTGGGTATATTCTCAAATTCAATTATTTCGGCAATGGCCTGCTGCATGATCAAGATATCCATAAAAGCGATCCTTTCAACATCCCAGTTGCTTGTAAAACTTTCGATCATTTCGGTGTATTCCCTGTCATGAGAAGTTACATGCCTGAAAAGCCTGCGGACAAATTCCCTGTCATCAGAATCCTTATACAGGGAAAGTACTTCAGGTTCCTCACCTTCCCTGATTTTCTTCAATGTCCGTTCAACCTGCCTTACAGCAATCTCAATATCGTTATTCCAGTAAATACTTTTTTCCTCCAAAAGAGAATCGAGCATTTCACAATTAAGTATCGCGCGGTAAAGTATATGATTGACAAACTTATAATCGGCCTTTAAAGAAGGCTCATTTTCTTTCATATAACGGGCATAATAATCGGAATTTGTAATCTGTATGTACATGTTTTTAATCAATTCCGGATAGAGTCCCCAGTTTACCTTGTATTTGTCAATATACTTTTTCAGGGAAGGATTCTCAGACAGTTTTGCTATTACCTTATTGTCAACAAAATTGGTGTTTGGGTTTAAGTCCTCCGCCGTTGGAGACAACTTGTTCCTTGACAGCTCAATCCGGTAATTGGCATAACGCACAAGCTCTTTAAGCAATGCAAAAACAGAAATATACAGTTCATGAGTTTTTTCAATACTGAAAAACAGCTCCTTTTCGAGTTTATCTACAGCAGGTTTACCCTTTTTATAATAAGCATATAAAATCTGTAAAATCTTAATTCTAAGTAACCTTCTGCTGACCATTTTTTAAAAGAACTCCTGTTTTAAAAATTTAAAGGAATGCAAATGTAACTATTTTTACGTCTTCATCGTTAATTTTATTATAAAAACACTCAAAGTTTGACATTATATATTAAAAATGTTTACTTTGCTTAAAAATTTGCTTTTTCAAAGTGTTGAATATATTTTTGATTTGTATTTTTTGTCAAATTACTAAAAACCTATCAGGAAGATGGAAGAGAATGAAAAAAAAGCAGGAGGAGAGAATAACAGTAACAACAATGAAAGACAGGAAATTTTCTCGCAAACTATCAGAGCTGGAAAGAGGACTTATTTTTTTGATGTAAAGTCCACTAGGAACAACGATTACTACCTGACAATCACCGAAAGTAAAAAACGGTTCAACAGGGAAGGTAAACAGTATTTTGAAAAGCACAAGATCTTCCTCTACAAAGAAGATTTTGAAAAATTCAATAACGGTTTCACTGAAGTGGTTTCCTTTATAAATAATGCACAGCCATTGGAAAACAAGGAAGATCAAAAAAGTGAAAACCTTAACGACGGTTTTACCAACGTGAGTTTTGACGATCTCGACAAAAACAAGGATCAATAAACAGAAAGCCCTGCAAACCCAGGGCTTTCTGTTTTTTTTGTTTTGCACGGGTTTTGTTCCCGCCTTGTGCCTGTGTTTTTTAATGTATTGCCTTTGTTAAAAAAATCAACTATTTTATTTTACGATAAATTGCCCTGTAACACTCCACCCCTTCTTCAGCGGCAAGTTCAGCAAGCAGCCTCTTCTGAGTTTTTACTCGCCGGTCATAATAAGATATTTTATCTCCTGTACATAAATGCAAATTCAAAAGATATTTAAGGGGTTTTAACAAATAAAAAATCCCAATAATTAGGTATTGGCAAATATTTTATACCCACCTATTTTTGCACCTTACTATAGATAATTTAGCTATGACACTTGCAGAACTTTCAAATAACGAGAGCGGTATTATTACTAAAATAAAGGGGCGCGGTGCATTCAGGAAAAGAATCACAGAAATGGGATTTGTAAAGGGGAAAACCGTGACCGTTATAAAAAAGGCTCCCTTAAGGGATCCGGTAGAGTACAGCATAATGGGATATGAAGTTTCCCTAAGGAGAAGTGAAGCTGCCCTTATTGAAGTTATAACCCCCGGGGAAGCCAGGGAGGAATCCGGTAACGAATTCAACGGGGTTATAACTGAAGAGTTTTTGAAAACCCGCGCAGAGAAAAAAGGTAAAGTAATAAATGTAGCAATGGTAGGTAATCCCAATTCCGGGAAAACCACCCTTTTTAACTACGCCACAAAATCAAGGGAAAAAGTAGCCAATTACGGCGGAGTTACAATAGATGTCAAAGAAGGGAACCTGAAAATGAAAGGCTACACTTTCAATATATATGACCTGCCGGGAACATATTCCCTTACACACTATTCACCTGAAGAGATTTTTGTCAGAGACCACATATTCCAGAATATGCCCGATGTGGTAGTAAATGTGATTGATGCCTCTAACCTTGAACGCAATCTTTACCTTACAACCCAGCTGATCGATATGGATGTAAAGGTTGTGGTGGCTCTCAATATGTATGATGAACTTCTTGAGAACGGAGATGAGTTCGATTACAACGCCCTTGGTAAAATGCTGGGTATACCCTTCGTACCAACTATTGCATCAAAAAAGATAGGAATTAACGATCTCTTCACTAAAGTAATTGATATGCATGAAGACCGTGATTCCGATATGAGGCACATACATATCAACTACGGTGCGGAAATCGAATCATCCCTGAGAAGTATTACTGAAAAGATCAAGGTGCCGGCCAACTTTGACCTGACTGACAGAATTTCTTCACGCTTTCTTGCCATCAAGCTTCTTGAAAAGGATAAACATGCCCAAACAATTGTCGGCGAAGCCACTAATACCGACGATATATTGAACACTTCAAACAGGGAAATATCACGGCTTGAAAAACTCCTCAACGACGACAGTGAAACACTTATAACCGATGCAAGATACGGTTTCATTTCCGGAGCGCTGATGGAAACATTTAAAAGCGGTAAACAGCAAAAGCGAAAAAAAACGGAAATGATCGATGCCTTTGTAACACACAAAATTTACGGCTTCCCCATATTCATTTTCTTCATGTGGCTGATGTTCCAGGCTACATTTACACTCGGGGAGTATCCTATGCACTGGATAGAAAACCTGGTAAGTCATACGGGAGCCCTTCTGGATCAACAAATGCAGGAGGGGCCATTGAAGGATTTGCTTATCAACGGAATTCTCGGAGGTGTAGGAGGAGTAATAGTATTCCTTCCCAATATTCTGATACTTTTCTTTTTTATATCCCTGATGGAAGATACCGGCTATATGGCCCGTGCAGCTTTTATAATGGACAAGTTAATGCATAAAATAGGGCTTCACGGAAAGTCATTCATCCCGATGCTTATGGGATTCGGGTGCAACGTGCCGGCCATTATGGCCACAAGGACAATAGAGAACCGCAGGGACCGTTTGGTGACAATGCTCATTAATCCCTTTATGTCATGTCATGCCAGATTGCCTGTTTTTATTCTTATAATCGGTGCATTCTTCCCGGAAAGTGGGGGAACCGTGCTTTTCAGCCTATATTTTCTCGGAATATTAATGGCGGTACTGGTAGCGCTTATTGCCAAAAAATTCTTTTCCTCTTCCGCTGATACACCCTTTGTGATGGAGCTTCCGCCTTACCGCGTCCCCCTTCTTAAAACCACAGCGAGCCATATGTGGGATAAAGGTTCACAATACCTGAAAAAAGTGGGAGGTATAATCCTTGTCGGTTCAATTATAATATGGGCCCTGGGATATTACCCGCAAAACCAGGAATCCACAGGGGATTATACGGCAAACGCCGATCTGTTAGCACATGCACCTGAGCTGGAAACCGAAATGCATGAAGAATCTTATATAGGACAAATCGGGCGTTTTATTGAACCTGCAATCGAACCTCTGGGATTTGACTGGAAAATGGGTGTTAGTCTCCTATCAGGTCTTGCCGCAAAAGAGATTGTTGTAAGCACAATGGGAGTACTCTACCAGGCAGATCCGGAATCAACACTCCCCACAGAAACCTTGGGAGAAGTTTTAAAGGAACAAACCCGAAGTGACGGCTCTCCCGTTTTTACCCCTGCTTCAGCATATGCATTTCTGGTCTTCATTTTGCTCTACTTTCCCTGCATTGCTGTAATAGGTACAATAAAACATGAATCGGGCAGCTGGAAATGGGGACTTTTCACTGCATTCTACACAACTGGTGTTGCATGGATTGCAGCTTTTCTGGTCTATAATGCGGGAAGTTTGATTTTATAAACGCTTGTTAAAATATGCAGGAAATTATAACACATATCATTGTTTTGTCGGCTGCAGTATGCACGTTGGTGTACTTTTTTAAGATGTTCATTCCGGTAAAGAGAAAGGGAGGCGAAAACATTTGCAACTCTTGCAAGGGGTGCTCAGCTGTTAACGTTGAAAAACCAGCCAGCCAGAACAGGTATTAAACTTACATTATAAATTGATAAATTGCAATCATGGACATTGCAATCCTTATAATTGCCATATTGCTTATCCTGACGGGTTTGACCGGATGCATACTTCCGGTGATACCCGGACCGCCTTTAAGTTTTTTCGGGTTACTGGTACTTCACTTTACCAAATTTGCTGCTTTTGAGACCGGCTTTATTGTGCTTTTTGCATTTATTGCAGCCATTGCCACTTTAATGGACTATGCTGCGCCTTTGTGGACTACCAAGAGGTTCGGAGGCTCGAAAAAGGGTATATGGGGAGCGGCAATCGGCATGTTTGCCGGATTATTTCTTTTTCCCCCATTTGGCATTATAGTGGGTCCGCTGATAGGGGCCGTTGCAGGAGAGCTGCTCCACGGATCGGAAAGCAGCAAAGCCATCAGAGCGGGACTGGGTTCTTTTGCGGGATTTTTTCTGGGTATGGGACTGAAACTGGCCGCCTCACTTGCCATAACCTACTACTTTGTGAAGGAGCTTCTTTAAAACCGCTCAACCTGTTTTGCCGGCCATCCCGGTGAACAACTGTGAAGCCGGTTTTGCTTCAAACCCTAAATGCATAAAGCTCTAACCAAAAAGGTTTAAAGCTCAGAAAAACAGCAATGATGCCACACCAAAGTAGATGAGAAGGCCGGTAATATCGACCAGTGTAGTAATAGCCGGACTCGCGGCAACAGCCGGGTCACCTCCAAACGACCTGACTATCAAGGGCAGGCTTGCACCAATTAGCGTTGCGGAAATAACCTGAAGACTTAAAGCAAAAGCTATCCCCACTCCAATAAATGAGAGGGTTAAATCACCCGGCAATGCCACATCCCAGGAAAGGAACAGAACTTTCCCGAAGGTGATTGTACCTATAACAATGGCCAGCAGTATGCTTATTCTTGCCTCTTTGAAAATGATCTTACCCCATTGCTTAAGCTTAACCTGTCCGAGTGCCATTGCACGAATAACCACCGTTGCAGCCTGACTCCCCGTATTCCCGCCTGTGTCGGCTACCATGGGCATATAAAGGGCCAGAACCACCAGCGAAGCTATTGCCTCTTCAAACCTGTGAATCACCATCCCGGTCAAAAGACCAAGTATTGAAAGTGTGGCCAGCCATATCACCCTTTTCTTGAAATGCTGAATGGGAGATGTTTCCATATAGTTAAGCTCTTCAGCCGCGGGATCATGAACAATACCCATGAACTTTTCAAGGTCCTCTGTATGCTCAGCCCTTATCACATCGAGCGCATCGTCGTGCCTTACAATTCCCGCCAGCTGTTTCAGCGGGTTGAGAACGGGTATGGCAACCATGTCATATTTTTCGATCTTAACCGCCGCACTTTCCCTGTCCTCATATACGTCGGCATATATAAAATCCTCATGCAGCACATCCTTAACCAGTGTGCCCGGCTCGGCCATTATCAAATCCTTCAGGGTTACAAACCCCTTCATTTTCATATGTTCATCAACTACATAAACATAGTAGATCATTTTCTTTGTAGGCGCATCCTTTCTTATTTTCTCCAAAGCCTGGGCAACAGTCATTCCTTCCTTTACTGTGGCAAAATCGGTAACCATTATGCTGCCTGCGGTTTCAGGAGGGTACGAGCTCAGGTGTATGACATCTTCCCGTGTTTTTTTGTCAAGATAGGGCAGCAACTCCAGCTGCCTCTCCTTTTCAAGGTGCTGGTAAAGGTCGGCACGTACGTCGGAAGACATATTTGTAACCATTGAAGCGTAAAACCTTCTGTCAACCTTGTCAAAAAGCTCAACAAGAAGCTCGATATCCATGTTGGAGGCTATATAACCCAGATCTTCATCTTCAAAAACAGGCAGAACCTCCAGCAACTGCTCCTCGGTAAGTTCTTTAAGTATCTCGGCAACCTCTACAGCCTGCATTTTTTTCAAAATTGCTGTCAAAGCTTCCATTTCGTTTTCATCTATCAGCCCCATGATTATGGCTATTTTTTGGTCCTGCTGATTTCTTAGCTCTGTATTTTCCATAGCAAACACCCTCCTTTTTCAATTTATAAAATACTGCCTGAAGCTTAAGGGGAAACTGAAAAAACAAAAAAACCCCTTTTATTTAAAGGGGCATATTCAATTTTTAAAGCCTGACAAAAAAATGCGGCCGCAGGAAAAAAATTGCCCCTTGTTGAGTTTTAGCTCTGAATGACTTATCCCATAGGGAAGCTGCATTATGCTAAGCCTTAATCCGGCCAAGCCTGTTTTTACCCATTGGCGTCTTTAGACATTTTTGGGCAGCAGCCTGTGTTCATTCAGTAGCCTCACCTAACAGGCTTCAAATTCAAGCGCGAAAGTAAAAAAATTAAAGGATATATACAACAGTTAATGAAATTTTTGTTACCGTAACAAATCAGTTTTCACTGTTGCAACAATTTATACTTGCTTTTTTTTGCCCCGCAAACAGGACATGTCCAGTCAGACGGCAAATCATCGAAAGGAGTGCCCGCTTCCACATCTGAAGTTGGATCACCTTTTTCCGGATCATAAGTATGTCCGCAAACTTTGCACTTATATTTTTCCATTACTTAATTTATTTAAGATCAAATGTATAATTTACAATAAAAAACTCAGCAATACTCCTGCTGCAACGGCCGATCCGATAAATACCGCAACATTGGATGCATAAGCAGGTGGTTACTTGTTCTTATCCTCACAAAGCTCGGTGAGCACTCCAAGGGTCGATTTCGGGTGCAGGAAAGCTATATCAAGTCCTTCTGCACCCTTTCGCGGTTTTTCATCTATTAACCTCACACCTTTGCCTTGTGCATCCTCGAGGGCCCGGTCAATATCTTTTACGGCAAATGCAATATGATGAATTCCTTCCCCCTTTTTTTCAATAAATTTTGCCACGGGTCCATCAGGTTCGGTTGACTCCAACAACTCGATCTTTGTCTGACCCACTTTGAAAAAAGCTGTTTTCACTTTCTGTTCGGCAACCTCTTCAATTTTGTAGCAAGTCAACCCCAGCACCTCGCTGTAAAATTTTACAGATTCATCCAGGTTTTTCACAGCGATTCCAATGTGCTCAATATGTGTAGGTTCCATAATCAATTTTTTTATTACAGGATTTATAATGAGAATAAGTACAAACGGTTCCGGTAAAAATACAAATTTTCAGTCACTTAAAATAGCATCGTACACAACCTGCTGGATCCTGGTTCTTATATCAGCTTCTATAAGCTTATTGTTATGCTGGTCAGGGTGAATCCTGTTTGAGAGAAAAATATAAACAAGCTCCTCTTTGGGATCGACCCACGCTATGGTTCCCGTAAAGCCCGAATGACCGTAACTTTTTGGGGAAGCATCCCCGGCTGATGGACCGTTCGCTGAAGGGTCGGGCTCGGGTTTGTCAAAACCTACCCCTCTTCTGTTGTTATTTTCAATTTCATGTGCCGAAGTGAAGTAATCAACAACTTCACTGCTTATAAAACGATCACCCCCATACTCACCCTTTTGAAGGAACATTTGCATAAGTTTTCCAAGATCGTTTGCATTGGAAAAAAGTCCGGCATGCCCGGCCACTCCCCCTAGCAATGCAGCACCCTGATCGTGGACATAGCCATCAAGTAATTGCCTTCTGAAAATCACATCATTTTCGGTCGGCACTATTTTGTGCGCACCAAACTTTCTGCGCGGCAAATAAGTGAGCCTGCCCGCACCAAGCCGGTCATAGAAATGCTCCTGCAAATACATCTCAACAGGTGTTCCCGATACCTTTTCAACAATATCCTTAATGTAATAATAACCAAGATCGCTGTAATTGTATTCTTTTCTCCCGGAAACTTCCGATTCCTCTATTTGTGAGTATATGGTATCCCTGTATGCATTATTCATGTACATTCCGCCGGCCACGGGAATAGTGAAGTCCCTTGAGGGAAGCCTGCTGAAAACATTGTCTGCCAACTTATAATTCCGGTTCAGATAATATCCGGCAGCCAAACGGTAGGGGAACTCCTCGGAAAAAGAGGAAGAGAAAGTCTCCTCTCCCGGAATATAACTTTCAAAAAAAGAAAAATGAAAAGGAATCCATGGTTTCAGGCCGGCCTGATGAGTGAGCACATCACGTAAAACAAGTCCTTCCTTGTTTGTCCCTTCAAGAAAAGGCAGGTAGTGGCCAAGGGTATTTGAAATATCAATCTCCCCTTCACCGGAAAGCTTCATAAGAACCGGCAAAGTGCCGGCAATTTTGGTTACCGAGGCCAGATCATACAAATCAGTGTTTTTAACCGCTCTTTCCGGGTAATAAGTATGGTTCCCGAAAGCCTTATTGTAGACAACCATACCTTTCCTGGCGACAAAAACCTGTGCTCCGGGAGCAGCTCCCGTCTCAATCATTTCAGCAATTATCGAGTCAATCTCCTGAAGCTTTTCCGAATCCATTCCCGCCTCTTCCGGCACTGAGTACTTCAATCTTGTCTGCCGGGGGCTTATGTAGCCCGTACCTATCTTGAATCCTCCGCTGTTAACCGGCAGACTGCCTTTAGAGCCAATACCACCAAAAAGCATTTGCCCGGCAAAGTTGCAGTATTTTTTGTCATCTTCATAAGCAACAACCAGCGAAGAAAGCTCATTTAATCCATCGAGGCAGTTTAAAATATAAGGACTGCCGAAAACGGTCAGGACTACATTGTTTTTCCGGGAGATATTTTTAACAAACTCATAAACCTGGCAAGTAACACCAAAATTTTCCTCAACATTTCTGTTTGTTGAATGAAGTCCCGCAACAACCATGTTATACTCTTCCAGCATTCGGGCAAGAGCATCCCACTCCTTTGGACAGGCATCCTTCTCTATATTGAAATGATCCACGGGTGCATAAAGCGAAAGGGTCTTTTGAAATTCATTTTTTTCTTCGCTTCCAATTGCCACCGAAGCAAAATTAAGTGTATCAAGACGTTTAAAAGGGATCAGGCTATCCGGGTTTTTAACCAATACAAGCGATTCTTCAATTAATTCTTGTTTCAGCAAATACGAGTCAGGTCCGTTAAGATCTTCGTAGAGATTATCCACCTCAACTTTTTGTGGTTTATCCAGGTCCAGCCAATACTTGGCCTTCAGTATTTTTCTGCAACGCCTTTTAATCTCCTCCTTTGGAAAATTACCCTTTTTTACCTCATTCCCGATCATATCAACGGCCTTCGGGACATCCTCGGGAAAAACAAGCATATCATTGCCCGCCACAAGAGACATAAGCTCCAGGGTGCCGGGTGCAAAATAATCACTTACACCCTTCATGTTTAATGCATCCGTAAAAACCAGTCCACTAAACCCCATTTGGTTAATAAGCAGCTCGTTGATTATTTTGGGAGACAATGTGGATGCCATATCGGGTGTGGCGTCCAGAAGCGGCATATGGATATGTGCAGTCATCATTCCCCCTATACCGTTATTAATGAGATGTCTGAAAGGGAAAAGCTCGATTGAGTCCAGTCTTTCGCGACTGTGCATAATAACCGGGAGGTCGTAATGAGAGTCAACATCGGTGTCGCCATGACCGGGAAAATGTTTTCCAACAGAGATAACATTGTTATCCTGCAAGCCTTTCATATAGAAAAAGCCTTTCCTTGCAACACTCCACTTATCCTCACCAAAGGAACGGCTTCCTATCACCGGGTTATCCGGGTTATTGTTAACATCGAGAACCGGGGCAAAATTCACATGCACGCCAAGACGCCTTAATTGGCGTCCTATTTCGGCCCCCATGTAATAGATAAGCTCATCATTTTGAATCCCGCCAAGGCTCATCTGCCTGGGATAGGTCAGAGTGCTGTCAAGCCGCATTCCCAGTCCCCATTCAGCATCCATCCCGATCATTAGGGGAGTTTTTGCAATCGACTGGTAATGGTTGGTCAGCTTTGCCTGTCTTTTGGGTCCGCCCTGAAAAAATATCAGTCCACCGACATTATACTCCGACACCAGATTGGATATCTCTTCCACATGGTCATCATCGCCGTTTGAATAGGCAGCAACCATAAACAACTGACCTATTTTTTCCCGCAGCGTCATGGAGTCCATAACCGAATCCACCCACTCTGAAGACTCACCGAGGAACGGAGGATCGCCGCTCCTTAACTCTATAAGCCTTGGAGCATGAAGTGAGGAGAGAAAAATAAAAGCCGACACAATAATTGAACAAAAAGCAACAGACCTTATCATTATTACTACATAAAATTTGCGGGGTAAAAATAAAAGATGATCTGCAAATATAGGAATATTTGCAGCCAATAATCAAAAAAAGTGCCGTTCAGATAAGCGCGAACGATTTTTTTTTAAATAAATCAAATTTGAATTATATTTATCTTTTCACTTTACTTAATATACTGACTTTACTAAAAGGTATGAGACTCCACAATTCTTTTCCGCCGGCGCATCAGCCTTGTCGTTTAGCCCGTCATTAAATTCACACAATCAATAACTTTTAATTTTAAAACAACCATGATCAAAAAATCATTAACCGCTTTACTGCTCTGCTTTTTCCTTTTCCAGGCAAATGCAGGGGAAGAGACCCGTCTGTTAAGGTTCCCGGCTATTCACGGCGACCGGATAGTCTTTTCATATGCAGGTAATCTGTACACAGTTGACAGTTCGGGTGGAGTTGCAAGGAAACTGACCAGTCATGACGGCTACGAGATGTTTCCCAGATTTTCTCCGGACGGGGAGCATATTGCCTTTACCGGCCAGTATGACGGCAACACTGAGGTATTCCGCATTCCTTCAGCCGGAGGAGAGCCTGAAAGGCTGACCTACACTGCTACCCTTTCCAGGGATGACCTGGGCGACCGGATGGGACCGAACAATATCGTAATGGGATGGACTCCTGACGGGGAAAACATTACCTACCGCTCACGCAGGTACAGCTTTAACCCATTCAAGGGGCAGCTGTTCAATGTGCCGGCAGAAGGGGGTATGTCAAACCAGCTTCCATTTTCCAAAGGAGGATTCCATTCCTATTCTGTGGACGGAAGCAAGATTGCATATAACAAAGTTTTCAGGGAATTCAGGACATGGAAATATTACTCTGGCGGAATGGCCGATGATGTTTGGGTATATGATTTTATCTCAAGAAAAACCATTAACATCACAGACAACAATTCACAGGATATTATTCCCATGTGGATAAGAGACGAGATCTTCTTTTTATCGGACCGTGACCGCACGATGAACCTCTTTGTGTACAACACCAATACAAAGCAGACAGAAAAGGTTACAAATTTTACCGAATATGATATCAAGTTTCCCTCCCACGGACTCAATTATATAGTATTTGAAAACGGGGGATACATATACAGGCTTGATACAAAAACAAGGGAGTATGAAAAGGTGCCGGTTTATATCGACAACGATTTTGTACAGGCCCGTCCATCCTGGAAAGATGCCTCAGAGATGATCAGGTCTGTAGATATGTCGCCCAACGGGGAAAGACTTGCAATAAGTGCAAGGGGTGATATATTCAATTTGCCCGTAAAAAGCGGTATTACAAGAAATATTACAAGGACATCCGGCGTACATGAAAGAAATGCCCGGTGGTCGCCCGACGGAAAACAGATAGCATGGGTATCGGATGCCGGCGGGGAATTTGAGATATACATGCAGGAGCATAACGGCAGCAGTGAGTCGGTTCAGCTTACAAGCCGCGGTGACACCTACATTTTCAGCTTTAAATGGTCGCCTGACAGCAAAAAAATACTTTACCACGACAAGAAAAACAGGCTTAACATTTTAGATGTGGAAACAAAAAAGATCACAGAGGTAGGTTATTCCGGAGTGGGTGTAATGTCATCCTATAACTGGTCGCCCGACAGCAAATGGATAACATACACTAGACCAGAAAAAGGGATGAATATTGTTTGCATTTACAACCTGGCAACCGGAGCATCTTATGATGTGACAGACAAATGGTACGCATCGGGAGGTTCAAGCTTCAGTTCAGACGGCAAATATCTGATCTTTACATCAAACAGGGACTTCAGCCCCATATACAGTCAGACCGAATGGAACCACGCCTATGTTGACATGGGCAGGATATACCTTGCAGCATTGTCAAAAGAGACTCCTCACCCTTTGGCCCCAAAAGACGACAGGGTTGAGACCGGTGATAATGGCGCAGGAGACAATTCATCAAGCGGTGAGCCTGAAGAAATGAAGGTCGATATTGAAGGAATAGGTGAAAGGATTTTCTCCCTGCCTGTTCAGCCGTCAAATTACTCAGGTGTAACCGGTGTCGGCAGCAGGATATACTACAATGAGCAGTCAGCCAGAAGCGGTGAACTAACACTAAAAATGTTCGATTTAGAAAAGGGAGAGGAAACAAAACTGGCTGACAATATGAGATTTCAGATCTCATCGAACAACAGGAAAATGCTCGTAAGCCGGCGCAACGATTATTCCGTTATAGACCTTCCAACATCTCCGATATCCAACACAGAAAATGTGGATCTTTCAAACATGGATGTATTTGTGGATTATTCCCAACAATGGCAGCAAATATTTAACGAAAGCTGGAGACAGATGCGCGATTTCTTCTATGATCCGGATATGCATGGAGTTGACTGGGATGCCATGTATGAAAAATATAATGTGCTGGTACCTCATGTAAGACACAGAACTGATCTTACCTATATTATAGGCGAAATGGTAGGTGAGCTGAACGTGGGTCATGCGTACGTCAATAACGGGGAAAGGCCCATGCCCGATCGCATCCAGCTCGGGCTTCTGGGAGCTACCTACAGCCGTGATCCTTCGGGCTTCATTAAAATAGAAAAAATACTTGAAGGTGCAAACTGGAGTGAAGACTTGCGTTCTCCCCTAACCGGCATAGGGAAAAATATTGAAGAGGGTGATTTTGTTATTGCCGTAAACGGAGTGGCTGTAAACGAGGTCAAAAATTTCTTTGAACTCTTTGTTAACACAGCCGGCAGCCAGGTGGAGCTTACCCTAAACAGTGAACCTGAAAAGGAGGGAAGTCGCAAGGTTATTGTGGTCCCCATAAGGGATGAATCAGGACTTTACTATTACAACTGGGTGCAAAACAATATTCGCAAGGTGAATGAAGCAACAGACGGAAGGGTCGGATATATCCACATACCCGACATGGGGGTAAACGGACTAAATAAGTTTGCACGCCTTTACTATCCCCAGCTCGGCAAAGAAGGACTTATCATAGACGACCGCGGCAACGGCGGGGGCAATGTCTCACCCATGATAATCGAGCGGCTTAAGCGTACAATGACCTATGCTACAATGCACACCAACCAGAGAGAAGGGTCTGTCAACCCGGTCGGCACCCATGTTGGTCCAAAAGTAGCTCTTATTGACCGTTATTCGGCATCCGACGGGGATCTCTTTCCGTATCGCTTCCGTAAACATAACATTGGCAAAATAATAGGCGAGACAACATGGGGAGGCGTTGTCGGCTACAGTGGAGCTATACCCTGCATCGACGGGGGGTCGATTATAACACCTTCATATGCACCTTATGCTGCCGATGGCAGCGGATTTATCATTGAAGGCGAAGGTGTGGAGCCAGATATATGGGTAGACAACGACCCTGCGAGGGAATTCAGGGGAATAGACGACCAGCTTGACAAAGCAATAGAAGTTATACTGAATGAAATTGAGGAATGGGACCAGGAAGTTCCGCCCATACCGCCCTTCCCGGATAAAAGTAAATAACAAAAACAAGGCCGGTCACGCCCCGGTTTTTTTCAAACACTTAGGGTTTTGTCATTTGACGGAACCCTAAGTGCATTTATGAACGGAAATTTTAAAATTATTATCTTAGTCGATTATTAAAAATATTAACCTAATATGTCGATTGTTGTAATATGCCCAGGCAGAAAAGTCGATTACTGGATAGATGCCTTAAAAGAGACCGATCCTGAGGTTGAGGTTTTAACCCACGAACAGGTAAGGGAGAATGGATCCGTCATTTATGCACTTGCATGGGATCAGCCTCCCGGAATTTTCAGCCGTTATCCCAACCTAAGGTGTGTTTCATCCCTTGGAGCGGGAGCTGACCACCTGGTGAGGGATCCCGATATACCTGACCAGGCGGATATTGTAAGAATAATTGATCCCAGATTGTCGGACGATCTGTTTGAATTTTCCCTTGCCGTGGTGATGAACAGACTGCGTTCGCTGACACGCTACAAAGTAAAACAGCTTGAGAAAAAATGGGAGAAAAAACTTTACAACAGAATAGAAGATTTAAGTATTGGCATAATGGGAACAGGCGTCATAGGCGGGCATGTTGCCGAAAAGCTCTGCAGTCTGGGATTCAGCGTCAACGGATGGTCAAGGTCAGGTGACAGACCGGGAAGTTACTGCAAATACGCCGGAAAGGAGGAAATGGAAGCTTTCCTTGAAAACACAGACATACTTATTTGCATACTTCCCCTGACCGATTCAACAAAAGGGATACTCAACAAGGAGAACCTTATGAAGTTGCCTGAAAAATCCTATCTTGTAAACCTTGGAAGAGGAGGACATCTGGTTGACAATGACCTTATTGAACTGCTCGACTCAGGGCATCTTTCCGGAGCCAGTCTGGATGTGTTTCACTTTGAGCCACTCCCGGAAGATCACCCTTTCTGGGAGCATCCCGGCATAGATATTACACCTCATGTGGCCAGCATAACGGATCCTTCAAAGGTTGCCCCTCAGATAATTGAAAACTACCACAGGGTGAAAAAAGGCATAAGACCAAAGAACACAGTTTCAAAAGAAAAAGGATACTGAACCCATAAGTAAATAAAATTTTATTTCAATGAGTCAATTAACAGGAATTATACCACCCCTTCCCACCGCATTTGACAGGGAGGAAAAACTGCTGCCTGAAAAAATTAAATCCAACATACAAATTCTCAGCCGGTTTGATCTGTCAGGGTTTCTGATACTTGGCTCAAACGGTGAGCTGGTAATGCTCACACACAAGGAAAAGATCATTGCATATGAAGCAGCACGTGAGGCCATAGGTAAAGAGTATTTAATGCTTGCCGGAACAGGCGGGCAATCAACACTGGAGACTATAGAGCTAACAAAACAGGCCGCAAAAGCCGGAGCCGATGCCGCACTGGTTCTCAATCCCTATTATTATAAAGGGCAAATGACAAAGGAAGCAATCGTAAAACACTATTTTGACGTTGCCGATGCCTCTTCAATACCTGTTATTGTCTACAATATGCCGGCCAATACTGCAATGGACATGGATGCCGGAACCATTCTGGCCCTCTCTCAGCACCCGAACATAACAGGAGTAAAAGACTCGGGAGGTAATTTAACAAAAATGGGAATGATACTCAGGGATGTAAAAGAAGACTTCAGCTTCCTGGCAGGTTCGGCCGGATTTTTGCTCCCCGCTCTGTCAATGGGAGCCTCGGGAGGTATCCTTGCACTTGCCAACATAGCCCCATCACAGTGTGCCGATATATTCACAAGCTTCATGAAAGGGGATGCAGAAAGGGCAAAAAGAATCCAGCATCAAATGATTCCGGTTAATACTGCGGTTACAAGGCAATGGGGAGTACCAGCACTTAAAGCGGCTATGGATTATTTGGGACTTTATGGCGGACCTGCCAGGAGGCCATTGCTTGAGCTTGAAGAAAGCAAACGCATGGAGCTTACAAAACTACTGGATTCAAACAATGTCAAACTAAAATAAATATATTGTACAAATGAACTCTTCATCAAAAAAACTACTTATGATACCCGGGCCCATAGAATTTGAGCCCGCCGTTCTCAGATCCACAGGAGCTCCAACACCCTCTCATGTAGCACCGGATTTTATTAACTGCTTCGCCGATTGCCTTGAAATGATGAAAAAAGTATGGCTTTGTCCTTCAGGTCAGCCTTTCATCATTGCCGGCACAGGAACCCTGGCTATGGAAATGGCAGGGGCCAACTTAACAGAACCCGGCGACAACGCTCTGGTAATATCCACAGGATATTTCGGGGAAAGATTTGCTGAGCTTTTAAAGCGCTTTGGAGCAAAAGTAACCATACTAAGTGCCCCCCCCGGCGAGGTGGTGCCCACGGGTGAAATTGAATCAGCTCTGAAAAAAGGAAACTACAAGCTTATGACATTCACTCACGTTGATACCTCCACAGGTGTGAGGGTTGACCCAAAAACAATAGGAGAACTGGGAAAAGCCCACGATGTATTAACCGTTCTCGACGGGGTGTGCTCAGTTGGAGGAGAAGAACTCAGACAGGAGGAATGGGGCATTGATGTTGCTCTTACAGCATCGCAAAAGGCAATAGGTGTGCCGCCCGGACTTGCATTGATGGTTGTCTCACAAAAGGCCGTGAATGCCTGGAAAAACAGAAAAACACCGGTTGGCAGCTACTACTGCGACTGGAATAACTGGTTGCCTGTAATGGAGGCCTATTCTAACAAAAAACCATCATACTTTGGAACTCCTCCGGTGAATTTGATAATGGGGCTTGACACCTCTCTTAAACAAATACTGAAAGAGGGGGTCGAAAACAGATTCGCGCGTCATAAAAAAACTGGTGAGGCATTCCGTGCGGCTATGAAGGCCCTGAACCTGAAAGCCATTCCAAAAGACTCCTTTCACGCTGCCAACACCATGTCCGCTCCATATTTCCCTGAAAATATAAAAGCGGAAGATTTTATGTCATCCATGGCTGCTTCGGATGTAACAGTTGCACCCGGCCTTTTGCCGAAACTCAAAGGCAGCTACTTCCGTGTAGGCCACATGGGAGCGGTCAGTAAAGCCGATATCATATCAACCGTTGCAGCAATAGAGGCGGCATTAAAGGAGTGCAACCACAAATTCGAGCCGGGCACGGGACTTATAGCGGTAACTGAAACGCTGGACTGATAAGTTAACGGCTTTTAAGGTAGTTTTCGACGGAACGGTCATAGGTCTTTTCCGCTTCCCCGGAAAAATAACATGCAGGAAGCTGACCCATTTTCCGGTGATAATGGAGGCATTCGCAGCACAATCCTTTGCGGTTGCAAGGATAGGTGCAGTTGCATATTGTTTTGTTTTCCTCAATTTTACATTCCATATAACTGAATATTTTGATAAACAAACATGCCCTACCTTTGCTCTATGGCAAGCGGGCAGTTTTTCGGGACAAACTTTTAAACTTTAAAACCTATAATTTGACCCTTTCTATCTTTTGATCAGCAGCCAGGCATCGCTGTAGTCCGAATACCTTCTGCGGATTTCGTGTACCCGAACCCTGGCGTCATTTTCATCGTTGTATGAATCGATGCAAACACGGTGAAACCCAGATTCAGATACAAGTATGAAAGGTTCAAACCCCTGGTCTCTCAGCTGATTCATAAACCGTTCTGCATTGTCTTCATACCTGAAACTGCCAACAATCACAAAAAACTGATTTACCTCATGAACATCCCTTTCCTCTTTTTCGGCTAGTTCAAAAGAAACTGCCTCCTCCCTCGAGGGAATTTTGGCTATTTCAGCCTCAGTTGGTTCTTCTTCCTCTTCCGCAACCTCCTCTGTTTTTTCAGGTTCCTCTTCGGGAAGGTCAACCACATCCATTTCCTTTTGAGCCCTGCAGCCGGCAAAAAGAATAAGGACTGCAAGAGCCGCAAATGTCAGATTTTTCATTTTTCTCAGTATAAATTTAGGGTTTAGGTCTATTTTTACAAAAAATCAGGTCTTGCAACTTACTGCAATTTACAAAGGTAAACAATAAAACCCGGATTTATAAATAAGGGAAGTCAAATAATGTTAACAATTTCTATTGATGATCCCCCATCAGCCTTTGACAGACAAAATAACATGAACAAACATGTGAGGGGTTGACCTGCAATCGATTTTTTATACGAATTAACGGTATACATTTACCTGTCAGGGCCCTGAGGCTCATTCAATAATCTCGAACTCCGTTCGCCTGTTTTTTGCCCTGCCGGCAGCCGTTTCATTACAATCCACGGGCTTAGTCTGGCCGAAGCCTTTAAATTCCATCCGGTTGGCATCTATCCCGATATTCCTGAGATAATCGACTACAGACTCTGCACGTTTTTCCGATAATTCAAGATTGTAGGCGGCAGTACCTGTGCTGTCGGTATGGCCGTTAATCCTTATCCTGAGTGAGGGGTTGGCTTTCATAAATTCGTAGAGCTTGTTCAGCTCGGCCATTGACTCTTCCCTGAGTGTATAACTGTCAAACTCAAAGAATATATTGTTCAAAACAACCTTTTCCCCCTTTTTTGCCGGCTGAAGTTCTATATCCATCAGGAAGGGATCCGAATGTCCTGCAAAATCAGCAAGTGAGAAATGTTCCGAATAAAAAAGGTAACCTTCCCCTGAAACATTAAGGGCATAATCCTTCCCGGTTACTATCGGTATAAGGAACTCACCGTTGTATTCATCCGACCACGCCTCTGTAACGACTTCGGAAGTTTTAACATCAATCAGCTGAAAGCGGGCATGAAGTCTTCTTTTTGTATCAGCATCAAAAACTGTTCCCTTCATATACGAGACCTCTTTGGGGCGCACTTCTTTGTGAAGTTCGAAGACATATATATTCTTCCCTTTGCCTTCGATCCTGTCGGAAGCAAAATACGCCATATCACCACGTGAATTTATTGTCATGCCTATTTCATCGTGATGAGTATTTATGGGATAGCCCAGGTTCTCAGGCTTTGACCATTCTCCATCATCACCTTGCCTGCTCACAAACAGATCCTTCCCTCCCATCCCCACATGGCCGTCAGAGGCAAAATAAAGGGTGCGATCATCCAAATGAATAAACGGAGACATTTCACTGCCGGTTGTATTTATAACATCTCCAAGGTTTGCCGGTTCACTCCATTCACCTTTATTTCCCAGCCTGCTTTTCCATATATCCATTTCACCTTTTCCGCCGCTGCGATTACTGGCAAAATATAGTGTCTTGCCGTCGGCCGAGACCGAAGGCTGAGCTTCCCAGGCAGGGGTATTAATAGGAGGGCCGAGATTCCTGGGTTCACTCCAGGTATCACCATGCCTTTGTGCAACATAAATATCACAGCTTCCGTATCCGTCATCCCTGTTGCATGCGGTAAAATAAATCTTCCTGCCGTCTGCCGTTATTGAAGGCGCCCCTTCATTCTGCTCCGATGCAATCGGATCCCCCATAAGTCGAGCGGTTTGCCAGTTTTCACCAACCCTGCGGGAAATATAGAAGTCTTCCCTCAAATTACCTCGAAAATCGCCTTTTTCAGGGTCTGCTATAGTTTGCCTTGTAAATATGAGGGTTTGTTCATCGGCGGTCATGGTTGGCCAGTATTCATCTGCAGAAGTGTTTACCGATTCGTCAAGCGGAACCGGATCGAATGGAACGGGATTCTTTAACGCTTCGATTGCAAAATCACAGCTTTTCATCCTTTTGCCGGCAAGATCACGCAAGCGCCCTGATATGTCTGTAAAAGAAAGAAATTGTTCAAATGCATCCCTTGCAGGCTTATAATCGCCAACTTTCATATAAGCAAGTCCCATATTATAATAAGCAACAGGATAAAAGTTTGGATCAATGCTTACTGCCTCACTGAAAGCAACAACGGCATTTTTATATTCCTCAAGTTCAAAGTAAGCCTGTCCCATCACAAGGTAAGCTTCACAAAACTCCCCGTCAATGTTCACTGCTCTCTCCAGTATATCAATTGCTTCTCTGTAATCCCTGAGATGCCATTTTTCCTGACCTTCATAAAAAAGACGCTCAGCCCTGCGCGAGCCGGTCGTCAATTCCTGTGAAATACCGGCACAAAAGTGGAATAACATAAAAATCAACAAGAAAAAAATCCTGCCTGAAACCATTTTAATTATAATGTTGTAATGTTGCTGAAATATTTAAACACCCCCTATGTTTTTTAATAAAAAGCTTTTTTTTACAGACTATACCGGACTGTGCATCAGGGTATCTTCATAAATCGTTGCGCCTGAATTGACACACACCAATGGGGGTGCTTTTTTACATATTCAACTATCAGGGGCAATATTTTTTTAAAATTACTCCATTCCGGCTGAAGATTAAGAGCACAGCCGCATTTAACCTTGAGTGCATTCTCCTCAGCCCATTCAAAATCACTGCTTTTTTCAATTATAACCTTCAACTCGTTGGCTTGCTCATAAAACTCCTGAAGAGGCGGACTTTGCCTTTTTGGGGAAAGACAAATCCAGTCCCACTCCCCCGTAAGGGGATATGCTCCAGAAGTTTCCACATAAAGCCTGAGACCACGATTAGCCAAACTATGGCACAAAAAATCCAGAGGATAGCTGAAAGGCTCTCCTCCTGTAACTACAACTGACCTTGAAGGACAGGAAGCTGCTTTTTCAACAATGGTTTCCACATCAACCAAAGGATGAAGTTCCCTGTCCCATGCAAATTTTGTGTCGCACCAGTTGCAACCAATATCACATCCGCCCAGGCGGACAAAATAGGCCGGTTTACCAGCATGAAAACCTTCTCCCTGAATTGAATAAAAATCCTCTACCAAAGGGAGTTTTTCCCCGTTTTCAAACTCCTTCTCAGCTTCCGGGGTACACTTTCCCTTTTTGCCCTTTAATATTTCAGAGATTGTCCTTACCATTTTAAAGAAATTATCCTTTGGAGATCTTTTTATATTGTAAAACTATAAAATCTTATATACGATTGTCAGCTGAAAATGTTTAGATAATCTGCATAACAAAAAAAAAGTAAAAAAGGCCCAGGTTCTTATCAGATCTAACCCGGGCCATTTTAATTTATTATTTTCTGGCTCTGGCAGGACAGCTATAAAATTTGCCGGCATTTTCCTGCCTTTCCCGGCCTTATAATTTCCCGTTCACGATTTCCAAAATCTCCTGTTCAGCCTTAATGGTTTTTTTCTGTATTTCCTCACCGCGGGCAATTATATCCCTGGCAAATTTTCTGTCACCCACCTCGGCTGCGTTAATTTTAACATTGAGGAAAGCGCCCATTACACATGAGCGGACTGCGCATGCCCCGACTCCGGCATCGGAAACGGAGGCCGGGATGCCTGTTTCAGCCATAGCCTTAAGCGCCTCAAAAGAATTGTAAGCGGTCTGCATCATTCTGAAAGGAATTTCAATTGCATATTTTGTAGCCTCTTCTATTGCTTTATCCCTTGCAGTTTTGTCGGCTTCGGTCTTTTTGGGCATTTTGAAAGCCTCCATAATTTTGTTAAAAGCGTTGGTGTCCTCATCTACCAGGTACATAAGCTCTTCCTGATATTTACGGCCCTTTTCGGCCCAATCGGAGAACTCCTCCCAGCAGTCGTCCCAACCACGCTTGTGTGAAGAAAGGTTTGCAACCATAGTGCCAAGTGCCGCTCCAAGAGCCCCCATATATGCAGAAACAGATCCGCCTCCCGGGGCAGGCAACTCAGAGGATGTCTCATCGGCAAAACCGGCAACACTCTTATCAACCAGTTTTTCTTCCTTACCGGCAAGTATATACTCAATAATCTTCTCCTCAGGCTTGAAAGGATAAAGGTCATCAAGTCCCATCGACTTTACGGCAATTTTTATTAGCTCCTTCTCGGAGACTCCAACCGAGCGGTTCTGTTTTTTCAGAAAATATTTCCCCGCATCTGTCATAGCCTTCAGGGGCACCAGTCCGACTATCTCCGAGCCGGACACTCTCATCCCTCTGGCATCAGCCTTTTTGACACATTCATCGAATGTCTCGTGTAGTGATGTAATACTGATGTTTGTAAGATTAAGTGAAACCTGAGCGATCCCGTACTCTTCAATGAACCAGCCTATTCCCTTGACTGCTTTAAGTGAGCCGGGTATCATGACCGGATCGCCGTTTTCATCTTTTACTATCTCACCTGTGAGGGGATTGCCTTTTCGCTTAACCCTTCCCTTTTCACGCACATCAAATGCCAGGGCATTTGCCCGACGGGTGGAGGTTGTATTCAGGTTTATGTTGTAAGCTACAAGAAAATCACGTGCGCCGACAGCGGTTGCCCCGGCTGTTTCGTTGAGCTGAGAAGGTCCGAAATCAGGCTTCCACTCAGGCTTTTGCAGCTTTTCCTTCAGTCCTTCATACTCCCCGGAACGACATTCGGCAAGGTTTTTCCTCTTTTCCTCATAAGCGGCATTTTCATAACAATAAACTGAAATATTGAGCTCCTCTCCAATTTTCTTTGCCAGCTTACGCGCATATTCAACTGTTTCTTCCATCGATATGTTGGATACGGGAACAAGGGGGCACACATCGGTAGCCCCGAAGCGGGGATGTGCTCCGCTGTGCTTTCTCATATCTATCAGCTCAGAGGCTTTTTTTACCGCTCTGAATGCCGCATCGACCACCGCATCAGGAGTCCCGACAAAAGTCACCACTGTTCGGTTGGTAGCCTTTCCGGGATCAACATCAAGCAGTTTTACACCTTCAACCGCTTCAATTTCATCAGTAATCTGTTTTATTACTTGCATGTCCTTCCCTTCACTGAAATTGGGAACACATTCAACCAGTTGCTGATTCATTTGCTGCATAATTTATCCTTTTTTAATTAATCTCTTGTTTATATATTTCAATTCATTTATCATATACTTCACCTTTTATTATGACCTTATCAACATTGTCACTTCCATAGGAATAAGGAATAAACTCATACCCGGGGATCTTTTTTGTTATAATAAGATTGGCCACTTTTTCCCGTGCCACAGACCCGGCAAGATTTTCAACACCCATGGCACAAGCCCCGTTTATTGTGGCAGCATTTATGACTTCCTGGGGTATCATACGCATCTTTATACAACCAAGGGACATAACAAATTGCATATTACCTGAGGGTGAGGATCCGGGGTTATAATCTGATGCCAGCGCTACAGGCAATCCGGCATCAATCATCTTTCTTGCAGGCGGGTATACCATACCCAGAAAAAATGCAGCACCGGGCAAAAGTGTCGGCATGGTACTGCTGTTCAAAAGGGCATTTATCTCTTCATCGCCGGTAAACTCAAGGTGATCAACCGAGAGAGCACCGTACTTTACACCGGTCTGTATACCACCTGAATAGTCAAGTTCATTTGCATGCAGCTTGCCTTGCAAACCGTATTTATATCCGGCTTCCAAAATGCGTTCGGTTTCTTCTACAGAGAAAAACCCCCGGTCGCAAAAAACATCAATATAATCAGCCAGCCCCTCCTGCGCCACCCGGGGTATCATTTCATTTACAACAATGTCAACATACTGGTTCTGGCGGTCCTTATACTCTGCAGGAACTGCATGAGCTCCAAGAAAAGTAGATTTAATTATCAGGGGTGTATTCTCTTTCAGTCGCCTTATAACCCTTAGCATTTTCAGCTCATCTTCAACGGTAAGTCCGTATCCGCTTTTGATCTCAACGGCGCCGGTACCTAGCATCATAATTTCCTCTATGCGGCCCATAGCTTGCTCATAAAGAGAATCCTCGGGTGTTTGCTGAAGCAGTCGGGCAGAATTCAATATCCCTCCCCCCCTCTTTGCTATCTCCTCATAAGAGAGGCCTTTTATTTTGTCAATATATTCAATCTCCCTGCTGCCTGCAACAACAACATGAGTATGAGAGTCGCAAAAGGAAGGTAAAACCAATCTTTCTGCCGCATCAATCACCTGAGTCTCTTCGGCTGAAAATTCGCCGAAAAAATCAGAGTTCTCAATATTGTCCATCGGTCCAAAATCCTTTATTACCCCTTCCTTTAAATACAAAAATGCATCACTTATTACAGGCAGCTCTGCCATATCCCTTCCGGCCACCCTGTCACGAGACTCCTGCTCAACCTGAACAAGAAGTTTTATGTTTTTAATTAATATCATAAAATGTTTATTTTTATCAATATTTTAATGTGTCAAAGCCTGCTGGTGGGATTTCAATTAAAGCTCCTTATAAATTCAGGCAATGCGAAAATAAAAAAATAAAACCATTGCAAAAAAAGAGGAAAGTCATATTTCATTCATACCCGGGTAAAAACAAACAAAACAAAATTACAAAATCATGTTAAAAAAGGTACCCCACACTTACGTTATTGTCTTTTTTATAATCATAGTTGCCGCAGTCCTTACATGGTTCGTTCCACCCGGCAAATATGTAGAAGAAACTGTCGTGGTCCAGGGAGAAGAAAAATCGGAAATGGTTTTCTATTTCGAAGAAGAGTTGCCTGATGAATATGAACAGGAAAGCCGGGTACAGACTTGGCAGGTTTTTTCGGCTCTTTTTAAAGGTTTTGAAAAACAGGCGGGAATAATTGTGTTTATATTAATGATAGGGGGAGCTTTCTGGATAATGAACAAAAGTCAGGCGATAAGTGTGGGGATCTTTTCCTTTTTAAAATTCACAAACAAGCTGGGAAAAATAAATTTTTTCAAAAAACTTGGAGTTGACAATATTATAATAACCCTTATAATGATACTCTTCAGCATATTCGGTGCCGTATTCGGCATGGCCGAGGAGACTATAGCATTTATAATAATACTGGTTCCCCTTGCCATTTCAATGGGATATGATTCAATTACAGGTGTTTGCATGGTATTCGTGGGGTCACAGCTGGGTTTTGCCGGAGCATTGCTAAATCCCTTCACAATAGGAATTGCACAGGGAATTGCCGGGTTGCCTCTTTTTTCCGGACTGGAATACCGTTTTTTATGCTGGATACTTATCAACATAGTGGGTATATGGTTTGTGCTCCATTATGTAAACAAAATAAGAAAAAACCCGTCAGCATCACCGGTTTATAAAGAGGATGAATACTGGCGGTCCAAAAAGGAGGAAAAAACCGAAAAGACAGAATATTACACCCCTTCCCAGGCCTGGTATGTATATTTTGCAGTGCTGGCCGGACTGGTAGTTTTCTCCTTTATTTATCCCGTAACGGAGCTTTCCTTTGGAGTCTCCTCGGTTAATTTCAGCATAATACCCTTTTCGGCTGCAGTTTTTGCGCTGGCAGGCTACCTGACCCTGCGCAAATCGGTACATTTTTTTGTGCTTCTGCTGCTTGGCTATACCATAATCTATCTTATTGTGGGGGTTATGGGCTACCAGTGGTATATAATGGAGCTTGCAACGATATTCATGGCCATGGGCATAGCTGCCGGAATAGCCATCGGCAAAGGAGCCAACGATATAGCAGACCTTTTCATAGAAGGAGTAAGGGATATCATGCCCGCAGCTGTTATAGTGGGCCTTGCAGGCGGTATTATTGTGATACTCGAAGACGGGGGCATAATTGATACCATCCTCTACACCTTTTCAAGGGCAATGGGAGCCTTCGGGAATGTTGCCTCGGTAGGGGTGATGTACATTATCCAAACCATTATTAACGTAATTATTCCATCGGGCTCGGCAAAAGCAGCCATCACTATGCCTATCATGGCACCTTTTTCCGACCTGATAGGAATATCCAGGCAGGCAACCGTAATGGCTTTCCAGTTCGGAGATGGTTTTACAAATATGATAACCCCCACTTCCGGTGTTCTGATAGGCGTTCTGGGAATTGCAAGGATCCCCTATCACAAATGGCTTAAATGGATAGCTCCCCTAATACTGATTCTTATAATTCTTGGATTCCTTATGCTGATTCCAACCGTTACCATGGAACTGAGCGGTTTCTGAGATATTTAACTTATTTGTGTATTTTGTTATCTTTGCAGTTTAACACTTCGTTAATTGTAAAAAACAATAGTATGCTACACAAGACATTATCAATATTAACCCTGTTTTTAATTGGCTTTGGAATTTGGTATGGCTGCGAACCTGCAGAGAGGAGTGCTGATGAAAAATCAAAAGAGGATATTATTGAAGCCTCTCTGGAGGAAATTCTGGATGATCCCGCTGAATTCGAGAACAAAGATGTGCACTTCACAGGAATTGTAGATCATTACTGCAGAGCTGGCGGAGATAAAATGTGGATAATTGAACCTGCAACGGGACTAATGGTACATGTTATGCTGGAAGATTTCGCTGACCGGTTTGATATTAGCTCCGAGGGAAAACAAATTGAAATTGAAGGGAAGGTTGCGGTAACAGAAACAGGCATGGAAGATATTCATGAGGGTTGCACCGAGTTTGAGGTCTTTGAAACAATGAATGCAAAAGGGATGCAAACGGAAAAAAATATCATAGTGGAGCTGAAGAACTGGGAATTTTTATAACCAATTTAAGCTTGTAAATAAAATATCCTATGAACCCCCATCAGATTTTGGCAGACAAAATATGATGAACAAACATGGGGGTCCATCCAACAAAAACATATATACTTAATTTTTAAGCTGAAATAACTAGCTGATTATTAATTTAATAAAACACATTTGTGCGGATGAAGCTTCGAAAGCTAAACCGGTCTGTTCACAGGGATCTGGGCTATTTTTTCTTCGGGATGACCATAATTTATGCCCTCTCCGGCATTGCCCTCAATCATCGCCATGACTGGGACCCCAATTATATAATACAACAACAGGAATTTAATGTAAAAATGCCGGAGAAGACTGAAGAGGTAACCGAAAATTTTGTGATGGCTCTCCTTGAAGTCGTTGAAGAAGAAAAAAACTACAAAACCCATGTTGTATCGGGCGGGAGGCTCAGGATATTTATTGAAGGCGGTTCAGTTGAAATTAACCTCGAATCGGGCAATGCCGAGATGGAGACCGTAAGAAAAAGGCCCTTGTTCAATCAGCTCAATTTTTTGCATTACAACACGCCGAGAAAGTTATGGACGTGGTTCTCCGACCTCTATGCCGGAGGCCTTATCATCCTTGCTTTCACTGGTTTGTTCATAATAAGGGGAAAAAACGGGATAACCGGGAGAGGGGCCTGGCTGACCGGGCTTGGTATAGCAATACCTCTTTTTTTCCTTTTTTTATACTATTGATAAAATCATATTCAAATGTTGAAAAAAATATTGAAGGCGACGGCAGTTATTTTGCTGATAATCATTGTCGGGGGTTTTTTCTATATCAGGCATACTGCAAGGAAAGCACTGCCCGATTATAATGCCACAGTTGAACTGAAAGGACTAAAAGGTGAAGTGGAAGTTTTTCGCGACTCACATGCTATACCTACAATCTATGCCTCCTGTGAAAAAGACCTTTACACGGCCGTAGGCTATGTAACGGCACAGGACAGGCTCTGGCAGATGGATCTTTTAAGAAGGGTAACCACAGGGCGGCTCTCGGAGATATTCGGTGAAGATTTTGTGCAAACCGACCTTCTTATGCGCTCTTTGCGTATACCTGAAAAATCGGCCATGGTTCTTGAAAAGACCGGCCCGGAAGTTGTTGATGCACTGGAAGCCTTTGCCAGGGGGGTTAACTATTATATAGAACAAAACCGGGGTAAACTGCCTCCGGAATTTTCAATACTGGGATACTCTCCTGAAAAATGGAAGCCGGAACACTCTGTAAACCTGACAGGTTATATGGCATGGGAACTTAACACGGGCTGGTCAACAAAAACAATACTCCACAAGCTCGGCACGGAACTGGAGGAGGAGAAATTTAAAGAGCTGGTACCCGACATGGACCTCCAAACCAGCTACGTTTACCCGGAATTCTCTTCTGAGGGGGAAGTCATGGAATCAACACTGCTTGAACATTCCTCTAAGCTCAGGGATATTGGAGCAGAAATTTTCACGGGAAGCAACAACTGGGCTGTTTCAGGTGAAAAAAGCACTACCGGCAAGTCTCTGCTTGCAAATGATATGCACCTGGGGCTTTTTGCACCGGGAATATGGTACCAGATGCATCATGTCATTGACGGTGAGCTTAATGTATCGGGAGTAGTACTTCCGGGGCAGCCTTTTGTCATAGCAGGCCACAATAAGGAAATTGCGTGGGGAATGACTAATGTAATGCTCGATGACATGGACTTTTATAAGGAAACCGTTCACCCCTCCGACCCCCAACAATATAAATATATGGAACAATGGAAGGATATGGAGGTAAGAGATGAGGTAATAAAAACAGGGGAAGGCGATTCGGTTGTAAAAAAGCTTAAGTTTACGCACCGCGGACCGGTTATCTCTGATTTAAAAAATCTAGATGATAAGGTTGTCTCGATGAAGTGGACCGGAAACTGGTACAGTAATGAAGTGCGAAGTGTATACCTTCTGAACCGTGCATCTAACTGGGAAGAGTTTCGCAAGGCTGTCAAAACCTTCCTCTCTGTAAGCCAGAACATCATTTATGCTGACACAGAGGGCAATATTGGACTTCAGACCGCGGCCGGTGTACCTGTCAGAAAACAAAACAGGCCATTTATAGCTCCGGGAGAAGACGACACATACGACTGGCAGGGGGCCGTCCCCTTTGAAGAGCTGCCCTACAGCTACAATCCCCCTGAAGGTTTTGTGGCATCTGCAAACAACAGGATGGTTCCTGACGATTACCCTTATTATATAAGCAGCTGGTACGATCTCCCTTTTCGCTACGATAGGATAAAGGAAATGCTTACAGGGAAAGAGAAGTTATCTGTGGAGGATTTTAAAAATATGCTATCGGATAAAAAATCAAAGCTTGCTGAAAAAATGGTGCCCGGATTGCTTAATGAGCTCGAAGATACTGACCGGCTTTCTGCGGCTGAAGAATCTGCAGCTCAAATGCTTGCCCGATGGGATATGGTTTATTCTCCGGAGAGTCCAGAAGCTCTTATATTTGAAAAATTCTACAACCGCTTTGTTGAAAACCTGCTGCTTGAAGGAATGGGGAAGCCCCTCTATAATGAGTTTATATCAGACCGCGTTCTGGTTCGGAATATTGTAAACCTTGTCTGGACAAATAAAGAATCCGCCTGGCTTAAAGGAGAGAATAATACATTCAGCGAAACCGTAACAAATACCTTTTCGGAAACAGTTGAGGCTTTGAAGGCTAACTTTGGAAATGATCCCGAATTATGGGCATGGGGAGATGTTCATAAACTCACCATAAATCATCCCATGTCTGAGTCGGCACTCATCGACAGGGTTTTCAGCTTAAGCCGCGGACCTTTTTTCCCCGGGGGAAGCTTTCACACTGTATGTCCTTATTCCTACGACTACACCAATCCCTTTGAAATAAACCACGGAGCTTCCCAGAGGCATATCTATCCGGCCGGCAATTGGGACAGCTCACTTGTGATAATACCCACAGGCACCTCAGGCATCCCCGCCAGCAGGTATTACTGCAGCCAAAGTGAGGATTATGTCAACAACCGTTTTCACAGAAAATATTTTAACCGCAAGCCGGTAGAGGAAAAGGCCAGATATAAAATGAAGCTGACACCGGCTGAAAATTAAATTATTCACCGACCAAAAGCAAAAGAGGCTGCCCTTTGAGACAGCCCCTCCAATTTGCCTTTAAATAATTTGTTCACCTTAGGGTACAACTGAAAAAGTGTCACCAGGCAAATATACGCTCAGCTTCATACCGGAGCTGCCGAGAAGTCCGTCTTCCACTTTAAAGCCACCGGGAGTGTTATGGATCACAACAACCTGTGACTCGCCTGTAACCCTTGCCTGATTTCCGTTGACAACTATGGCTGTGGACTCATCTATGCCCGCACCTATTTTTTCCGGATTTTCAATGCAAACACTCACCAGGCGGTTCATACGAGAGCGCCAGAGAAAGTGCTGGTCTATTATCACAGTGGGAAGCAAACCGAGACCGTCAATAAGCTCAATATTTTCGGCCTGGATCGTTCGGAAACCGTCGGGAGCATCCTCTTGTAACTGTCTTCCTGTTATCATTTTACTGCTCATAACCGCGGCGCCTGCACTTGTGCCTGCTATAACCGCTCCGTTTTCATATGCATCCAGCATAGCTTCAGCAACTTGTGTGCCCTCGACCGCCTCCATGAACCTTCTTTGAACACCGCCGCTCATATAAATAAAATCGGTATTCCTTATCGAATCAAGCTTTGACTCGGGGAGTACCTCTCCCTGCTCGACATTGAAATTATAAATATTCACAGCTCCCAGTTCGGTCAGCTCCTCATACATACCCTCAAACGCCCTGTCGGTGTCGGCGCTTGACATAGGCAAAACTATACCGTATTTGTCTTCGCTCTCCAACCCGGCCATTTCGATCATCTCCCTCATCATGCTTTCAGGCCTTGAACCTCCGCCTATTATGTAAAGTGTACCTGCAGGCTCTTCAGGAGCCGGCTCACAAGAGAAAAGTAAAAAAGAAGCTATTGCAAAACTGACAATGGTTTTAAAATTTTTCATTCGTATTAAATTATAGTTAGTAAATTATTTATCTATATGTTGCTATATTAAGACTTTGGTCTTTAGCTTTCAATCCCATGGATTCCCCACATTTTTACATGTTTTTTGTGAGCTTTAGCTGATGGGCGTTCTACGTTTAAACCGGCTTATGTGATGGTAAAAATAACTATTTATTTTTAGATGCAAAAGATTGCTTACTGTTGAGAAGCTCCCTGGCATTTTCCATTGCTGCATCACTCAGGCCTTCACCGCTCAGCATCTTTGCTATCTCTCTCACTCTCTCTTTTTGTTCTAGCAACTTAATTTCCGTACGGGTAGAGTGCTTCTCCTCCTTTTTATATACAAGGTAATGATAATCACCCCTTGCAGCAACCTGAGGCAGGTGGGTAATGTTGAACAACTGTATACTGGAGGACATACGCTTTAGTATTCTGCCCATCTTGTCAGCAATTTCCCCTGAAACTCCGGCATCTATCTCATCAAAGATAATAGTTGGCAGGGATCTTGAACTGGCTACAAGTGATTTCAGGCTGAGCATTACCCTTGATATTTCTCCGCCCGAGGCAACTTTGGAAAGTTCCATCGGTTCACTCCTGCGATTGGCAGAAAACAGATAATTAACCCTGTCCTTACCGTATGGGGTGTAATCATCAAGCAACTTATAATCCACCACAAATCTGGCACTGGGGATCCCCAGCTCTTTGAGCTGGTTTTCCATCCACTCTTCAAGTTTGGCTATCACTTGTTTCCTTGAAGAAGTCAATTTGCCGGCAAGCAACTCCAGCTTTTCGCGGGCCTGTTCCAATCGCTTTTTCTCCTCCTCTATTCTCAAATCAAAGGAGCCGATCTCATTAACCTTTTCCTCCAGTGAATCACGTATTTTAATGAGTTCCTCAACAGAGGAAACATTGTGTTTTTGCTGGAGGGAATAAATCATATCAAGTCTTTCTGTTATCACATCAGCACGTGAGGGGTCAAATTCGACTTTTTCCTCCAGGCCGGCAACCTCAGAGGAGATATCTTTCAATTCAATAATTGAGCTTTCCAGCCTTTGATACAAACCCGATATCTTTGGAAAATAGCTTTCAATTTTTGAAAGATCGGACGTTATATCCCGCAAGCTATTTATAAGGGATAGCTCTTCTCCTGTCAACACTTCAACAGCTTTATTCAAAGCGCTTTTGATCTCGCCGGCGTTATTGAGAACCTTAATCTCCTCCTCAAGCTCTTTTTGTTCACCCGAAACAAGCCTGGTATCATTTAGTTGCTTAAGCTGAAACTTATAATAATCCAGGTCGGTCTGGCTTTGCCTTGCCCGTTCGATAATTGAATTATAACTATTCAGCTTATTCCTGTAATCTTCATAAGCTACCGAATATTCCGACAGAAGTGAAGCATTGTCCGCAAGGGAATCTAGTACGCTCAACTGAAAAAGATTGTCTCCCACAACAAGGCTTTGATGCTGCGAATGTACATCCACAAGGCTTCTTCCAAGCTGTCTTACCTGCTGCAGGTTTACAGGGGTATCGTTTATAAAAGCACGCGATTTACCTCTTTCGCTGATCTCCCTTCTTATAATTGTAATATCCTCATAATCGAGGTCATTCTCTTTGAAGAATTCCTTAAGGTTGTAATTGCTTATATCAAACGAGCCTTCAACCACACATTTCCTGGATTTGTCCTGCAAAGCGGAGGTATCTGCACGCTGACCAAGTATCAGGGACAAAGCTCCCAGCAAAATGGATTTTCCCGCTCCGGTTTCCCCGGTGATTATGGTAAAGCCCTTTTGAAAATCTATATCCAGTTCATCAATAAGGGCATAATTCTGTATAAAAAGCGAACGCAACATTTTAAACCTTCTTTTTTGTACCCCCCTCAATAAGGCAGACAAATATTAAAAATAAAAATACACAAAAAGAACATTTCTCCTGCGAAAATAGCAACTAAAATTCAATAAAACTTATAATTACAGGTTAAAGCCAACAGACCCATATTAATTAAAGCAACGCGGTAGGCATGGTGAAAATTAACTGGTCACCATGACTGGGTAATTTGCTGGTATTTAGGTGTATTGGCAGGATCAATTTCCCGCAGAATGGTTAAAACCCGGCGTGCTTGCTCAGGATTGGACTCGGAAAAAATATTCACCAGCTCATCCGATTTGGCATTTAAAACCACCTGCATAATTGGCATAAAAGGATCCGGTTTTTCACGATGCACTTTGCGGAGAAGTTCCAGGCTTTCGGCAATTTCCATTCTTGCCCGGTCAGGTCTTTCACTCATTATGTCAAGGCCAAGCCTGTGGTAACGATAATTCCATTCGCGAACCGGTGCATATCTGGAATCTCTGAGATTAGAAATCAGCCAGTAACGATTGCGGTTGCTTTCAAAGGATCTCCATCCCCTTTCGGGGGCATTCTGGGCATTGCTCACAATAGTTTCGGCCTTTTGAAAAAAATCACCCCCCCCGTTGTGCGAAAAGGAGTCGTAATCCAGACCTAAAATAATGTAAACATAAAACGCCAAAATCGCTGTAAGGTTTGAATCATGCCGGGATTCACTGAACTCAAGAGTTTCGTGTTCGGTGTAATGAAAATGGAGATTGTTGTCCATATAATTTAACAGCACAGTACTGTAGGAGGAGTTAAAAACAGGGCGCCTTGCCTGGACCTGTATTGTACCCTTGAATTCGTCAGAGGATATCTCTTCGGTCAGATTTATCAGAATGTTAGCCTCAATGCGCTCCTCATTTCCGAAAACATCATCAGTCCAGCTTCGGTTGTTAACAAATTCATATATATCTTTTTGGAGCGTGGAAAATTTTTGCCTGTTAGTCCCCTGAATCTGGCTTGTCACTACCTGCACATTACAACGGAGCTCCTGAGCCGGAAGGTTCAGTGAAATAAAAAAAAACAGTATAACAAGGATCACCGGGCGCATCATAACAGTTTTACCAAATAATTAACAATATCCTCTGCCACAAGCTTTTTGGGTTTAAGCTCATATTCCTTAACTTTTTGATCCTTTCCAATTATTGTCACCTTGTTGGTATCAAACTGAAAACCTGTTCCTTCTTCACTGAGCTTGTTCAAAACAATAAAGTCAAGGTTCTTTTTGCGTATCTTACTCAGAGCATTATCCACTTCATTATGAGTTTCAAGTGCAAAGCCCGCCAATATTTGCCCTTTCTTTTTCAATTTTCCCAGTTCTTCAGCTATATCAACAGTCGGCTTCATCTCTATACGTAAAATATCACCCTTACGTTTTATTTTTGAACCGGAATATTTTACCGGAGTAAAATCGGCCACTGCAGCTGAAAGGATGGCTGCATGGCAGGCCGGGAAGGCTTTTTTACATTCATTGTACATCTCTTGCGCATCGACCGTTTTGACAAGTTCAATGCCGGGGTGTTGGGGAACAATGTTAACGTGTCCGCTTACAAGTACCACATCCGCACCTTCAGAGGCGAGTTTTTCGGCAATGGCATAACCCATCTTGCCGGAGGAATAATTTCCCACATATCTTACCGGATCAATCTTTTCTTGTGTCGGACCGGCAGTTACAAGTATCCTTTTTCCTTCAAGTTTTTTTTTTCCCGAATGATCCCTTAAAAAATCTGCTACACGGTCTACTATTCTTTCAGGTTCCTCCATCCGGCCCTTTCCCTCAAGGCCACTTGCCAGCTCTCCGCTGGCGGGCTCAACAATAACGTTATTGCGGGACCTGAGAATTTCAATGTTATTTAATGTTGCAGGATGGACAAACATGTCGGAATCCATTGCCGGGGCTATCATCACCGGACAACGTACAGAAAGGTATGTTGTAAGAAGTAAATTGTCACATATACCGTTTGCCATCTTGGCGATGGTATTGGCAGTGACCGGTGCTATAAGCATAAGGTCGGCCCATATGCCAAGCTCGATATGACTGTTCCATGAGCCGTCATCATATGAAAAGAAATCACACAAAACGGTGTTTCCGGATAAAGTGGCCAAAGTTACCGGTGTAATAAATTCTTTGGCATAAGGAGTTACAATTATTTTAACTGTGGCGCCCTCCTTTATAAGAAGCCTTGTAAGGTATGCTGCCTTGTAGGCAGCAATACTTCCGGTAATGCCAAGAATAATCTTTTTTTCTTTCAGTCTCATCTACAGGTCATTTAACCAGCCTGCTAAGTTGTTAACCTGTCTGCCGGCTACTGTTATGCAGGAGAAGACACAATAGCCGTAAAAGATAATTTTTTCAGGACTCTTCTTTTGCAGGGTTGCGATAATATATCTCCCCCTCATAATACTCCTGCAAAGCTATAAGGGTCGACTTCGGGAGGCGTTCATAAAAACGTGATATCTCTATCTGCTCACGGTTTTCAAAAACCTCCTCAAGGTTGTCACTGTAATATGTAAACTCTTCAAGTTTCTTGTTCAGCTCCTCTTTCAATTCCATGCTGATTTGATTAGACCTTTTGGCAATAATTACAACAGTTTCATAAATATTGCCCGTTTCAGCATCCAGTTTACTTGTATCCAGAGGCACTGTTGTTAAAGGAGCCTTTGATTTTTTATAATCCATATTCCTTTAATTAATTTTCAATTTCTTCATATTCATCACCGGTCAATGACTCCAGTGCATTAACCGAATTTTCGTAATATCTTCTTGCCTCGCTCATATAGTCACTTTCGGGAAATTCTTCCGAAAAAACGTAGTATTCATCAAGTGTAGACCTGTAGCGTTCAATCTGTCTTTCTGGAACGCTGTTTCTGGCCAATAAATAACTGGATTCGAGAATGAGGAAAAGAATGTCTTCACGGTATTTTGTGTCGGGATACTCTTTCAGGCTGTTTTTAAGTGCTACTATTGCAGCCCTGTAATCCTCCATTTCAACATAGAGCTTAGCACTTTGATAAGATTTCTCTATCAGCTTTTCCCTCATCTCTTCAATATATTCCCGTGCCTCGGGTACTTTTTCCGAATCGGGATATCTGTTGATAAACATCTCAAACTGGTCGATTGCCCTTCTTGTTGGCGTTTGATCCAGACTCGGTCTTGGTGATTGCAAATAATAGCAGTAAGCCCTTAAAAAGTAAGCTTCCTTTGTATATTCACTATTTGGGAAATCCCTTACAAAATTGCTAAAATGATGTGCTGCCATTATATATTCGCCCCTTTCGTAGTAAGTTGAAGCATAATAAAAATTCAGCCTGTCAGCCTCCCCTGTTCCCCTGAAAACAGGGATTATCCTTTCCAAAAGAGATGCAGCCCTGGCATAATCCTCCTCTTCATAATACTCAAATGCTTTTTCATACATTAATTCATAATCGTCACTCTCGAGAAGCCTGTTATAAGAGCTTTGGCAAGATGCGAAAAGGAAAAGGGCGATTATTAAAGCAAAAGTTGTTGTACCAATTTTCTGAAACATTCTGCAAAATTAATTTTTCTTTTTCATTAATCCATACTTTTTTTCGGTTTTGCTTGAAACGGTGCAAAAAAAAGATTTATTTTGCTTTTTTTTATAAAAAAGCAAAACTAACTATTTTTGCTAATTAATAACCTATAAAATATTTATTACCGTGGATATTTTTGACAAAATTAAAAAAGATATGGGCCCTTTGGGTCAGTATATGAAAGAAGCTCACGGATACTTCACATTTCCCAAGCTTGAAGGTGAAATAGGTACAAGAATGAAATTTCGCGGAAGGGAAGTGTTGGTCTGGAGCCTTAACAATTACCTCGGCCTGGCAAACCATCCCGAAGTTCGCAAAACAGATACTGAGGCGGCTGCTCAATACGGAATGGCATACCCCATGGGTGCCCGTATGATGAGCGGGCAAACAAGCAAGCACGAAGAGCTTGAAAACCAACTGGCAGAATTCGTCAACAAGGAAGATGCCTTTTTACTTAATTACGGATACCAGGGCATGGTTTCAATAATAGATTCACTGGTCAGCAGGCAAGATATTGTTGTTTATGATTCTGAATCCCACGCCTGCATACTTGACGGACTTAGGCTTCATTTCGGAAAACGTTTTGTCTTCCCCCACAATGATATAGAAAAACTAGAAAAGCAACTGGAAAGAGCCACCAAGCTGGCTGCCCAAAATAACGGAGGTATCATGGTTATTACCGAAGGGGTTTTTGGTATGTCGGGTGACCTGGGTAAACTGGATGAAATAGTTAAGCTTAAAGAAAAATATCCCTTCCGGCTCCTTGTTGATGATGCACACGGTTTCGGCACCATGGGCAAAACAGGTATAGGTACAGGAGAATATTTCGGTGTTCAGAATGAGATAGATGTCTATTTCGGGACATTTGCTAAAGCTATGGCAGGTATAGGAGCATTTGTGGCAAGCAATGAATTGGTTACCAACTATCTTCGTTACAATATGAGGTCACAGACCTTTGCAAAATCACTTCCTATGCCGATGGTTATCGGGGCTCTGAAAAGACTTGAACTCTTAAGATCAAAGCCCGAGCTTCGCGAAAAACTCTGGGAAATTGTTAATGCTTTGCAAAACGGACTGAGGGAAAGGGGCTTTAACCTCGGCAATACCCAGTCACCGGTCACCCCCGTATTCCTTTCCGGAAGCGTTCCGGAAGGAACCAACATGACTATGGACCTTAGGGAAAACTACAATATTTTCTGCTCCATAGTAGCCTATCCCGTTGTTCCGAGAAATGTGCTGTTGCTGAGACTGATCCCCACAGCCATTCACACAATGGAAGATGTAAGACAAACCATAGAAGCATTCTCCGGGGTTCAGGAAAAACTTAAGTCAGGGAAATACGTTGCCGATAAGATCACAAGTGTTTAAAAAAGAAATAATCGCTTAAAAGAGGTTCTTTTTCATTGAGCCTCTTTTTCCCGGGGGCAATTTTCAGAGAGGCAGAAAACTGCAGCCTCTCTCATCAAGACAAATGCGCCATCATAACCCAATTCCGCCGCCCGGATCCAGTCCGTAAAAGCTCCGTCAATATCATCTATGGTGTATTTTATCATTCCCCGGGAGCAGTAATTGATAGCTTTGCCCGGAACTTGTTCAATTATTTTATCGAAATCACAAATAGTTTGATGGAGTGAAGAATAAGCAGTTTTGTCCATGAGTTTTTTGCTTCCGTTATTAAAGATTTTTTTAAGTTGTCCCGTTACTTGAAATACGGCCGTATACCCGGGAAAGTTGCAATTAAGGTTAAAAAAGAGAGTAAAATAAAATAACAAGTTATTAACACAAACAACTTACAGAAAGATACATTCAATCAGAGTATTACAAAATCAAAAATATATTTACCGTGACCATTTGGGGCATTTTAAAACCTGATTAACAGAGTCTGCTGAACATAAAAGCCGCAGGAGAATAACCTTAACGGCAAATTTAAAAGTCTCAAGCAATAAATTGTACTAAGGAAAACCACTTATTTGGATCCATAAAAACATTTTCAACATTTAGCCCGGTCAGGAGAGAAAATTTCGAAATATCGGCATATGTGAACTTACGGGAATTTTCGGTATGAATTGTCTCTCCCTTCCTTACAACAATTTTTTCCGGAAAATGTAGGCTGTATATTTCCATCTCTGAAAGGGCTCTTAAATGCATCTCTATTCTTGACTCTTTGTTGTTGTAGAAGGCAAGGTGTTCAAATTGTGCAGTATCAAAGTCTGTATTTACCAATCGGTTAACAACATTCAGTATATTTTTGTTAAAGGCGGCAGTAACAGAGCTTTTGTCATTATAAGCACTTTCAAGTATTTCAGAATCCTTTACCATATCAATCCCAAGCAAGAGGTTGTCGCCGGGTTTCATTATGTTCTTTAAACCGTTCAAAAGCTCAGTCTGTTCCTCTGCCGGAAGATTACCAAGGGTGCTGCCAAAAAAACAGATCAACCTTTTTGAGGCTGAAGGTATAAAACCCATATCCCTGGTAAAATCTGCAGAAATTCCGTAAACCCCAATACCTTTATATCTCTCCTGAAGTACTGCAGCCGAATCGCGTATGGCAGAAATACTTATATCCACTGGTATATAGCGTAATGAGTTCCGGATGCTATAATCCACGGCACTGAGTATTATGGAAATTTTTGAGCAATCGCCACTGCCCAGCTCTACTATATCGGTCTTGTGTTCTATGTATTTTGAGATTTCAGGTGATTTTTTTTTCAATATATTTTTTTCCGTACGCGAAGGATAATATTCAGGCAATCGGGTTATTTCTTCAAAAAGCTTTGACCCGAGAGAGTCATAAAAAAACTTGCAGGAAATGTATTTATCTTTCTTTGATAACCCCTGAAATATCTCATCTACAATCTCTTCCTTGCTGCTGCGATGTAAAACATCGTTTATTTTAAACTCCTGTTTATTAGTCATCACTTTTGAGTATGCTATTTCGGGTTTAATTTCACTTTAAACATCAAAACAATTACAAACATTCAACACATTATCAATATTTTGGTTCAATACTAATTAATAAAAATTGAAATTGCATCCCGGTAAAACCCCTATATTTGTATAAACTAAATGAAAAAATCCTTGTTAAATACTTTAAGCTTACATATTAATACAAGCTTTAAGGTATAAAAACTCATTTAAATTAAGTTTATGTCTTTTGAAAACCGCCCTCAAATAATCATAGTAAATGACAAAATGCAGAAGAATTATACTTACGCATTGACAGAACCGGAAGGAGAAAATTTTGACCCCGCATTCAAGCCTGAATTAACCCCGAAAAAAATGCTGGAGATGGGAATTTTTGGAGGGATTTACATGAGAGACTGCAGGGAGGAGTTCCCGGCATATTGGTTTAAAAACGCAAAGTTTGCCCGGGGAAACAAAAAGGAAGCCGGTTTAAACTATTTCAAAGTCCTGGCATCAAAATCACTGGATTACTGGCGGAAAAAGGGATGGATAAACGAGAACCATGACCCCAGGGGGTGGTTTCAGTGGTATTGCAGGTATTACATGGGAAGGAGGCTGGATTATGAAGATAAAAGGCAAATTGGAAGATGGAGGGCTTATAAAAGACATCTTGCACAGGTGAGAAAAAACTGCTATAAAGGCGACCTTCAATGCAGAAAAAGGCAAAGGCAAGCTCTTTTACATTGGGCTTACGATTCTACAAAAATATAAAACAACACCCCCTTAATTCAGGGGGTGAGAAAAGCACGGATAAAATTAAAGTCTTAATCAGTAAAATCTTTTACTAATTCAGCTCATCCAGAATATCCTGAATATCTTCCTGGCATTGACCGCAAACGGTGCCTGCTTCAGTCTCATCACCCACCTCTTCGACAGTTTTCAGTCCCTTTTCTTTTATAGCATTAACTATTGTGCTTTTGTAAACTTCATTGCAATTACAAATAATCTCGTCTTCCATAGTTTTTCAATTTTAGCTGGTTACTTAACATTTAATTGTTTTTAAAAAATCTTACGGTTTGTAAAAATAAACAATATAATTTTCTTCACCTTCTTTTTCAACCCAATGCTGCACCTCCAGGCTGCTAGCCTTATCAATCAAAGGTGCCGGCAAAAAAGGAGCAATAACTTTTTTTTTAAGTAAACTCACTCATAGTTTTTATGACTTGGTTGGTTAATTCAACACTTTTTTTTACATCATTTCTTTCATTGCAGCATAAGCTTTTTCACCGTAAACCACCGACGGACCGCCACCCATAACCACAGAAACACCAATTGTCTCTACTATTTCCTCTTTTACTGCACCTGCTTTCAAAGCAGATTTAACATGGGAGGCAATACAGCCCTCACAGCGTATGGAAATGGCAATACCAAGAGCTATCAGCTCTTTTTGCTTAAAAGTGAGAGCATTGTCTTCGGTTACCGCTTTGTGCATAGTTCCAAAACCTTCTGCTATCTTCGGATTTTCCTTTGAAAGAACTCCCATAAAATTTGATACTGCTTTTGCCTGGTTCAAATAAGTGCTCATAATTCAGATTTTTAAATTCAACGACAATTGAACAATATATTTAATACATATAACAACAGATATAAGCTTTATTTGTTCGAATAAATTTGGGAAAATTCAAATGAAGGATATTTCAATAATAACAGCTCTTAGCGGCTTTGAATATACCGGGCAGGTATTGTTAATAATATTAGAGCTTCTACCGGCTGAAGAAGCCTACAGTAAGTATACGGGAAAAAGCTTTCAGCAATTTTTACTGTTTGCCCCCCTGTTCCCCGAGTTTTTGTTTTCTCCCAATAACCAGATACAATACAGGGCCTATAAGGGTTACAAAAATTATAACTATGGCCCATACAATTTTGTCATTGTCCCTGAAGCGGCTTTGAAGCAAATCAATAAGGGCTACAAGAGTGAGAATCAAAACAGCAAGAGACAAAAAAAGGGCAAATGTTATAAGAAGCCCGGGGAAAAAAAAATCAATCATAATTGTATTTTTTTGATTACCAATCAACTCCACGCTTTTGGAGTTTTGAAATAACACTCAATTTTAAAAACAAAAATGGCCCCCTAAAATCAAGGAAGCCATTTCCGGACAAATTAACCTAATACCTGTGATATAAGGTTTTAATCAATCTCAAACTTTTCAACAGCACCGTACGTAGTACCTCTTTGATTTGTTGCATATGCACGCAACTGATATGTACCGGACTCATCAACCTCAAAAGTGCTGGTAAATTCTCCCGGCCCAACGCCGTCGGAAGTCCGCCCGATATTCCTGTCAATAGTAGGCCTTCTTGTTCCGTCTTCAAGCCATACCACACCCCTGCGGTGCACCTGTCCACCAGTGGCTCCCTCACTGTGTACTATTCCACCACTCGTTACGGTGTTACCCTGAACCGAAACGGCTGAAGTTTCCACCTCTGGTAAATCCCCTTCACCATTACATCCAAAACTAAATAGTAATGCAGCACAAAAGATAATTAACTTTTTCATTGGTCTTTAATAAATTGGTTTGACATTAAACTTATATATTCTCTTAATTTTAAAAAAAGTTTTATCTCATAATACTTAAATAAATATTAGCCGCCTTTTCCTGATCTTTAAGAAAACCATCTTTTTATCAACGTTCTTATGCAGTTATTTTAGTATATAAAAATTTTTATATCTGCCTGAAAAATTAAGTTGTAATCACCCCCTTGCTAACTCTTTTCAAAAAAATTGTTAAACTACCCGATAAACCAACTGGCCAGACATACTTTATTTGACAAATATAAAATATTTATCAAACCGGCATATTTTAAAATACTTTTTTTTTTAAAAAAATGTTAAAAAAGTTGGGGTGGGCTGATTATTTTACCGATCCGTAAAGAAATGCAATTTCCTCGCTCCATTTGTCAGGATCGGGCGTTTCCAGTATTACAGGAATATTGTCAAAACGCTGGTCATTCATTATTCTTACAAAAACATCTTTTCCCAGAGTTCCCTCTCCTATCATATCATGTCTGTCAACACGCGAAGCAAAATCCTTTCTGGAGTCATTTATATGCATACCCTTAAGCAGTTTGAAACCGATTATTTTTTCAAAATCCTCAAAAGTCTTTTCATAGCCTGAGGTTGTCTTTAAGTCATAACCGGCAGAATATGCATGGGCAGTATCAATGCAAACCCCCACACGTTCCTTGTCCTGAATATTGTCAATTATAAACCTTATCTGCTCGAAGGAATATCCGAGATTCGTTCCCTGTCCGGCCGTATTTTCAATAACAGCTGTTACACTCCGGGTTTTTTCAAGCGCTAAATTAACAGATTCTGCCATGGTTTTAAGGCAGGTTTCTTCGTCTGTCCGGTTCAAGTGGCTGCCCGGGTGAAAATTAAGCCTGTCCAGTCCCAATTGCTCGCATCTTTGCATCTCTTCTAAAAACGCAGCCCTGGACTTTTCCAAAGCCTCTTTTTGCGGGTGACCAAGGTTTATAAGGTAGCTGTCGTGAGGCAATATCTGAAAAGGCTTGAAACCATATTGTTCGCAATTTTCCCTGAACCTTTTAATACTCTTTTCACTAAGGGGTTTGGCAGTCCACTGACGCTGGTTTTTGGTAAAAAGTGCAAAAGCCTTTGCACCTATTTTGTGTGCATTCAGGGGGGCATTTTCAACCCCTCCGGCTGCACTCACATGTGCTCCCACATACTTCATATATATATTATATTATTTTGCCTGTCAAAAAACTCACGGGCTCATACCTGCAAATATAAAGCTTTTCACACCTTTATAAAACTCTCTACCTTGAAATTAAGGTGATCTGTTACATCATTGTACTTTTCAAGAAGCTCATCCCTGTTCCTTCCCCCCAGAAAAACATTTGCCAAAATGAAACTGTAGCTGTCAAGATGATGCATCCCCATTTCATTCAGATCCATACCCTCTTTTACATTTACCTGTACCTCCAGCTCCGGGTATTTTGTCTTAAGGTGCTCAATTTCCTGATTTAAAGGGGCACTTAGAACAAAACCCGGATGGAAAGTTCTGAGCATAAAATGGGCGGCAACCCTGAAATCGCCGTTATATGTAAGTGATTTGGGGCGCCGGTTCAGTGCCAGATTAAGCATAATCTGGTGATGAGATACCCCGTGAACCTTTTCAAACAGATCAGTATGGGCTTGTGATATTCTGGGGTTTATCTCAAGCAGATAAATTTGATTGGCAGTCTCGTTGTAGAAAAATTCAATATTAAAGGCAGAATTTTCCAGTCCGATTTCTTCTATAACCCGCCTTGCAAGGTCAACCATTCTGAATTGTATCTCCTGGGGAAGAGATGAGGGGTATTCATACCTTGAAAAAGAAGAGCGGTCCTCTTCCCTTACAGAATCAACTATACCGTATACCACTACTTCATTGCCGAAAGAATAACCTTCCACAGTACACTGATGACCGGCAATCATTGTTTCGGCTATCATACTCTCTTTCATTTGTCCAAACTCCCTTGCCGCCACATATTCTCTCAAAATGTAGCTGAAAGGTTCGCTTATATAATTTATATGTTCACAAACTTCTCTGTTGCACTCGCTGAAATGGGAAGGATCATTTACCCTGTAGGCAAGGAAAGAATGGAACGATTTTATTGGTTTTATCCAGAAGGGAGGCATAAAGTTAATTTGCTCATAAGAATCTTCATCGAAAGGGTCAAAAGCCTTAAAATGAGGTATATTGCCGGGGATCACCTTTTGCTGTTCCAGCCGGCTCCAGTATTTATGCTCACACTTAAGAATACTCTCAAGAGAAGGACCGAAAAGACCGTACTTTTTTGCTACAATTGGAACCAGTATTGTTCCGGGAAAATCCCAGTAGGAAACAATTGCATCTATACTGCCGGCATCCCTTATCCTTTCATCGATCAGATCAAGAAGCTCTTTAATACTAATATTTTCCACTCCCCTTATTTCTGAGAATTTCAATGCAGGCAAAAACCTGCATTCCCTTGCTTCAGGCAACCTGTTCAATTTGGCAAGGTTAAATTCTTCAAGGCCTAAAACAAAAACATTTTTTTTCTGCTCCATTAAATTCTGTTTTTATTAAAAATTCTACATCATATCTCTTGGAATTGTCTCATTGTAAGATTCACTGAAAACCCTCACATCGCCTTCGTAAGCATCAAGGGTTGCACTTATCAGAAAATGGGTGCGTGTGGATGTCAGTACTGTTCGGGTAGATGTTTTGACAATCCACCCGTCTCGCCTGAATTCCCTTATGCTCTCCACTTTTCCTTTCACAGTTTCGTAATCATTATTGCTGTATGAATATCTTTCGGTTACATCCTTTCTCAGTTCAAGGTTAATATGATTAAGACGGTAGCGGGGATCGTTGTTGACAACATTCAAAGCAACCTCATTTGTTGCCAGGTTGTGTTCAACCTTCCACTCTCTGTGTGCAGGGACCAGTAGTTCGGTATCCAGTTCTCCCAGGGCTTCGGGTTTTTCAAGGATCCTTGAAGTAGTATCGCGTTCTCCCGCAACCCGTTTTGGAAGAATAAGCCGGCTTTCAGATGGATATATTGTGAGCATGGCCGGTTCAGGTGAAGGCCAGACAAGAGGCCAGTAAGAAGATGAAACTGAAACGCGCATCCTGTGGCCTGCAGGGAACCTCTGTGCTATATAATTCAAAGGTACGGTTACCTCGTACACTCTGCCGGGCTCCAATTCTGTGGGATATTCATGGCATTCACGATGAGTCAGGTTAAGTAACCCATAAGTTACCCTTGTCGACCTGTCATCAGGTGCCACATCAGATATGCGTACTGCAACCATTGCCACCGGTTTGTTTGATTTCAGCTTCAACTTCAGTGAAGGCCTCCCCAGTATTTCATAATCCTCCTGAAGCGGCAAACTGTCAAACACCAATGCCCCGCCGTCTTCCTCCCGCTGATCACTCGGCAGATCAGTCGATTCAGAATATGAGCACCATTTGCCCGCGAACAAACCAACGCTCAATGGACTTTGTACGCTAAGCCCATCGCTTTGCTTCGACCCCTTATCCATGAACCCGGTTTTAACGGTATAAAGAGGGAAAACCTCTTCCCTGACAAGAGGCGAAGGCCATGATTTTTCGGCAATCCATCTGCCCGGACGCCTTGAGGAAAGAGGAGAAACTGAGTCCTGCATCCAAAGAGTAAGCATTGGTTCATCCTTAACCCCGTTGTCTATTCCCTTTAGCCACTGATCCCACCATCTGACGGCCACCCTGAGGAAATCAATAGCAGGCCCGGGGCCTCCCAGATGAGGATATTTATGGCCGAATGCTCCCACTATCCCTTTGCGGGGAACCTTTAGATTTTCCAATAGCCTGAATACGGTATTGGTATAACCGTCAGCCCAGCCGCTTACAGCCATAACAGGACACTTTACCGCATCGTAATTTTCGCATACCGAACCATGTTTCCAGTAATTATCACGCCTTTGATGTTTAAGCCACTTGCTGAGCCATAACCCGCTTCCACTCAAACGCTCAAGCCACATCTCCTTCCACTTGGAACCCACAATTTCGGGGTCGGGCGGACAACTGTTACTGGCAAACATGACAGAAGCCCACGAAAGGTTGTCAGAGAGGAGGCATCCCCCCATATAATGGACATCATCTGAATACCTGTCATCCGATGAAGCAACGGTAATAACCGCTCTCAGTTCAGGAAGTCCAAAAGATGCAAGCTGCAAGCCGTTAAACCCGCCCCATGATATGCCAATCATTCCAACCTTCCCGTCACACCATCCCTGTGAAGCTATCCACTTGATCACCTCAACCCCGTCATCCAGCTCCTGCTGCAGATACTCATCGCAAAGAACTCCCTCGGAATCACCACTTCCCCTTAGATCAACACGTATGCCGGCATAACCGCAACGTGCAAAATAACCGTGAAGCCTGTGATCTCTGGTTGCTTTCAAATCACGTTTCCTGTAAGGGATATATTCAAGAATGCCTGGCACCGGGTTCTTTTCCGCATCTTTTGGCAGCCATATTTTTGCAGCGAGGTTTGTCCCGTCACTCATTGGAATCCAGACATTTTCAAAAACACTTATTTCCTTCATGCGTAGAATTTTGTGAGCTTTAGCTTATGGGGGTTCTTTAATATATTTTAACTCAAAAACACCTTCTGTGCCGGGTCTGAGCGGGGTAAACTGCAAATACAATAACACATTTTTTTTTTTTATATTGTACTGGTTGTCTGTTTTTCAAAGCTTATTTAGATTAAAAAAATAAAACCGGTGCGATAAGCAGCTCAAGGGCAGCATCAATCACCCCTAAAGCTTTTTGTCAATTATCAAACAAAACTTAAAATCCCCTGACGTCACATTTTATTATTTGACTGTATTTAATATTTTTTTAGTTTTATAAACTAAACACACTTGATATTTTAAAGTTAAACAAATCCTTTTTTCGTTTTAATCAGGAGGTATTACTATGAACCCCCATCAGCCTTTGGCAGACAAAATAAAATGAACAAACATGGGGGGCCATGCGACCAAAAGAGATGAACTTAATTGACATACTATAATAACTTATTGAAAATTAGTTTAATTAACTTTGTTTGTACGCATGAAAGCAGCAATATACAATGACTTTGGGAAACCCCTCGCCATAGAAGATTTGCCAGACCCTTACCCTGCACCAAACGGTGTAGTGATAGAGGTTAAAGCTACCGGTCTTTGCCGAAGCGACTGGCACGGATGGATGGGACATGATCCGGATATTACCCCGCCCCATGTTCCCGGACACGAACTTGCAGGATTTGTAGTGGCAAAGGGAAAAGATGTAACTCATTGGAAAGAGGGAGACAGGGTAACATTGCCATTTGTTTGTGGCTGCGGCACCTGCCCTGAATGCTCTTGCGGCAACCATCAGGTTTGCGATCATCAATTCCAGCCGGGTTTCACACACTGGGGATCATTTGCTGAATATGTTGCCATTCAGTATGCAGACACCAACCTTGTCAAATTGCCCGGTGAAATAAACTTTGTTACAGCAGCAAGCCTTGGATGCCGGTTCATTACATCTTTCAGGGCTGTAGTGGATCAGGGGCGTGTACTTCCCGGGCAATGGGTGGCCGTTCATGGCTGCGGAGGAGTCGGATTGTCAGCCATTATGATAGCAGATTCGGCAGGAGCAAATGTCGTTGCAGTTGACACAGGCGATGACAAGCTTGAATTTGCCAGATCAGTAGGAGCTTCAGCTACCATCAATGCGAAAAATGTACAAAACGTTACAGAAAATATAAAAGATATAACCGGTGGCGGAGTGCATTTATCAATCGATGCACTTGGCAGCTCCGAAACATGTTTCAACTCAATAGCAAGCCTCAGAAAACGCGGCAAGCATGTTCAAATCGGTCTAATGAAAGGAAGCGACAGTTGCCCGGCAGTGCCAATGGACCAGGTCATTGCCGGTGAGCTGGAAATATTGGGAAGCCATGGAATGCAAGCACACAGATACCCATCGGTACTTGCTATGGTAAGCTCAGGCAGGCTTGCCCCGGAAAAACTGATTGGAAAAACCATAAGCCTGGAGGAGTCGCTGAATGAGCTTGTTAATATGAACAAGTTCGAGGGGAGTGGAGTTAAGGTAATTGACAGGTTTAAATGAATCACGGCAATCTTGGGTTACTATTTCTCACGCCGGCGTAAAGACTTAATCTTTAATTGCATCGAAGCGCATACCAAGGAATAATTCATGTGAGCCGGTGTTATGATGTCTCATAGGTGAGAGGCTCATATCGTATGAATACCCGAAATGGAACTTATCATCGTGGGTATACCCAACAAGGAAAGATCCCGCATCCTGCGAGCGGTAAGCAAAACCAAGCCACAGCATGTTTCTGTAAAGAGCCTTGAGGCAAAAATCAACCTGAACAGGTGCCGGCATAGATCCGCGAACTATTACTGAAGGCTCAAAGGCAAAATCTAAATTCAGATAATAGCGGTATCCTCCTGTAAGGTAAAAATGAGTCTTCAATTTATTCAGACCGGTATTATCATCACCATCTTCCTCAAACAATTTAATTGTATTCCCGAAAAGCTGATGAGCAGAAAACCCAACATGGAAATTTGAAGCATAGAGATAAACTCCAAGTGTGGCATCAGGAGAGAAATCGGATGATACCGCATTCTGAAACGTAGGATCAGACGGGTCTAAAAGCGTTATCCTGGTACCATCTACCTTGCTTTGTATCACACCGGCAGAAACTCCCAGAGAGAGTCTCATCCTGTCATTAACATTTAAGTTATAGGCATAGGAGCCGTACAAACCATTGCGGCTCGTTGGACCAGTGACATCGTTGTAGACATGCCCTCCGAAACCCATTTCTCTTTCTTTATGAGGCCCGTACACACTCAGACTGTTGGTATGGGGTGCATCTGTTATGCCAACCCACTGAAACCTGCTGTTGAGCCTTACCTGATAATAATTATGAGTTCCGGCCACTGCAGGATTGAAAACGAAAGAGTTAAACATGAACTGTGTATAAATGGGAAGCTGCTGAGCATTTAATTTTGCTTGTGCCACAAACACTATCACAACAATTATTAAGGGCGAGAAAAACCTCTTACCCGCCCATATAAATCTTTTACCTGGGGTCCAGTTCCCGGTCCTTGACCGGTAATTAAATGTTTTATTTTTCTCCATGGCTATCTCACTATTGTAACCGGTCCGGTAACCGGTCTGGTACCAAACTTATCATTAAGCGTTATAACATAATAATAGGTTCCCATAGGCAAATCCCTGCCATTATAGGTTCCATCCCATCTTTTATCATCACTGTAACCTTCCGAATAGAATACCCTCTGTCCGGCACGATTGTAAACCTCTACAACAATATCAGGGTAATCCTGTGCATTGAGTATTTCAAAATAGTCGTTCCTTCCGTCACCGTTTGGTGCAAAACCAGAAACAGGCTCAATCGGTGATGCCACACCAATCAGTATTGAATCAGATTCAATGCATCCTTCCGCAGTTTCTGCAAACAGGTAATACCTTATTTCTTCGTTCACAATAGCTGTTGCTACATGCCCTTCGATTTCAGAAAGTCCGGCTGAGGGTTTCCATTTATAATCAACAAACTCCCCGCCTGAAGCCTCAAGCGTAATAGTACTGCCCTCGTAAACCACCGTATCATTACCTATAGATAAACCCTGCAGGGGATGCATATCAACATACACCTCAGTATCATCATAGCACCTGTTGGAATCTGCAACCCTAAAAGAATAATTTGTTGGAGCTGAAGGAGCAACAACCGGCGACATTACCGAATCGGGGTCAGGGCCATCCGATGCAAGCCATGAATATATTTCCGGGGAAGATGATGAATTAACCGAGGGCTCAAGCTGCACATCTTCTCCTGAACAAATCGTAATCACCTCAGGCAGGGTAGCCTCTAACAGATTATCATAGTCAACTGTAAAGCTGAATGATTCCTCACACTCGTTTTCATCTGTAATAACAACACTGTAATCTCCGGCAGGTATATCTTTCAGATCTCTTGTAACTTCATCGTTTGACCAAAGATATGAGTACCCGCCCGATCCGCCTGTAACTTCCAGCTCAATTCCGCCATCATCGCCATCCAGACTGAAGTTGCTGCACGAAGCATTATTTATAACAGCAGCTGCCTCAATAGAAGCCGGATCATTCAGTGTGACACTTTCGTGATATTCAAGCCCTTCATCATCTTTTACCACAACCATATATGTGCCCGCCTTAAGTTCATCGAAATTACCCGAGGAACTGAACTCGATGCCGCCGTCAATTGAGTACTCATAAGGCTCCGTACCAAGCTCTCCTTCAACATTAATAGCACCGTTGTTATAACCGTTGCAGGTCGGATCAGAAGCTGACACAGAAGCATCTATTCCTGTCACCTCCCGGATCTCTGCCGTTGTTTCCCCGGTACATTCATTGTCATCTCTCACAATAATATTGTGTTCTCCGGCAGACAAAGTGTCAAACACATTTTCATCCTGCCAGGTGGTGCCATCATCAATGCTGTATGTGTATGGCTCAACCCCGCCGGCTACTTCAACTGTAACTACACCGTTATCATCTCCCGAACCGGTAATAATATCCTCAGTTTCAACATTGACAAAATCAAGCTGTTGCGGCTCTGTAATTTCAAAGGTGCCGGCTTTTTGGGTACAGCCGTCTGAATCAAGCACTACTATTTCGTAAGAACCCTGACCAAGGTTCTCAAATACACCCTCATTGTCATGGAATGTAAAGCCTCCGTCGATCGAATATTCCAGTGTACCGCCTCCTTCCTCAACCAGCATGGTAATAGAGCCATTTTCCTGTCCGTAACACAAAATATCAGTTTTATCAACCTGCACATCAAGAGGTTCAGGATCCTCAATCTCTTTGTCGGATGAAATAACCGGCCCGCATGAATTTTCATCTGTAAGTCTTATCCTGTATGTCCCGGCGGGAAGATCTTCAAAAACAGCGCCCCTGTCACTTACAAGCGGCTCATACCCCTCAACCGGCTCATTTTCATTATCCAGGAGGGTGAATACATAGGATTGCGTCCCGCCAAAGGCTTCTGTTTCAATTATTCCTGCACTGTCACCGATACATGTGTTGTGATCAAGGTTGAAATCACCAAACAGCAGCTGGTCAGGTTCGTCGACCTCAATATCTTGAATTTCGAAAGGCCCGCAGCCATTAACATCTGTTACCGATATACTGTAAGTGCCGGCAGCAAGTTCTTCAAAAATAACAGTTCCGTCTGATTCCACCGGATCTCCGGCAGGAACCCCATCCATATAGAGTTGAACATAATAGGGAGTTGTGCCGCCGGTTATCGATGCTTCTAATCCACCTTCATTTACCCCGTGGCATTCCAGATGCAATACTGAAAGTAATCCGGCCTCAAGCTGATCCGGTATTTCGGTGCTAAGCATTCCACTGCTTACCGGCGGACAACCGGCATCATCATGCACAACAACCTCGTAGCCGGTTTCCTCCTCACTGAGCGCTTCAAAATATACAGTCTCATCTTCATCTATATTTTCAAAAGAAGCCTGCTGATCACCTTCAAGATAAAGGGTTATCACATAGGGAGCGGTTCCGCCAGTGGCACTTGCCCTTATCTTGGGATCCGACTCAATTCCGCCACATTCGGTATTCAGAACCTCGCTCGAGAGGACAAGTTCATCGGGCTGGGGAACAGAAAGATCAAACAGTTTTATGCATTCATTTTCATCCCTAACATATAAAGTATAATCACCACCACTTATATTTTCAAAATCACCGTCCACCTGGTAGCTGTCATTATCAAGTGAATACTCCAGCTCTCCGGTACCACCGTCGGCAGTAACCCTTATTGAGCCGGTCTGGGAACCATGGCATTCGGCGGGCGAAATATCTGAAGATATGAGCTCAATTTCCGCGGGCTCAATTATTTCAACAGGGTCAGGGTACTCTTTTTCGCAACCCTTTTCATCTGTTACTACAATATTATAGGTTCCGGCAGGCAGGCCGGTAAATTCTCCGCCGTTACTGTTAAAACTTTCACCCCCGTCGGCAGAATATATTAACTCCCCTGTTCCACCTTCAGCCGTTATTGTTATTGTACCGTCATCTGCCCCGTAACATGAGATATCTTCAGCTTCAAGCAGGGAAATGATCAGTTCCTCGGGTTCACCTACAGTTACTATAGCAGATTCACCAGAAGCACAACCGTTCTCATCGACTGCAATGACATAGTAATCTCCGGGCTCAAGTTCGCCAAACTCCACCTCACCGGAAGATATCTGCTCTGGAGCTGCAACCATATCTGTTTCTGCCTCGAACAAAGAATAGGTATAATCGCCTGATCCACCTTCAGCGGAAGCATAAACAACACCGTTGCCGGCACCGAAACAGTCAATGTCATCAACTGCAATGTCAATGGTCACAGAGTCGGGTTCATCAACCTGCAATTCTTCGCTAACAGTACAGTCACGAATATCTCTAACCCATAAAGTATAAATATCACCGTCGAGGTCTGAAAAATTCCCGTTATCCTGCCAGCTTTCATTATCAATACTATATTGCAGGGATGGTTCACCTCCCGATGCTTCAACATCCAACTCCCCGTCGCCGGCGCCATAACACGAAATATGGTCAACATCTATTTTGTCAAATACTATTTCATTTGCAGCCCTTATTCGTGCCGGAATATCGGCATCCACCACGCAACCTTTATAATCCATTACTCTGACATCATAAAAACCGGGAGCCAGATCGGTAAACACACTATCTTCCTGAAATGTTTCACCTCCATCAATAGAATATAAATAAGCAGGAGTACCTCCTTCCGGAGTAATTGTCACTCTTCCGTCTTCTGCCTCAAAGCAGGATTCATTGTTAACTCCGATATTAAAAATATTTAAATCATCCGGTTCTGTTATTTCAACCATTTCACTCACCGAGCAATCCATCTTGTCACGGGTTTCCACCAGGTACTCCCCGGAGGGAAGATCCTCAAAAACCGGCGTTTCCTGCCATTCACCCCCATCAAGCCTGTATTCATAATTTTCATTACCCCCTTCGGCAAAAATCTCGATCATTCCTGAGCTATTTCCATGGCAATCAACATGAGTTACATTGACTTCCATTTCCAGTACTTCCGGCTCGGCAACCTCAACCGGACTCTCATCAAGCTCTACAAAACAACCGGGAACATCTGCATCACGAATAAATACATTGTATGTTCCGAAAGTGAGGTTTTCAAAAAGCGGGTCATCGATCCAGTTTGACCCGTCAATAGAATATTCATAGTTTCCGGGCGTGCTGCCACCGCCGGTATTGGATATCTCTATACGCCCGTTTTCAGCTCCGTGACACGTAATATCAGACACCGTTATATCTGCTGACAGCCTGCCGGGCTGAGTTACCTCGACATTACCATGCTCAGTTATACAATCATTCTCATCCTTAACTTTAATATCATAAACACCGGCCGGTAGATTTTCAAACACCCCGCCGTTATCGTAAAAATCAACTCCGTTAACAGAATACTTTATATTACCTGTTCCACCTGATGCGCTGATTGTAATTTTTCCTGTCTCGGAGCCGTAACAATCAATATGTTCAACATCAACAGAGGATATCACCAATTCATCAGGCTCAGCAACAACAATTCCTGAAACCTCTGCCGGATCACACCCCCTGCTGTCGGTTACAACTATCCGGTAATTGTCGGCCGCGTAAAGATCTTCAAAAACAGCAGGCTCAGGATGCTCCGGCTCAGAAGTGGCTATTAGCTCCCCGCCTTCATAAAGAGAGTAAATATAACCGGGTGTGCCACCGCTGGCAATTGCTTCGATAATACCGTCATTTGATCCGTGGCAATTATTTCCGGAAACTTCAGGGATGTCAACCGATATCTCCTCAGGTTGGTCAATAGTTGCAGAACCCAGCACTATTTCACAAACCGGGAAATTCATGTCTCTCATTAATACAGTATATTCTCCTTCCTCAAGAGAAGTGATCTCCTGTTCTTCCTGCCATGTAGACCCGTCTGCGGAGAACTCATAACTCCCCGAACCGCCCTGAGGATCGGTAATTAATATACTCGCGTCAGAGCCCCCGAAACAGCTCACATCATTCACTTCAAATCCGGCCTGAAGCTCTTCCGGTTCTGTTATTTCAACATTTTCAAGGAATTTGGTACACCCGGGAACATCAGCATCCCTTATCCAGACAGGGTATTCCCCGGCTGTAAGGTTGGTAAAATTATTATCCTCCTGCCATGAAGCACCATCATCTGCTGAATACTGGTAATTACCGGAACCACCCTCAATTTGGTCAACAACTATTTCTCCGTTATCATTCCCGTGGCAACCGGTAACATCGCTCTTCGATACAGAAGCATTCAACTCGTCAGCTTCAGGCAGCTCGAAAAACTGGTCGATTATAACAATACAGTCTTCATCAATAAGGTCGCTTATCCGCAAATCATAAGTTCCGGCAGGCAGGTTGTCAAAAACGTTGTTCGATTGCTCATAGGTTTCATAACCTATTACAGTATAATAATACATACCCGAACCGCCTTCAGTGTTATCAAACCGTATGAGGCCGTCATCACCTCCGTGACAGCTAACCGGCTCCCAGTATACATCGGCTGTGATCTCTTCAGGCTGGTCTATAAAGTAATTATCGTCAATAACCAGTGAACAACCGGTATAGCCGGCATCTCTTACCTTCACATTATAATATCCCGAAGGAAGGTCCTCAAAACGGTTATCGGCCGACCAACTTTCCCCACCGTCTATTGAATACTCGTACTCCCCTGTATTTTCGGCCCAACCTCCCGAGGAGCTTATTTCTATCCATCCGTTAGAGTAACCATGACATAAAGTTACATCCTCATGCTCTATACTTCCGGCCAGCTCAGAGGGTTCCTGAACTTCATAAGACCCGTCAAGCTCAACAACACAACCGGTATCTCCGGCATCACAGATCTCTACTACATAATCACCCGCAATCAGACCTTCAAACAAACCCTCCTCCTGCCAGTCAAAACCGCTTACACGGTACTGGTAAGAACCGGAACCTCCATCAGGAGATTCAACCGAGATAGTCCCGTCTGAACCGCCATAACATGTTACATTTGTATGGGAAATATCTGCAGTGAGAGGATCGGGCTCACTAACAGTATATGAGCCGTCAAGCTCAATAACACAACCGGTATCTCCGGCATCACGGATCTCTACTACATAATCACCCGCAGTTAGCCCCTCGAACAAACCCTCCTCCTGCCAGTCAAAACCACTGACACGGTACTGGTAAGAACCGGAACCTCCATCAGGGGATTCAACCGAGACAGCTCCGTTGGTACCGCCATAGCATGTTACATCAGTATGAGAAATATCTGCAGTTAGAAGGTCAGGCTGGCTGATCTCAGCTGTGCCCACAAGCACAGTACATTCATCAGGATTCAAAGCATCCCTTATCCATATATCGTATTCTCCGGCAGTCAGGCCTTCGAAAACAGGTGTTTCCTGCCAGTCACTGTCCTCCACCATATACTCGTAACTGCCAGACCCCCCTTCTTCGTTAATAATGGTAACAGATCCGTTGTCACCGTTAAAACAGGTGACATCTTCATGTGTAAATCCTGCAGTTATATCTTCAAAAACCTCAATGCTGACACTCTCTTCTTTAAAGCACCCCCTATGGTCTTCCACACGGTAGACAAGATCATGCACCCCTATATCACCGGAATTAAATACCGGTGCCTCAATTGTATTATCATCAAGATACTCCGCCCCGCTACCAGTCCACAAATGAGTATAAGGTTCACCGTTACCTCCGGAATATTGCCCGTGCAACTGCCTGTCAGTATCCGGACAAATATCTGCCGGTTCAGGCAAAACATCGACTATCAATTCATCAGGCTCTCCAACAACTGCATACAAAAGCTCACTGTTATCATCATCACGTATTATAACATAATAGGTGCCGGGGGCAAGTTCATAAAAGGAGTGTGAAGAGTTGTCTCCCTCATACCTGTCCAGCTCATTAAACATGTCATCATATAATATGAAGCGATAAGGAGCAATGCCCCCGGTAACCTGAGCATGGATCACTCCGTCAGTGTCGCCGAAACAGGTTACAGGCTCTGGTGTTACAGATGGCTGAAACTGACCGTATAAAGGAGCAGACACCAGAAACGAAAGCATTATTATAAAAAATAATCGCTTATTCATATCACGTTGTAATTAATTAAAAAACTTCCCATTGAATACCTGTTTTTTCGATACATCCACCGAAGTGAACCGTAAAAAATCTTACGCATTTACAAAAATTAAGTTACGCTAATAACCTGCAGAGAGCGAATTTAAATGCCCTGCAATCTTAAAATAATTCAACCTCTATATTCTGAACAAATGCAGTATATGTATGCTCATTATCCACTTTCGCCTCTGAAAGCAGGAATAATACAGGCTTTACCTTACCATTACTGTCGGTAATATTTACCTCTTTCCTCTCACCTATTATCTTCTTTGCCCCGGGGGCAACATATGCCTTTATAAATTCATCTTCTTCGGCCTGCTCGCGGGAAAACAAGATTGAAACCGACTCACCGAGGATATCTTCCCTTTTGTAGTTCCATAACTCTTCAGCCGCCTTGTTGAAGAACTGAATCAATCCCGCCTGATTTATTGTTACAATTGCATCCAGGGCACCCTCAAGAGTTCGTTCATTCCTGAGTTTTATCCTTTCAGTTTCCCTGAATTGCTGCTTCATCTCCTCTTTTGTTTCCTTAAGTTTAGCTCTCAATTCAACCCTTGAATTCTTTAGTTTCTCCTCCTGCTCCTTAAGCAGCTCAGTCTGCCTTATCGTTTCCATTTCCATTTTCTTCTCCTTGGTAATCTCTGTTGCAATAAGTATTATTTTGGCAATATCACCGTACATATCCCTTACTGCTGACAGGGTACCGCGAAGCCAGCACTCCTCACCACGCTGGGTGACAGCTTTAATCTGTCCTTCAAAAGGCTTACCTTTCATTACATCTTCCCAGACCTGTTGAAACTCCTCACGCTCATCTTTATGAAATATATCAAAAACCATCTTGCCGGCAAGGTCATCTTCTGAATACTGCATAGCATCCATAAACTTCTCATTGGCAGTTATCAACTCCCCGTCTATTGAATATTCTGCCTTCAGGTTTGATAAATCAAGGGCCGCCAACTGTCCCTCATAGTCAAGACTTTGCTTTTTCTGTTCAGTAGTGTCAATGGCAAGGCAAAGGATTTTTTCAATTTCACCATTATTATTCCTTACACAGGTATATGTAGCCATTGTCCACAGATCCTGGCCTGTTTTGGTAACATGTTTCATATAACCCTCAAAATGCCTTCCACCCTTGACCAGATTATCCCATATAGGTTCAAACCATTCCCTGTCCTTCTCATTTATAAATATTGAAATATGCTGCCCTTCAACCTCCTCTTTCCCCGAGTATGCCAGTTTGTTGAGGAATTTCGCATTTGCATAGAGAAGAACTCCCCTTGTATCATATTCAGCCCTGACAAGAGTTTGGTTTACAGAGTTGGTAAAACTCACAAACTGCTCACTGTACCTTGCAGCTTCTTCCTGTGTGGCCTGCAGCTCCTCCATACTTTGTCTCATCTGTTCCTCCTTTTCGGCAAGTGCCTTGGCCTGCTCCTGCGATTCCCTGAGTAACTCAGAAGTCCTGATGTTTATCTTTACCGTAGCAATAGTTGAAGCCACACTTTCAGCAACTTTTTCTATAAACTCCACTTTATATTTCTCAAGTTCATAAAATGAGGCGATCTCAATTACTCCGTGATTTGTTTCATTTATATTCAGGGGAATAAGCAAAATACACCGGGGATTGGCAGTTCCAAGTCCCGAGGTAATATTAAGATAATCATCCGGCACTTCAGTCATATAGATCTTCTCCATTTCAAGAGCGCAGGCACCTACAAGTCCTTCGCCATACTCGATCCTTTTATCGGCATATTTTCTCCTTTCATAGGCATAGCAGGCGGTCATTTCAAAATATTTATCCTCTTGCGTTTCACTATGAAGGATATAAACAGCTCCCTGGTTGCTGTTTGTATACTTAACAAGATTGCTGATGATCTGATATGAGAGTTCCTCAATGTTATCGTAATTAACTCGTAAAATATCACCGAATTTTGCGAGTCCCTCGGCTGTCCATCTTCTCTGCTCATCCTCTTTCCTTCTTTGCTCATCCTCCTTCTGTCTCTTTACAAGGTGCTCCTGCAATTTTACAAGCGAATTTGCAAGCTCATCAGACTGATCGCCGGTATCGAGTTGCAAGTCCTGTTTGCCTGAGATGAGCCCCTGAACAAATTCGAGCAATTTTCGGGAGTTCCTGTTTGAAAGCTTAAGCTTGCGCTTATTTGTTTTCAATTCGGACATTAGGCTTTTGTTATACCTGTATACAGCTAAGGAAAACACCACGGGAGCTGCCGAAAGGATCCAGAAGACAGGATTAGCTGTATTACCGGCAATTGCCTCTGAAAAACCGTATATATCATCTCTAAAATAAGCCTTGTCAGCCACAAAACCGGCCCATGCCAATACCCCCACCAAAAAGGTAAGAAGTACCGGGTAATGCCATTTTAAAATTTTTGCAATCATAATATATCTCTTTTAATACAATGGATCAATCATTCTTTGTCAGTTTAATCACCTTGCCGGCAATATCATTCAGCGGCAGAACGGCTTTAACCGCCTTCAGCTTAATTGCTTCGTTGGGCATTCCGAAAACAACACAACTTTTCTCATCCTGTACTATTGTATAAGCTCCTGCCTCCCTCATTTCAAGAAGACCGCTGGCACCGTCGCTACCCATACCCGTCATTATTATTCCTACAGCATTTTTGCCGGCATACCTGGCGGTTGACCTGAACAGAACATCGACCGAGGGCCGGTGCCGGTTAACAAGCGGGCCATCCTTTACCTCCACGTAATATCTTGCACCGCTCCTTTTCAGCATAGTATGCCTGTTACCCGGGGCTATCAGCGCCCTGCCCCTGATAACGGTATCATTGTTCTCGGCCTCCTTCACGTTCATACAGCACAGCTCATTCAACCGGCGGGCAAATGATCTGGTAAACTGTTCCGGCATGTGCTGCACTATGACCATCCCCGGAGAGTCAGGCGGAAAAGCCCGCAAGAAAACCGTAAGTGCCTCTGTTCCCCCGGTTGAGGCACCAACGGCAATTACCTTCTCTGTTGTTTTGATCATACTTTGGGAGGTACTCCTCGGCATTATTACATCAGCATTGTGTTTAGGCTGCACATTTATAGCCGGGGCAGGTATATTCTTTCGTTTCAGGCGCACAAGCGAGGCGGCTTTTATTGCATCACACAAACGGATCCTGGACTCTTCGATAAAAGTCCTCGTATCCATTTTCGGTTTAGTAATAATTTCAACTGCGCCATATTCAAGGGCCTTTAAGCCGGTTTCAGTACCTTCTGCCGTAAGGCTGGAGATAATCACAACAGGGATCGGATGAAGAGACATGATCTTCTTTAAAAAGGTCAGGCCGTCCATTTTAGGCATCTCTACATCAAGAGTTATTACATCCGGTGCCTGCGACAACATCTTCTTTGCTGCCACATAAGGGTCAGATGCTGTTCCGATCACCTCCAGTGCAGGATCAGAATTTACGATATCGGATAATGTTCGCCTTACAACAGCGGAATCATCAACAATAAGGACTTTAATGCTGTTCTTCATCCCTTAAAAATATACCTGAACGTTTATTCGCGCAAACATGGTTTATTAAGCTTATATTCAGCAATTTATTACAGTACACCAATTAAATACATTTCTTTTTTCTGAATGGACCTCCATATTTTGTTCATCTTATTTTGTCTGCCAAAGGCTGATGGGAATTCATATGTGGTTGAAATAACCTCCAGTTTATATTTCCGGCTAGCCGGAAAGTTTTTAAACTTACATTATCTTAACTGCCTGTTTATATACCTCTGTGAAACACCACCGGTATAAGTATTGAATGATATTTTCCTGCCAAGCTTACCTCCAAGACTCGAACTTTTAACAGGTATTCTGAGCTCCTCGAGGATCTGGACTGCCACATCAACATTCCTGTGTCCGATATTAAGCTGTGAGTGAAGAGTATCGATCACATCCCCGCCCCCGAAAACCTTTGCTATCAGATTATTTTTGCCTGAACCGAGATTTATCATCTTTTCCGTTAACTTCTCTATGGCTATATTCCCGTATTTTGGTGATGCAAGCCCCTGCCCGTTCCACAGGGGAAGCATAAAATGATTCATCCCTCCAAATCTGTTAACCTGGTCATAAAGACACACTGCAACGCATGAGCCAAGAATTGTATTGATTATACAGGGAGAGCTGCTCACATGTATCGCGGCCGGATAAAGAAAATGTCTGTTATTTATTTCCATATCCGGGGTATTAAAACATTTCCTCGTCTTCAAAAAAAGTTTCGCTCCCCTCATGTGAAACACCCTCGGTTTCCAGAAAATGTTCGGGAATAGAAACTATAAACTCCGCACCCTCACCCGGCTTACTTTCAATATTTATGGTACCATCAAGCATATCCAGAAGGGCTTTGTTAACAGACAGGCCAAGGCCATGACCCCCGTTAAGGGAATTAATCCCTGAATCAAGACGCCTGAACCTGTCAAATATGATCTTTTGATTTTCCTGAGAGATTCCCGTTCCATGATCCTTTACCCTTATAACAAGCTTATCTTCATTCATTGATACACGTACCTCAATAACCTGTCCGGGTGAACTGAATTTTACCGCATTGCTTATCAGGTTTGAGGTGATCAGCTGGAGCTTTTCAGCGTCGGTATTGAAATAATAGATTTTTTCAACCCCAGGGGTAACACTGAAGTCAAAATTAAAACCCACCTTTTTCTTTTTGGCTTCAATCCTGAAAGACTCAATCACACCTTCAATAAGTGAATTTATATCCACTTTAATTACATGCGGACTGATCTCGCCGGCTTCAAGCTTTGCGGCAACAAAAATGTTCTTGAACTGGAAGTCAAGGTTGAAGGCTTCGGAATGAATCAATGAAACCATTGAAATAACTTTTTTCCAGTCCTCTTTTTTAGCAGAGAGAATATTCTTTGATAATCCGATTATAGAGGCAAAAGGGTTTACAATTTCATTTGTAATATTGGAAATGAAGTGGCTTTTCAATGCCTCGGATTCTTCAAGTTTTTTGTTGACGACCTTTAATTCATTGTTAAGGTCCTGCATCTCTTTCAGTGTCTTACTGTATGCTTTCAAGCGGGCTGTAAGCTCATTAATCAGCTCGGCATCACTTAGCTTGTTCATAATTTCAGGGTTTTAATTAACGACAGACCCCTCATGGCTGCAGATACATGCAAGGATGACCACACCAGCTCTTTTCCTGTTTGATTGTGATCCACCATCTGTATCTTTTTAATAAAGCTTGATCTGCCATTTTCTTTTTTTAAAGTTTACTTGTCTTATTTACATTTTGCGATATATTGTAGGCTTCAAAATTTTAACAGGAACATTCATGCCCATAATTGACTCAGAATGGCCAAGAAAGAAAAAGCCTCCCGGCCTCAGGTGAGTGCAAAGCTTATTAATAACATTCTCCTGTGTTAACCTCTCAAAATATATAAGCACATTCCTGCAGAAAATAATATCATATGAGTCTTTTATATCATAGTTTGATTCCATGAAGTTGAGCCTTTGCCAGGAAACTTTCTGTCTAAGTTTGGGGACAACCCTTACAGTTTTGTTTTTCGGGTTTTTGCTTTTCAAAAAATATTTTCTCTTAATATTCATAGGTATGTTGGCAATCCTCTCTTCCTTGTAAACTCCATCAACTGCCTTTTGCAATATATCTGTGGAAATATCGGTGCCAAGTATCTTATAATCTATGTTTTCCCTGTGCTCCTCAATAAATTCACTAATGGTAATGGCTATAGTGAATGCTTCCTCACCGCTGGAACATCCTGCACTCCAAATTTTAAGAGGCCTGTCAGCGGTCCTTTGAATCACCTCAGGCAATATATTTTCTGCAAGAAATTCAAAATGAACGGGCTCCCTGAAAAAGTCAGTCTTATTAGTACTTACCACATCCAGCATGTGAATTATCTCTGCATCTGCACCATTCTGGCCAAAAACATAATCTATATACTCACCGAATGTCCTTATCTTTAAATGCCTGAGCCTTTTCTGCAACCGGCTCTGCAACATTGTAATCTTAACAGGCGGCATTTTTATGCCGGTTTCCCTGTAGATGAATGTACTGAGTCTCTCAAACTCCTCTTCCGACATCCGGGCTTTGTAAATTTCGCTAATGTCAGGATCAATCATTAGTTTAAAAAAATATCCTATCCTTGTTTTAAATTAAAACTCAACTAAAAACTGCTGCAAAAGCGGTTAAAATACCCGGGAGTAAAACTCCCGGGTATTTCAAACTATCGGCAGGCAAATTTTCAATATTTTTCATAATCATTGTCACTTACAGATTCACTGCCCATATTCAGATCAACCCCCTTTTTTTCTGCCTGGGGAACTGAAGTTGTCCCCTTTTTCTGAGCCGCATCTGCATCCTCAACCGATATTTCCTTCTTTTGTTCCGGCTGAAAGGCTGCTGCCTGCTTTTGGGGAGCTTTGACAAATGATGATTTTTTGTTAACCCTGGTATCATCAACAGTAAAATATGATACTGTTTCCTTAAGCTGTTCTGCCTGACCGGACAACTCCTCGGAACTTGTTGCCATCTCCTCTGAAACGGCAGCATTTTGCTGAATAACCTGATTAAGCTGCTGAACCGCATTATTTATCTGATCAGCTCCGGAATTCTGCTCCATGCTGGCAGCTGATATTTCCTGCACCAGTTTGGCGGTTTTCTCAATATCCGGTATAAGTTCATTCATAAGCTTGCCAGCCTCCTCTGTAACATCGACACTGCTTGTTGCCAGGGCTACTATCTCATCGGCAGCCACCTTGCTTTTCTCAGCCAGTTTACGCACCTCTGAAGCTACAACCGCAAACCCACGGCCGTGCTCGCCCGCCCGTGCGGCTTCCACTGCCGCGTTAAGGGCCAGTATGTTGGTCTGGAATGCAATATCATTGATCACACTAATTTTATCTGCAATGTTTCTAATCGATTCAAGGCTTTCCTGCGCCGACGAGCCAACCTTCTGTATCCCGCTGGATACATTCTGGGCAATTTTTTCAGTCTGCTGTGCATTATCTGTATTCTGTTGAATATTGGAAACCATCTCTTCCATTGATGAGGATACCTCTTCGGCCGAAGAAGCCTGTTCGGTGGCTCCCTGTGACATCTGCTGGGATGAGGAGCTCATCTCTGTGCTTGCACTGCCTATATTATCGGCTCCACTCATTATATCGCCTATTACACTCTTCAGCTTTTCTGTCATCCGCTGAAGCGACCTGCTCAGCTGGCCAACCTCATCCTTTTGTTCAACCAGTTCTTTGTCTATTTCCACATTCAATTTACCATCCGCAATATTCTCGGCCAGATTGACTCCCCTGAAAAGCCCGCTGGTAATGGCTCTTGTAATAAAAATGCCAAGAATTACAGCAATGATTATTCCGATTATAATAACCGTTGCTACAATTAAGTTGCTGCCGGCAATGGTCTCATCACCTGCTTCAACTGCTTCATTTGCAACACCTATATTAAGAGCTATCAACTGATCAAGCAGGTCAAGACATTCATTCTTTGCCTGTTCAGCAATATTTATATTCTGGTTTTCCATCTCTTCAAATAATTCAACTGCATTTTCAGCCTCATTAATAAGAATTTCGAAATACCCGAAGACACCCTCCGCGGCAGGTATCATTCTATTCATATAAACATCCCTTGCAGCATTATGGTTGCCGGCACCAAGGTAGTCCTTGGCCTCATGCACTGCATGATGGAAATCATCATGATAATCCTGCATACCTTCAATCGCATTGTTTACATCAGGATTGTCAGTTTCAAAGGTAGGCACCCACTGTCCCAGGTTACAGGCAGTGGGGTCCTCACCCCCTTCGAAAAGCTGGCCTGTCTGGATTGCATTGGCCATCTGCACCTGCAATTCATAATGATCACTCTCAAATTGGTTAAGATTTGCCAGGAACTGCATGGGATAGAAAATATCTATCTCCTCCAGCTCCTGAAATAATCTGTCGAATTCCTCATTTGCCATTCTCCATTCCTCCAGTGCATCAAGAAACCGGTTATAGAGTATTTCTTCCTCCTCGGTCTGTTCAAGCGGGGCAAAATCTTCCATAGCCCTGTTATAACGCTCTCTTGCTTCTGCTATAGCCCTGATCTCGTTAGCTTTATCTTCAGACGAAAGGTTCGGGTTAAGCAGGGAACGGAAAGAACCATCCAAGTCTTCCATTGCTGACTCCATCTCAAGCAGGTATTGTACACTGGGCATCCTTACGTCAGACACCTGATAAAAATAGTTTCCTACATTTCGAAGGCTGTAGAGACCTATTACGCCGATGGCTATTGCTATTAGAGCAACAATTGCATAACCCGACATAATTTTTGTTCCAATTTTTAAATCGTTGAATTTCATAAAAATCCCTCCATTATTTATTTATTTGATTATAAGAGCTATGATTGCCTCTCTTTTTCATTTTTAACAGCCGTTTCAGCCTGCAGATTACTGCGCCCGGCAGACTCCCTGATACTGGCCACATCATCAGATGAGAAAACACTGTCCATGTTCAGCAGCATAATAAACTTTTCATCTATCTTTGCCATTCCCGAGATAAATTCTGACCTGTACTTGCTGCCGATATTGGGCGGGGGAAGAATATCCTCCTTTTCAATTTCAAGTACGGCCTGCACCTCATCAACCAGTCCACCAACCTGAACCCGCTCCCCCTCAACATCTACCTCCATTACAAGGATACAGGTGTTACTGGTGTATTCCGTGGGCGACATATTGAACTTAATCCTTGTATCGACAACAGGAAGCACAGAGCCCCGCAGGTTGATCACACCTTTCATATATTCGGGTGCCCTGGGGACCTTGGTGATCTCTGTCATCTCAAGAATGTTCAGAACTTTCGAGACATTTGCCGCGAAAGTCCCCTCTCCAAGATTAAAAGAGAGATAAGAGTTGATTTGATCTAATTTTTTTTCACTCATGAGATTACCTCCTTAATTTTGTTGTTATTTGAAAATTGGTTTATAATCTTGTTTGTATCAAGCACAAGAGCAATGCTCCCGTCACCAAGGATAGTGCCGCCCGATACGATCTCCTGCTCTCTGTAGAATTTTCCCAGGGGTTTAAGCACTGCCTGATGTTCCCCGACAACACTGTCTGTTGCCAAACCGATGCGCACATTTTCATACTCCACAACAACCATCTCCTCTCTGGCAGGCGGTTTGCCGTCAAGCCCGAATTCTTCGCGCAGGTAATAAAAAGGCAACTGCTCCCCGTCGAGTACCACGAGGTTATTAGAAGCACGAGCAATCGTCTCATGTTCAACAGCAAATATTTTGTCTACCACCGAAAGGGGGATCACATACTGGCTGCCTGCTATCTTTACCAATAGCCCGTCAATAATTGACAATGTAAGTGGAAGCTTCACAGTGACAACAGTTCCTTTGCCGGGTGAGGATTCTATATCTACTTCACCCCTGATCGAAGATATTTTCCGCTTAACCACATCCATTCCAACACCCCGACCGGATAAATCGGTAACACTCTCTGCTGTGGAAAAACCTGGCAAAAACAAAAGGTTAACCAACTCCTTATCATTAAGAGCAGAATCAGGTGTTATGAGCTGCCTCTCTATTGCTTTCTTCCTGATTTTTTCGGGGTCAATACCGGCTCCGTCGTCGGAAACCTCTATAATCACATTGGCACCGGAATAAAAGGCTTTCAGCACTATCTCACCGTTAGCCGGTTTACCTTTGTTTTTGCGTTCATCCGGCGATTCAATACCATGGTCAATGGCATTTCTGATTATATGAAGCAACGGATCTGTAAGACTCTCGATAATAGTCTTGTCAAGCTCGGTTTCGGTTCCCTTAGCGCTGAAGTTGATCTCTTTGCCAAGCTCATCACTCAGATCCCTTACAAGGCGCTGAAACCTTGTCATCATGCTCTCAAGGGGAATAAGGCTGATAGAAAAAGCATTATCACGCAACTGACGTGTCAGCTTCTGAACACTTTCGGCAATCGGCTGCAGATCCGCATTGTTAGAATTTTCAGTATAAAGGCTTAAACTAGCCTGGGTTATGACAAGCTCACTTACCAAATTCATCAGCTGGTCAATCTTATCGGACGAAACCCTTATTGATGAGATGGTATTCTCCCTGCCGTTGGCAACCTTCCTTTTAATTTGCCGTGATTTCTTATCATTGCCTTCCTCTTTAATGCTCTTTGCAAAATCTTTTATACTGTTAATTTCAATTTCAGAATCACTTTCACGGCACTCCTCAATTTTACGGACAAACCTTTCATCATCAAGCAGATCAGATGCTCCAAGTTTGTGTATCTCAAGCATGCAATCATCTTCCACAAACATAAATACATCTGATATAGCATTTTTATCCTCTGAAGTTGACAAAAACACCCTCCAGCTTATGTAACATTTTGATGTATCAAATTTTTCAAGCTCCGGGATGTTGCATGTATTGGCAATCACCATGGTTTTTCCAAGCGAGTTCAGCTCATCAATCAGGTACAGCGGATTTGTCCCGTTCTTCATAATATCCTTGTCCGGGACGAAATTGATCAAATAAGTGATAATAACAGTTCCGCCGGAATCGGGATTAGAGCCCGCGCTTTCATATACCTGCCCCCGGGGGGCATTCTCCTCAGCATCCACCAGGAACCCTTTTATGCCGGAGACAAGTTTGCTGTGCTCAACGGAAATCTCCTCCGGCCGCTCATCTTCCACCACCAGGAGCTTTTTCATCAGGTCAACAGAATCCAGGGTAATATTGAGCAGATCCCTTGTAACCTCCAGTTTCCCTTCTCTTACCAGGTCATAGACACTCTCCATGTGATGGGTAAAATCACTTAGCTCATCAAAGCCAAACATTGCACCGCCACCTTTAAGCGAATGCATGGCCCTGAAAACCCTCTCGATTAGTTCGCTGTTAGCGGGATCTTCTTCCAACAGAAGCAAGGCGCTTTCCAGATCATTTATATTGTCTGTCGCCTCTTCAATAAATCCACCCTGAAAGTTTTCCATTGATCTCATCTCATAACTTTATTTATTGCAGAAATAAGTTTGGCCGGGACAAAAGGTTTGATTATCCAGCCGGTTGCACCAGCCTCCTTTGCTTCGTTTTTCTTTGCCGTTTGTGATTCTGTTGTAAGAAATAATATCGGAACCCGGGAGTAGGCCTCCATTCCTCTAACCTCCCTTATAAGCTCTATTCCGTTCATCACGGGCATATGAAGATCGGTAATTATCAGGTCTATACTGTTGCCATTCAGAAACTTAAGGGCGTCTTTGCCATCGACTCCCACAAGAACTTTAAATCCCTCACTCTCGAGCGTGAAGCTTACAACCTCCCGAATACTCTCGGAATCATCTACGATCAAAATTGTTTTTTCCATAGTCTTTATATTGATTATTACATTGATTTTGCTCCTGTCTTCTCTGCCAGCCCGCAATTGGTGATAAGTGAAAAGACCTCCTCACTACACCCGAACTTTAAATGAAAAGGGAGACCGGCATTTTGAAATGATCTGCGGGCAGCAACCAGCAACTGCAGCGATGTTAGATCAACCGACCCTATTTGTGTAAGATTTATTTCAACAGGGGTTCCCTCATTCAGTGCCGATATTAGCGGATCGAGAAATTCACGGGCTTTTTGGTGATTAAACTCACCGGTGGCACTCAATAATTTTAATTCCTGCATTTTTTCACTACTGCTCATATCTTGTTATATGTTGAATTTGTATTCTCAGAAAAGCTCGAGATTATCATCATCCTGGACGGAGTCCTCTTCATTTGCTGCATATGACTTTTCACATACATGATCTGATTTGGAGTAACTCTCGTGGATCTTATGTTCACTTTCCATCGTGTACTGACCTTTTAGGTATCCAAGGTTCTCTTCCTTGCTTGAAGGCTGATTGCCTGAATCTGAGGTTTTAAGCTTATAATTCAGGTCATTTAGCTCTGAAATAATTTCCTCTATCACCTTTTCGAAATAGTCATAATACCTGACCTTGTCAATGCTGGTTCTGATTGACTCAGTTATATTTGAACCCTCCCTGATATTGTCCATCAATGCGTTTAACTGCTCGGTAAGAGTTTTGCTTCTGGCCCCCAACAGGTCGGCAGTTGTATTGTACAGTTTATCAAGATATCCGCTCCTGCCCGCAATAAAGGAAGACTGAGATTTATTAAGTGAAGAAAGGTTCCTGCTTTCTTTGTCTATTCCCTCTATTATGGCAGAATTAATTCTCTCAGATTCCTCGGTCAGTATCCCAATCTGTTTAATGCTGTTCTCATTTGCATTGTCTTTATCAGCTCTGAAGTGATTTATTACAGCAGTTATTTCTTTGGTGAGTTCCTTGCAGGACTTCTCAAATGATGAGCCATTACGCTTGATCTCCATCATTTTTTCTATTGCAAGGAAAGTTGATTGCGACAATTCCTCTATATAGTCCTTGTCGGTGTCAACCTTCCCGCTCAGATCCCTGAGCTGAAGCTGCAGGTCACTTTCATGAAGTATTTCAAATAATTCGGGTTGTGAGGCAAACTGATTGCACAACTGAGAAATACCGGCCATATTTTCGCCGGTTTCCCTCAGGCTTGAGGTGATCTCCCTGATAGCATTCTGGTATGATTTGTTTGCATGAATAAGCTGGGCAGCCTGCAACCCGGCAATATCCCTTATTTTGAGGAAAAATTTGGCATGATCATGTCTCATGGCCTCATCTTCGGCATTATCGCGAAGACTGTCCAGCTCCTCTACTATATTACGGTGGGTAAGCTGAATGTGATCAATCTTCTGTTTTATAATATCATGGTATTGCAGGTTGGTTATTATCTGGCTTACATTCCGGCGACTCTCCTCAGTGAGTGTTTTCAGCCTTGGTATTGCCTTTAAGGCACTTTGCCTCATATCAACAAGCTTTTTTATCTTGTTGGTTATCTTTTTGAAGCTTTGATCAAGCCCAAAACAATTCTCCTCGTACAGAACAGTAACCTTTTTCTGGTTGCTCAGCAAGGCTTGCTTAATATCAATAAAAACATTCTCATATTTGTGTATCTCCTTTATTACCTCTTCGGTTTTAGAAAACAGACCGGAAATATCAGCTTCTCCTCCCCCGTAATACTTGCTTTCACACGAAGCCTCAAATTTAATGCTCGTTATAAGGTATTTTACTGTAACCAGGTTCTGGCGAAGATTTCGCAATGCAAATAAAATTCTCTCAATACCGGAGATTGTATTATATATTATATTTCCGGTATTGGTAAGAAACAGCTCCACCTTGCCGATCTGGCTTTTTAACTCCTCCTTCAGTAATTGCAGATTCCTGAGAGCCTCAAGGGCTTTATCCTTTGTAATAAGATCCAGCACCTTCTGTGCGTTGTCGGATATGGTTTTTGATTCAGAGTAAAAATCCCTGAACTGCCTGTTTAGTCCCAGAAAATCTTGAGAGGAGCATTCATGAAGTGAAACGATCTTTTTATCAATTTCAGAAAAGATTGCAATTACCTTTTCGAAAGAACAGGCACTTGTAATTGTGTAAGCAGATTTATCAGGTTTTTGAGGCATAGCAAGTTATGTTTTTAACCAATAATTTTATTTACCTTTTCAATAACCTTTTCCATATCAACAGGCTTGAATATATATGCGGCTGCACCTTCAGACACAACCTTGTTAATTATCCCGGGATCTCTCAGGGCTGAGACTATCACAATCTTTGCTTTATTGTGGTTATCATCCTTCTTTATGAGGTTAAAAAATTGCAATCCCTCATTCAACCCAGGCATCAGAAGATCAATAATTATCATATCCGGTTTCCACCTCAACATTATTTTCAAGGCTGTTCTCCTGGAACATGCTGTTTTAACAAAATAGTGCTCCGTTGACAAAATCGCCTCAAGCAGCACAAGATTTGTCTGTGAAGAATCCACAACAAGGATGTTTTTTTCGGCTTTTTCTATTAAGGTTTCCCGGTATTGACTCATGGTAAATTCATTTATTGCTTTTTACTGTGTAAATGTACGCAGGGCAAACTCTCTTTGAATCAGATTTTAACTGAGCTTGATTACCGGGCAGCGATGATTAGAATCATCCTTTTATATGTATCAGAAAAGTTAAATTAAATGTATAAGAAAGGATTTTTTCAGAAATAGTTTTTCACTGAGCCTGATTGCCACCAATGATGATTTAAATCACCCTTTTTAATGTATCAGAATTATTAAAATAAATGTATAAAGGTTGAATGTTTCTTTTAAAAACTATTTAATTTGGAAGTACAAGGAGGGAAAGTGATTTATATCACCTGTTTTAATGTATCTTGATCATTAAATTATATGTATAAATAATGGTTTTACTTATAATATATTTTGAATGAGGTATTGAAAAATTAAAAAAACTGTAATTATCATTTCTGACATAATCCAAATACAACATGGAAAAATATGATACTCCTGTAAAAAATGTTTTGAATATTCCCGGTATTAACACATTAACTGAAGATGAAAAAGCCCTTATTGAAAATAATAGCAATATTGTAAACTACAATACCCGTGATGTGATAATAAAGCAAAATACCAGGACATCTCATGTTATGTTTATTAAATCAGGGCTTGTAAAGGTTTACAAGGAGGGCAGGAATGAAAAGGTGATTATACTTCAAATTGCAAGGCCCGGAGATTTTATCGGGTTGCTGTCACTTTTAGGTGACAAGATATACCACTATAGTGCCTCATCCCTTTCAAAATCTCAGGTAATTTTCATTGATGTTGGAGTCTTCAACGAGATTGTATCAAATAACGGCTTTTTTGCCGCGCAACTGATGAAACAAATAAGCAAAGAAGGTTTGCACATGCTCGACAAGCTAATGAATAATGCCCATAAACAATTACCCGGCAGGATTGCTGATGTGCTCCTGTTTTTCTCAAAGAACATATACAACAGCAGTGTTTTTGAGCTTCCAATGACCAGAAGGGAACTTGCCGAGTTTGCCTGCACGACCAAGGAAAGCTTTATAAGAACGCTTGCAGAGTTCCAGCATGACAGGATAATCAATCTCAACAAGCGACGGGTTGATATCATCAGTATGGATATACTGCAAACACTCAGCAGACTGGGTTAAATAACTATAAAGGGAAAATACCACTTGCTTTAAGGCTGACCCTTGCACCAGAGCATCAAACAGAATGAACAAAAAAGGAAATTTAAGTATTTCATTATTCTACTACTTTATGAATTAATTATGAAAACCTTTATTCTGATACTATCTCTGCTAACGTGGACAGGCATGACGTTAAACCTGAACGGCCAAGAGAAAAAAAGCGAGGAGAAGGTTGCCGATACTATTGTTCACCGTGGCGGAAAAAAAACTCCTGTAACAATTAGACGTATTTCCAATAACATGATATATTACAGGGAGGAAGGAGAAACTGAAAACAGTGAAATAGAAAGGAAGCTGGTTGAGAAGGTAATTCATAATACCGGCAGGGTTGAAGTTTTCAATCCTCCCACTTTTGAAATGATAACAGAAGATGACTGGCGCCATGTGATCATAACAGAAGACCCTGACGATATACTGCAACATCTCGACGAACTGGGTGAAATAGAAGTAACCTCGCCTGCCGGTCGCAACAGAAGGACCACCCACAGAAATGCAGAGATCAGGCTGAAAAAACAGGCAGCGGCAAAGGGAGGTACCATGGTGCTTGTAACAAACACCCGCTTCAGAGGGGGGTTCGGCGATGTGCCTTCAATTACTATGAAAGGGGTTGCTTACGGTATTATGCCTCATTAAATCCGTTAAACTCCTTTTATATTCCAAGAAGTACTACCCTTTTCCAGACCACTGATTGACTGAACTAAGTTTATTTTTTATCATGCTGCCCTTTTAAAATATCTATTAGTTGGTTGCAGTCCAAAATAATTATATTGCAACAAACCGTACTACAGACAGTTATACTTCACAAAGAGACGGAAAGGTGAAACAGGTTTTCATCTGATACAACCAGATTATCCGTAAAAAGGTGATGTGCTTAACTGTTTTGTGCCTAACTAAAATTTATATTGAACGTTTATCATAACAAAAAACAATGTTGTATGATTTTTTTAATGAACCTGACTCAAAACGTCAGGCTAACGTTCAAATACAAAAAAACAGATGGATATAACCGGAACGATTAAAACACCTGCAATAAATATAGATAACGGACGAATGAGTATTGCAGGAAGAAGCATACTAGAGGATTCTTCATTGTTTTATTCACCATTGAACAAACTACTGGAAAAAAAAGCAAATAACAGCAGGGCTATATCACAGATAGATATGGGTTTCGAATATCTGAACGGAAGTTCGGTGCGCTGCCTTGTAAATATGATAAGAACGCTTGAAGAGATGTATGAAAAGGGGGATAAAATAGTTATTAACTGGTTCTACTACGCCGATGATGAGTCCATGTATGACGTGGGCAAGATGTTGCAATCACTGACAAAAATTCCTTTTAACATCATAAAGAAGGATTAACTTCATGCGAATATTATTTTGTCTGCCAAAGGCTGATGGGGGTTCATTCCCGGAAACGATTTTTTCTCCTCCCCAGGCGCAGGGATGAACAGCTTCTTCCTGTCTCTTTGCCCATTTACTATAAGATAAAATATCCATGATCAATTAACTCAACTGAGACCTGGCATTTTATATTAACGGTTCGCGATCATGAAAGCCTCCTGGACAGTTATTCTCTCCCCGCAGGTGTAGGCAGTAACAAAAGCATCATCGATCCCGGCAGAGCTCCATATGTGGTCTCTTTTGTTTCTGGCCTCCTTGTAGTCATAATAAGAACCTATTGAATACTTTATCCACTCTTCATGGATTTCAGTACGAACATCACCTGCAAAATCATACTCCCGGAAGTACTCTTCCGGATCAACAGGTTTTTTGCCTGCAGCAAGCTGGATCCTGTAATAAACCCCTTCCTCAGCCTCGAGAGGCTGAGGAAGGTCAGCACCAGACAGGTTTTCTGTGCCGGTAACTTTGGTATCATCAGAAACAATGTCAGACGCAACATCTGTACCGGTATTTACCGCCTCACCGGAAGCAATGTCAGATTCAACACCTGTGGGGGTACTTGCAGTATCATCCCCGGAATAATTACTTCCGGGCAACTCCGCAACATCCATTATCCTCTCTGATTCATTGACATCTACCAGAAGTTCTTCGTCAATACCCGGTGACGGTGTGATAGTAACCGTCTCCGCTGTTGCACTGGAAGAGTTGCGCCGGTTATTTTCAATATAGCTGAAAGTACCATCCAGTAAAAGGTCCCCCTTTAACTTTTCATGGAATATAAGCTGGTAACGCGCTCTAATCACTTTATCATCAGGCAGATTGAGCCATATCATGTTAATAGTGTTGTCTTCAAATGAAAAGTTCATATTTGAAGGATAGAGAGGGGAAGCTGTAACACCATGCGGCAGTTCCTGCCTGAACCTGGCAAATCCCCCCAACCCGCTTTTGTGCAGCTCAAGCTCAATTTCGACAACACTGCCTGCCTCAACCTGATCAGGAGCATTGATATGGACGTCTACATTATTATTTTTCATTGTACTAAAGGCATACAAAGCAATAATAATTATAATCAGCAAGAAGTTTTTCATTCTAACGGAGTTTTTGATTTGTCATTTTTTAAAATAATATAACAACTGCAATTTACTCCACCAGTGAAAGCACGCCTACCGCTGCGCCAGAGACACCATCTTTAAAAGAGATAAATATGTGATAAACCCCGGTGCTTTGTATTTGAATATCAAAAAATTCATAAAATGTATCACTTTCTTCAATATAATTTGTTCCCACAAGTCCCTTTTTGTCATACAATTGTATAATACCTTTTTCAGAGGTGCTTTCAGAAGTGCATATAGATAACCTGTATTGTGTATCTTTTTTAAGCACCATTGAATACCTTGCAACCGGAGCTTCTTGACCGGGTTGGGCAGCATCATGTTCAACCTGGAAATCCTTCAGGTATGTGGCATCATCAAGGCCATCAACACAAATTTCAACCAGTTCATCGGTGGTTTGTGAATGAGCTGTTGAAGCCAGTATAGTAATTAATAATATTAAAATATGTCTCATATTTTTAAAGAATTAACTTATTACGAATTTTTTCTGTAGTTTCTGTAAGGTCGTTTACCTGTTCTTCAGTAATATTTACAATACTCCGTTCTTTCTGTATTATCATGAGCTTCCCATCCTTTTCTACTGCCTCAGGTTCCCCGTGTTCATATGTAATTGACACTTCATCAAATATCTGCTTGATTTCCGCTAATTCCTCATAAAGCTCATCGAACTCCGGATGTACATTTCCATAATTTTTAAATATAATTACCAGCTCATCCAGAATTATTTTCTGTTCAGCAATACGATCAAACAATTCATCACTGGAAGATTTTTGGGCAACCTGTGTTAACAGGTATAAACCTTCTAACCAGACACCTGCTACCATTGCCGCACTGAGGTGTGCTCTTTGCTCTTCACGCAAATAATTGTCCATACGGTTAAAGCTCTGCATCGAAATGAACATAAGAGAATCAAGATTATCCTGTGAGTTTGCAAGGCGCCGCAGTGTTGAAAAATTAAAAAACTGGTCTACGTTCAGCCCCCCGGAAAGCCTTCTGATTGAAGTTAAATAATCTAAAACTTCCGTCGTTCGGTTATACATATTAAGATAACCAAGATCGGCTGCGTAAATCCCCAGCATTAGAGCCCTCCTGAAATTGGTGTTGTAGTTATCAAGATTAGCCGTTGTAGCAAGATAACTGTTTGAGTAAGGAACGTCCAGGTCCCTTATAAAAGAAGAGGTTTCAATAACTGAAGAAACATTTGATATAATCCCTTCCATTACCTCCTCGGATACTTCCAGAGTTTCAGCATACATAACCGAGTCGGGTATTTCAAACTCACTGTCCGGTCCGCTATCACTGCACATCTGACAGGACGTAAAAAGAACCGGAATAATAAATAATAACAATCCAATTTTTAACATATTAACCCATTTTATTATTTAAAAAAAACTAATCAATCTGCTGTTCTTGTTCACAATCACTTAATATTTAATATTTTTCCTGGCTTTATACGTGAAGACCAATCCATCACCCTTCTAAGCACATCATAGTACAATGCAACGTACAGCAACCCGGTGAGAAACCAGACAAAAGCGATATTAAAGTTAAAAGTGTCAATATACCTACCCATAAAATATTTATTAGGGGCATAAAAATGAGACCTGAAGTTTAACCATGAGTCCGGAAGGGGGTCACGATATATCGGGTCTATCTGCTGTACAAGCTCGTTATTGTACTCAATTATCTGGTTTTTCTCAAAAACCTTTTTGACTATATCCGAGAGACTTTCATTATAGTAGGAATCGCGTAAATATCTGTACTGCTCCGGATTTTCCCGCATCCAGTAATTTATAATATTCTCCTTCCTGCGGTTTGCCTGGTTATAATCTTCTCTGTATCTATCATCAAGTAAATCAAAATATTCAAATAACTTCTCAGCCACCTCGATATTGAAATTACCGGCATTCAGATCTTCGAGTCCGGCAAATTTAATTTCGGGCATCCGGAGCATCTCTTTCTCTACCTCATTATATATCAATTGCAGCTCAGATATGTGACCGGTAATATCGCCATTTGTTTCATATTCAGCCAGGAGTTTGTTCAAACGGTCTTTCAGCCCGGGCAGCCAGTATACTCTCTGGAAATCTGCAACGCTCTCCTTTTTTTCAACCTCAAAAAAATGTTTCTGAAAAGCATTACTGCGGTATTGATTTACCATTAAGGCTTCATAGGTCCATTTTGTAGGCATGAACTCTGCAATAACCGGCACCTTGTCAACACTTCCAATGGTAGGGTTAAGTTTCTCAAAGCTGAACATTGCCCCCCCTAAAATCATTTGCGGGATCATCAGCAATGGGATCAATATATATATGGTAACTGCCGAATTAAATGATGCCGAAATATTCAGACCCAGAACATTTGCAAATGACGCTATTGAAAACAGAGCAAGCCAGTATTCAAAATTCATACCCTTCAAACCCAGTATGGAATTTCCAATGATAACAAAAAGAAATGACTGAATGGCAGATATACTAAAAAGGATAAAAATTTTTGAAAACAGGTAGCTTGACCGGCTCAGGTTTAAAAAAGCCTCACGCTTAAGAATTTTCCTGTCCCGGAATATCTCCTCGGCACTCACTGTAAGACCCAGGAATAAAGCAACAATAAGGCTCATAAAGATGTAAACCGGTATATTCTCGTTTTCTCTGAATATATATACCGTAGAGGTAGGATCAGCAATATACCTTATAATATAGGATAATATAAATGCAAGCAAGGGAGCTTCGAGCAGGTTGAGTGCGATATATTGCCTGTTGCTTATTTTTGAGAAGAAATCGCGCAAGGTATATATTTTTAATTGCTTGATCCATGAGGGTATTCTGAGGTTAGCTGGAGGAGAGCCGCTAACTTTCTTTACCTGTTTAGGCTTAATGTTCTCCTTGAATAGCTTATCCCATTTATGCGGAAGGACTTTCCTTTCGTTTGTATAACGGCCAAATTCATCAACTACCTGTGCCTCTACAATATTGAATATCAATTCAGGGTTAACATTGCCGCATTCGGCACACTCCCCTACATCGCTGTTTATCTGGGCATCGATCCTTTTAAAATACATTACTGCCTCAACCGGGTTTCCGTAATATATCATATACCCACCGGTATCAAGGATCAGTATATTGTCAAACATCTTATATATGTCAGAAGATGGTTGATGGATAACAACAAAGATAAGCTTACCCTTTAATGTAAGCTCTCTTAAAAGATCCATAACATTTTCAGAATCCCTTGAAGAGAGACCTGAAGTTGGTTCATCAACAAAAAGTATTGAAGGTTCCCTGATAAGCTCCAGGGCAATGTTCAGTCTCTTGCGCTGCCCGCCGCTGATAACTTTCTTTAGTGGCGACCCCACTTTCATATCCCGTCTCTCAAGAAGTCCGAGACTAGCAAGAGTCTTATCAACTAGTGCAGTTATTTCTTCTTCAGTCTTATCGCGAAAACATAACCTGGCGTTATAGTAGAGATTGTCAAATACTGTAAGCTCTTCAATAAGGAGGTCATCCTGAGGTATAACGCCGATAACACCATCAAGTAAGTCGTTTTGTTTATGAAGATCAATATTGTTGATCTTTACACTACCGGCAGTCGGATTGTCAGCTCCCGACAAAACATTAAGCAATGTTGTTTTACCTGCACCGCTTGCACCCATTATGCCAATAAGCCTGCTCTGACCCTCTGAGAAAGATACTTCACGTAACCCTACTCCACCATTGCTGAATGTATAACCAACACTGTCAACCTCGTATGATATTCTTGCAACAGACTCGCCGGCCAGATAATGGGAAACAACATCACTGTAATAAATTGGCTTTCCCTTCGGCAGCTTGATTGTACTTCCGTTTGCAAAAAGATATATTCGCCGGGTGTTTAATGGCAAGCCGTTCAAGTAAACATCATCTGTGCCGTTATAGCGCAGAAAATATAAATCCTCGCTTTTTATCTGTAATATCAGTATTTCACCCTCCTCAGATTCGCAACGAATGTGTTTTGCAAGTTTGAGATTATAACTTTTGCTGCTGATAACCATTAACGCCGGATAATCCATATCCCGTGCATCGTGGTTTAAAACAAATTGTTTAATATCCTCAAACTCCTGCGGGTCCAGCCTGAAGGCTTCTGCCACCGTATTAATTATGGCCATGCGTTGTTCGGTAAACTTACCAGCCGCATTGACTATCTCAAAAAGCCTTACAAGTGATACTACTTTCTGTTTTTGAGTGAGTGTTTTGTTTATTTTTTTGCAGATACCAAGGATCCTGACAGAATCTTTAACTGAAGTAAGCTTCACACTTGACTTCCTGCTTTTATTGTCTCCCTCCTTCTCGTTTCCCTTATCATCAAGAAGGCCTGCATGCTTTTTAAAAAGCATCAGGTACTCACGGGCGTCCTCATCATTAAGCTGCTGATTGAGAAAATTATCAACATATTTCACCTCTTTGTTCTCCACCCCCTCATCCTGCTTAACCAGCAAGGCAAAAAGCTGCATCAGTGCCCTTAGTATCTCTTCACTCATTTTAAATTTAATTTAGTGTAAATTCAAAACATGGTTCAATAAAATAACACAATTAAAATGCTCAATAACTTAATTGATCAAATTCAACATCTACAATATCGGCATACTCCTCTCCCGCCTCCTTCATATCTTCATCATCCTCGGGATAATGCCACTTTACAATTACCTCCTTCCCGGAGCTGCTGATATCTTCAAGCTTCATCAAAATATCAAGAAGTACTTTAGAAGAGGCAGTATTAAAGTAAGTAAGCTTAAAAACAAACTCAGTTTTAGGTTTTGGATTCTCAGCATATTCATCGAGCCAGTTAATAACAGGCTCAAAAAAAGATGTTACATCTTCCGGCAGGGACCTGCCTGATATTTCAAAAACGTCATTACCGGCGTCAAGCATTATCTCCGGAGTGTCATCTGTTCCCTTAATTTTTATAGGTTCCATAATAAATAAAATTTATAAAGTTCTTGAAATCGTTGATGTTAATAAAAAAAACGAGGCTGTCTCTGATACCGGGTGAAAATCATATATCAGCTTTTTCCCGGTCTTACGGGCAATATCTATAAACCCCAGTCCGGCTCCGCCTTTTTCCGAAAGCCTTCCCTCTTTCATTTGGTTTTTGTAAAGCTCCTTTAGCCCTTCCTTGTTAAGACTGTTGATTTGCTCCAGTAAAGAGGTAATCTCTTCAATTTTGTTATTATCTATTACATTTCCGGTGGTAACATTATACTCCTCCTTTGCCTTGCTTACCAGGAATATACCCCTGCCGGAATAAAGAAAATCGTTCTTTGCAAATGTGTCGGCATGTTTGCTAATATTCTGAAGGCACTCAACCATAACATGAAACACTTTTCTTTGTACATTGTCAGATTCCATTTCCTTGGACATGTTGGAGCCGGTAAGCGAAGTAAACGCTTTCGTAATCTGGTGAGTGATCTCTCCTTCATACACCAGAGTAATTTCATGTGCTTTCATGGTTTTGTAGAACTCGTAGACAAACTCCAGAAAGCCAGTAAGATTCTTATCTCTTGTCATGATAACATTTTTTTTTAATAAATAATGTTTACTATTATAAAATACATACTGTGCTCCTTATACCTCCAAACCACCTGGCAGTAATCGCCGGCTGTTTCAGAATTCAATTCCTATCATTAAAATATCGTCAATCTGTTTGTTATCACCCTTCCATTGCCTGTAATCCACCGCAAAATGCTGGTTATACTCCTCCATGGTAAAGTCTTTATTCCCTGTTATTGTCTCCCTTATGCGCCGCGGACCATATTTTTTCCCCTCCGGGCCTCCTATCTGATCAGGTAACCCGTCAGAAAAGACAAAAGCCTTGTCACCTTTGAGAATCTTAATCTCATGATTGGTAAAATCTTTTTCCGGCTTCTTTCGGTGAGGAATCCCTCCAATAGCTTTTCTGTCACCCTTATACTGGATCAGCTCCTCATCCCTTAACATATATAGCGGCCGGTGTGCACCCGCAAATTCTACCCGGTTTTTGCCCATTGCTATTTTTATAAGAGCTATATCCATACCATCGCACGCATTTGCATCAGCCTTTTCCTGTTTCAGAGTTTGGCGCACCTGTCTATGAAGTTCGTCCAGTATCCCGGCTGCCGACAACTCTCTTTCATGATCAACTATATTATTAAGAAGAAAATATCCTATAAAAGATATAAGTGCTCCCGGAACACCGTGACCTGTACAATCTACGGCAGCAATATAGAGGTTCTCATTTTTCTGGAAGAACCAGGGAAAGTCACCGCTTACAACATCCCGCGGCTCATAGAAAATAAATGAATTTGGCAGAAAATCCCTTATAAACGATGTGTCCGGCAATATAGCACCCTGAATACGTTCTGCGTAATTTATACTTTCGGTAATCTTCTTGTTCTTCTCCTGTATAAGCAGCTCAATCTGTTTGGCTTTGGTAATATCGTGACCTACAAACAAAATTGTTTCCAGTTCATTTTCATTATATTCGGGTATTGCATTCAAACGCATTATCCTCTCTCCGTCGGGAGTCTCAATGGTAAGTTCAGAATCAACTTTTTCGGAAGATGTTTTTATCCGCTTAATAGCATCCTTGAAAAAGTTGAACAACATATCGTTAAGTTTAACCTCATTTATGGTTCTGTTTATTACCTCTGCAGGCACAAGTCCGGTATACCTCTCAATAACAGGATTGGCATAAAAGAATTTTCCTGTTGTGCCAATACGCACTATCATATCAAGACTGTTCTCGGATAGTGCCTGCATTTTCGACCTCAGCCTCTCCTCCTTTTCTGCCCTTACCCTCTCTGTTATATCCCGGGTGTTAATTATGATACCCTTTATTGCCGGATCATGTAAAAAGTTCCTTCCTGTTGTTTCAAGGTATATCTTCTTCCCATCCTTCCTTATATATGTATAATTTATTGTTATTGCCCCGGAAGGATCCTTGATAAGCTTGTTGAACATACTCTTAAACTCACTCTCACCCTTCGGGGTTAAACGCTCAAAATCCTTACCCTCCATCATTTCTTCGGGAGTGTATCCCAGAATTCTTAATACTGAGGGACTCTCATATATCATTTTCATATTCTGATCGTAGATCGTTATGATCTCCGAGGCATTCTCAAGAAGAGAGTGCAGTCTTTTCTTCGCTTTTTCCACCTCCTCAACCTGCATCTCAAGTCTCTCGTTTGATTTCTCCAGTTCTTCATGTGTTGCTCTCATTTCCTCGGCACTTTGCCTCAATGCCTCCTCATTCTCTGTTAACTCCTGGGTCATCTGCCGGGATTCCTGTAAAAGCTTTTCAGTCTTCTTGTTAATATTCAGGTTAAATACTGTTCTTGCAATAATCTCACCAAGTTCACGCATGTAGGTAATGGTACGCTCAGGTATCTCATTGTCCAGCCAGGCAAACTCAAGAATTCCCTGAAGCTTTTCATCTGTTATCAGGGGCACTATTAGAAGGCTGCCGGGTTTTTTATCGCCAAGTATACCCGAAGTTATAGTTACATAATCCTCCGGAATTTCTGTACGGTATATAATATCCCTTTCATAAGCACACTGGCCAATCAGCCCCTGGCCAATACTGAATTCCTGGTTTACGTATTTTCTCCTGTTGTATGCAAAAGTGGCAACGCTCAAAAGATTGGCACTCTCTTCATTATATATGTAAAAAGCACCCTGTATTGCATTGACATAACTTATCAGCTGCCTTACCACCTCAATTGAAAGCTTGTCAATACTATTATGAAGTCTTAAGATATTTGCAATTATATCCTTACCTTCGGCAATCCAGTTCTGCTCCTCCTCCCTTCTCTTATTTTCCAGCAAATTATCCCTCATCAGCAATAGTGACCTGCCCAGATCATCATCCCTGAATTCCAGATCCAGGCTTGCATTAAAATCACCCTCGCCTATTCTTTGGGCAAAAGCAGCATTTTTTCTTATGCTGCGGTTTTTCTCCTCCAGTTCACACAAAAGCTTTTCCCGTCCTCTCTCTGATCTGAAAAGAAATCCAAAAGCTGCAAGCCCTACAGTCAAAGGCAGCATTGAGAGAAACCAGAAGCCAGGATATTCAATGTGAATTTTTCTCAGGGTATCAGTAGTAAAACTGTATCCCGAACCTGCAAAAGTTACCGACCAGACCAGCAATACCAATACAAATGTGGCGGCAACTGTTATGCCTGTCCGTAAAATAACATCATTAAGCCTTCCCTTATCAAGGTCAATTGTAATCATAAGTTAAGTACTCATTTTTATTGCTTTCTCGTAGTGTTATCTCTTTACTTAAAATCCTCCCTGCCTTTAAAAAGAACCGCTCAGCTTCTCCGGTAAAAGGTTTGAAGGATGCGATCTCTGTTACTGCAACCGTTTCACCCTGCCAAACAAAAGGAGCGATAAGCAGGTGGCGAGGCCGGCTTTCTCCCAGACCGCTCAAAACAGTCATATATCCCTCAGGGATATTGTCTATATTAAGTATTTCCTGGTTTTTAGCCACCTGTCCCGGCAATGTGACACCCTTCTCAAAAGAGGCGGGTGAATTGTCAGAATAGAAAGCATAGGATGCTGCACAGGAAAAGGTGTCACCATCATTATCCTTTAGATACACAATCCCCTGAACTGCTTCAAACTTATTGGCTGCAGCCGAGAGAAACCTCTCCATTAAAGCTTCGGAAGCTTCTTCGTCATTCCTGTTTTTCAAAAGCTCATCCATAAACAATTCTATGTCAAAAACTTCATCTTCTGCATTTTCTTCCTCCGTATGACCCGAATGGAATTCATCCTGTGAAAAATTACCCTCAGGCTCACCATTTTGCTGCATAACCTCACCCCTGTCTGCAACTTTTATTTCTCTCCTTTGCAGGGAAATAACATAAAGGTAGATACCTAAAACAAGTATCAGCGCCAGATAGAAAAAAGTAAGCAGGCTTGCCTCACCGTCATTTCCAAATGAGAACAACAATAGAAAAGCAGAAAACAGCATAAAAGACAATGCCGCAGTAGGCTGGTACCAATCATTGCCTGTTTTGCCCATTTTCCCGAATTTTTTTAAAAAAACTGACAATCTGTTCCGTATTGTAAACATAGTGTACTTTTGTAAGTTTCATCGACTCCAGCGGCATAACAGGAACCTGGCATTCAGAAGGATCCTGCACGATAGTAGTCCCTCCCATATCACCCACCATTTTAAGACCTGCCGCACCATCCTTGTTGGCCCCCGACAGTATTATACCGGCAAGGTTACGGCGGTATTCCTTAGCTGCAGAAAAAAAAGAAAGATCTACAGAAGGTCGCGAATGGTTTACCTGGGGTTCGGTTGATAATGCAAACCGGTTCCCTGACTCAACGTATAAGTGATAATTTGAAGGAGCAAGCCAGGTAAAACCCGGCCTAATATAATCCTTGTCAACCGGCTCTTTTACCGGAATAGAAGATTTTATTGAAAGAGCCTCCACAAAACCTGACCTGACATGCTTCAGCCTGTGAAGGACAAGAAGCACAGGAACCGGGAAATCCTTATCAAGTGTGCTGAGAATCCGGGCAACTACCTGAAAACTCCCGGCCGATCCACCTATTATTATTGCCCTATACATAACTATCCAATCTTTCTGAAAATATTTTCATTCTCATCCGGTTTTATGAAAGACTTATCATAAAGTGTATGAACCAAAGTCTCCCCTGCTCCTGTTACCAGGAATCCTCCCGTGTGAAGACCATTGTATATTGTATCAAGCACCCTGTTGCAGAAGGCAAGGTTGAAATAAATCATTTTGTCCCTGAATATCACACAGTTAACAGGCGCGGATAGTTCTTCCAGGTGACTCTTTTGGGGAAGGAAATCAGCGACAGACAACATATCTTTTTTCCAGTAAAGCTTGCCCTCCTCTTTATCGAGGTAGCCTGAGAGATCTGTTTTTCCGGTAACTTTTTTGTAATTTTCATTGCTTACCTTAAACTTTTGGTTATCAAACCTGCCAGCCCTGATATTTTTGAGTCTCTTTTCGCATATTGAGGTTACAATTATTGAAGATCTCTCAAAAAGCTTATCATCCTCAAGCAGTAAAAAAAGAGAGACCAGGTCATCGGCAGTGCTGCATCCGGGCAGCCAGAAAACAGGGTGATCATTCTTTTTGAATATATCCGGGATTATATTGTCTCTGAGAAGCTTCCATACCGAAGGGTCACGGAACAACTCGGTTGTCTCAACCATCAAATGATCAACAAAAGTATCTGTAAAGAGAGGATCTGAGTTTATTTTTGAAATAAGCATGCCGGATTCAGATATACCGCAATTACCTCCGGCAATCTCAAGTCTCCTGGTAATAGAAAAAAGAGAATACCCGGTAAAATCGGGGTATCCGCTTTCGGCAAGAGCCGCAGTTATTTCCCGTACTTCGGTCACACCCAGTGTTAAATTTGCCATGCAGAAACTTTTATTAAACACTAAATCCCATTTACAAACAGAACTTAAAAAACGGGATATATACAAATTCAAAAGTATTCAAAAAGGGGCAAGGATTAATCAATCTGGAAATGACCTTCATTACTCTCAAAAGATGATTGAGATCATCCTTCAAAATGTAACGGCCTTTTTATAAGTACGGCCTGTCTTTATGAACCGGTCTGATACCGGAGCGGCAATTTTTTCATGATTGCCAATTACAAGGAAGCCTCCGGGGTGAAGGTGATTGTAAAACATTTCAAAAATACGGCTCTGCAGTGAGTAATTAAAATAGATAACCACATTCCTGCATATTACAAGGTCAAATTTACCCGGAAAGGTTATTTCACCGGCAACCAGGTCATGCCTTTTAAAAACAGGCTTCTCCAAAAGGAAGGGTTTTATTGAAATAGTGTCAAGTTCACTGTCAATATCAAGATATCTGGAATAGGGGACATGCGTTACACCATCACTCTTATCGCCTTTGTTCCCCATTACCAGGTCAAAATTATCCAGGTAACCTTTATTAAAACTGTATCTGTATTTTCCGGACCTCGCTATCCCGAGAACCTCTGAATTGATGTCGGTCGCAATAATCCTGGCTCTCTCCAACATTCCGGCCTCATTAAGAAGGATAAGCATCGAGTAAACCTCCTGACCTGCCGAACACCCCGCATGCCAGATATTTATAGTCGACCATGTTTTTAGTCCCGGCAAAACATTTTTACGAAGATATTTCCAGACCAACGGATCACGAAACAGCTCTGTAGTGGTAACAGTCAGCTTATTTATTATATTATCAAGGTATTCCCTGTTATTGCTGATATTACAAAGAAGGGTATTAATATCGGTTTTGTTGTCTGAGAGAACTTTGGCAACCATTCTCTTCAATGATTTATCGGAATAATCGCTAAAATCGTATTTTGAGTACTGTCTTACCGTTTTGACAAATAGTCTGAAATCCCTGTCCTTAACCTCTGTTTCCATTGAATAAACCTTAGATAATTATCTCTTTAACACCGGCGAAAATTATTATATTATAATAAGTCCTGATTCATAATTTTTCACAAAAATTCCTTCATTAAAACCACCAGTAACCGGGCTTGAAAAGCCGGTTAACCTTATTTTGAATTGTTGGCACCTTCATAAATTAATTTTGTAAATACATTTTTGTACGAAGGATTCAAATTTTTGTTGGTATTTTTGCCGCTTAACATTTCAAATTGTTTATCTTTATTTGTGCTCCAATACAATAAAGCAACCAAGAACAAATAATCACACAGTTACCAAAATGGATCCAAAATCAAAAACAATCTTAGTTGTAGACGATTCAGAAACTAATCTGGTCTTGCTGGAAGCGGTACTTAAAGAAAGAGGGTTGAAAGTTAACACAGCAAAGTCAGTTAATCAGGCTATGGATACACTCCACTCAGAAAAACCTGATCTAATCCTTCTGGATCTTCTTATGCCCGGAGTTAACGGATACGATATGCTGGACAGGTTAAAATCAAGTAATGAGTTCAAAGATATGCCTGTTATTATTGTATCAGCAGTAATTGACCCGGAAACACAGAAGACCTGCCTTGATAAAGGAGCGTGGGATTATATGACCAAACCCGTTGAGATTGACACTCTTCTTACAAGGGTGGGGGAAATACTTGATACACCTCATACATAGCCTGAACCGGCGAACACAAATCCAACACCACTAAGTTTAGTGATCGAATTTTAAAGCTGGGGTGCTTTGCCAAAGTTTCTGTATCAATTATTGGTTATACAGAACCGGTAAAGCAGTTAATTGTTAATTTAAAAACTATAAGCTCCCGCTCTCAAGTGCATTTACAACCAGATCAAGCGAAACATTGTTTGACCCCTGCAAAAGGACAATCTCATCTCCCTTTACAGCTTCCAGAAGGTATTTTGCAGCCGGAGCGGAACTTTCAAAATGTTGCCACTCTTTTATACCCGACTCCCTGCCTATAAACTCAGCATACTTTCCGACCGTAACAAGCAAGCCGATCCCTCCAAGGTCCGAGACAAACTTCCCAATATGTCTGTGCGCCTCTTCGCTGTGGGATCCCAGCTCAAGCATATCTCCTATTACAGCAACAGTGCGCTTTCCTCTTCCGGAAAGCTCGGCCAGGGTGTACAGGGAAGCTTTGATAGAGTCGGGCGCTGCACTGTAGGTGCTGTCAAGCAACAAAGCACCGTTTTTGGCATACGAAAAAACACCTCTTCTTTCGGGAGTAACAAAGGTTGAAAATCTTTCAAATATCCTTTCCCTGTCCACTCCCATCTCGGTTGCAACTGCATAAGCTATAGCGGCATTGTATGCATGGTGCTTCCCGACACAACTAGACATGTTTACCTCCCGGCCGTTGAGCCTGAATATGGGGTTTGCTTCCTTGCTGAGATGAATATCACTTATCTTTATATCTGCCTTCCTATTTTCCCCGAAGGTGATAACCCTGCAGCTGGAATACCTGCTAACAAACTCAAAAAAATCATCATCCCGATTCAATATAGCAACCCCTCCAGAATCAACACCCTCAAATATCTCAGCCTTCGCTCTTGCAATATTCTCTCTTGTTTTAAGCACATTAATATGTGATACCCCCACATTTGTAATTATTGCAAATGCGGGCCTTGCAATCCTTGAAAGGTAATTTATCTGGTTCAAATCACGCATTCCGAACTCAACAACCGAGCATTCATGCTCCCTGTCAAGCCTCATCAGCTCTATTGGTACACCAAGCTGATTATTAAAATTTTTGCGGCTTTTATGTGTGTTAAATGTGCCATAAAGAGTATGTGCTATCAACTCCTTTGTGCTGGTCTTGCCCACGCTTCCTGTTACTGCAATAACGGGAATACTGAGCCTTCCCCTCCATATCCGGGCCATATCTCCGAGGGCCTCAACTGTTGAAGGGACAACAAACTGGGGCATTTCAACATTACTTACTTCGTATTCAACCACCGCTGCAACTGCCCCCAGTTTTTCAGCCTCAGCAACAAATGAATGCCCGTCTGCATTGTTTCCCCTGAGAGCAACAAAGAGGGTACCGGACTGAACTTCCCTGGAATTCTGGGTTACTTTAATTACATAATCAAGGGGTGAGACCGGTTTGTTGGATCGTCCGCCAACTGCAACGCAAGCCTCAAGTAGTGGAATAGTTATCATTATGATGGGGGTTCATTTTTATAATAATCCCTCAATTTACAAACAAAAATATAGAAAAGATTTCACCAAACCAGTCAAATAAAAACTTTTAATTGTAAATATATAAAGATTTCCTGTACCCCATGAACCCTTTACAGCTGGCAATGATACTATTATGGGGAATATTATATGCAGAGGGATGCATCCCTCTTTAAAAACAGACAGGAATAAAGGCATTGGCAATATATTTGAAATAGTTTATATTTACATCTTCATATATATCATTTTCATGCATATTTCTGACGGTATAATTGATACAAATGTTTGTATCGCTGCGGGTGCTGTATCAATAGGGTTGGTTTACATATCCGGAAGAAAAGCAACTGTTGATGAGATACCCACGATGGGGATGATGGGTGCGGCCCTTTTTGTGGCATCGCTTATCCATTTTCCGCTTGCAGGTACCTCTATGCATTTGGGACTCTTTGGCATTGCCGGTATTATCCTTGGGAAACGTTCATTTCCGCCTGTTTTTGCGGCACTGCTTTTCCAGTCGCTTATCTTTCAGCACGGGGGACTAGTAACCCTGGGGGTCAACTCTTTAAATATGGGAGCAGGTGCATTTGCGGGCTGGCTGATTTGGAGGACAAAATTTATGAACGAAAATATCAGGGCTCTTTTGGCAGGGTTTCTGGGGATTATCATCCCGGTTTTGCTTATGTCGGTTGAGTTCCGCCTTTCAGGCTACGGCAGGGGTATTATTTACCTGCTTTCCGTATATGTTATTGCAGCCGTTGTTGAAAGTATTATAACACTTGGAGCGGTCAGGTTTATACGCAGAGTTAAACCCGCATTGCTGCCATAAAGAAATATTTTTCTGGTTTATTTAATTGTAGTTTAATAAAACAAGTTATCATGAGAAAATCAATCCTTTTAGCAATCATTGCTTTCTTTATAGTTTGTGCGCCTGCAGCAGGTCACGCAATTCAGTTTGAAACAGAAAAACACCCGCCCGTTGTCAGGGTTAAGTCTTTCTTTTCACCAACCTCGCCTGTTGCAGATGCAAATGTTACAATTTATGCACCCGGAGAAAATGACCCACACCAGTCAGGCTACACAGACAAAGAGGGTTTTTTTGCCTTTACACCTGACAGGTCAGGTGAATGGAGGTTTGAAATTGATGACGGCATGGGACATGCCGACAGGATCACTGTTAAGGTAAGCAGCAATTTTTTTGACTCAGAGCAAGAATCCCCAGGGGAAATTGATAAGGAAGAGGAAGCCGAAGCGGCGGAAAGATCATCTTCCGAATGTGTGTTTACGGAAGGAATTCCCGTTATTTACAGAGTAATTTTCGGACTTGCCCTTATACTGGGCGTAACGGGGATAATATACGGTGTAAAGGCAAAACAGGCAGCAAAAAATAACAGTACCAAAAATTGAAGCACTCATTTCTTGACAAGTACAGCAACCTGAATTCACCTGTTCACAGGCTTGACCCCCGTGTAAAAACAATCACCGCCCTGTGCCTGATTGTTATAATTGTTTCAGAAGCACGCGGGGAAATCTTTCCTTTTCTGTTCTATATTCCCCTGGTTGCTATAATTGCAGGAGTTAGCCGTATACCATGGAGTTATATTATAAAACGGTGCCTGATAGTCAGTCCGTTTATTTTACTTGCTGCACTGTTTTATCCCCTCTCACAAATGCTGACACAAGGCTACCACTCTTTGGGGGCATACAGTCATGAGTTCATGGTTGGCCTCTCCGTTATCCTGAAGGCTTATTCGGCTTTGATACTTTTAATACTGCTTACCTCAACGGAAAAATTCCATAACATACTGCTGGGTTTACGAAAACTGAAAATGCCGAAACTAATCGGTGTAATATCTGCGTTGATGTACAGGTATGTATTTTTAATACATGACGAAATATTAAGGACAAATCTGGCAAGAGAAAGCCGGTGCCCCGGAAGTTTGAAAATGAGCAGATTCAAAGTATACGGCAATCAGGCAGCCATGATCTTTGTAAGAAGCCTGGAGCGATCACATATACTATACAGTTCGATGCTTTCAAGGGGCTTTAACGGGGAGTTTCCTTCCATGCGCAAATTTTCTCTTAAAGGAACAGACTTGCTGATACCGGGTGCAATTATCTTAATGGTACTTACAATTCGCCTTACAAGCCAGAATATTCACAATTACCTGTTTAACTGAATTTAAATGCCTTCTGAAATAAAAATAGAAAATCTTAGTTTCTCATACACACCTGACAAGCCTGTATTGAAGGAGGTGTCTCTGGAAGTTAAAGCTGGTGAAAAACTAGGCATTATCGGCCGCTCAGGAGCAGGTAAATCAACTCTTCTTCTTCACCTTAACGGTATACTTGCAGGAAACGGGACGGTTAGAATTGATGAGACAAAAGTAGAAAAAAAGACTCTCCCCCTGATAAGGAAGAAGGTAGGTCTTGTATTCCAGAACCCGGATGACCAGCTTTTCAATCCAACCGTAGAGGAAGATATCGCTTTTGGCCCCCTCAATTTCGGATTAAGCAGGGAGGAAACAGCTGTAAGGGTCAGGCAGGCTTTGAAGACAATGAATCTTGAAGGACTGGAAAAATCAGTATCACACCACTTATCCCTGGGTGAGAGAAAAAGGGTTGCTCTAGCAACAGTGCTTGCTATGAAGCCAGATATAATAGCTTTTGACGAACCTTTCTCCAGCCTCAACCCCGAAATGGTATTGCAGATTATTAACATTATCGGCAGACTTGATGCCACTCTTGTTATAGTATCACAGTCGCTGCTTCCCCTGTTGTCTTGCTGCAGCCGGCTTGCAGTTATCAAAGAGGGTGAAATAATTGCAGACGGTCCTAAAGAGAAGATTGTAAGAAATGAAGAACTGATGAAAAGCAGCGGAATGGATATGAGTTTTTACAGGGAAATATTCCGGAATTATTTTTGAAATATATTTTATATTTTTATACGTACAAATATGGTTAATTAAACTAATATTCAACAAGTTATTATAGAATGTCAATTAATACATTTCTTACTGCATTCCCCCACGTGTTTGTTCATCTAATTGTTGTATGCTTAAGTATGACGGGGGAATACTCAATTAAATATAAACAGATTATATGAGCAAAAAAACTGAAGAAAAGCTGAAAGCACTGAAAAATGAGCTCTCCAAATATGATAAGCTGATAATTGCCTATTCAGGGGGACTTGACAGCGGGCTGCTGCTGAAAGTTGCACAAATGGTTCTGGGAGAAAAAGTTCTGGCCGTAATATCCGGCTCACCCTCAATTCCCCGCAAAGAGCTGGATGATGCTATCAGATTTGCAAGGGAGAACGGCGCAAGGGTGAAGGTGATCAACACAAATGAGCTGGATAATGAAAATTACCGGCAAAACCCTGATGAGCGATGTTATTACTGTAAAAATGAGCTCTATTTCAACATTGAAAAGATTGCTAAAGAAGAAGGAATAAGGTATATAGCAAACGGGACAAATCTGGACGATCTGGGTGATTACCGTCCCGGGCTGAAAGCTGCGGCCGAACACAGTGTTGTAAGCCCGCTCAGGGATGCAAAGCTGACAAAAGAAGATATACGCAAGGTTGCACATAAGCTTGGACTTAATATATGGGACAAGCCTGCCAGCCCCTGTCTTGCATCACGCATTCCTTACGGGGAGCCTGTCACCAGGGAAAAACTTGCCCAGGTTGAAAAAGCGGAAGATTATGTAAAAAGTTTTGGAATTAAAGAGTTGAGGGTTCGCCACTTTGGAGACAAGGCTGTTCTGGAAGTTAACCCTTCCTGCCGGGAAACCGTCGAAGCCAACTTTGAAAAAATAAGGCAGGAATTTGTTAAACTGGGATTCAAACACACCGAAATAAAGGATTTTGAAAGTGGTTCACTAAATAAACTAATTGGAATTAATGCAAAAAAATAAATTAAAAACCCTTTTTGAAAGCGTCCAAAAAGGGGAGATTAGCATTGAGGAAGCCCTTGAAAAAACAGTAAACCTCCCTTTCGAGGATCTCGGCTATGCAAAGCTTGACCACCACCGCTCAATCCGCAGAGGTTATCCCGAGGTAGTATTTTGTCAGAACAAAACCGTTGAGCATGTCAAAAACATAGTCCAGCACCTGTCAATGCAAAATATGGTACTCGCAACAAGGGCAACACGTGAGATGTATGAGGCGATCAAAACAGTTTTGCCGGAAGCCCGGTATAATGAGGCCGGAAGGACAATAACGGTCAGAAAAGAAGATGAAATTGTAAAAAAAGATCAAAACAATTATATACTGGTAATAACGGCCGGCACATCGGATCTTCCGGTTGCCGAAGAGGCTGCAGAGACGGCAAAATTCATGGGCGACCGGGTCGAGACTCTTTATGATGCGGGTGTAGCAGGTATTCACAGGCTTTTCGGTAATAAGGAAATTATAGACAAGGCGAATGTACTTATAGTTGTTGCAGGAATGGACGGAGCCCTTCCTTCGGTGGTTGGAGGAATAGTTGAAAAACCTGTAATTGCCGTTCCAACTTCCGTTGGGTACGGTGCCAGTTTCCAGGGTGTAGGGCCTTTGCTGACGATGCTCAGCACTTGTGCCCCCGGTGTTACGGTAGTAAACATTGACAACGGTTTCGGTGCCGGGTACTTTGCATCAATGGTCAACAAATAACCATCTTCGGTAAAAATTTGAAAAATCGCAAACTGCGTGTAATTTAGCATCTGTTGTAAGCATAATATGAAGATGGAAATTATTATAAACTGAACAAATGAAAATAGCTTATTTTGACTGTTTCTCCGGCATCAGCGGGGATATGCTACTTGGGTCAATGATTGATGCGGGACTTGATATCAAGTATATTGAAGATGAGATAAAAAAGCTCGGACTGGATTCCGTTGAAATTAAAGCGGAAAAAACAGTCAAGCAAAACATCGCCTCCACAAAATTCACTGTACATTACGCCAGTCAGAAACACCACCGACATCTTGAAGATATTTACGCAATTCTCGACAAGTCAGCTATAGATAACAATACAAAGAAAAAGGCCAGGGAGGTCTTTCATAAAATAGCGGTTGCTGAGGCAAAAATACACGATATGCCCCCCGAAAAAGTCCACTTCCATGAAATTGGGGCTGTAGACACTATAGTTGATGTTGTTGGGGCTCTGGCAGGGTTCCGCGTGCTTGGAATTGACAAGATCACGTGTTCAAGGCTTAATGTCGGCTCAGGATTTGTCAGGTTCTCCCACGGGAAATTCCCGGTTCCCGCACCCGCAACCGCAGAAATCCTTAAAGAAGTGCCGGTCTATTCCACCGACTCAAGGGGGGAGCTTGTAACACCCACAGGGGCGGCAATAATTACAACTCTCTGCAAGGATTTCGGTGATGTCCCCCCCATGAAAATTTCCTCCATTGGCTACGGTTCAGGAACAAGCGATTTTGAACACCCAAACGTACTCAGGGTTTATACCGGAGAAACAGCCGGTGAAAAAGGGGGCAAAGTGGTAGAAGTTATAGAGACAAACATCGATGACATGAACCCGCAGTGGTATGACCACATTATCGAAAAGCTCTACCTGCAGGGAGCACTGGAAGTATTTCTCACAAATGTCCAGATGAAGAAAAACAGGCCGGGGATAATGCTAACCGTTCTGGCAGACCCGGAAAACAAAAAAAAGCTCCTGGAGATCATTTTCAGCGAAACAACATCCATTGGAGCAAGGACAAGAAGGGAGTCGCGCGAAATTCTTGAAAGGGAAACAAAAGATTTTAACACACCTTACGGGAAAGTAAGGGCAAAAATCACCAATTACAGGGGCAATCCTGTTAACATAAAAGTTGAATACGATGATCTGAAAAGGATTTCCCTGGAAAAAGAACTTCCCCTCAAACAGGTGGCAGCCGAAATCAGCAAACACCTTGGATTTTAGATATTTCCAAATTAAATATGGCTGAAGTCCCTCATGATATAAACATTATAATCTCCCAGGTATTTGAATCCTGCGTTGGTGAAAAGGTCTATTGCTGACTGGTTCTCACGGTGTACTTCAAGCTTTAACTGGTAGCCCTTATTTTTTGCAAACATTATACAATGTGAAACGAGAGATTTCCCCACACCTTTTCCCCGGTAAGGGTGTTTTACCCCAACATGATGAAGGTGCAGCCTCCTTCCGTCAAAAGTGATCCATGCAGTTGCCACTATTTGCTTTTCCCGGTTTTCGACAACAAACAGCTGTCCACCGATACGGATACTGTCCAGTACAATTTCGAGACTATCACCTCTTTCGGGAAAGTTCAAACCGGACTCATCCCACAGCTCAACTACTTTTTTGTAATCCCGTTCTTCAAAATTCCTGATATGAAAGCCCTCCGTTTTCAAAATGAAAATATTTAAGTTTGGTGCATTTAACAAGTCATTGTTTTGTTGCAGCAATCAATTGATTGCCGGCAATCTCTTCATAAGGGGCAACTGAAAAACCGGCATCCTGGAGCCACCCTTTGTACTGTTCATAAGTCCACGTGCCACCTGAAGGAGTATTTACAAGCATATTAACTGCAAATACAGCAGCAAATGGCCCTGTTCCTCCGATAATATCATTTATAACAAGCTTTCCACCTTCATGTAATTCATTTGCCGCCTCTTTGAACAGCTTCCTGTTCTCATTTTCACCATAAATATGACACACGTTGGCCAGGTAAATCATATCGAAAGGACCTTCCGGCAAACCCTTTGTCAAATCACCCTTAATAAGGTTCACCGCCATATCCGAATCAAGCTCCTCTTTAACCATGTCAACCACTTCAGGCAAATCAAGCACCGTTACACGGGCACCTTTTTCGGCAAAAACCCTGGCATAGGTTAAAGGTCCTCCACCTACATCAAGCACATGCGGATTAGCCGGCAAACTTTTCATACACCACTCAACAATTTCAGGTGCGGAATATTTACCAAACTGTCTCATAGCAGCTATATAGTTCCGGGTCTCGTGAATATCCCCCTTTCTTTCAACAGGCCTGCCTGATTTAAGAACATCAGGCAATTCAAGCCATTTGGAAATAAGGTTATAAAAGTGCATAAAAGAGAAGCCGGTATAATAAGGATTATCCTTATCATAAAAAACCAATCTGGCCTGACTTGAAAGATCTATTTTCCCGTTATCATATTTGAAATAACCCAGCTCCACCATTGCATTTACAACAAATGACAACGCCCTTTTATCGGTTCCGGTTAACAAAGCAAGTTGTTCTGATGTCTGCGGCTCATGGCTTAAGGCATCAATCAACCCGGTTTTTACAGCGGCACCTAAAATCAAAAACTCCGCCTGTTTTTTAAATGATTGTGGATCAAACATAGAATTATATTTTTCAGGTTTTTGGGTAAATATAAAAAAAACATATTTTAGTTATAAATAATGTCTTTCAGTTATTTTTACATCAAAATTGCCTGAACAGAAATCTGGAATGACCCCATCAGACTTTGGCAGGCAAAATTTGATGAAGTTTATAAAAGCAATTAGGTGCATTATCCGGCGCAGCTGCAGGATCTGTAGTTCCTCTGATTGGGTACTAAAGCAGGTCTTATTGTAGGTGGAATTTCCGGAGGGCTAACCGGAGCAGCTGCAGCATGTTAAAAAATATATTATTATGGGTAATAAGATAATTATAGCATTATTTCTAAATCTCCTATTTCTTTTGCTTTCAGGATACATTTTTATTACAAAAGGTATTGGAGGTGATTTTATACTTTGGAAAATTACTGCTTCATTGCTGGGAGTTATTGGTTTTAGTTTTTTTGTCATTATGATTTTAAAACAACTAAAAAAACTTTAATCGAGATCTTCCATGTTATCTGCATAACTCTCGAACTCCTCTCTTGTTTTTTCTTCAAATCCCCAGGCTCCGCCCATTGCATGCCATTCGTCACCCATCCAGTCAAGTATGTGAACCAAAATGTTATCCTCGTCTTTGTCGGCATAATAAACCACAGCCAGAGGCAAGCCTGTTCTGGTGTCTTTTTTGTATTTTACTCCTCTGATTTCCCCATCCCAACCTTCAACATGCCTGCTTCTGTCTTCTACATACTCTTCGTCAACATAATAAGCCAAAGTTGGCTGCACCAGCTCCTTCACTTTATCCAGATCTTGATCCTGGAAAGCTTTCAGAGCTTTACTTGCGTATTCAGCAGCACTCATAGGAGCAGGTTCTTCATGGGTTACTTCCATCTCAGAAGTAGCTTCATCAGCAGCCTCCCTTGCTTCTTCGGTTGTCCTTGAACCGCAGCCGGCAAAAGATCCAAATACGATAAATGCGGTAAATAAAAAAATTAATGCCTTCATAATTTAATGAAATTTAGTTATTAATTGATAACCCGTACAAGTTGACCGGAATACTTTTGGTTTTTTAACTCTTTCTGACTCTCTTTTCCCACTTAAACATCAGCCATGAAAAAAGCAGAATCTGAACGACTGCTTCGGGTGTTCCTGCAATTAAGCTTTCAGCCGGCTCGGACAAGACCGAAGGCAGAAAAACCGGTGAGCTAACGACAGTGAGACCGAAAAATAAAAGAAACAACAACAACCATCCCTTTGCTGCATTCATTATCATATTGTAAAAAGGATAGATCAGCAGTGCCAGCAAAGCACCCCGAAATATCTGAATGGGTATGGCAAAAGCTACCAGTGGATGATCAGTTGCTCTGAACTGAGAAAACCGCTCGCCGGTTTCAAGCATTGCCTCATAATCCTGAATAAAAAAGAAAAGTATACCGACCAAACCATAAATTACAACGTAAAGTACTGTAAAACGCATTGCATAACCGGTAATCTCCTTAGGCTTAAAGGTTACCGGATTTTCTTCCCTGTAGGTATCTGCTGTTCCAAGAAGTTTTTCCCATTCCAGTAAAAATCCGCAAAGCAAAAGCATTTGCAATGCACTTACCAGCAGAATCATTAAATGCTCTCTAACGGAGGCCTGAGTGTAGATCATCCCCTCAATGGAGCCGGGAAAGGGTGCCAGTGAGCCTAAAATTGCCAGTCCCCATAAAGCGCCGAAAAGAATCGGAAAAGAATATTTGTTCGACACTATTATACGGTAAAATGGAGATAGTATCAAAGCGGTAATAACACCGCGCAATAACTCTGTACCAAGAACCGGAAAGTTTACCGAACGGTAAACCTCATAAAACTCTAATGCCTCTTTCTGTGCCGGCAGCATGGATTTCTGAATAATCAGAAATATGGAAGCAAACAACCCGTAACTGATAAGATGAAGAAATGTGAACCTCCTTATAAATCCGAATAAAGCTTTGTAATCCATAAAAAAAATATCTGACATGTTAACTAAACAAATATACGTTAAATTTTCCGTCTGGTTAATCAAACAAAAAGATAAACCGTTTACATGAAAAATTGTCTCCGTCAATTTTTCAATAAAATTGTACCTTTGCCTTGTAATCAATATACTGGATAAAGTATCACAAAAGATAACCCTATGGAAAAGCTCACCAAAATAGTTGCAACCATATCCGACAACAAATGTGACACGAAATTCCTCAAGGAGCTTCATGATGCCGGAATGAATGTTGTACGCCTTAACACGGCTCACCAAAACACAAATCAGTCGCTTAAAATAATTGAAAACATCAGAAAAGTCTCAAGCAAGATCGCAGTTTTAATTGATACAAAAGGACCAGAAATACGAACAACAGAATCTTCATATACATACAAGATCAAACAGGGAGACCGGGTAAAAGTAAAAGGTGATCCCACCCGCCCGACTGACGAAGATCAGGTATATGTAAACTTCAGCGATTTTGTAACTCAAATGGATGAGGGCAAAACCATAATGATAGACGACGGGGCCATTGAACTTATTATCGAAGAAAAACACGAAGACCACCTTCTGTGCAGTGCCAAAAATTCGGGTGTAATAAAGCCCCGCAAAAGCGTAAACCTGCCCGGAACCAGTATCAGTCTTCCTTCCCTGAGTGACAAAGATCTGGAATTCATTGATCTTGCCATAAAACAGAATATCGACTTTATTGCCCACTCTTTTGTGCGTAACAAGGAAGATGTACTTGCAATACAACGTATTCTTAACAGGCACAAAAGTCCGGTTAAGATAATAGCCAAGATCGAAAACCAGGAAGGACTGAATAATATTGACGAGATCCTCGACCATGTTTACGGCATCATGGTAGCACGCGGCGATCTGGCAATTGAATTGCCCGCCGAGCGTATACCGGTTGTACAGAACATGATAATAAACAAGTGTATACGCAGGAAAAAAGCGGTGATTATAGCCACACAAATGCTTCACAGCATGATTAAAAACCCCAGGCCCACCAGAGCAGAGGTAAGTGATGTAGCAAATGCCGTTTTTTCCGGTGCAGACGCCATCATGCTGAGCGGCGAAACCGCTTACGGCTCCTATCCTGTCCAGGCGGTAGAGATAATGAGTAAAACAGCACATGAAGCGGAAAGCAGCAAACCTGCCCTTTTAGAACAAGATGTAATGCCACACGAAAACGAAATATCGGTTTTTCTTTCAAAGACCGCCATACGAACTGTTCCGGAGCTAAACACAAAAGCGGTTATAACCGATACCGATACAGGTAAAACCGCCAGGTACATTTCAGCTTACCGGGGCAAAGTACCAATATTTGCCCAATGCTATGAAATGCGAGTAGTAAGGGAGCTGGCTTTGAACTATGGTGTATACCCTGACTTCATGGAAGTGGAAACATCCAAAAAGGAGTTTCTTCACGCTACACTTAACCGTCTTATTAAAAAAGGGGAAATAAACCCCGGTGACCTGATTGCAGTGCTGGCAGGAAACTTCGGCAAGAAAGCGGGGCCCTCATTCGTGGAAGTCAGCACTGCCCAGAACTTACTCTCGAACCAGAAACATTAAAATATGGAAGACCTTGCTTTGGTTGTAAACAATTCAAGAAACCTCATCCCCTTGTAGGAATTTCCCTTACTGTTAAGCTTTGGACTCCAAAGGGTAACGGCATATTTATATGGATGGATCGCCAGAATACCGCCTCCAACTCCGCTTTTACCGGGCAATCCTACCTTAAAGGTGAATTCTCCCGACTCATCATATAATCCGCAGCTCTGCATTATAGCATTGGTGCGTTTTGTCTGGCTTTCGCTTAATATCTGTTTATTGTCGGATATTTTCCTGCCGCCATTTGCCAGAAACAAAAAGGCACAGGATATTTCCCTGCAACTCATTTCTATCGAACAAAGCTTGAAGTAAAAATCTATAACTTTTTCCGGACTGTTCTCAATATTACCGAACGATTTAATAAAATTGCAAAGTGCAACATTTCTGTAACCGGTTGATTTTTCTGATTCAGCAATATTTTCTGAAAAACTTATTGAGGAATTATCGGAAATTTCCCGCATAAAAGACAAGAGATCTTCCTCAGGATTGTTAAGCTCACCTATAAGTATATCACAAATAACTATTGCTCCGGCATTTATAAAGGGATTCCTCGGCACACCCCTGTCAGATTCAAGCTGAACAAGTGAATTAAAGGGTGTACCGGAAGGTTCTACACCCATTCTCTCCCATATTTTTTCTCCAAGCATTTTGTAAGCCAGACAAAGCGAAGCAACTTTGGCAATACTCTGGATTGAAAATTTCTCATCAAAGTCTCCCATACCAAAATCCCTGCCATTAATTTCCTTAAAAAAAACACCGAATTTGAGGGGATCTACTTTTGCAAGTTCCGGGATGTAAGAGGCCACCCCTCCCCGACCCTCCTCTTTGCTTACCTTTTCATAAACCTCCTGAAGAATATTTGAATAATCCATTTCTTTAGCTGTTAAAAAATCCAACCTCTAATCAGCCTGTCGGCACAGGGGTAAAATTATTAAATTTAAAATCAGTTAATTTCGTTAACCGGGGCGGAAATTTACGATTTATAATCTTTTTTATATATTGCAGAATCAAAATAATTTTTTCCTTAAGCTACACATTTTAAAATTAAGATATTATGAGATCAAAATCTTTGTTTTTTATTGTCTTGCTGGTAGTAGTAATTGTCTTTGTTGTAAACAGGCTTGTTCAGGAAGAGCCCCCGATAAGGATAGGTGCGACAATGTCCGAAACCGGGGCTTATTCTACGCAAGGGACAGCCGCACGCAACGGATACCTGCTTTTTGAAAAACATATAAATGAAAAAGGCGGTATTCTGGGAAGAGACGTTGAGTTTATCATATACAACGATAAATCCGACTCAGACACCGCAATAAAGCTATATGAAAAACTCATCACCGAAGACGAGGTAGACCTTATAATGGGCCCTTACGGCTCCACGCTAACCGAAGCAGTAGCACCGGTAACCGAAAAACACAATCAGGTCCACATTTCTCCTCTTGCCGCCACAACTTCAATATGGGAACAGGGAAGGGAATACCTGTTTATGGTACTGCCACCCGCCGAACTGTTCCTTGCTGGACTTATAGAAATGGGTCACGAGGAAGGCCTCACAAGAGTTGGTGTAATCCAGGAGGATGAGCTTTTCCCTAAAGCTGCAGGCACCGGCGCGGCAGACCTTGCAAGAGAAAAGGGCATGGAGGTTTTGATCCATGAAACATACACTTCAGGCACCGAAGATTTTTCCAACATTTTGAAAAAGGTGCAGGAGGAAAATATTGAAGTTATGGGAATGGCAGCTTCGGCTCTCGGAGATTTTATTACCGTTGTAAGTCAGATGAAAGAACTGGATGTTAACGTAAAAATGTTCGGCACATCAGGGGCGGTCGATGATTTTCAGCAAGAGCTGGGAGAAGCAGCCGAATACGTCTACGGACTCTCAGCATGGGAGCCCACTCTGCCCTATCCAGGTATTGATGAGTTTGTGGAATCCTACCGCGAAAAATTCGATATGGAACCAAGCTTTCATGCTGCAGGGGGTTACGGAAGCTGTATGATCTTGAGAGAAGCCATAGAAAAAGCCGGAACTCTTGATTCCGATATGATTCGTGATGAGCTTCTCGAACTTGAGACCCAAACTATATTTGGCAATTTTGCCGTGGATGAGAGAGGTTACCAAATTGCAAACACGGGAGTTATAATACAGTGGCAGGACGGCAAAAGAGCCGTAGTATGGCCGGAAGAATTCGCCACAGCTGAGCCCAGGTACCCTGCTCCCCGATGGAGTGAAAGATAGATCCCGGGAGAGATCTATCTTAGTGTAAAAGTAAAACCGATATTAGTGCTTAGAAGGTATTGCTGCACGGTATATCCGTCATTTATGCCAAACTCAAAAAAACTGTCACCATCAGTGTCATTAAGGTATGTAAAAACCGATGGCATCAGCATGTTGAACCCCCATCTCTCGTTTATCGCATAATGCAGTCCCGGGCGAAGATTCAAACCGGCCGTGCTTGAAACATCCATTGAACTTCCGTCAAAATCCCTGCCACCATGAATATTTACGGGAAGTTCTCCCTGTGCGAAAAGCCTGAAATTGCCAGGTTCGGCAAAAACATAGCGGGCAAAAGGAACTATTGACGTTTGTGTCTCCCGGCGAGTATCATTAGCCTGCTCAGTTCTGGTGGATGTAAAACCAACCCTTCCCCCAACCGACCAGTTGCCATTAAGATAATAGCCAAACTCAGGCAACAGGGTAACTGATGACTCCCTTCCCCTGCCGGTATCTTCGCCCGATAATTGCAGGGTACCACTCAGCCACATCCTGTTCTCCTGAGATGCGGCTCCTAAAAAGACCGTAAGCAAAAGAGCAGTTATAAGCGCTTTCTTTGTTTGCATAATTTATTTATTTTTAATTATTTAGTAAAATCAAACGGGTAAGACTAAACACACAAATATAGATCACAAAGGTCAAAGAATAAAAAATCCTAACCTTCACAAAAAAAGCTGCAAATAAAGTACCTGATACCTTACTCTTTACTTATCTATTTCCCGGCCCCGGTTACCACTATTGTTTAGTCCAGTCTGCCGAGCCTTGCAGTAGCTTTCACATCGGTTATAACAACTATAAAAAGGTATCTGGTTTGCCTTCTTTCAAACTGCGGGAAAAAACAACATCATATCCGGGGTTGTCTCTCATTAACTCGTAAATTGCGTATTCCGACTCCCTGTCCCTTACCACATTGCCAATTATCGGAATACTGGCCAAACTTAAACCTGTCTCAACATAAGGGGTAGAATAATTGCCGCTCCTTCTGTCAAACAATCTCCTGAAATCAATGCCAAACACCCTGGTTGTCTTTGCTTCTGCAGTAACCTGGTCTGACAAAGCAAAATCATCTTTTTTAAATTCCACCCTAGCGTTTGGTTCTCTCATTGTTCGCCTGTGTGCGGTACAACTTGAAAGACTGGAAAGTACAATAAGACCCAAAATAACTGAAATTAATGCAAGTTTTGCTTTTTTCATTACTTTGAAATTTTTTTATTGCTCTACTCATAAGGCTTTTCGATTACGCCCCGTTTATTTAAGTGGTTTCTGGCTCCACTAAATATTGAAAAATATCATTCCAGGGTGGTCAGTCCTTTACCCGACTATAATACTCCCTATTTTTAAAACCACTGGTTAAGTTTAATATTTGTAAATTTAACCAAGTGAATTATGAAGTCAAAAAGGAAAAAACATTCAGCAAAA
>Ga0207421_10000017_pt1 | contig 176430 bp, 175 predicted proteins | sample SodLakKL_010_SED_4_FD_187542 | JGI IMG/M metagenome (GOLD analysis project Ga0207421, IMG submission 187542) | Alkaline sediment microbial communities from Lake Tanatar, Kulunda Steppe, Russia - 8KL_010_SED (SPAdes) (version 2) | ecosystem: Environmental > Aquatic > Non-marine Saline and... | reverse complement strand
TAGCATGAGTTTGTAAATCTGCTTCACCCTGTTTCCTCCTCATTGACAGTATGAAATCATTTTATACAGTTCTATTTTGAATTTCAAAACATTTGCGCTGGAATTAGTCTTGCGAGAAAATTTTATTAAAATCAATGATTTATTTATTGCTTGACGGGCAAAAAGCACCACCGCATAAAGCCGGGGGTGCGCATGACTGTCGTTATTTTATTTTTAGTACGATTAAATATTCTACGTTATCGGAAATATAAAAGGAGCAATCCTCCACATGGGATTGCTCCTTTAAATCATTAAACGATTATTTTCTAATTTAACCAAGTGAACAAGCAACGATTTCTAAACTCAATACTCCTTAGGTAAGCTCTGCATATCCATAGCTTTCATCAACATTGATACGACCCGCGGTAAAAGTTTGGGGAGCAAACATATTCATCTCATGTTTAAAATGTGTGCAACAAACGCTTACTCAAACTGGACCAACCGTTAGGTTCAGCTCACCATAACCAACGGATAACCTGCCTATGAAGGATCTAATTAGACGCAAGAATATGAATTTCCATGAGAGCGTCCTTTTAGTTGTGTTTGAGTGTTGGCACTTCATACATTCCGCCTATTTCATAACCTATATTTCTTATAAATGCTTGGACATCTGCAAACTGGTTTCTTCATATCCCAGTTTCTTATAAAGTCCCCACGCGCTTTTATTGTGTCCAAAGACATGAAGACTCATTCTCTTGAATCCTCTTTCTTTGGCATGCTTTTCAATATCAAGCATGACTTGCTTCCCATACCCCTTTTGTCGATGCGTTTCAAAGATTTGTAAATCCATAATAAACGCTTCATCTTGATTTCTTTGTCCATATATGACAATTCCGATGTGTTGCTGTCTTTCATTGTACGCATTAAAAAAGTAAAAATTCTTCGTTTTAATGCCTTGGGGCAAAGCTTGCTCGAATTGCTGTTCGGCTGCTTTTTCACCGCTTCCTTTTGGGACCATGTCAATAGATTCTAGCTCAGCACCATATGACACGATAGCTTCTTTTAAGTACTCATCAAAATCTGTTTCTCCCATCGGTCTAAACGTAAGGCTCGGCATATGCAATATCCTTTCTTTTCTGAATAACATCCATAAAAATACTGGCAGTTACTTATGATACGCCTCGCCGTGGATGATCTTCATCGCACGATAGAGTTGCTCGAGCAGAAACACTCTACTCAGCTGGTGCGGCAGGGTCATCTGCGAGAAGGACAAGACCAGATCGGCTTTCTTGCGGACGGTTCGAGGCAGGCCGTGAGGGCCGCCGATGAGAAAGGTGGCCTCCCCGCCTTCGAAGTCGCGGATATCCTTTAGCTTCTCCGCGAATGCCTCGCTGCTCAGCGGCTTCCCTTGACGGTCGAGGGCGACGATCCAGCCTTCTGCCGCCTCGAGCAGCCGGCCGCCTTCGGCCTCTTTCGCCTCCTCGATGTCTTTCTTCGAGGCTTTGCGGCCGAGGGTTTCGCTCTTGACTTCACGGGTCTCGATCCTTGCGTAAGCACTCAGCCACTCCTCATATTGTTCGACCGCCTCGAGGAACGGATGCTTCACTTTGCCGACGGCGACGATGTGCAAGCGCATCATTTCTTCTTCGCCCTCGGGTGCGCCTCGAGATAGCGACGCTTGAGGTCTTCTTCGGGGATGTCGGTATAGACCTGCGTGCTCGAGATGTGCGAATGCCCGAGCATCTCCTGCACGCTGCGCAGGTCCGCCCCCCGGGAAAGCAGGTGCGAGGCGAAGGTGTGGCGAAGCGTGTGCGGGGTGATCTTCCGGTACTCGCCTGCACGGCGCAGGATTTCGTTAAGCACGTGCCGTACGCCGCGAGCAGTCAGCGGATCGCCCCTCAGATTGATGAAGATGCGGGTGTGCTTTTTCTGTTTCATCAAATTCTTCCGGCTGCCGAGGAAATATTCACGCAGCACCTCGACGAGCCGTTCGCCGATGGGCACGAGACGGTCTTTACGGCCCTTGCCGTGAATCAGCATCGTGCGGTTGTCGAAACTGACATCCCGCGTGGAAAGCGTGACCAGCTCGCCCACACGCACGCCCGTCGCGTACAGCGTCTCAAGCAGGGCCAGATCGCGCATCCCCCGGTCGCTCGACGTATCGATCGCTTCAAAGATGGCTTCAATCTCCTCATCATAGACGAAACGTGGCAGGCGTTTCTCGACCTTTGGCGGCCGGACGGCGAGGAATGGGTTGTTGCGCACGGCGCCCTCTTCAAGCAGATAGGCATAGAAGGTGCGCAGCGAGGCGATTTTCCTCGCGGCGCTTGAAGGCTTGTAGCGGTTGGCGAGCTCGCTGACATAGAACTTCGCGACCCGGTCGGAGACATCCACATACTCGCCGAAATCCTCCCGCTTCAAAAATTCAGCGAACTGACGGACGTCGCGGACATACGCTTCCACCGTGTCGGCATCGTCGTTGCGCACCTCGAAGAGATAAGCCGCGAAAGCATCAGCCCAGCCGCGCATCGATCTCACTCCTGAACGCTTTCATGGTCGAAAGCGCCCGCTCGGCGTACGCTTCCTTGCGGCGGCGCTTGGGAAGCTTCTTCTCCAGCGCCGGGAGCAGGCCGAAATTGGCGTTCATCGGCTGGAACCTCTCCGGGGAGGCGCTCTCGAGATAATCCGCCTGCGCACCGATGAGGGTCTCCAGCGGGAAACGGACTTCGCTTTCGCCTTGCAGATGCGCCAGTAGGTTCAAAGCCGCGACGATGCCGCTCGCCGCGCTTTCGACATATCCTTCCACGCCGGTGATCTGACCGGCGAAGAAGACGCTTGAATCGTGCCGGCTCTGATAGGTGGCCCGCAAGTGTTTCGGGGCGTTCAAGAAGGTATTCTTGTGCATCACGCCGTAGCGAAGGATCTCGGCTGCTTCAAGGCCGGGGATGCTTCGGATAAGACGCCTCTGCTCCCCATAGGTCAGGGAGGTCTGGAAGCCGACCAGGTTGTAGAGCGTATCTCGGGCGTCGTCCTTGCGCAGCTGGACGACCGCGTAGGGACGTTTTTCTCCTTCACGCTCGAGACCGACGGGCTTGAGCGGACCGTAGCGCAGCGTGTCCTTGCCTCGCCTTGCCATCGCCTCGATCGGCATGCAGCCTTCAAAGACGTTCTTCTCGAAATCCCGGTGGCTGACGGTCTCGGCGTTCACCAGTATTTCATAGAAACGTTCATAAGCCGCTTCGTCCATCGGGCAGTTGATGTAGTCACCCTCGCCGGATTCGTATCGATTCTTGCGATAGCACACATCAAAATCGACGGAGTCCTTGGTGATGATGGGCGCGACGGCATCGTAAAGATACAGGCGCTCGTCGTTTGTGTGACGCTGGATGGCCTCCGCGAGCGGCCCTTCGGTGAGCGGGCCGGAGGCGACGATGACAGGGGCGTCCGGAAGTTCCTCGACGACCTCGCGTCGCACGGTGATGTTCGGATGCGACTCGAGGGTCTCGCTCACGGTCTGTGCGAAACGAATGCGGTCCACAGCCAGCGCGCCGCCGGCCGGGATGCGGCTTGCATCCGCGGCATGCATGATGAGGGAATCGAGCAGCCGCATCTCCTCCTTCATCACGCCCACGGCGTTGTGGAGCTGGTTGCTGCGGAGCGAGTTCGAGCAGACGAGCTCCGCGAACAGGTCGGTCTCGTGTGCGGGGGTCTGCTGTTTGGGCCGCATCTCATGCAGCGTCACCCGGACGCCGCGGGAGGCGAGCTGATAGGCGGCCTCGCTGCCGGCGAGACCGGCGCCGATGATGTGTGCATGCATGGTCGATTCTCCTTTCCTGTCTGATTATACCACATCACAACCCCGTGAAGGGAAAGCCCCGGCAGAAGCCGGGGCGTTTTCATACGAACGGGAGCGCGGGAAGCAGGTCTGAATAGACGAGCAATCCGAAAACCGCACCGAGAATAATGATGGGAATCGGATGGACCCGGAAGCGGATCAGAAGCAACGAGAACACGACGAACGCCGCGAAGGTCCACACATCGAAGATGGTATCCGAAGAGAGCGAATAGGCGCTTGCGAAGATCAGACCCGCAAGGGCCGGGCGCAGACCGGTGAAGATGGCCTGGACCGCCTGGGAACGTTTGAAGCGTTCGACATTGAAACTGACCAGCGAGATCAGCGCGACCGGTACCGATACTAACGCGGTCGTGGTCAGAAACGCGCCCAACACGCCGCGGATCTGAAAGCCGATGAACGTCGCGCTGTTGATGGCGATCGGACCGGGTGTCACCTGCGAAAGCGCGATCATGTCGATGAAAAGCGACCGTGAGAGCCACCCGTGCGTGTCGACAATCATGCGTTCAAACAGCGGTAGCATCGCATAGCCGCCTCCAAAGGCCACCGCGCCGATGAGCATGAAGGTGAAGAACAAACTAACGAGTTGCACGGTCGACCACCTCGCTCGTCTTCGAGCTCACATAACCAAAGAGTCCCATCGCGAGAATGACAAAGAACGGATGCACATAAGCGATGGCGACCAGAACGAATGTCAGCGCCACCAAAAAAACGCCGAACAGCGTGCGGTTCCGACGGAAGATCCGGAATCCGGCGGTGAAGATGAGGGCGATGACACTGACGCGCACGCCGGTGAAGGCCGCCTCGACGTAGGGATTCTCGATGTATTGAAAGAAAAACGCCGCGATCACCATGATGATGATGAAGCTCGGCAGCGCCACTCCGATGCCGCTTACCAGCGCACCCACGCCACCGCGGAGCTTGATGCCGATGAACACGGCGAAGTTGATGGCGATCACGCCGGGGAGCGACTGGCAGATGACGAGCGCATCGGCGAACTCCTCTTCATCCAGATAGCCGTATCGATGCACGAACTCACGCTCGAACAGCGGAATCATCGCATAGCCGCCACCGAACGTGAACGCGCCGATCTTGAGGAAGGAGAAAAACAGCTTGTAAAGAGCGGGGTCCATCGTTATCTGTCCTTTCTTCGTGAGACAACTTAAGCATAACAAAAACCCACTCCCCGAAACAAGCGCACCGGCCATTCGGTTTCAAGCTTCACACGACGCTTTGTTCGTAGGCTTCCGTATCTTCACCGTCAAAGCGTTCCAAGGAAAGCTCCTCAAGCGGCAGCGAGGGTTTCTCCCCGAGAACGATTTCTTTCATCAGCCGGCCCGTGACAGGCGCGAGCATGAACCCGTGTCCGCTGTAGCCGCAGGCGATGTAGAAGCCTTCGACCTCCGTGCCGCCGATGATCGGCTGCCGATCGGGCGAGAGATTGTAGAGCCCGCCCCACTGCCTCACGACCCGGAGGTCCTTAAGCGGCGGCAGGAGCGTGACAGCCGTCTGCGCCATGGCTTCAAGAAACTGCCAGCTCGATTCGGTCGTATAGCCGCTGGGCCGGTTGTCCCCGCGTCCCATGATGAAAGAACCATGCGGGGTCTGCTGGCAGTAGATGTTGCGGGAGAAGGAAATCACCATCGGATCCTGGATCTTCTCGATCGGTTCAGTGACCAGAATCTCGCGGTTCTGCGACTGCACGGGAATCTCGACGCCGGCCATCTGTCCGACCAGCTGGGCGTGGCCGCCGGCGGCGTTGATAATCACATCCGCCGGATAGTCACCGGCCGTTGTTTCAACCCCTGCGACGCGCCCGTCTTTAACGCGCACGTCGGTGACCTTGGTATACGTCTTGAAGCGCACGCCGCGCTCAGAAGCCGCATGGTAGAAGGCATCGGTCATCAAGAACGGATTGAGATGCCCATCGGTCGGACAGAACGTCGCGCTCGTCACGCCCTCTGTGTTGAGGTGTGGAATGAGGCGTTTCGCCTGCTTCGGTGTGAGATGTTCGGCCGGGATGTCCAAAGCTTGCTGAAGCGCGACGTTCTCAGCGAAGCGGGCGTCCTCCTCCTCGTTGGTCCCCACGATCAAATAGCCCGCCTGCTTGAACTCGACATCCCCGTCATACCCGAGAATCTCCTCGGCCCGCTCGAAAAACGCCACGCTCTCCTTGGCCATCTGACAGTTGAGTCGCGTACCCCACTGCTGGCGCACCCCGGCGCCGCAGCGGCCGGTCGCGCCGCTGGCGAGATAGCCTTTCTCAATCAGTGTCACGTCCGTGCATCCAGCTTCAGCGAGATGATAGGCGATGCTCGCTCCGCTGATGCCGCCGCCGATGATGACAATACGCGCCTCTTTAGGATTCATCGTCCGCCGCCTCCTTGATCGCCCCGAGCTTGATGCCGATGTTGAAAGGGCGGGCTCTGTGTAAGGGAATCCGTTCAATCGGCTCCTTGAAGCGTCGGTGAATCGCACTGCGAACGATCGGTCCGCAGGTCGTCCCCTGACAGGGCCCCATGCCGATTCTCGCAATACGCTTGAGCTCCTCGAAGGTCTTGTAGCCGGTATTGAAAAGCGCCTCGAGATCGGCCAGCGTGAGATCGGAACAACGGCAGACAATCACATCACGCTTATCCATCGTCGACCACCACCGTGACTGCCTCATACAGCAATCCCTTATCCGTCGCAAAAGTGATGCTCGCCGTACGGTCGGCGTGCTTTCTCACCTTCCGCACCTCGCCGGTCCCGATAGGTTGGCCACATCGGTCCGCGACGTTCACAAGTGCCCCCTCCTCAGGCAGGGGAAGCATTTCATAGGGCACTGTGAAGACGGCCTTGTCCTCCTGGATCGAGACGACGAAGATCGCCAGTCCGGGACAGGCGGTCACGCAGCGCCGGCACCCGGTGCAGGCGTCAACATCGAGGACGGGTCGGGCGTTGATATCGGCGCCGACCTCGATGGCGCCGGTGGGACAGGCTGTCTCGCACGGGTCGCAGGGAATCGCTTCGTAGCACTCGATGATGGCCTTGGGTTTCACTAGGACGCGTGAATCCGGAAAGACCGAACGAATCATTCTGGGTTCCGCGACACCGGTTTCCTTAAGCATGTTCCCCCACCTTTCTCAGCCCTTTGCGTACATGTTCGGACGCCGGGCCGCTGCGCAGCGTCCTTAACGAGGTTTCGAGTGCCTGGATTTTTTCCTTCCTGCGGGGAATCTGTCTGTTCAGATAACCGGCGGCGTGAATGCCTGCGAGCCGACCTTCCACCATGGCGGTGGACGCTTCTTCGACATTCGCGACGTCCCCGCAGGCGAACACGCCCGGACGCGAGGTCATGTACGTCTCATCAAGCACGGGCGCCACGCCTCCGAATTCCGGTATGAAGCGGGTGTCCACGCTCAGCTGCGAGAGCAGCTCCACGAGTGGCGAGAGCCCGACGGCTAGACAGACGGTGTCGACTGTGAGCCTTTCCTCACTACCGGCGATGCCTTCCCCCTTGGCATCGAGCCGCCAGATCTCCGCACCCTCGACTTGATTCGTGCCGAAAGCGCGCTTGATGGTCGTCTTCGTCTCGATCGGCACACCAAGGCGTCTCAGCTTTGAAGCGTGCACTTGATAGCCGCCGATCTCATCCGCGGCCTCGACCACACGCTCGACCTGAATACCCGCCTGCATGAGCTGATAGGCGACAATCAAGCCGATGTTGCCGCTGCCGACCATCAACGCCCGGTTGCCGGGTCGGATGCCTTGTTCATTCATGAGCGTCTGCACGGCGCCGGCCGCATACACCCCCGGCAGATCGTTGCCGGCAAAAGCGACAGTCCGCTCGCTCGCGCCTGTAGCCACGACCACGACCTCCGGATGCAGGCGGTAATAGCGTTCCGCTTTCACACAGGCAAGGGCGCCGTCCGCATAAAAACCCGCCACCGTCGTAGAATAAAGCGTTCGGAGACGGCCGTCGCCGTTTTTCTCCAACGCGTGTTCCAGACGATGGCGGATGTCGATGCCACGGATGGATGCGTAGTGTTCCTTCGATCCGAAAAACTTGTGTGTCTGCTTGACGAGCTGACCGCCGGCTTGAGCGGCACGGTCGATGAGCGTCACATCAGCCCCTGCAAGGAGCAGTTCATAAGCGGCGAAGAGTCCGGCCGGGCCGGCGCCGATGACGACAGCTTCTTCAGTACCCATCGACTCGCCCCTTCCCCTGCTGGGTCTTGACGACCATGCCGGCCTTCAAGGGGGTGATGCAGGTACGGACGTTCGCCTCGCCATCGACCGTCATGTGGCAGGAGGCGCAGTTGCCGATGGCGCAGTAGAATCCGCGCGGCCGATGCAGATGCAAACTGCGGCTGAGTTCCTTCACACCGTTGGCGTGCAGGGCGCCGGCAATCGTGTCGCCCGCCTCGCCATAGAGTGTGCGGCCATCAAACGTAAAAGCGATCTTGCTGCGTTCTTTGAAGCGGAGGATCGGATGCTCTCGAATGCGCATAAGCCACCCCGTCCATTCAGTATCGGTATGTTCTAGACAGGGTCATTATACCACAGCCCCCCATGCTGGCAAGACAAGAAAGAGACGCCTTGAAGGGCGCCTCATGCAGTCTTGAATACGAATTGCTCATCCTCGATATCGATCGTGACCGTGTGTTTCGGCTTGACCTCTCCCCTGATGAGGGCCTTGCCGAGCGCCGTCTCGACATGCCGCTGGATGTAGCGCTTCATGGGTCGAGCACCATACTGCGGGGAATAGGCCTTCTCAAGCACATGCTGCCTGGCTTCCTCACTGAAGGTGACTCGAATCTCTTCATCTTCGAGCTTACGATTGACCTCTTCGATCTGTAGATCCAGAATCTGCAGCAGCTCTTCACGTCTGAGCGGCTTGAAGAGAATGGTGTCGTCGATGCGATTGAGGAACTCGGGACGGAAATGGCGATGCAGGCGTTCGAAGACCTCCTTCTCGACGTCGCTGCGGATGTTCCCCTCCTCATCGAGTCCTTCAAGCAGCAGCTCGCTGCCGAGATTCGAGGTCATGATGACGACCGTGTTCTTGAAATTCACCACACGGCCTTTCGCATCGGTGAGCCGACCGTCATCCAGAAGCTGCAGAAGCGTATTGAAGACTTCCGGATGCGCCTTTTCAATTTCGTCAAACAGGATGACGCTGTAGGGTTTGCGGCGGACCCGCTCGGTGAGCTGGCCGCCCTCCTCATAGCCGACATAGCCCGGTGGCGCCCCGATGAGCCTCGCAACGGTATGCCGCTCCTGGTATTCGCTCATGTCGATGCGGACCATCTGCTCCTCGCTGTCGAAGAGCGCCTGGGCGAGCGTCTTCGCGAGCTCGGTCTTGCCCACGCCCGTGGGGCCGAGGAAGATGAACGAACCGATGGGGCGTTCGGGGTCCTTGAGGAACGCCCGTGCACGCAGCACCGCATCGGCGACGCTCTGGACGGCGTCATCCTGCCCGACGACCCGCTCGTGCAGGGTCTCGTCGAGGCTGAGCAGTTTCTCGCGTTCGCTTTCGACGAGCTTCTGAACCGGAATCCCCGTCCATTTGGAGATGATTTCCGCGACTTCTTCCTCGCCGACTTCCTCCTTGATGAGGGTCGTCTCCTCATCCTCGGCGGCCTTGGCCTCTTCAAGCGCCTTCTCGGCTTCAGGAAGATCGCCGTATTTCAGTCTCGCAAGTCTCTCAAGGTCGTAGTTGCGGCTGGCCTCGTCAATCTCGCGCTGGATATCCTCGATCTTCTGCTTCAGGCGCTTGACCTCGCCGACACCCTGGCGTTCCTTCTCCCATCTGGCCTTGAGGGTGTCGTGTTTCTCGCGCAGCTCCTCGATCTCCTGTTTTACATTCTCCAGACGTTTCCGCGACTGTGGATCGTCCTCCTTTTCAAGCGATGTCTTCTCAATCTCGAGCTGCAGAAGCTTGCGGGAGAGTTCATCGAGCTCATCCGGCATGGAATCGATCTCGGTGCGGATGAGGGAGGCCGCCTCGTCCATCAGATCGATCGCCTTATCCGGCAGGAAGCGATCGCTGATGTATTTGTGCGAGAGTTTCGCGCACGCGACCAGCGCCTGATCGGCGATGCGCACGCCGTGATGGATTTCGTATTTGTCCTTGATGCCGCGGAGAATCGACACCGTGTCCTCGACGGAGGGTTCGTCGATCATCACCGGTTGGAAACGGCGTTCAAGCGCCGCGTCTTTTTCAATGTGCTTGCGGTATTCATCGAGGGTCGTCGCTCCGATGGCGTGCAGCTCGCCGCGCGCGAGCATCGGCTTGAGGATGTTGCCGGCGTCCATCGCACCTTCGGTCTGGCCGGCGCCGACGATCAGATGCAGCTCATCAATGAACAGGAGAATCTGTCCGTCGCTTTCGCCGACCTCTTTGAGGACGCTCTTCAAGCGTTCCTCGAATTCGCCGCGGTACTTGGCTCCGGCGACCAGCGCGCCCATGTCGAGCGCGAAGATGGTCTTGTCCTTGAGCCCGTCGGGCACATCGCCCCGGACGATCCGCAACGCAAGTCCTTCGGCGATCGCCGTCTTGCCCACACCGGGCTCGCCGATCAGGACCGGGTTGTTCTTCGTCCGGCGCGAGAGGATGCGGATGACCCGGCGGATCTCGCCGTCCCGTCCGATGACGGGATCGAGCTTGCCGTCCTTGGCAAGCTGGACAAGGTCGCGTCCGTATTTCTCCAGCGCGTCGTAGGAGGCTTCGGGGTTGTCCGACTCCACGGTCCGATTCTTGCGGACGTCCTTGAGCGCTTCTTCGAAACTTTTGCGGTCGACACCGAAACGTTCCATCAATTGCCTCGAATCCTTGTGCTCATACAACGCGAGATACAAATGCTCGACGCTCATGTAGCTGTCCTTGTAGCTTTTCATGATGTCTTCGGCCTTGAGCATCACCCGGCTCGCCTCACGGGTGAGGCGCAGATCACCGGGGTCGTCAATCTCCGGCAGCTTCTCGATTTGCTCGCGCACCGCATCCGTATAAGCGGCGGTGTCGATGCCGAGTTTCTTGAGAATTTCGACGATGAGCGAATCCCCGATAGAAAGCAGCGCCAGGTGGAAATGTGTGGGCGTCAGCTCCTGATGATTGTATCTCAAGGCCACGTTCTGCGCTTCCTGAGCAGTCTCACGCATCTTGGCCGTCATGTTCTCGGGTTTCATGCCGTCACTCCTTTCTTTCTACACTGTATTCAAAAAAAACTTCAGGGCCGAAGCCCTGAAGCATTCCGACGTCACTCGACGTCGACGACGTAGCCTTGGTCCTGTACTTCGGACTTCTCTGCGGTGACATGCAGCACGCCGTTCTCAAGCTTCGCCTTGAGCTTGGAAGGATCAACGTCGGGCAGATGGATCGCCCGATGCATCGAATGCACGCGACGTTCGCGATAGAGGTAGTTCTTGCCTTCTTCTTCGTTTTCAGTCTTCTCTTCGTCGCGGTTGACCGAGATGTTGAGCACCTGGTCGTCATAGGTGACCTTGACCTCGTCCTTCTCGATGCCGGGCATGTCCGCCTTGATCACATAGGCGTTATCCTGCTCTTCGACGTCGATGCGGAAAGCTTCGTTACGGAAGGTGCGAAACGGCGTGGTGAAGAAATCATCGATGAAGTCCGTCAAGTCATCCCTTCTGCGTACACGGGGTGTTGCGCTGAACGGTGTGAGTTTAAACATGGCCATCCCTCCTTGTTTGTTAGCAGTTAATGGTTCCGAGTGCTAATTTCTACTTACATTATATTCGCGGCCCTCGTGTTTGTCAAGGGGGATAATAAAAATCCGCCGTGAAGGGCGGATTAGAAACCTGCAGGCAGAAGGATGAGGCTGATAGCCATGACGGCCATGCCGGCCAGGAGGCCATAGATGACTAAGTGGTGCTTGCCGTATTTCTCGGCCGTGGGCAGCAGCTCATCGAAGGCGATGTAGACCATGATGCCCCCCACGGCTGCGAAGACGATGCCGAAGGTCATGTCGGTGACGAACGCGGAGATGATGAAAAAGCCAACCAAAGCGCCCACGGGCTGGGCGAGTCCTGAGAGGAAGGACCAGAAGAAGGCCTTCGTACGCGAACCGGTCGCGTAATAGATGGGGACGCTGACCGAGATGCCTTCAGGGATGTTGTGGATGGCGATGGCGACGGCGATGCTGATGCCGAGGGCCGGGTTCTCCAAGGCGGCCATGAATGTCGCGAGGCCTTCAGGGAAGTTGTGCAGGCCGATGGCCAGCGCGACCACGACACCGGTGCGCATCAGGGCCTTCGATTTGTCACGCTCGCTCTCATCGTAAGTCTCGAACTCTTCTACATTACGGTATTCGTGGGGGTTGATGGTATCCGGCACCAGCCGGTCGATGAAGGCCGTCAGGACCATGCCTGCGAAAAAGGCGGCCGTGCCGATCGTATAGTAGTTTCCGGTAGCCGCCTCGAGACTTTCCAACGCTTCCGGAAGAATCTCGACAAAGGACAAATAGACCATGACCCCGGCGGAAAACCCCAGGGCGACGGTCAAGAACGTTTCGTTGGTCCGTCGGGTGAAAAAGGCGATGGCGCTGCCGATACCGGTCGATAGTCCGGCCAGCAGCGTCAGGGTGAAAGCGAAAAGAATCTCGCTTTGAGAAAAATCCATCTGTCATTCCTCCTAGTATTGTCGACAGGCTGTCGGTGATTGTTCTTACCTATCTATCCGTATGGTTGCTCAAGATCCACTCGACTTTGCTTTTAACCAATCGAGCATCGGCTCGAGCTTCATCGGCCGGGCAAAATAGAAACCCTGCACATAATCGCAGCCCAGGTCTTTGATCTCCTGCAGAGTGCTTTCGTCCTCGACACCTTCGGCAATGACCTCGAGTCCCAGATCATGAGTGAGCTCAATAATTGAACTGACCAGGCGGTAGATGTAGTCGTCTTCTTCGATGTTGAGCGTGAAGCCTCGATCGATCTTCACCATGTCCACCGGCAGTTCGTGCAATGAGGCAAGCGACGAGTAGCCGGTCCCAAAATCATCGAGAACCGTCTTGATGGGGTAATCCGACAAGGACTCGAAGAAGGCGCGGGTGGTCATCGCGTTATGCATCATCGCCGATTCGGTCATCTCGATTTGCAAGTGCCGCTGCTTGAGGTCCATCCTGTCAAGGACTTTACGGAAACTGGCCTGCAGCGACAGATCGAGCAGATTCTTCTGAGAGATGTTGACGGCGATGTCGATCGATGAATGCGTCTCATCAATGCGCTCCAGGTCTTGCTCTATACGCTCAAGTACCCAGAGGGTCAGCCGGTCGATCAGGCGGGTCTCCTCTGCAAGGTGGATGAAGTCGCCGGGATAGAGGATGCCGTCCTCGGTCTGCCAGCGGACGAGAACTTCAAGGCTTTGGATGGTGTTGTCCCGAAGGTCCACCACCGGCTGGTATTCCAAGAAGAGCCGGTCGTTCTCGATGGCTTTGGGAAGTTCGGCCAGCCGATGAAACATCAGTTCGTCGTATTCATACTCCTCGTGATAGATGGCGAACTTCACACCGGAATTCCGTGCGTGCAAGGCCGCCACATCGCTCTCCTTGAAACGCTGATGGATGGTCTTGTGGGGATCCGGCAAGGACGTCCCGATGGAGTAATCCACATACAGCGGCACCTGCTCGCTGTAGAAGCTTTCCTGCTCCAACGTCTCCGGAAGTGTATCGCGGATGTCCCGGAAGGTTTCCCCGGGAATCTCGGCCCAGAAACGGTGCATGTCCACCTGGAAGACGAGCGATTGCTCGCCGAGCACCCGCTCGAGCGCGGAATAGAAGTTTCGCAGCAGCTCATGATAAGCTTCGCGACCCAGCAGCACCAGCAGGGAATCGTAGTTGTTGATCTGCACGGCCATCGTCACACGGTCGCGGCGGTATGCATCGATGTCGTAGTTGCGGATGTAGTGGTTGTAGTTGATGATGCCGGTGTCCACATTATGCGTATGCGCCGTCAGCACGGTCCGCATGTTCAACCGCAGCGAATTGAAGACGAAACCGACGATACCGCCAAGCAGCACGAAATAGACCATGCGGTAGAACCAGTTGAAAAACGGCTGCATCTCGCCTGTCGCTGTATCTATCGGCATGAACGGACCCAGAATGAAGCCGCCGATAAGGCCCGCCACACTGCCGCCGGGAGCGCCGAAGAGGAAGCCGGCCAGCAGCACGGGGATATACATGATGTGCAGATAGGCATACTGCGTGCCGCCCGTAAAATAGACGACAGCGGCGACAATCGGGAACAAGGCGACATTGAAGGCGGTCAGAAGATGCTTGAACCGTCCCGGCTCTTCCACACTCACGCGCCAGATCGGATGCTTGTTATGATCCATGGCAGACCTCCATCCAAACGATATCTTAATTCTATCACAACAATGGTAGCAAATAAATCAGTCCATGCCGATAAGCTGAGCCTGCCGATTGAAAAAGGTCCGGTATCCGACCCGCAAGAAAAGATACGTGCTGAAGGAGACGCCACCCAGAATCGCAAGCATCACGCCGATCTGATAGAGAATCGCCAGGGAGGGAGAAACTCCGGAGAGAATCTGCCCCGTCATCATGCCCGGCAGGAAGATGACCCCCATGCCGAGCATGTTGTTGAGGGTGGGCATGATCGCCTGGTCGAACGCTTCGTTGATGATGCCATGGGAAGCATCACGAGGGGTCGCCCCTAGATGCAAAGCCTCCATCACCGCCGCCTTCTGATCCGTGAAGCGGTTGATCATGGTGTTCACCCCGAGGGTGATGCCGGTCATGCTGTTGCCGATGACCATGCCGGAGATGGGAATGAAATACTGCGGGTTGTAGAAGGGCTCGATACGGATGACAACAAAAAGAAAATATAGCAAGGCCACCAGACTGCCGCCCGGAAGCGTGATGAGCACCACACGCTTGAGCGATGGGGACATCCTCCCCTTGAAACGCCGCAGGACAGTGAATACCGCGAAAGCCAGCATCAGGACGATCACAAGCATCGTCAAGAGCGGATGGGGGTTGTCGATAATCAGCGTCAGCACATACCCCATGACGATCAGCTGGATGGTCATCCGCACCGTCGCCAGCAACAGGATTTTCTCTCGACGGATGCTGCGACGGCGAAGGATGAACAAGATGACCACGACGAACAGATAGGCGAGCGCCACCTGCCACGGGGCAAGGGTGATGACATCATTCTCCATGACTGACTACCTCCTCGATGCGACCCCTTTGCACAACGAAAAGGTGGTCGGCATGCTTCCGCGCCTGCGCTTTCGAGTGCGTGACCATGACAAGGGTCTTGCCGCGTTCGCGTGCCAGACGCACAACCATCGCCAGCAGCGCATCCTCGGAATCATCGTCCAACGCTCCGGAAGGCTCATCCAGAAGCAGCACATCGCTGCCAAGCAACAACACCCGCGCCAGAGCCAGCCGCTGACGTTCGCCGCCGGAGAGTCGTTTGACATCGCCATCCAGAGACTTGTCCAGTCCCACTTCCTCCAGCACGGCGGCCAGCGAAGCCTGGTCGGCCTCCCCGCGTCCCTGGAAAAAAAGCCCTTGCTGGAGGTTGCTGCGTATCGTGCCCGGAAAAAGGTAGGGAGTCTGGTTCAGATACACGACCCGCCGGCGGTGCGTGACCGAATCCCTCGACGCGAGATCCTCGCCTTCGAACCGTATGGACCCTTTATCCGGCGAGAGCGTCTTGTTCAAGAGCTTGAGCAGCGTACTCTTCCCGCCGCCGCTTTCCCCGACAACGGCGGTGACGCTTCCGGCCTGGATAATCATGGAATCGACCCGCAACACATCCCGATAGACAACATCTGTCAATTCGAACATGTTAGGCCTCCTTCAATCCTGATAGCTTGTCGAGACAAGCTCGTAACGCTGGGTGTCGATGTACGAATTGGTGTATTCGAAAATACGGCCGTCCTCGAGATGGGCGATTGTCTCCACATGCATGACGGGGGTCCAGGCGTCGACTTCTAGATAATGCTGGTATTCTTCTTTCGGAAAGGTCGCCCGGAACCGCTGGCGGGCCGTCATGATGGAGTGCCCGAGCGTGTTGCGGATGTAATCGTAGATGGAGCCCTCGACAATCTCCTCATCGAGGGGAACGATATTTTTGGGAAAATGGGATTCATCGATGAAGATTGGGGTATCGTTTTTCATCCGCAGCCTGACGACACGATACACGAGATCCTTCTCCTGGATTCCGAGATAGGTCGCGAGCGGCTGTACGGCAGGCTTGAGGGTGTATTCGATGAGCCGGTTGGAGGCCTTTCCGCCGGCGGCCTCGACCTCCTTGGTGAAGCCCTTGAAATGATGCATATGTTTATAAAGCCGCTCGTCGGTGGTGAACGTGCCGACTTTTTTCACACGGTAAAGCTTTCTCTGAGCGACGAGATAGTCGATAGCCTTGCGGACGGTCATCCGGGAAAGGTTATAGCGGACGGCCAGCTCACGTTCAGAAGGGATCAACTCGTTGGGCCCGAGTGATTCGATCAGACGTTCAAGTTCGCGGACCAGTGTCATGTATTTCGGAGTCAACCCGATCACGCCCTTACCTTTTGCGCCGCTGCTTCATCCAGCACGATTGTGACATCCGGATGCTTCTGTAAAGCAGTCGCCGGCGTTTGCGGATCTGGTGTATCCTTGATCATGGCCCGGACCGCTTCCGCCTTTTCTTCGCCAAAAGCGGAAAGCAGGATGGACCGGGCGTCAAGAATGGTCGCGACGCCCATCGTGACCGCATAATGCGGCACGTCCTCGAATCTTTTGAAAAAGCGTTGATTGGCGCGCCGGGTCGTTTCATCCAGCTTAATCCGGTGCGTGCGCGAATCAAAGGGCGTTCCGGGTTCATTGAAAGCGATGTGGCCGTTGGCGCCAATGCCCAGAAGCTGCAGGTCGATGCCCCCCTTGGCCTCGATCAGCGAATCATAAGCCGAATAATCGGCGTGTTCGTCCGTTGGAGGAAAATGAATGTTCTGAGCGGGGATATCTACGTGAGCGAACAGGTGTCGCTGCATAAAATTTCGGTAGGTCTGGGGATGATCTGGGGAGAGATCGAGGTATTCATCAAGGTTGAAGGTCCGGACATGGTTGAAAGTGACCTCTCCCCTTTGATAGGCATCGACCAGCCGTTCGTACGTAGAGACATAGGTTCCGCCGGTCGCCAGCCCCAGATTGACTGAGCGGGATTCATCCAGCGTTTCTATCAATCGCTTACAAACAAAACGGCTCGCTTCCACTTCACTTTTAAAAATGCGGATTTCCACATTAACACCCCCATCTGGTCTATACCATATTATAGTAAGTTTTTTTCCAATATGTCAATGGATTTGTCCGGATTGGTGGAAGGTTGACAGAGCCTATTAAAGCCATATATAATTGAGGTGAAAAGTGGTTTATACCAATCAAGGAAGCAAGGGGGTGTTTGCGTGGCCGCCCCTATCCAGAAAAAACACATGCAGATCATCGAGCACGTAAGCGGTTACGACGCTGCTATCCGTCTCGCTTCAGAACCCTTGCTCAATGATGGCTACATCACGAACGACTATGTGGAAGCCATGATCGAGAGCATCAAAAAACATGGGCCCTATATCGTCCTAGCCGAGGAGTTCGCCCTTCCGCACGCCAGACCGAGCGAGGCCGTGCTGGAGACAGGACTTTCTTTGCTTTTGGTGCAAAAGGGGGTGGACCTCGAAGGACGAAACGTCAAGTTGTTCATCGTCCTCGCGGCCAAGGACAGCACATCGCATCAGGACTATCTCAAGGGGCTGGCCGAATTCCTGATGGAGCCGGCGAACTTGAAGGCCGTCCTTGCCTGCGAGGATGTGGATTGTATCAAAACTATCCTGGATGAAAGGTGGAGTCCATCATCATGAAGATCTTAGCGGTTTGCGGTTTCGGAGTGGGGTCGTCCATGATTCTCAAGATGACGATCCAAAAAGCCATACGAGAACTGGGGGTGGATGCACAGGTCGTTCATACGGACATTTCGGACGCGGCGTCTCACAAACCGGACGTTATCTTCACATCAAAAGAGTTCGTCAATGACCTCGAACGACGCACCAATGCGAATCTCTATGCCATCAAGACCTACTCGAATCTCGAAGAAGTCAAGTCGCAGCTACAACGTGCAGTCGAAGACTTGAAACAAGAAACAGAGTAAATTCTAAAGAAAAGGGGTAATTACTTATGGAAGGCTTCCAATCGTTTGTTGAAGCACTGCTGGACTTTTTTGATGCGTTCCCGCCGTTACTCATCGGTCTGATCGCCGTAGTCGGCCTGATCGCCCAAAGACAGCGGATTGACGAAATCATCCGCGGCGGTCTGATGGCCGCATTCGGTATGATGATCATCATGTTCGGCGTCGACGTGCTGGTCGGCTCGATCGCTCCGATCAACGAACTCTACGAAGTCGTAGCGGACCCCGAAGCCGTCGACCCGGCATACGGCGAGGAAGCGTACCTCGCAGAATACGGTGCACAGATTGGTCTGGCGATGCTGCTTGGTTTCGTCCTGCACATCTTGATCGCACTCTTCACTAAGGTCAAGACCATCTTCCTGACCGGACACTTCCTGTTCTGGATGCCGTTCATCTTCGTCGCAGTCGGTGTCGGCGTCGGCATGCCCGCCTGGGCACTCGTCATCTGGGGCGGCATTCTCTCCGCGCTCTATTGGTCCTTCATGCCTTACTTCCTGCGCCCCTACTCCCGCGAGGTCATCGGCAGCGACGACTTCACACTCGGTCATCCGTCCGCCATCCTCGCATTGGTTTCCGGCACTATCGCCAAATACGTCGGAAACAAGGAGAACTCCACGGAAGACATCACCCTGCCCAAGGGACTCGGCTTCTTCCGTGAAATCTCCATCATGGGCGCCATCATCATCTTCGTCACCTACATCGTGAGCGGGTTCGCGATCGGCGATGGCTTCTACGGCGAAGGCATCGCAGAACTGCCGCTTGTCCCGTTCGCCTTTGAACAGGCACTGCAGTTCGGTATCGGCATCATCATCCTGCTGCAAGGTGTCCGCATCTTCGTCAACGAAATCGTGCCCGCCTTCGAAGGTATCAGCGGCAAGATTATCAAGGATGCCCAACCGGCATATGACGCACCCATCTTCTTCAACTACAAGCCTAACGCCGTCATCATCGGCTTCATCGTGGCGTTCATCACATCGACCGTCTTTATCGTCATCATGAACCAGTTCGATGTGTTCTACGCCCTGTTGATTCCGCTTGTCATTCCGAGCTTCTTCGAATGTGGTGCAGCTTCTGTCATGGCTGACGGCCAAGGCGGCATGCGTGGCGCGGTCATCGGCACTTTCTTCGCCGCTCTTGTCATGGTCATCCTGCTCGGCATTTCCACCTACTTCTTCCGCGACACCATCCAGGATTGGATCCTCATCTTCGGTGGAAACGACATGAGCCTCTGGGGCAGCGTGACCGGCGGCATTGTCGAATTGGTCGAAGGCATCTTCAACTAAGGCGCAAGCTGAACAATGAAGGGCGCACGTGCCTACTTCGACCACATTGAGAAGCTCCTCAAGGAATTCATTGAACAAGAAGCGTCCGCTATCGACGCCGCGGTGGACCTTCTCTATCAAGCCACCCTCAACAAGAACAACCTCTTCGTGTTCGGGGCCTCCCACGCCGGCATCCTCTCGCAGGAACTCGCCTACCGGGCGGGAGGCCTCGCCACCATCAACCCGATCTTCGATTCCGACTTGATGCTCGACACCCGGCCGATCACCTACACCTCCCAGATGGAACGTCTCGAAGGATTCGGCAGACTGATCGCCGAAAACACACCCTTCAAACGCGGCGACGTCTTGCTCGCCCACTCCGTATCCGGCCGCAACACCGTGATGATAGACCTGGTCCAGACCGCCAGGGAGAAAGGTGTCAAGATCATCGGCATCACGAACCTTGATTACTCCAAAAACGTTGACAGTCGCCATCCATCTGGAAAACGTCTCTTCGAGCTTAGCGACGTCGTCATCGACAATCATGGCGACAAAGGCGACGCCGCCCTCAAACTCGAGGGCATGGAGCAGAAGGTCGGCCCCACGAGCACAGTCATCGGCGCCGCCATCGTCAACAGCATCACTGTCGAACTCAGCCGGAGGCTGCTCGAGGATGGGCACGACGTGCCCATCCTCTACAGCGCCAATCTCGATGGCGGTTACGAACACAACCAGAAGATCTTCAACAAATTCAAGGACAACATCTTCTATCTGTGAACTACAAAAAACCAGCCCGGTCGATTAGACCAGGGCTGGTTTTTTCATGGGCGCATTCAGTTTGCAAAAGAAATCAGATACGTCATGACGAGAAGCACAAGCAAGCCGGCGAATTGATAATAGAAAAGCTTGATCGGCTCCCGTTCGCTGTCGTCCTTCAAGATGAAATACTCCACAAAACAAAGCAGCGCGGCAGCCCCCAGTAACAACGTGGTGACATCGACCGCCGCACCCGCAACGCGGTGGTAGAGGTCGGAGCCGATGGCTGTCGTGAGCGCATAGGCGAAAAGCGAGACCGCGAACAGGATGCGGTTGATATAGAAGACCATGCGGTTGAAGACTCGAAAACGACTCATGATAACACCTCGAAATCAGTATACACCAAAACATGTGGTAAGGGAAACAAAGCGTTCACTGCTCGCGTCGGTTCTCAAAGATGGTGAACAGGCCCGGATAGAGGAAGAAGCCGAAGTAGGCCACCATCAGATAACGGATGAAATCAAGCATGTTCTCAAGCCAGCTGCCTTCCGCTGCACCCAAAAGACCGAAGAGAAACCGCAGGAGGAACAGCAGGGAAAAGATGAGCAGCAGTCCGACGAACACCCGCATCAACTTGACCCGCCAGGGAACATCCGTCGTGAATCCAAGCTGTGTCCGTTCCTGGGAGACGGCGACGAGGATACCGACAAACAAGCCGAAGGCCCGGTAGAACGCATGTTCCTCGAAAATGAAAAGACCAAGCAAAAAGATGAAGGCCAGCATGGAATAATACCGACGCAGAGCGAGCGCATCATCCCCCATACTTCGATAGAGACGCCCATGCACCACGAGGACGACGATCCCGAACACACCGCCAGTCACTACATCAACCGCTCCGCTGACGCCCAGATAGAGCCTGGAAAGCATCATCCCTAGCATCAGGACGGCGGCGAGGAGGAAGGCTGCCCGTCGCCGGACCCACGCCGCAACCGCCGTAAACACCGAGGCGGCCCCTTGCACATGGGCGCTCGGGAAAGCGCTCCCCTCAGCCGTGCCCAAGGCACGGTTCTCGATCCCGTCCACGGCTTCGAAAGGGCGTTCGACGGCAGTGAAACCCTTGAAGACATGAGCGAGTGTCAGGCTCAAGCCCAGCGTGACGGCGAGAAACTCGCCCAGACGTTTGTTGATGGCCCAGTAGATGGCGGCGAGGAGGGAAAGGAGAAAATACTTCTCGCCGAAAAGCGAGACAAAGCGGAAAAACGTCTCGGTGACAACGTTTCCCGTCTCCTGCATCCAATAAATGAAATCCAAGCTGAAAGTTGCCATGCTATCGCTTCCTCAGAAAATCAAGTATCCTTAGTCAACGATTCGAAGAAAAACTTCCGCTCCCTTGCCAGATAAAGGCGGTAGAAGAACGGCGTGAACTTCCAGGTGTACTTGAAGAGTTTTGATGGGTAGATGTGACGACGGTCCTTTTTCAATCCCGCAAGCATCCGGCGCGCCACGTGATAACTGGATTGAACCGGGGGCGGTTTGCGGATCTGTCCGCTGCGGGTGAAGAACTCCGTCTCTGTCGCAACCGGATAGACACGCTGGAGAATCTGGTCCTTGCGCAGAAGCTCTTGTTCGAAACCATCGAAAAAGCCCCTCAGGGCTGCCTTCGTTGAACTATAAAGCGCGTTCCCGGGAAGCGAGAGGAAACTCATCGCGCTCAACGTCGCCATGAAATGAAACGGTGAATCTGCATAAAGCTCCCGCATCTTGATTGCGCTGTAGATGACGCTATGGACGTTCGTCTCGTAGATATCCACGATGTGCTGCCAGTCCGCTTCTTCAAGGAATTCATGGTAGCTGAAGCCGGCATTGGCGATAAACGCATCGATGCGACCCAGTTCCTCTTCCGCCTCTTGAAACAGCAACTCCAGGGACGCTTCCGAAGAGACATCGAGATTTTTCGTCGTGAGTCTTTTGTGGGCGAAAGTCAAGGTGTCTTCAATCTCGCGGCTGACGGCATAGACTCTTGCGCCCTCGTGGAGAAGCATTTTCAGCAAATCCTTCCCGATGCCGCTTGATGCGCCGGTCAGGACGATGCCGGAATCCTTGATGCGCATATCCATACCCCCAGGAAATCAACAACCTCCGAAAAGCCCTCCTTACAGCTTTTCAGTCGGGTTTTCCGGTGATGCCGTGGATGAACAGATGCAGCATATCCTCGAGCGTCGAACGCTCGGGCAGTGGCGGAGCGAACAATGCGGCGGCGACCCTCCGGAAATACATTATCAGCGAGGCATCGTCAATGGCGATTGAGACCCGCCCTTCCTTGCGGCCCTCCCGGATCAGATGTTCAAGGCCGACGGCGAAGCGGTTCTCCGCGTACCAGGCCGCCAACTCGCCCAGTTTCTTCTCCTGTGGAGCGAGCAGGGAATCGTAGAGGTCACCAGGCAGGTCATTCAGCCACCGGGAAGCGAGTTCGGAAAGCCGCGAGAGCTTTTCGTCGAAAGGCTTGGAGGCATCGTAGACGACCGCTTCATAGGCGCGCGTCCACTGTTCATAAAGACGCTCCATCACCCTTGCAAGCAAATGGGACTTGCTTTTGAAGTGTGCGTAGACGGTCGTCGGCGAGACGTTCGCCTCCCGGGCGATACCCTTCATCGTCGCCCCTCGTACGCCCCTGCTGGAAAAACGGTCCTCAGCGGCGTCGAGAATCCGCTTGTGAAGCGCCTTCCTTTCTCGCTGTCTGCTATTCATCCGGCACCCACCTCCTAAGCACATTATACGGTTTTTCCCTTTCTGTGGAAAGGTGCACGCCGTTTTTCTTTTGTTGAATCTGCCTGACGGAGTGGGATGCATAGTGGTGTCGATGCAAAACAAAGAGGCAATAAGATGATTGCAGTCCCTAACCTGAGGAAATCCTCGGAAAGGTCAAGCGCGTCTTCCACCTCTCCTTCCATGTCAATCCCAGGAGGTTTCGGCACTCCCGCAGCGAACGACGCCGACAAGACGACCACGATCCCGCCACTGCTTGGTTTCATGCGTCTAGGCGTCAAACGGGCACGTATCAAGGAGAAGCTTGAGCCTTCCACCCTGCGCATCGTTTCCTGGGCGAAACCGGCTACAGCGCACTGAGGTTTCCATCCATCCACACCATCATCACCTAGCGAGAGGACCTTCACGCTTCCCGTCGAGCACTTCTTTGTATCAAAACACGCGACCGCGTCGTTAAAACCGTTTCACGCCTCAAACAACGCCTCCCCCTTTCCCTCGGGATATGGGGGAGGCGTTTTCATGGCGGGCATTCCGGGCCGTTCAGGGAAGTTTGATATCCTCATGTGCAAGCAAGGCCCGTTTCACATCCAGACCGCCGGTGAAGCCGCCGATATTTCCCGTAGCGACCACCCGGTGACAAGGAATGACGATCGGCAGCGGATTCTTGGCAAGTGCGTTGCCCACAGCCCGCGCCCCGCCAGGACGTCCAAGTCTTTTAGCCAGGGTCCCGTAAGTCTCTATCTGTCCGAAAGGAATCTCCAGCAGAGCGGCATAGACCTGCCGCTCGAACGGCGTGCCGCTTAAGTCGGGCGGGTGGGTGAACTTGCGACGCTTACCGCAGAAATACTCCCCGAGCTCCCGGTGGACCTGCTCGGCATAAGCTTCGCCGCCCAGGCGCTTCGCACCGGTGCCGATCACGTACGCGAAGCGTTCAATGGCCGCTACCGTGAGCGCATCGATCATGATGAAGCCTCGTCGCGTCTGGTTTCCACGAACCGATCCACGAGTTCAGGGTCGTAGAGGGTGCCTGTTTTGGCCTTGAGCTCCGCTAGGGCTTCCGCCTCGGAATGGGTCTTTTGATAAGAGCGGGGACTCGTCATCGCATCGAAGGAATCCACGATGCGCAGAATCCGTGAGATAAGGGGAATCGTTTCTCCCTTGAGACCTTGCGGATAGCCACTGCCATCGAAATTTTCATGGTGCGACAGCACATATTCGCCGATATCGGCCAACGAGGGAATACTAGTGAGAATACGGTAGCCGATCTCGCTGTGGCGGACGACATCAAGCCATTCACCCTCCCGGAGCGGTCCCTTGCGGCTCAAGGTATCCCTTGGCAGGGCGACTTTTCCGATATCGTGATAGCGAGCTGCATATTCGAGTTTTTGAAGCTCCTGGTCGGAAAGTCCGAGCGCCTTTCCGAGTTCGAGAGCGTAGAACTTCGTGTTGCGGCCATGGTCCTTCTCGAACGAATACGACGTCTCCAGAGTGCGCTCGATGGTGTCAAGCATGCGCATCCGGACACGTGGGCCTTCATTGAGCTTGTAACGATAGAGGGCGGATTCGGCACGGCGATAGACAACATCGAAATCTTCATCGACCGAGTGCATGACCGCCAATCCGAACGACAAGGAGAGATCAACGCCCTGGACGTTCTGTTTGCGCGATGCCTGCTTGACATCCAGCATGATCCGTTTCGCCTTCTCACGGGTCGTGTTGGGCATCAGCAGAATGAATTCGTCCCCGCCGATCCGCGCAAGGACATCCTGCTCCCTGGCGTAGCTAGAAAGTATTCGTGCGGTCTCGACGAGAATTTCATCGCCGACTTGGTGGCCGAAGGCATCGTTGGCGATCTTGAGGGCGTTCATATCGCAGAGGATGATACTCAAGGGGAGCTTGCCTCTGCGGGTGACAAAGGGGATGCTCTCTTCATAATAGCGTCGGTTGTGAAGTTTCGTCAGCTTATCCCGATAACTCAGCGCATCAATCGTCTCCTTGATGTCCTTCTCGCGACTCACATCGGTGTAGAGTGTGGCGAGCGCATCCTTCCGATGCGGGAAGACCGAAAGTCGGAACGTCTGATCGAGCGCGGAGAAATACCACTCGAAAGATTCCGGCTCGTGAGTTTCCGCAACGCGTCGGTGTACATCGAAGAAGGGCGGTTTCTCAAGCTGAAAAGCCTCATCCGCAAGTTTCCCCTCGATTTCTTCGAGTGTGACGCCGAATATCCGTTCATAGGCGGGGTTGGCTTCGGTAATCCGGTAATTGACAAGGTTGCCGTTCTCATCATAGACCAGTTCGTTGATCGAGACCCCTTCCTGCATGTTCTCGAAGAGGCGGCGGTACTTCGCTTCGCTTTCCTGCAGACGACGCTCGGAACGCTTCTGACGGGTGATATCCATATCCCAGCCCTGATAGCCGATCAACAGTCCTTGCGCATTATAAAGCGGCATCCCGGCGCTCAAAACCCAGATAATCCTGCCATCCTTGGCCGCCAGCGGATTCTCGAGGGACGTAAAGGCGCGTTCTTCTTCCATAGCGTCGAGGAGGAACCGTTTGATATGCGAGTCCCCTCCCCGAGGATGAAAATCCCAGGCTTTCATCGAACCCACGACCTCGTCGGGACGATAACCGATGAGCTGACGGGCATTCGGCGAGAGATAGGTGAAGGTCCCTTCGGCGTCGATCTCCCAGATCATGGTTGCGCTGTTTCTGACAAATCGTTCGTAGCGGGCATGATAGGAAAACGGCCCGGATTGTCCATCAAGGGAGGTAGGGTTGTGAGTTCCATGCGTTTTCACCGCGAGCGCAAAAAGGAGCGACGCGGCGAGCACGAACAAAGTCCCCGCCAATGCGATCCACAGCCTCGACGCTCCCGAAGCATAGACGACCCACATCAGGCCGACCATGACGACGACGGCGCCAACAACGGGAAAATGAATCTGTCTGAACCTTCTGAACAAACTTGCCCCTCCCCTGAAAACGCGTATCTATACCATGGATTGTATCTTCATTATACATCAGCGGACAACCATTCGCCACCATCTATGAAAAAGGCGCCACATAAAGGGCGCCTCAGGAGAATTCCTTGAATTTCTTGCGCAACATGATGTAGTGAAGCACAACCCAGACAGCATAGAAGACCACAAAAAGGAGAATGCCTTCACGGAGACTGAAATCCGGGGTCATCAGCCAGTTGAAAAACACAAAGATGACGGCGGCCAGGACGCCCGGGCCCCAGATCCGTAGGTGAAGCTGTTTTCGAGGGTCCATCTTATCCTTCAATGCACACACCTCCAATCATATCACGGGCAGAATCATGTTCGCGAGCAAGAAATAGATCAGGATGCCGGTGATGTCCTTGATGGTCGTGATAAAGGGGACGGAACCGGCGGCCTGGTCGAATCCGAGTTTCACGAGAAGAAAGGGGACGATGAATCCCACAGCGCTCGCGACCGTGATGGTCACGACCAGGGCCCCCGCGATGACGAGCGCCAGCTGTATGGGATATTCGAAACCTGCGAAGAAACCCTGCCAGAGATAGACAATCGCACCGGCGAGGATGCCGGTCATGACGCCCATCGTGAACCCGATGGCAATTTCCCTTCCCCATTGCTTGAGGAAACGCTTGAAATCAATCTGTCCAAGCACGACAGCCCGGGTGAAAATGGTCGACGACTGGGTGCCGACATTTCCGCCCATGTCCATGATCACGGGAATGAAGAAGGCCAGCGCATAGAATTGCGCCAGGGTATCCTCGAAGCGTTCGATGAAGAACCCGGCCATCAATCCGCCGGCCATGGCCAGCATGAGATAGGGCATGCGGATGCGCCAGACCCAGGGCAGGCTTCCGGTGGTCAGCACGCGGCTGCGGTCGATCTCCAGCTTGCCCACGTCCGCGAAACCGGCGTTGCTGAGCGCTTGTTCGCGAGCTTCTTCTTCCAGCACGTCAATGGCGTCGTCAACCGTGACGGCGCCCAGCAGACGGTTCTCCTTGTCGATGACGGGGATGGAGAGCAGGTCGGATTCCTGCAGCATCTTCGAGACGACTTCGTCGTGGACGTCGTAGGTGACGCTGATGGGGTCCGTGACCATGACCTCGGAGACTTTCTGCTTGGGATCGGCTGTCACCAGCGACGTCAGCTCGATAGTCCCGATCAAGCGACGGCTGTTATCGGTCACATAGATCTGATAGAGGTTTTCATAGCCGGAGCCGACCTCGCGGAGCCTCTTCAACCCTTCTTCGACGGTCAGGTTCTCCTTGAACCGGATGTACTTGGGAGTCATGATGTTGCCGGCGGTCCCGGTGTCATAACCCATGACAAGGTTCGTGTATTCCCGCTCCTCATTCGAGAGGGAGGCGAGCAGGCGCTTGGCCACCTTGGCGGGGAGCTCGTCCATCAATTTGGCGCGGTCGTCCGGTTCCAATCCCTTGAAAAACTCCACGGCTTTCTCGTCGGTGAAGTTTTGCAAAAGATCCTGCTGGACTTCCGGTTCAATGTGCTCGAAGACCTCGATGGCCTTGTCTTTTTCCAGCAGGCGGAACACGACCACTTGGTACTTCGGCTCCAGGATTTCAATCAAGTCCGCTAGATTGTAGTCCTCGATTTCATTGATGACTTCCTTGAGCTTTCTGGTCTCGCTTTCGTTGATCATTTCACGGATTTCGTTCACGATTCTCATGTTCTCTTTAAGCATGGTGTTTCCTCCTTTGGGTTTTCATGTTTCTCACACAAGCAAGCGATACAGGACAAGATACAAACGTGCAACCCTCGACGACTCGAGCGGATAATGACTACTGTCCATACCACACCTCCTTTGGCTGACTATCAAAAAAGCCTGCCTCAACGGCAGGCTCAGATTATCCAAAACCTCAGATAACCATCTTACCTTCGTTGAGTTTTGGCACTATACAGCGTTGGCTTCCGCCAGCTGCATTAGACAAGCCTTAAGTCGGCAGTGTCTGTTGACCCGTTGGCATCTTTCGACATTTCCGGGCAGCAGCGTCTATCTGTATAGGAGCCTCACCTAACGTAAGCACTCTTGTTATGCATATGTATCGTAACCTTATGTATAGTAACGTATAAGGCATGATATTTCAATAGGAACAACCAATTTGTTGTAAAATACAACATTAGTTCCGGCTCAAGGGATTCAGCTTGACCTTCACCGCTTGATCGACATAGCTATCGATTTGCTTGTTTTCACTTTTGCGTGTATCTTCATAAGTCATGTTCAATGCGGTTACCATTTCGATAAGCTTCATCATGCTATCACCTCCTGATAGATTCAAACCGGTCACAAAGCTCACTTGCGTGTGACAATGTCGAACCGTGTGCGCAGCATCTGATCGAAATGCTGCTCAAGTGTCTTGAGTGTCGATTTCTGCTTTTTAATGCGTTTCATGTCATCACTCCTTATTGTCTGTGGGTTGGGACGCTAACCAGCCTCTTGCGTTTACATAATATACATGAAAATATTTTTCATGTCAAGTGGGCCACTTCTATTTAAAACGCCGACCTCGATCGAGGTCGGCGTATTGAGGCATGCAGCGAACAGCGGGATATCCATCATCAGTTACGGGTCAGGGGATTCAGCTTGACCTTCACTGCCTGTTCGACAAAACTTTCCACCTGCATGTTCTGCTCCTTATGCTGGTCCTTCAGAATCTGGTTCAATGCTGTGATTCTGTCAATAAGTTTCAACATACTTTCACCCCCTGGAAAACAGGCTTCTCCAGGTGTCTACTGACGTGACAATGTCAAACCTTGTAAGTAGAACTTGATGAAAGTGCATCGGAAATGTCGGGTCCTGATGAGCTTTTTACTACTTTCTTGTGGCTTTCATAATTATCACTTCCCAGTCGGTTGGACTAGTCACTGGCTGTCCCCTTCCATTTTCATGCTAAAATGCAAGACGTTTTCATGTCAAATTAACCACTAGTTAAAAGCCGACCCCCATCGAGGTCGGCGTATTGGTGCATTCAGCGAACAGCGAGGTATCCATCATCAGCGAGAATCGTTGCGCCGTTGATCGCCACGCTTTCGTCGCTGAAGAGGAAGCGGACCACACGGGCGACTTCTTCGGCTTCTAGAAGTTTGCCGCGCAGGTGACGGCCTTTCAGGCGTTCCCGGCGTTCTTCGGGAACGGATTCAAGCAATCCGGTGTCGATGAAAGCCGGAGCGACGCCGACTACGCGGATGTTGTCTTTCGCCAGTGCGTCCGCGCCGGATTTCGTCATTGAGACGACGGCAGCCTTGGCGGCGCTGTAGCGAAAACTTTTCTGAGCGCCGAAATAGCTGCGGATGGAAGCGGTATTGACAATCGTCCCTTCGACACCAAGCCTCTGCATCGCCCGGGCGGCGTAGTGCATACCATAGAAGACGCTGTGTTGATTGGTGTCGAGATGCTCGTGATACAGATCCGGATCAAGCGAATCAAAGTGTGTCCCATCACGGATGCCGGCATTGTTGAACATGCCGTTCAAGGTTCCGAATGTCTCGAGCGTCGAGTCAATGAGTTCCTTGACGGCCTCCGCTTTCGAAACATCGACAACTTTCGTCCGCAAGTGAGCGCTAGTATCCCTGCATTCCTCTTCAAGGCTGCGCAGTCCCGTTTCGTCTATGTCGCAAGCCATCACACGAGCGCCGGCTTCGAGCAGGAGTTTGACGCTTTCACGACCGACGCCACTTGCGGCCCCTGTGACGATAATGACCCGGTTCTCAAGGTTCATGATACCAACCTCCCTTAAAGACTATCCACATGTATTATACCTTCAGAGAATTCCCTTCACAAGATGTCCTGCTGACAGACATACACAACGGAGCGTTTCGAGAAAGGAATCGTCTCACACCAATCAAAAATGGATGCCAAAAGCGCCGCCCGCTCCTTTTTAAACGTTGCGAAGTGATTGCCTTCAAGCCACTCCACCGCATTGACCATCAACCCGGGAGAATCGCTGTGCTCAAAGAGAATGACAGCTTTACGGGCGACGCGCGCCATCTCTTCAAGAGCAACCCTGCGAGCATAACTGGACAGACCATGCACGACATAGGCGGCAAAGACAACATCGAAGCTGTCCGTTTCAAATGACAGGCCCTCCCTCACATCCTCGTGGAAGAGAAGGGCGCCCCCGGTTTTCAACTTCTTCCGCGCCACCCGTAGCATACCCGTGGAATAATCGACCCCGGCCACATCATGCCCCTGTTCAAGAAGGGCCTGCATCAAGGCCCCCGTTCCGAAACCAACGTCCAGCACCTTGGCCCGGCTTCCCACTACACGCTCCAGGGAAGGCAACAACAAGAATTTTCGATACATTCGCAGCTGGAATTGAAAGAAGCAGCCATAAAGCGGCGCGATGGAACTGAAAAGACCCCGTTTCATGTGATTGCACCCCCCACAGAAACCACTCATCAAGAAAAGAAAAGCCCCGTTTCACCGGAGCCTCGATTCACGCGTCAATAGTTGCCTTCCATGTCTTCCATGGAAATGTGAAGCATCTCGCCTAATGCCGCAAGCACGGAGGCGAAAGCGGCAAGAATCACACCGAAGGAATGGTTCCAGTCCACGTCGTTAGCGACTTCTCCGCCGTTGTTGACAACCTCGATGTAGTTGGGCATCAGGAAGAAAAGCACCGCAGCAAGCACGAACATCGCCAAAGAGAACATGTTCCCCTGTCGCATGATAAGCGTCAGCAGCCCGGCGGCTAGCGGGGAGAAATAGGCGACGACGGCATAGGAGTTGAGCTCGAGCTCGCCTTGGATGAAATCTTCAGCGAGGTCGGTACCGAAAGCAATCTCGACGCCGGTGACACTCACCTCGTTGTAGCTTAAAGCCGGAGCGAAGATCATCAACGTCGCGACGACGCTCCAGAAAAAGATGATGACGGGCATGTATTTCTTAGAGAATTCATTTCTCATGGGGCTCACCCCTCTTGCGCCTTATTGTACACGAAAGGCCACATGAATGTCAAAACCGCCAAACAGAGCCTTTATTTCAAACGTTACCCCCCCAGTAGAAATTTCGGGCCTGCTGTTGTTCCGCTTTTGTCAGGCGGTGGGCATGAGCATGCCGATACGTTTCTACCTGGGCTTGGCTTTCCTGACACTCACGCACCAGCCGCTCGAATGCATCCGCTTCGACGAAAGGGTCGTCGGAGCCAAACGTGACGAACAGACGCAGTCCCTGAAGGGATTGAACGGGACCGTAGGCGTAAGGAGGCATCGGATGAAGGAGCAGGGCGCGGGAGACAAAAGGCCCTTGTCGATAAAACGCCGCGAGAACCAGATTCGCACCATTGGAATACCCAAGGGGTACAATCCCATTCCAATTCAGCCCATATCGGACAGCGAGTCGCGTGAGACGATCCACAAAGGCATCGGCCCGGGTATTCAGATCCGCCTCATCAAAAACGCCAGCGCGCAGACGTTTGAAAAACCGTCGGTTGTCGCCTTCAAGGACATCCCCTTCTAACATGAGCACACCGGCATCTGGATCAATCGACGCGGCAAGAGGTTTAAGATCCGCCATCGAACCACCGGTCCCATGAAGCAGCACCAGGGTCCGTTCGACATCCCCGGGTTCATAAACATGCTTCATGGCTGCGAAGGCTTCTCCAGGTAGCCTTTCTGGATCTCGAGCGAGCGAAGAGCGCTTTGAATCCGCTGCCGTTTCTTTTCCAGATGAGCGGGAAGCGTCAGCTTCGCTCCCAGCTGGTCGAACGCTTCGTCGACAGTGAATCCCGGCCCGTCGGTGGCCACTTCGAAAAGGATGAACCCGCATTCGCGATAATAGACGGAACGGAAATACGTCCGGTCGATGATCTGCGTCGTCCGGTAATTCTGTCCGTCAAGTGCATGCAGGATTTCCCGCTGATGATCATCATTTGCGGCTCTAAAGGCGATGTGATGGACGGTGCCGGCCCCTTCGATACCGCGCCCGTGGACAGTGCGCGATAGGTGAAGCTCGCCACCCGTTTCAACCGTACCGTTCAACCGGTAGAACGCCGCGTCCGAATCTTCCAGCTTGAAGCCGAAGGTTCGTTTCAGATGCTGCTTGGAGTGATCCGGGAACATAGAGAGCAGCGTAGCAAACGCGATACCTGTGATGGCGTATTGACTTTCGACGATACCATCCCAGGCATTCCCCCCTTCGACATCCCGTTCAACAATCCCCAGCGACAACCCGAACGAGTCCTTGAACCAAAGCACGCTCTCGCCCAGACGCTGTTCGACATGATACTTTGTGCCGTGTTCAATCAGGCGACGCTTCCAGAATGCCATCGAGCGAGGTGGGACGGCGAAGACCACATCGCCTACCTGTCCACCGCCGCGTTTGCCCCGTGGAGCGTTCGATTGGGGAAAGAACGTCAGGTGCGTACCGACTTCGGCAGCCTGGTTCGAGAAATACAAGTGATATGTACCGGGGTCGTCGTGGTTCACCGTCCGCTTGGTTAAACGCAAACCCAGAACCCCTGCATAGAAGTCCAGGGTCGCCTGGGGATCCCCGGACAGAGCCGTGATGTGGTGGATGCCTACTGGTTGCATCATCAAATCCTCCTTAACCGATCTATGTTCATTCTATCAAGAAGGATAAAAAAGCATGTCTTTGACGCAAGAAAAACCCGCCGAAAGGCGGGCGATAACTCAACGACGGACAAAGGGAAGCCGTTTCTTGAAGGCGCGGCACACCGAATAAAACTTTTCCAGAGGACGTTCGAGTGCGTTCAGGAGCATCGGCGGCAGGAACACGAGATACATCGTCACAATCAGCGTCGCCCGCAGACCGGAGGGCCACCACCGATCCAGCGCCAACCCGCTAAACAGCCAGACGACGGAGACGCCCAGGACAAGATGGTGCACGAGGCGACGGCGCTTGCGCAAAATGTATGCCGTGAACGGCAGAAGCGTGAAAAGGGGCTGGTAGCGGGCAAAATCTCCTTCCAGCAAGGACAGGAACACATACACCTGTGCAAAAAGCACGGGCAGGATGTTTCGCAAACGGTTGCGCAGCGACCCGAGGAATAAAAACGGCGTGTGGACCATCAAGGAGGCAGCAACCAAAGCCGCCGGCAGGTTCCCGCGCCAGAAGAGAACCATCGCCGCCAGTGCGAAGGCGATCAGCGGCAGACTGGCGAGGATAAGCGACCGTAGAGTGAACAAGAGAAGTTTGCGGATGGTCGACGCCTTACGATTCTTTCGGCGGTTTATCCGAAAAAAAGTATCCTTTTCCTGATCTGGTCTTTTCATGACGGAGTCTCCTTGCGCCTACTCAAATGCGTCACGGATTCAACCTGGGACGTCTGGGGGAACATATCGAAGGGCTTGATGGACTCGATGCAAAACTGTTTTTTCAAGCGTCCGAGATCCTTCGCCAGGGTGCTCGGGTTGCAGGAGACATAGATGAGTGTCTGCGGCGGGGAGGCAAGCAGTCCGGAGATGGTCTCGCGGTCGAGACCGGAACGTGGCGGATCCATCACCACGACATCAAACGATGCACCCGGTGTGCGTTTAAGATACCTCCCGGCATCGAAGACCCGGAAGGTCGCCCCTTCCATACCGTTGGCCCTGGCATTCGCCTCCGCGCTGCTGATCGAGGAGGGGTCGCTGTCGATGCCGACGACCTGCTTGAACCGATCCGCGAAATAAAGCGCCATTCCTCCGCTTCCGGTGTGCAGATCCAGCAGGCTCTCACCCCGCGGCAGCAACGAGCCGACATAATCGTACATCCTTTTGGCTTCAGGGGGGTTCAGCTGAAAGAACGCCTTCGGGTTCAACGCATACCGGACACCGCCGAGACGCTCGTCGATGACCTCCCTGCCGGCCAGCACTTCATAGGTCTCGCCGAAGACGTTCGGATTCGCCGCATCATGATTCTTGGAAACGGCGACCCCCACGACGTTGGGCAGTTCGAGAATCTCTCTTGCGACCTTGTGGAGAAACTTGTTGAAGAGGGTGACGACCAGGGTCACCTGAATCTCGTCACGTGAAGAACCGATACGGGTCACGATATAGCGGAGCATCCCCCGCATACGGGAAGGATCGAAAGCGTAGACCCGATAGCGGTCGAGAATCTCGAGTACCGCCTGGTTCGTCTCGTTGATGCGAGGATGCTGCACGGGACAGGCAGCGACCGGGACGAATTCCTTGCCGCCGCGAGCGTACAATCCGGTCTGCAGACCATCCGAAGTGTTTTCCACCGGCATCTGGGCCTTGTGTCGATAAGCCCGTGGATTCAGGGGCGGTTCGTAGCGGTGCAACCGGTAATCCCCAGGCTGCAGGTCTGCATAGCGTTCGATGGTCTGTTTGAGAAGTTCCTGCTTCAGCCGGAGCTGTTCCTCATAATCGGCGTGCTGAAGCTGACAACCGCCGCACGTTCCGTAATGCCTGCAGAAAGGACGTCGCCGGTAATAGGCGTGTTTCTTGAAGCGAACCGGCTCTCCCACGGCGTAGCCTTTCTTGAGGTCTACGACACGGACGACGACCTGCTCGGGCGGAATGGCATCGGTCACGAAGACAACCTGTCGCTTGTAGAAGCCCACGCCTTCGCCGTTAATGCCGATCGACTTAATGGTCACGAGAACTTCCTGGCCGATTTCCAGTTGAGATTCCATGGGCCGCCCTCCTTTTTTCAATGGATGTCTTTAAAAATAGTGTAACACATGCACAGAAACGGTACGACTCAAGCTTCACTAGGATGGTCCAGACAGAACGGGGTGAGGCGTTTGATGGCGAAAGCGCCAAGCGGAGCACTCAGCAGGATGCTCAGCACCGAAATCGCCAGAATCAGCTCCCCTCCGGCGACCCCCATGGCGAGCGGCACCGCACCGACCGCGGCCTGGACCGTGGCCTTCGGCCAATAGGAGGCGACGATGAACAGCCGCTCCCGCCAGGGATGCCGACTGCGCGAGGTGGCGATCAGCACCCCGATACTGCGCATGAAAAGCCCAAAGAAGACGAACCCGATTCCCAGCAGGCCGGCCTCTAAAGCGATGGAGACATCGACCGCGGCGCCAACCAGCACGAATAACAGAATCTGCGCAAAAACCCAGACCTTCGAGAGTTTGATCGACAAGCGAGTCGCCAAGGGGGATTTCCCTTCCGCGATCACGACCCCGATCGCCATCACCCCGAGAAAGGCGGAGACCATGACGACATCCTCGAGTCTCTCTTCCAGGGTGACCAGAAACATCGACACCGCCAAAAGCAGCACTACCTTGCGGCTATCCCGGATACGAAAGCGCCGAAAGAACACGAGCAGCACAAGCCCGACCAACAGGCCTAGCAATACACCTAGGAAAATCGCCAGCGGTACATTGAAAAGCTGCAGACCGAAGCTGCTCTGCGTGCCCAGATAGAGTCCAAGAAAGGAAGAGAACAACGCAATGGCGAAAACATCGTCCAGCGAAGCCGCTGTCAGCACCACAACCGGAAGCTTGCGTTTCATACCGATTTTGCGGTCCATCAGATTCAGCATCGCCGGCACCACCACAGCTGGGGAGACGGCCGCAACAATGAACCCCAGAATCGCCCCCTGGACGAACGTGAACTCAAAGAACCACATGGCAAGCACCGCCAGCGACAAGCCTTCCAGAAGATTCGGAATGATCGCGAGCGGCAACGAACGCTTTCCGGTCTCCCCGAGTCGTGAACGATCCAACCCGAGCCCCGCCCGCAGCAGAATGATGATCAGCGCCACTACCCGCAGATCGTGCGCCACCTCGAGCAGGGCGTCACTGAGCAGATCGAACCCGGACGGGCCGATGACGATCCCCGCAAGCAGCATCCCGATTAACGGGGGAAGCTTCATCTTCTCAAAGAGGAAACCCCCTAGAAAACCAAAGAACAAGACGCTGGCCGCACTGAACAACACTCACAGACACTCCTTCGTTTTACACCGGGAATAGCGCATCAAAAAACCTGCGCAAAAAACACGCAGGCGTCATCAGCCTTTCGGCGGTTTCGGCGAACGCCATCGCCACTCAATCCTCTTTAATATAGCACAGAGCATTCTAAGTGGCAAAAAAAACTTAAGGCTGCATCGCTCCGAAGAGGACCAGCCAGGCCAGGACGCTCTTGGCCACCAGGCTGAGGATGATATAGACCCGTTCTCCATAGACATAATCGGACCAGCGTCCCACACCCTTGTACTGCAGGACCATGTTCACCGGGAAGGTGTTGAAAGCCACGAAATATGTCCCCACAATGGCCCACACGAACCAGGGTACCATGTCAAACTCGCCGGTGCCGAACATGTACATCAGGATCACGACCCACGGTGCGATTCCGGCAATCGAACCATAGATGAAGGGGCCCCAGCGCACGTCTTTCTTTTCGCGTCCCGCATTGAGCTGTTCCATCACCAGCCCGAAGAGGTTCATCGAGGCATTGAGAACGAAGATCAGCAGCAAGGAAGCCAGATCGTAGATGCCGAACAGCGTCGCGATCAGCACGATCATGATCGAGGAACTGAGCGCATACTCGAACCAGCGGAACTTGTTGACGCCGTTCTCAAGATCTTCTCGGTAGATGCGGTTCGTCCGCTCCGGAAAAGCAATGAGCGCGTGCGCACCGGCCGATAGCAACAAAAACAGCGCCACAAAGATACCAAAAGGCAGTTCGAACAACTCGTCGCTAGCCAGCACCAGCGTCTGCTCCATCTGGTCGAACTCCAGATAGAACAGCGTGATGGTCGGTGTGAACTCCCCGATGGTCTGAATCACAGTCGTCGCCAGAATGAGCATGAGCAGACCCTGCACCAGATGCAGCCCGCCCATGATCTTGTTGAAACGTCGGAGCCGTTCATGCGTTAATGCTTTCAATTAAAACCCTCCCTGTTTGTTATCAATTTATTGCATTATACCACGCCTTCTGATGTAAATCCTAAAAAAATACAACTGAGCATGGTCATTGACAAGCTTAATCCAACACGTTATAATTATTTTAGCTTAAACTTAATATATTGGATAGGAGGTTGAATCATATGGAAGAAGTCAAACGCTTTACAGCGATTGGAGAAAAGACTCGATACAATATCATTCAGTTATTGCTGAAGAAATCCTATTGCGTCAAAGGTCTTGCCGAACATTTTCAGGTGACGGAATCCGCTATTTCCCAACACCTGAGGATTCTCAAGCAGCAAGGTTTAGTTGAAAATGAGCGCAGTGGACATTTCCAGCACTACAAGGCTAAACGCGATGCCTTGCGGAAAATGGGAGAGGATCTTATCGCTCTTTCCGAAACGGAGCCTGAGCCCTGCGAGAAGGACGACGATTGCTGCAAAGAACAAAAGAAGTAACCACGATTCCTAAAGAGACGCCCGCTTGGTTGTCAAAAGCGGGCGTCTTTTTCATGAGGTCAACTATTCTTTTTCCAGAAGCATCACGGTCTCGATGTGGCTTGTCTGCGGAAACATGTCGACGGGCCGCACTTTGCGGACACGGTAATCGGCATCGACAAGACGGGCGGCATCCCGCGCTTGGGTCGAGACGTTGCAGGAAACATAAACAACCCTTGATATGTTGCTGTCGATGATGGCATCGAGAACTTCACGCTCACATCCTTTCCTGGGCGGATCAAGGAAAACGACGTCAGCCTTCCTAACCAAGGTCGGTAGAAGATCCTTCGCCTGACCCGTGTGGAATGTGACGTTCTCGACTTGGTTCGCTTCTGCGTTGCGTCTCGCATCCTGCGTCGCTTCCGGGACACTTTCGATACCGTGCGCTTCCCTGACCCGCCTGGAGATGGGCAGGGTCAATGTGCCGATGCCTGAGTAGACATCCACGGCGAATTCTTCACCATGGAGGGATGCGAACTCGAGCGCGAGGCGGTAGAGAGCCTCTGTCTGGGTAGGATTCACCTGATAGAAAGACCGGTGCGAGATGTTGTATTCAAAACCGAAGAGACGGTCGCGGATGTTATCCTTTCCGTGCAGCGTCCGGCTTTTTTTACCCAGCATGACATTCGTCTTGTCAGGATTGACACTGACCACGATGGAGACGATTTTCTGGTATGCATCAAGCAGTCGCTTGACGAGAACATCCCGGCCCGGGAACATCTCCCGGGTGGCGATTAAAACAATTGAAATTTCGCCATATTGTGCGCTTCTGCGCAACATTAAACCACGAAAGGCGGGACCCTTGCCGCCCTGATAGATGGGCGTGGACTGCTCCTGAAGAACATTGCGGACGAAACGAATGATGTCGGTGAAGACCCTCGGGTAGATATGGCATCGCTGGATATCGACAATGTCATGCGAGCGGGGGCGATAAAGTCCGGCGACCGTCCGCCCACCCCGGACACCAAAAGGAACGAGAGCCTTGTTTCGATAATAGTAGGGATTGGTCATCGGAATGGTGTCTTCGACTTCAACCTCAATGCCGCCAAGCTTGCGCAGCGTCTCCTGGACACGATGACGCTTGAATTGCAGCTGCATCTCATAACTCATGTGCATAGTGTCGCAGCCACCGCAAGCAGCAAAATGATCACAGATCGGTTGTTTGCGGAAGGGGGAGGCCTCCTTCAGTTCAATCAACCGGCCGAAACCGAAGTTCTTATTCACCTTGATGACCTTGATGGTTGCCTTCTCACCCTTCAAGGCGCCCTTCACAAACAAAGGGAAACCTTCGACACGGCAGACGCCCATGGCGTCATGCGTCATGTCGACGAAGGTGACATCGTGATACGAATTTTTCTCGACCAATCCAACCCCTTCTTTCATTTGAGCTTGTAGCGCTTGGCGAGTCCTCCCATGCCGGTCTCCCGGTAATGGGCCGGTAAGTCCCGCCCGGTCTCATACATGGTTTCAACGACATAATCGAAGGTGATCTTACGGAAATCGCTCAGATGAGCGGCCAAACGGCTAGCATCGACCGCACGCAAAGCAGCTGCGGCATTGCGTTCGATACACGGAATCTGAACATATCCCATGACTGGGTCGCACGTCAGGCCCAGATGATGCTCGAGCGCGACTTCCGCCGCATACTCGATCGCCGAAAGATCATGGCCGCGAAGATGCGCATGGGCCGCAGCAGCCATTGCGCAGGCACTGCCGACTTCTGCCTGGCAGCCGGCTTCCGCGCCACTGATTGAAGCATGTGTCTTGATGAAATTGCCGAACAGACCCGCGACAGCCAAAGCATCCACCAGTTTTCCGACGCTGTAACCTTGGTGGCGACGGGCATAGAGGAGAACTGCCGGGAGAACCCCGCTGGCTCCGCAGGTCGGTGCTGTGACAATCGTCCCTCCGGAGGCGTTCTCCTCACCGACGGCAAAAGCATAAGCCCCGAGAATGGCGATTCTTTTGTCGGAAGGGTCCGTTTCGCGCCGGGCTCGCTCGTGCAGGCTTCTGGCCTTGCGTTTCAAAGCCAAGGCTCCGGGAAGCTCGCCCTGCTTGTGCAGACCTTCATCGACGGCTGTCTCCATCGCCTCGAAAACCGTTTGCAGGAATTCATCGATAGAAGGTCCTTCATGTCGCCTGATATAGCCGGCATAGTCCAGACCTTCATCACGACAGTATTCGACAATCTCCTCAAAGGTCCGGTGGGGGTAGATCGGCTGTGATTCAACCGACGCTTCTCCCGCCCGGAGGATATCCCCGCCACCAATGCTAAAATACCGATCTGAAGCGATTTCCCGGTCATTGTCAAAAGCGAAGAGATCGAGTGTGTTGGGGTGTTCTTCGGCGAAGGCATCGCTGAAGACAACCTCCACGTTCACAAGCGTCTCTTTTATGATCCGATCGGTCAAATGGCCACGACCCGTCATGCTCAAAGAACCATGGAGAACCGCTCGGTAGGCGTCAGCCGGGTGCCTTTGCTGAAAATCCCGACAGGCTTTTTCCGGCCCCATGGTATGCGAGCTGGAAGGCCCTTTACCGATTTTGTAAAGCTCTTTGATAGTTTTCATGAAATCCCTCGTCTAAACGTCGCTATTATCATTATACCACACTTGAGGCTGCCTGCTCGGCCTCCAGGCAAGAAAAAGGCGCCCCGGAAGGTGGGGCGCCGGTATTCTTTGTGTTGAACTCAGGAAAAATCCATCTCGACGTCGGCACGCTTGGACGGTTCGGCTTCGAAAAATGGCTGACGCTCCATATTGATCTTCGCGGCGACCAAGCTTGTCGGAAACGACACAATGCGGGAGTTGAGTCTCGAGACGTTCGCGTTGTACATCCGGCGGGAAGCCTGGAGATGCTCCTCCACATCGGCGATGGACTGCTGAAGATTCGTGTAGACTTTCTCAGCCTTCAAGTCGGGATAGTTCTCCACTGCCACGTCGATTTCGGACTGTACGCTGTTCATTTTCTCGAGAAACTCCTCTTTTTGTTCGACCGTCAACTCATCCGGCATGTTTTGACGCCATTTGACGACCTTCTCAAAGGTCTCGGCTTCATGTTTGGTATAACCCTTGACGGTCTCGACCATCTTCGAGAGGGTATCAAACCGTTTGGTCAAGGCGACATCGATTCCCGACTCGGCTTCTTGGACCTTGACCTTCAGCCTCCTCAAACTGTTCATGGTTGCGATGAACCAGATAATGACGATGACCAGCACTACGGCAAGAATGATCAGGATGATCTGGAATGCATTCATGCGTTACTCCTCCTTAAATATGTTGCGATTCAATTTCAGTTCGTCGACGACGTCGTAGATGATGTCAATATCCTGCTTGAAGGTTTCAAGATACGATTCATCAAGCTTGCGGAACGGTTTCAGACTGAATGTCGGTCGCCCGTTGTGAATAGCCATGTGCAGGCGGTTGTCAATAAAGGAGAAATAGACTTTCCCCGGGTGCTGTTTCTCGAGTTTCATCAAAGATTCCATGAAATGCGGAGTCAACACATAGAAAGCCGTGTGTTCCTTCGTCGCAAACGTATTGAAGGTCTCGTTGAACTCGACAGATTCCAGCTCCACGGAATCAAAGCCGCGGCTACTCTGCGGTTTGGCTTTCGGACCCCAGCCAAAATTCTTGCCGAACATCGCGCCCTTCGTTCTCGGAGGCATTTTCGGCTCGAGCACCTGCAGACTACCTTCAAAATTCTTATTGAAGTCGAACTCGAACATCCGCCCATAGAAATACGTGATGACTTCCCGTTTGCGACGGGTCTTGCCGCCACGGCGGACAGTGCGATATTCGATGTGCTGAAGCTTGATATCGCTAGAATCAAAACGGACTCCGTCGATCGTTCCCCTCAAGCGGTCAAAGCTGTAGAACCTATCCGCTTTAGGTAGAAATTCACACGCATATACTTCATCCGGCTGAAGGCCTTGCTTACGTTTGAAACCCTTCTTCGGGATGAATTCGCCATCTTCAATCTTGTCACTCAGGTAGTCTCTCAAAAAGCCATGTTTGAAAGCTTTTTGCACACGGTTGAAAAGCACCGTGCCAATAAGTATAACAATACCACCGATGACCAACAGCGATGGAAAGAGCCACATCGAATCCTCGGGAAGGACATTGAAAATAATGAGAATTAAAGCGACAAAAGCAAGTGCGACCAGAATGAAGCCGGCTAGAAGAAACTTTTCCGCACGGCTTTTTCGGTCCTGGTATTTCTGCAAGGTCGAAGCCAATGTTCCACCCCTTCTTAAACAAAGTTTATTTAATTATAACATGTTCTAAAGAAAAGAGGGAAGGCCTTCCCCTCTTTTCTTTCGGTTTCTACGTCCAACGGTGATCCACACACAGGGCCGACATATGGATACGACATCCGTAGGAGCTGTTCATCCTTACAGGCGAGGTTTGCGGTTCGGTCCATTGGCGGCCTGGCATTTGCACTCTTCGTAGAGCATCAAAGGAATAAGCATGACGCACCTCCATTATATAAAACTATTACTAATTATTTTAAATTTATATATGAATATATTTTATCTATACTTTTATTATATTTATTTTATTAATTATGTCAACCTTTAATTTAATTATTTTTATTTTTGGATTTATTTTATTAAAAAACGCTCCGTGTGCGGAGCGTTTTTTAACTTCCCTTTTCTTTCTAACCTTGTATCTTGTGTTCGAAAAGACGATACATCCCGATAATCAACAACAATGTGTAGAGGACTCCAATGACCAGATATCCGGCAACCGGCAGATTGTGTTCATGCTCGAGCATCCCTGCATCGACCAGCATGGCCTTGATAGGCCAGAATACCGGAAAAATACCGAGAAAATACTGTTTGAAATCCTGTAGAGCCTCGATGACGACCAACGCAGGCAGAAGGGCGACAATACCAGTTATCTTCATATAGGCGAATCCTTCAATCTTGTTCTTCGACAAGGCTGATAGCAGTAGGGCGAACGCCGGTGTGAAGAGCCCGGCGATCAGTGCAAAAAGCAGCATCATAGGCCATTCGAAGGAATCCCAGAGGTTGACGCCATGGAAGGTGTATCCCTCTCCGCTTAAATGCTTGACACCGAAAAGCACCCAGAAAGAGGCGTTCACGGCAAGGACGTAGGCATAGATGGACTTGAACGCCACATACCCGCGCAAGGACATCGGGGTGACCCGCAGAGTCTCGAGCGTGTTCTCGTCCCGGTGGTTGAGCAGATTGAAACCAAGAAGCGCCGCGGTCACAAACGACGCGAGGCTCGCAAAGACAATGATGACAACCAGCGAGGCGGTTTCCTGCCCGCCTGGGGTCTCACCGTACTCATCGATGAGCGTCGGGATGATGAACGCTCCGATACCGATGATCATCAACGGGTAGACCAGCAGCAACAACGTCATCGGGTCGCGGAGGATGTTCTTGAACTCGAACTTGAGAAGCCGTATATATTTCATGTCAATCACTCCCGGATGGCGGACTCAGGGTATTTCCGCCCGACAAACCAGATCAAAGCGGCAGAGAGGATCAGCAGATAAACACTCCCCAGCACCAACAACACTGTCCTGGCGGCTTCATCGAAGGCCGTCTCGATCCAGAGCATCGAAGCATGCGCCGGTGAAATGATCAGGAGCATCTCAAGTATTTCGCCGGTCAGATCAAGCGCATAGAAGATGCTCGGGAAGGTGAAGACAATCATGTAGACGGCGAGAAGAGCGATAAAGGAGGTGAAATCGTCCGTCACCAGCGTCAGTGCGAATCCGATCGCCGCATGAACGAGAGCCACGAGGGCGACCACAGGCAACAGGATGTGAAAGCGGACAGTGACATCGAAAAAGAAAAAGGCGACCAATCCGATGAATAGCGCGGACTGAAGCGCGACGTAGACCGCACTGATCAATTTCGAGGCGATGACATGGGGAAGTCCCACAGGCGCCACAAGCATGGACTTCACCGTATTTTCCTGCTTCTCGTAGATCAAGCCCGCCCCCATGAGCAGCACGCTCATCAGCGCGGCATCCATGAAGACGAACAACGGAACGAAGAATCCCGCTTCCTCGCGACCCAGCAGGAACATCACAAGCACCCACAGCATGGTGACTCCGAAGCCGACCTGTACGATGTTGTATTTCAAAAGCCTCTGCACCTCGCCCTTCAAAAGCAGTCCGAGGTTACGCATCGACCGTCTCTCCCGTGACCTTGATGAAAATCTCCTCCAGCGTCGTCTCACCGCTATGCATGGTCTCGATGTCCTTGTTGCGGACCAACTCGAAGAACCGTTCGTCCTCGCCGATGGTATCCAGATTGAAACGTTCGGTGTGCTGCGTCTTTCCCTCGCGATATTCCACCACCAGCTCGCGGCGGCCATGTCGGAGCTTGAGATCTCTCGGGCTGGCGATTTCCCGGATCCGCCCATCCGTAATGAATCCGACCCGGTCGCACAATTCCTCCACATCACCCATCAGGTGGGTTGAAAGCAGCACGGTGCCGCCCGAGGACTGGAACTCACGGATCAAGTCCTTGATGATACGGGCATTCTTGGGGTCAAGGCCGTTCGTCGCTTCATCCAAAAAGAGGACTTCGGGGTCGTTGAGCATCGCCCGCACGAAATTGAGACGCATCTTCATGCCCTTGCTGTATTCACCGACGAGACGGTCGCGGTCCTCGAACAGCCCTACACGCTGCAAAAGCGAATCAATGTCCGCTGTCTTCGAATAAAGCCGCGCGAAGAACTCCATGTTCTCCTTGCCCGTCAGCTTGGAAAAATGCACCGGCAGCTCGAAGCCGACACCTATCCGTTCGTAGAACTCGTTGCCGTAGGAGCGAAGATCGCGCCCCTCGAAACGGACGGTTCCTTCAAAACGGTGCAGAAGTCTCGTGAGAATCTTCTGTGTGGTCGACTTGCCGGCTCCACTTGGACCGAGCAGCCCGAATATCTCTCCTTTCTGGACGGTGAAGGAAACGCCGTCCACGGCACGCACGCCTTTTCGATAGGTGAAACCCAGGTCCTCGATGTCAAAAACAGACTTCATCGTCACCCCGCCTTCGCCACGCTCAATGGAGCGTCGCCTTGATTTCTATGATTAAATCACGAAGCTCGGCCGCCTTCTCGAAATCAAGATTCTTCGCGGCTTTGCGCATGTCCTTCTCAAGATCTTCGACCATCTGGGCTCGCTCTTCTCGGTCCATGTCGCTGAGGTTCTTAGTCGCCTCCTCGTCCGATTCACTGTCCAGTTTGATGCGGATGGGGTCCCGGACGGCCTTCTTGATGGTCTGCGGCACGATACCGAAGCGTTCATTGTGCTCCTGCTGGATGGCTCGGCGGCGGAAGGTCTCGTCGATGGCCTCCTGCATGGCCGCGCTGGTCCGCTCGGCGTACATGATGACATGTCCGTTCTCATTGCGGGCCGCCCGCCCGATGGTCTGGATGAGGCTCGTCGAACTCCTCAGGAATCCCTCCTTGTCAGCATCGAGGATGGCGATCAAGGAAACCTCCGGAAGGTCGAGCCCTTCGCGCAGCAGATTGATCCCCACCAGCACATCGTAGACACCGAGACGAAGATCGCGGATGATTTCGACACGCTCGAGCGAATCAATCTCGGAGTGGAGATAGGCGACCTTGATGCCGAGCTCCTTGAAATAACTCGTCAGATCCTCCGACATCTTGATCGTCAAAGTCGTAACCAATGTCCGCTCCCCGCGAGCGCTTCGCTTCTCGACCTCGGCGACCAGATCGTCGATCTGGCCTTGTTTGCCCCGGACCTCGACATAGGGATCCAGCAGCCCCGTAGGACGGATGATCTGCTCGATGACATGATCGGTGCGGTTCAGTTCGTAATCCCCCGGGGTCGCACTGACGTAGACGACCTGATCAAGTTTCTGATTGAATTCCTCGAAGTCGAGGGGGCGGTTGTCCAAAGCGCTCGGCAGACGAAAGCCGTAGTCGACGAGCGTCTGCTTGCGGGCCCTGTCCCCGTTGTACATACCCCGGACCTGCGGCAGGGTGACATGGCTCTCATCCACGATGAGCAGATAATCATCACCGAAGAAATCCATCAGCGTCGAAGGTGTCTCGCCCGCCTCCCGGAGCGAAAGATGCCGGGAATAGTTCTCCACGCCCTTGCAGGTGCCGACCTCGCGCAGCATCTCCAGATCGTAGCGGGTGCGCTGCTTCAGCCGTTCCGCCTCGACGAGCTTCCCTTCGGCCTCGAATTCTTTCAAACGTTCCTCGAGTTCCGCCTCAATCCGCCGGATGCCCTCTTCGAGCTTGTCCTTGTTCGTCACGAACTGCGTAGCGGGGAAGAGGGTGATGACACTGTAATCTTCAAGGACTTCGCCCGTCACCGTGTCGAAAGAGCGGATGCGTTCAATCTCGTCGTCGAAGAACTCGAAACGGATGCCGCGTTGCTTCTGGTAGGTCGGCAGAACCTCGACAGTATCGCCCTTGACCGTGAACGTTCCGCGCTGCAGATCGATGTCGTTACGCTCGAAAAGCATGTCGACGAGATAATCGAGGAATCGATCCCTATCGAGGGTATCCCCCTGCCGGAGCGTCAGTGTGGCCTCCTTGTAGTCCTCGGGGTCGCCGATGCCGTAGATGCAGCTGACGCTGGCGACGACGATCACGTTCCGCTCTTCGAGCAGACTGGCCGTCGCGCTGTGTCTTAGCTCGTCGATCTCGTCGTTCGTCTGCGCGTCCTTCTCGATATAAAGGTCCCGGCTCGGCACATAGGCCTCCGGCTGGTAGTAATCGTAATACGATATAAAATATTCCACCCGGTTTTTTGGGAAGAATTCCTTGAACTCCGAATACAGCTGACCGGCCAGGGTCTTGTTGTGGGCGAGCACGAGCACCGGCTTGTCCAGATCCTTGATGACGTTGCTCATCGTGAAGGTCTTGCCCGTGCCCGTGGCGCCAAGCAGCACCTGCTCCTTGATGCCTTCAATGATGTTCTGCGCCAGTGTGCGGATTGCTTTAGCCTGGTCGCCCTTGGGTTCGTATTCGGTCATCAGTTTGTATCCAGACACCATCGATCACCTCTTATGACATTCATTTTAACACAGACCAGAACGGTTATGGTACAATGCTTAAAATAGGAGGTGCGCCCATGAAAAGTCCCCTGCTCGTCGCCATCGACGCGAAATATATCCACACGAACAACGCCGTCCGGCTGCTCAAGGCAAACAGCAAGCACCCGGTGGACCTCCTGTGCTATACGATCAAGGACGATCCTTTAAAGATCCTGCAGGCCATCCGACAAGCGGACCCCCTTTTCGTGGGATTCTCGACCTATATCTGGAATGTCGAAACGGTCCGGTTCCTCACCCGCCGGCTAAAGAACCAGGACGGCCCGGCTGTTGTTCTCGGCGGTCCTGAAGTGAGCTACGAGCCCCGTCCCTTCCTTGAAAGCGGCGCGGATTTGATTATCCGGGGCGAAGGGGAGCACGTGTTCGATGCCGTAATCGAGCACTACCGATCGGGACAGTCTTTAGCTGATCTGCCCAATCTTGCCTATCGAAGCGATAATGGCGAAATCATCGAACGCCCGATAAAAGAGATCGACGACCTCTCAATTATTGAAAGCCCTCATCGCTTCGCCTTCGACGAGCACGAGCGTCCGCATCGAATCCATTACATCGAAAGCTCGCGGGGCTGTCCGCACCGTTGCACCTACTGTCTCTCGAGTCTTGAACAATCCGTGCGTTTCTTTCCGGTAGAAACCGTCCTCGCAGACATCGATTATCTGCTTAAGCGCGGGGCGCGCACATTCCGTTTCCTCGACCGTTCCTTCGACGTCTCGAAACATGCCTGCACCATCGTGGATTACATCGTCGCCCACCACACGGAAGAAAGCGTCTTCCAGTTCGAGATGACGGGAGACAATCTGCCTTTGGAGCTCGTCGAACACATACACCGCACAGCACCACCGGGGCTCTTCCGTTTTGAAGTCGGCATCCAGTCCATCCATGACGACGTCAACCGCAAGGTCGGACGCAGACAGGACACCGAGAGCCTCTTCCGCACGCTAAGGAAAATCATCTCGGCCAACGTCGTGGATCTTCACCTCGACTTGATCGCCGGACTGCCCGGCGAATCGCTCGAACGCTTCAAGGAGGGCTTCAATGCGACATTCGACCTCGGAGCGAAAGAGATCCAGCTCGGGTTCCTCAAACTGCTCCGTGGCACCGCGCTTCGCCGATTGGCACCCCGGATGGGCTACCTTTTCGACCAGCATCCGCCCTACGAAGTCCAGAAAAGCGACGCCATGGACGAAAGGGATTTTGCGGAGCTGAAGGAGGTCGAGGCCGCGCTTGATCGCTTCCACAACCGCGGCTATTTCGAAGGCACGCTGCACGGCATCCTGATGGAGACCTTCGAGAGTCCCTATGAGGGGTTGCTTTCGATGATCCGGACGTACCGGGAGGAAGGGCTGCCGGAAAAAGGCTATCAGCTGGAGACCCTCTACGATTTCGTCCATCGCTTCCTAGCGGCGCGAGGGGTTGAAGAGGACCGGCTTGATGATTTGAAACGCACCTATCTCGAACAATTCAAGACCAAGCCGAAGGGCTACTTCCCGAAAATCCGAAACAAGCCCCTCCGGCAGAAACTTTTCCAGCGTCTCAACCAAGACGTCGGACTGAACGTCAACGACGCGTTCAAGCACGCTGTCTGCATCCATTACAAGGAGGGCTTCCTCGTCGCCTACTATGACGGCGAACACGTCGCAATTCATGAATTAAGCCCCGTCGATTGACGGGGCTGTTTTATTGATGCAGCCTTTTCAACCCCTCGCAGACATCCTGCAGGAACGCATCGACATCCCAGTTGTTGAAGGGGTCGGTGAGGGCCATGACGGCACCCAGGATGTAGGCGTGGATGGTTTTTTGTCTTTGGAGGTTTTGGACCGGAGAAAGGACCCCCTGCGCGACGCCCTTGTCAAGGATGGTATCAAGACGGGCTTCAAAGGCCTCCATCCCTTTGCGCAACCGGGCTTCGAGCCGCTTTTTCTGTGTCCTGGGAAGTGCGGCCACCTCCGGGTGATGCGTCAAATCCTGCAGTGAGCGGTGGCGTTCGGTAAGTTCGACGAGTTTTCGCATGTGATCGAGAAACGTCGCTTCAAAATCCTTCCCCGTCTCCACCGGTACATCCAGCAACTGCTTCTCATGCTGCTCGACCAGGAAATACAGCGCGTTGGCGATCATCGTCTCTTTGCTGTCGAAGTATTCATACAGGGTGCTCTTCGCCATGGATAGCTTATCCGCAACATCCGCCAAAGTCAGCCGCCCGGTATCCTTGTCCATGAGAATCTCTAAAACGATGTGCATGATGGTTTCTTTGCGGGAGTTATCCTCACGCATCATGCTCCACCTCCCCGGATGCCTCGCGGGTTTCCGGAAAGAATACGGCTATCAGGATGGCGCCGACAATGAGGCCGGCAGCCAGCGCGATAAATAGCGGGGACCATTCCACCAGCGAGTAGTACAGCCCGAAACCGAGACCGATGAGCACGACGGAGGCGGCGAGGGTGATGCGGTTGTAGCGGGTCAGCACGTCATACATGATGGGAACGACGAAGATTGTCAGGAACGTCGCGTAGACGAGCCCGCCAATCGCAGTCAAGGCCATGGGCTGCGTCAATTCCGTACCTTCCCCGATGCCGATTGCCAGTACTGTCAAGGCCAGAATCGTCGTGATCGCCGTCATGAAGATCGGGCGCAGCCGGATTTTCCCGGCTTCTATGATAGCATCCTGGAGTGCGTATCCACGGGCGCGCAGCTGATTGATGTAATCCACCAGGACAATGCCGTTGTTGACGACCACCCCGGCGAGAATGATCAACCCGATGATGGCGACGATGCTGACGGGGTTGCCGGAGAGATAGAGGATGCCGAATCCGCCTGTAAACGCCAGGGGAATCGTCACCATGATAATCAGGGGATAGGCAAAGGATTGGAACTGGCTGGCCATGACCATGTAGACAAGCATGATGCCCAAAGCCCCGACAAGCAGCAGGGTGTCGATGGCGGCCTGGATCTCCTCATCTTCACCAAGCGTTTCGTATGCATACCCGCCGGGCAGATCGTAAGCTTCCATCGTGTCCTCGACCTCGCGGGCGACCCGGGTGGTGTTGACACCGGTCTCATAATCCGCACTGACGGTCACGCTGCGAGCTCCATCGACACGCGTGATGCGCTGGAATCCAGCATCGTAGTTTACATCCGCAACGGAATCCAGGGTGATGGCATCTCCGCTGAGGAAATCCTCGCCAATCTCCAGCGCCCGGAGTTCATCCAGATCCGCGACGGCCGTCCGCCGGGTTTCCTCTTCGTCATAGACATAGACGTCAAAGCTTCTTCCGTCCATGCGTATGCTGGTCGCGCTCCGGGGACCCTCAAGATAATCGGACACGGCTTCAAGCACCTGTGCGACGGTGAGTCCCTTGCTCATGGCCACATCCTTGTCCACGCTCACCCGGACCTCCTGCTGGGGCCGCCCCAGACCCGGGTCGATGTTGCGCAGGCCATCGATGTCCTCGAGCTCGTCCGCGACTTTCAATGCTTCTTCCCGAAGGACGTCAAGGTCGGTTCCTTTGAGTTGGATCTGGATGCCTTCTCCGATGAGTGCGGAGGCGTCGGTCTCCGTCCCGGTCACCTCGCTTTCGAAACGGTCATAGTCCGCTTCAAGCAACGCGGCGATCGCATCGGCGACCTCGACGGTGGACTGCTCACGGTCTTCTCTGAGCACGATGTTCGCGGTCGCGCTCTCACCCCCGCCCGCACCCGTGAAGCCAAGCATCGCCATGTCGCCGCCGAGAGTGATGCCGACGGATTCTACATCCTCGAACGCACGCACATCCTCATGGAACTGATCAAGATAATCCGTGAAGGTCTCGAAGTCAATCGGGTCTTCAGGGTCCGGCTCGAGCGTCACCCGGACCGTCCCCTCGTCGGTGGGCGGGAAGAACTCGAAGCCGCGGGATATCGCAAGGAAGAAGGTCAGTCCGAACAGCACGAGAACACCGCCGAGAACAATCGGCTTGAGTTTGAACAGACGATGAAGAATGCGTCCGTATAGATTCTTGATGGTTTCGATGAACGGCTTTCTATCCGGGGTTTTCCTCAGTCCGGAAGTATCGGCGCCGCTCATGATCCGGTTCGCGACCGTCGGCACGAACGTCAAGGCGATCAGCAGCGAAGCCAGCAGGGAGAACGTGATGGTCAACGCCAGCTGGAAGAATATTTCACGGATGAAATCCTCGATGAACATGATGGGGAGGAACACGCTCACCGTCGTCAGCGTGCTCGCGAAGATGGCACCGGCGACCTGCTGGGCGCCATGGATGGAGGCATCCTTGTTGGTAGCCCCCTCACGCTTCATGCGGAAAATGTTTTCAATCACCACGATGCTGTTGTCGACCAGCATGCCGATGCCTAGCGCCAATCCACCCAGGGAGACGATATTCAGCGTGATGCCGGCGAGATAGATCATGATGATCGCTGCGGTAAGGCTGATCGGAATCGCCACGCCGACAATGAAGGTCATCTTGATGCTGCGGAGGAACACGAGGAGAACGGCAATGGCGAGCAAGCCTCCGATGATTAGATTCTGAAGGACGTTGCTCGTGGCCATGTTGATGTATTCTCCCTGATCGAGGAGGGTGGTGATGGTGAACGCTTCCTCCTCCTGAAGCTCATCGAGGGCTTGATGAACTTCCTCGGTCACTTCGGTGGTCGCGTATCCACTCGAACGCTGGATGTTCACCGTGATGGCATCCTGACCGTCCACTTTGGAATAGCGACGTTCACCCGCTTCCGCGAAATCCACTTCCGCCAAATCCTCGACACGGTAATTGGGGATTTGCAGCGGGACGCCCGGTGCCTCCGGACCGAAGATCTTCAGGTTCCTCAGCTCGTCAAGGTCCTCGATATCATCGCCTACACGGACCATGTACTCCGTCCCGCCGACGTCGACGAACCCAGCCGGGAAAGCGAAGTTCTGCGCCATGAGAACATTGCTGATGAATTCCTTGTCCATCTGGACTTCATCAATCAAATCTTCTTGACCGGCCAACTCAAGCAAGGTCGCTATCTCGTCGTTCGCTTCATCTATCTTCTCCTGGTCGAGTGTGACACGCACCTCGGATTCATAACCGCCGCTGATTCCGACGTTCCCCACGCCGCTGATGCGTTCGATTCGCGGACGGAGTGTGTCATCGACCCATTCAGTCAGCTCTTCTATATCTTTACCCTCATAGGAGACACTGAAGTTCATCACCGGCAGCATCTCCGGGTTCAACCGCATGATAGCCGGGTTCGACGCTTCATCCGGGAGGTTGTCCACAGCTTGATTGATGGCCTCGCGCATGTCCACAAGCGCCGTGTCCATATCCGCATCCTGCTCGAACTCGAGCATCACCATGGAAAAGTTCTCCTGTGACTGCGTCGTCATCTCATTCACGTTCGCTGTCGTGGAGAAGACCTCTTCAAGAGGAACAGAAACTTCCTGTTCAACCTCGTCGGGGGTCGCGCCCGGATAAGTGGTCAACACGACGGCAAAGGGAATGTTCACATCGGGGAACAGATCCGTCGTCAAGCGGTTGAACGAAACGACACCGAAGACGACGACCGCAAGGACGACCATGATGATGGTGACAAGTTTTTCAACGGAAAATCTTACGAGTTGCTTCATGAGCGTTCACTCCATCCACTGGCAATCGACCCGACCGAACGTTCGGTCGGGTCTGTGTCAATATACCATATCCCGATGGAAAAGTCACCTATAAAACACTAAGAGCCATAAAAAAGCGCCCGATCGGGCGCTTAGATATTCAGAATCCGCAGGCTGTTCGTCGTCGTGCCGAGGGGGAACCCGCCGGTCACGATGACTCTTCCGCCTGGCTGGACAAGCTGTTTCTCCTTGACGAATTCGATGCTGCGTCGGATCAAGTCCTCCGTGTCGCTGCCCAGCTCGAAGGGGACGGCGAAGACGCCATGGTTCAACGCGAGACTCCGGGCTTTCTCGGCGGTCGGCACAAGCGCGAGAACCATGGTGTTGGGTCGGTTCTTTGAAAGGAGACGGGCAGTATCCCCGCTTACCGTCGGGGCGATGACCAGGTCCGCCTGGCCCTGGAGCACCGCGTGGGCAGTGCTCATCGCCACGTTGCTGGGGATATCTTTCGAACTGGAGGGGTTCGCGCGCGTGATGAACTGGCCACGTTCGAGTTCGTGCTCCATCCGTTTGGCGATGTTGCGCATCAAGCGGACGGATTCAATCGGATACTTGCCGATCGCGCTCTCTCCACTGAGCATGGTCGCATCCGCACCATCCAAAATGGCATTGGCGACGTCGCTGACTTCCGCTCGCGTAGGCTTGGGATTCTCCTGCATGCTCTCGAGCATCTGCGTGGCGGTGATGGTGACTTTTCCCACCTTGTGGCAGCGCTTGATTATGTCTTTTTGAATGACCGGGACTTCTTCGGGGGGCACCTCGACTCCTAAATCCCCTCTGGCGATCATGACGCCGTCGGCTTCTTCGATGATCGCGTCGATGTTGTTGACGCCCTCCTGGTTCTCAATCTTGGCGATAATGGGGATATAGCGGTCGCAGTTACGCTTGACAATGTCACGGATCGCCACCACATCGGCTTTCCGCCGGACGAAACTGGCCGCGATGAAATCAATGTCGTTTTTACACGCCCAGATGATGTCCTGTTCATCCTTCTCGCTGACAAAATCAAGGTTGAGCGTCATGCCGGGGACATTGATCCCCCGCTTGTTCTTGATGGTATGGGTGTTGAGAGCCGTTGTTCTGACAACCTTGCGCTCATGGTCGATATCTTTGACTTTCAGAGTCAGATACCCATCATCGACGATGATGATCGCACCTTCCTTGATGTCCTTGTATAAATCCGGATAGGTCATGGAGAAACAGAAGGAATCCCCCTCGATCGGGTCCATATGTATGTCGACTTCAGTCCCGACCCGAATCGTCGCCGATCCGTCCTTGAAATCGTGGGTGCGGATTTCAGGTCCCTTGGTGTCGAGCAGAGAGGCCACGCAGGAACCTAGTTCCTCGTTCAGGCGCTTGAGAGACTCAAGACGTTTCTTGTGCTCCGCATAATGAGAATGTGAAAAGTTTAGGCGCATGACATCCATGCCGTTGAGAATCAACTCACGGATGCTTTCTTCGCTGTCGGTCGCGGGACCGATGGTGCACACAATCTTCGTCTGGTTGAACGGAGGCATCATGTTCGTCCTCACTCCTTGAGTTCGCGTATCAGTGTGAAATGCTCGTCCAGCGGTTCTTTCTCCATATCTAGCGCATCCTGGAAGGCATGCGTGATGATATCGTTGCCCTTGAGTCCGAGGACGGCGCTGCCTTGTCCATGTTTAAGGTTCGCTACCGCCTGGTGGGCCATCCGGGTAGCCAGCACTCTATCAAAAGCATCCGGAGAGCCTCCGCGCTGGACATGACCAAGCACGGTCGCTCGTGTCTCAAATCCGGATCGGTCCTCGATTTTACGTGCCAGGCTTCCCACATCGGTCATGTTCTCGGTAATCACGACGATGGCGTGACGCTTGTTCCGTTTGAAAGCTTCCTTCACATTCTCGATAATCCCCGCCTCATCGTAGCCGGTCTCGGGAGTGACGACGATTTCACTGCCGCTCGCGATTCCGGAGAACAGTGCCAAATCACCACAGTCCCTCCCCATGACTTCGACCACGCTGCAGCGCTGGTGTGAATCCGAGGTATCCCTCAGTCTGTCAATGGATTGAACAGCCGTGTTTACAGCAGTGTGGAAACCAATCGCGTAATCCGTTGAAGGCACGTCGTTGTCGATCGTCGCCGGTATGCCGACGACTTCTATGTCGTCGTTGACAAGTTCGCGCCCACCTCGGAAGGATCCACCGCCGCCGATAATAATGAGCTTGTCAATACCGAAGCTCTTCATTCTCTGTGCGGCGAGCTTCTGAACATCCTTTCGCTTGAACTCCGGATAACGGACGCTGCCAAGAATTGTGCCCCCGCGATTGATGATGCGAGCGACATCATCTCTCGAAAAAGGACGTATCTTCCCATCAACAAGCCCCTTGAAGGCATCCTGTACAGCGAACAGCTTGCAGTTGTGGTGCAGCGCGCTCCGCTGCGCCGCCCGTATGGCGGCGTTCATCCCGGGAGCATCCCCGCCCGAGGTCAGAATTGCGATTTTGCACATCATTAACACCTTCTTCTTTCGAACATTATAGCATATATTCAAAGGCTCTTAACAATTCATTAAAGAAAGTCGGTCCACGATAATCTGCAGCTCGTCACGCCCTTTCCGACGTTGCGTCTTGCCCTCGATGTGAAAAATCCGGTCCGTCTTTAGAATCTGTTTCACCTCGTCATAAACTTTGGGAAACACCACGCCCTCGATTTCATCCAGTTCATCTTCAAGCCTGAGAAAGGCCATTCTGTTCCCTTTCTTTGTGGTGATCTCCTTGATGCTGCTCAGGGCGGCGGCAAGCTTCACCCGGCGGTCGGCGCCGCAATTAATGACCTCGTGAGGGACGAGGAGGGACGCCTCCTGAATCTTCTTTGCACAGGGCTTGAGCCGGGTGTATCGCAAGTTGAGGCCGAGCACATCCCTCTCGAGCGATCGCAGCAGTTCAAATCCGTATTCATCGTAGGCATCCAGCACGAATTCATCGAAATCAATGAGTTCTTCATACTGGGCCGCCTCGACGATGGCTGGAAGATTCTTCACCATTGTCTGCCGATTCTCCTCGTAGGTATCGAACGCGCCAGCATGCACCAGGTTCACGAGCTGTCTTTGGTTGAACACCCGGTTTGCCTCGACCGCGGCGGAGACGAACGACGTCATACGCTCGGTTTGCCGCTTTGAAGCGAAATCTGCGGCGCTTCCGCCGCTGATCTGTTTGACACCGCTCAACGGATACAGCAGAGACCGTGAAGTGCTGACCACACGTGCGGTGCTTTGGCGGATATCCGGCGAAGAAACGCTCAGGCCGTGTTCGGCGGCCTCCTTGATGTATTGACGCATGGAAGGTTCATTGCCGAGGGCCCGCTGCATCAGTACCGCCAGGAAAGGGGCGGGGTGATTGGCCTTGAGGTAGGCCATCCAGTAGGCCACCAGGCCATAAGCGACGGAATGGGATTTATTGAAGCCGTAATCGGCAAACTTGATGATGTAATCGTAGATACGGTTCGCCAGTTTTGCATCCTTCCCGTTCTGTTTCGCTTTCTCGACGAAAGAGCGGCGTTCCTCTTCCAGAACATCACGTTCTTTCTTCGAGACGGCCCGACGGAGAATATCCGCTTCGTTAAGGGAATACCCGGCAAACCGATGAGCAATGGCCATAATTTGTTCCTGATACAACAGAATCCCCTCGGTCGGTGCCAGGATGGAATCGATCGACTGCGCTACGCTGGGAGGGCGCTTATTCTCCTGGCGACGGGAAAGATACTCGGGGATGCTCGCCATCGGGCCCGGACGGTACAGGGCGAGGGCGGTCGCGATATCGCCGAATTCTTTCGGACGCAGATTTCGTACCAGCTTGCGCATCCCCCGGGACTCCAGCTGGAAAATGCCGGTCGTCGAGCCTTCGCTGAGCAATCGATAGGTCGGCGCATCGTCGAGGGGGATATCCAGAATGGAGACGTGGGTGTTTTGTTCGGCCTCGATGCGCTCACGGACCTCTTCAATCATCGTCAGGTTCGCAAGGCCCAGAAAATCGATTTTCAACAGTCCGAGCTCTTCGAGATCGTGCATCTCATATTGTGTCTGATAAAGTCCAAGCAACCCATCCTGCAACGGGGTGAATCGGATGAGCGGCGCATCCGAGACAATGAGCCCTGCCGCATGGGTCGAAACGTTTCTTGGAAGTCCGCTGATGCGTTCGGCGATCCGGAGCCACTCCTTGAGGTGGGCATCCTGCATCCGGTTGTGGACATCCGGATCCGTTTCAATCATCTCCTGCAAGGAATCATATGCTTCACTGCGGCGCACCATCTCCTCGACATACTCATCGTCGATCTTCAACACCCGGGCGGTATCCCGCAAGGCGCTTCGCTTGAGGAAACTTCCAAACGTGCAGATCAGCGCGACTTTGTCCTTCCCCCAGCGTGACTGCATGTACTGTATCATCTCATCGCGGGCGTTATCGGGAAAATCGATGTCGATGTCCGGCATGCTCGCCCTGGCCTTGTTCAAGAATCGTTCAAACAACAACCCATGTCGGATGGGGTCGACCGCCGTGATACCCAGGGTGTAAGCGACCAGACTGCCCGGGGCGCTGCCACGACCGGGGCCGACGAGGATATTCCGACTCCGGGCCTCCCGGACCACATCCCAGACGATGAGAAAATAATCGTCATATCCTAGTTCATGGATAGTCCGGAGTTCTTTATCGAGTCGGTCTTGATAAGGGGAGGCATCGACGTTTCTTCCCTCGAGGCGTTTGCTGAGGCCTTTTTTCGAGAGCGCACGCAGGTATCGCTGCGCATCCACCCCATCAGGCGTCGGGTATGCAGGCAGCTTTGGTGCGGGCGGGCTGTATTCAATCGCGTGCCGGTCCAAAAAGGATTGCACGCTTTCCGATTTTATATTCGTCCCTTCATGAGGCGATTTACCAGTTTCTCTGAGATGTTGCGAATCGAGTGCTTCCCACGCAGTCTGTGACTGGCGAAGCTGTGTGAGCACCCGATGCACTTTCACATCCTCTTTATCGAGGTAAAGAGCCCGTTCAAGCAAAATAGAAGGCAGTTCTAAAAGTTTGGGCGCTTGTGGGTCCAGACCGATGACCACTTCACAAGGAAGCGAATCAAACTCTCCTGCAATGCGGCGGACATCTGCAGCGGCATGATCGGCAAGCAATGCCGAAAGCTCACCCCGGCCGGTATCGAGGACGAGAGTCAAATCATCCCCGACATCCCGCAGATGTTCAAACGACAGCGGGGACTCCCAGCTTGCGATCTCCATGAGCGCTTGGAAGCCATTCATGCCTTTCGCAAACAGAATGGCGTGGAGACGTTCGGGCCTGATGAAGCCTTCCATCTCGACCTGCAGACCGATAATCGGATGAATGTCGTGAAGCCGGCATGCCTGGAGGAATTTATGGGCTCCGTGCAACGTGCTGTCGGTCAGGGACAGATGTTCCATACCCTCTTCACGAGCTCTTTCAAGCAACGCATCAATGGTGATGTTCGACCCTCGGAAACTATAGACGGTTTCTAAAAACAGCGGAAAGGGCATGGCTTCACCTCCTATAAGGCCATTATAACACATGGCAGAGAAAAACCGCACCCAACCCCGAAGGGCCGGTGCGGTTTCATCTTCAGTGTCTGAAGAATCGCCAGATGATCATACTACCCACAACGACTGAAACAATCGCGAGGATGCCAAATTCAAGTCTGAGGAAACGGGGAAGCGACTCACTCTCCTCGAAGAGGGTGAAACGATGCACCTCTTCGTAGTCACCTTCGCCGGTGATGATCAGCGTGTAATCCCCGGGATCGCTGATAATCTCACCCGAATCGATCCTGTGATTGTTCAGATGACCGATGCCGCTGAATTCCAGGGTATAGGGAACCTCGAGCGGCTCTTCAAAGGTTTCCGCATCGAGTTCCGAACGAACTGTGAAAAATACTTCTTCTTCATAGCCTCCGACCCCTTCAATGGTGAGAACATGGTTCCCGGGATCCTCGATGGTGAATGAGTCCGGCTGCGGTTCGCCATTCAAGGACAGTTTCCCTTTTGCAAGCGTGACTTCGACACCCGAATCATAGGTACCCTCCGGCTCTACACCCTCAAGCTCAGCGTGAAGCGTGAATTCTCGAAGCCGGGTATGTGTCTCAAGTCGATAATGCCCGGGATATCGTAACTGGGAAATCCCTTCAATACGCTCTCCATTAAGTTCCGCCCAACGATGGACATGCAAAGTGACTTCTGAATTGTACTCGCCACCGTCTTCGACGCCATAAAGCAGGGCTTCAATCAAGAGCTCCCCAGTGGGCAGCAGCACATGATCATAACTGCGTTCGGGGTTCCTTCCTTCAATATTCACAACCCCTTGCTCTAAATGAATGTCCACCTCCGCATCGGTGTCAATGGAACGGATAAGCGAATCCGCAGAATAAAGATGGACATGACCGTAGGCGAAATCCTGCCAAGTTCTTCCAGGAGCTTGTCTTTGGTCGATCTGCGCGACCAAGTTTCCATCAAGAAACAAAACCTCCCGGACAGATTCATAGCCACCCCAGTCGTAAAGCTCTTCGCGGACGACATTCCCCTGTGGATCCAGCCACAGCAAATACCCATCATACGTCTGCAGTGACCGTCTCACGATGTCGCCGAAGACGACGTACCCTTCAGGAGCCTTCAACATCCCTAACTCACCGGCCTCATCCGGCAGTTCCACTTCATGGGTGAACGTCCCGCCTTCAACTGTGAACAGAGGGCCGTCGACGTGCAGCTCGACATCGGCCTCTGCATCTGCATGGACATCAAGCGGCGTCGCGACATACACAAGCAGAAACAAAACAAAAACAAAAGCAGTCTTCATCATCATACCTCCTCGTAAAGTATGGTACGGATGAGACTGCTTTTTTCTTTTGAAGAAATGCGAGTGTGCGTTTTAAGAGAAACTCAGCCGATCAAGCGGACCGTGTCCCGGGCGATCATCAGCTCTTCATTGGTGGGTACGACAAGCACGTCGATAGCGGAATCGGATGTCGAGATGACGCGCTCCTCTCCATGTACCTCGTTGGCTTGCTCATCAAGTTTCGCTCCAAGCGCCCGCAGCCTCTCGACAACCAGTCTGCGGGTGCGGGGTGCATTCTCGCCCACGCCGGCCGTGAATACGATGGCATCGACGCCGCCCATCTCGACGAAGTAAGCACCGATATAATCGGCAATCATCTTCGTCTGCTTGCGAATCGCAAGCAGCGCACGTTCGTTACCTTCATCCGCCGCGGACCAGAGGTCGCGGGAATCGGAAGAGACACCGCTGATACCGAGATAACCGGATTTCTTGTTCAAATCATTCATGACTTCCTGGACCGTCTTTTCTTCCTTCTGCGCGATAAACTCGATGATGGCCGGGTCGATGTCGCCGCTGCGGGTTCCCATCGCAATACCAGCCAGCGGGGTGAAGCCCATCGAAGTGTCGACACTGCGGCCACCGTCAACCGCGCACAAGCTGGCGCCGTTGCCGATGTGCAAAACGATGGTGCGGAGATCTTCTACGTCGCGACCGAGAATCTCCGCGGCACGGTTCGAGACATATTTATGAGAGGTTCCATGGAAGCCGTATTTACGTACGCCGTGCTTTTCATACCATGAATAAGGCGTGGAATACATGTACACATCCTCATCCATGGTCTGATGGAAGGCTGTGTCGAAGACGGCGGCCATCGGCTTATCGGGCAATGCCTCCTGAAAGGCCCGGATACCGGTGAGGTTCGCGGGATTATGTAACGGTGCGAGGTCGCTGACCTCCTCGATGGCATCGATGACATCGTCATCGATGCGGACAGAATCGCTGAATCGCTCGCCGCCGTGGACGACACGATGACCGACCCCGGCGATCTCTTCATAACTCTTCACGATGCCGAATTCGACCAGACGCTTCAGCAGCGTCTCAACCGCAACGTTGTGGTCGGGGACATCCAGAGTCTCCTCGTGCTTCTCACCATCTTGCTTGATGGAGAACTTGCCGTCCTCGAGCCCGATGCGTTCGACCACGCCGCTGGCGATCGTGTTTTCTTCGGGCATCTTGAGCAGTTGGAATTTCAAAGACGAACTGCCAGCGTTGACTGCGATGATTTTCATTAAAATCTTCCTCTCTTCTTGGCGAACCAGTTTTCTATCTTGTGTAATGCTTGTTGGAAGCGTTGCTCGTCCCGGAAGGGCGGGAGGTCGGCAATCAGGAAATCCTCGCGGTGGGCTTCATCTTTCCGGAGCTTTTTCTGCAGGAGGAGAATGCTTTGGGGGTGGTTGTCGAAAAGGCCCTCATCAAGCTTGAGCAAGCCGAAGAGATGCGCCTGCTCGAGCAGTCTCTCCCGGAATTTTTTCTGCTCGGGCTGATCGAAGAAGTCGTTCTCGATCAATCCCATGAAAAATCCGCCGGGCTGCAGATGCTGGATATGATGGAGAATGACGTCGTAGGGGAAGTACGCATGCCGTCTCGACACATCCTCGACAGGGAAATCCGTTACGATGACGTCCACGATTGGACCTTGATAGGTGAGCGTGTCCTGATGGAAAATCTGATGGTCGGCCTCCATCGCATCCAGCAGATTTCGTGCAACTTCACAAAGCAGGGCGTCGCTATCGATACCGTAGTACACCACGTCGTCGCGATAATGGTTGTGCAGCGTCGCCAAGAGATTTCCCGTTCCCGCGAGCGGATCGAGGATGGAAGTCGCCGGTTTGTCATCGTAGAGTTTTTTCAACAGATAGGCCATGAACATGCCGATGGAATCGGGCGTGACCATCGCGTTCGTGATCCGCTCGTGCTTGAAAGCCTTGAGCAAGGAAAGCTGAATCGCCTTGCGCACGTTCTCGCGTGCAAACGGTTCGTCCGTCACACTGTTTCGAGCCGACTCGAGGCGTCTACGCGCCTCTTTACCCAGCTCGTCGCCGTAATCTTCATCGAGCAGGATATCCAAGGCCCGCTTGATGGATGTGAGATAGGGGGTCTTCTGTTCACGGTACAGCGTATCCGCAACAACCTCCACGTAGTCGTAGAAGGTCTCGACCTGCTTGTCATTCGCCATTGAACCACCGTTCATTATTGTATCAGACGCCCCCGCCTTTGTCCACGATTATGGCGACGCACAGCCTGTACATCTATTGCGGGAGCAAGGTCGTTTTGGTATGATTAGTGTGAATATGCGGGGTGGTCGCCTTGAAACGATTCATTTTGAAGCTCATCTCCTTATACCAGCGGACATCGAGACATCAGAATCCGACCTGTCGCTACCACCCTTCCTGCAGCCAATATGCCAAGGAAGCCTTTGAAACACACAATTTCTTTTACGCATCCTGGCTTTCCCTCTACCGCATCCTGCGCTGCAATCCCTTCTCCAAAGGCGGCTACGATCCCGTGCCCCGATTGAAGCAAGACAAAACCAGAAGAAAAGCGAGGTCATCAGACCATGAAAAACCGTAAACTGTTCACCTCGGAGGCCGTCACCGAAGGCCATCCGGACAAGATCTGCGATCAAGTCTCCGACGCCATCCTCGACGCCATCCTTGCCGAAGACCCGGACGCCCGCGTCGCCTGCGAGACCTCCGCGACGACCGGGTTCATTCTCGTCACCGGTGAAATCACAACCACCACCTATGTCGACATCCAGAAGACCGTCCGGGAGACGGTCGACGCCATCGGCTACAACCGTGGTAAATACGGTTTCGATGCCGAAACAATGGGCGTACTCGTCTCCATCGACGAACAATCCCCCGACATAGCCCGCGGGGTGGATAAAAACGACGAGATCGGCGCCGGCGACCAAGGGGTGATGATCGGCTACGCCACGAACGAGACGGCCAACTACATGCCCTTGACGCACGATCTGGCACAGAAACTCGCCCGACGGCTGAGCGCGGTCCGCAAGGACCGGACGCTCCCCTACCTGCGCCCTGATGGCAAGACACAAATCACCATCGAGTACGATGAAGACGACACCCCCCTGCGCATCCACAGCGTCGTCCTCTCGACACAGCACGCGCCGAATGTCAAACAAGAAGACATCTATTCCGACATCGAGACACACGTTTTCAACGTCGTGCTTCCCGACACGCTCATCGACGAGCGGACCCGCTACTACATCAACCCCACCGGAAAATTCGTCACCGGCGGCCCGAAAGGAGACGCCGGACTGACCGGGCGAAAGATTGTCGTCGATTCGTATGGAAGCCAATCCCGTCACGGCGGGGGTGCCTACAGCGGTAAAGATCCTTCCAAAGTCGACCGTAGCGCGGCATATGCCGCCCGCTACGTCGCCAAGAACCTCGTCGCCGCCGGGCTCGCCGAACGGCTTGAAGTCCAGCTCTCCTACGCAATCGGGGTCACCGAGCCGATCAGCGTCGGCGTCGACAGCTTCAACACCGGCAAGATTACCAACGACGAGATGATTACACTCATCCGCTCAGTCTTCGACCTCCGTCCCGGAGCGATTATCCGCACGCTCGACCTCAAACGTCCCATCTATCTACAGACTGCAGCCTACGGCCATTTCGGACGTGACGACCTCGACCTTCCCTGGGAGCGCCTCGACAAGGTCGAGGAAATCAGACGCCGTTTATAAAAAAGCCCGTACCGAGTACGGGCTTTCCTTTCCTGCTCATTTCTCGATATAGAGGACGCCGACAGTCCCGGGACCGCAATGAGTGGAGATCACGCAGCCTGCGTGTGTTTCGAGAAGATGCTGCACATCTAGCTTTGCGGAGAGCTCTTGCTTGATGTATTTCACGGAATCATCGGCATGGGAGTGCGTAATCATGACAAACTCGGGGTCGATGGCTTCAACGTCTTTAAAAACGTCCTCGAGCATACGTTTGATTGCAATCCGCATGTTGCCCCGGGGTTTCTTCCCTACCGTCATCTCCCCATCGACGACCTTGATGATGGGTTTCAGTTTCAGACGGGTTCCCACGAAACGGCTGATGGCTTTAATCCGACCGCCTTTGTGCAGATATTCCAGGGTGTCGATGACGAACTGCGTGCGGACCTTGGGAATCAGTTCCCGAAGCCACGAGCGGATGTCTTTTGGGCCGTATCCTTCATCCCGCCACTTGGCGGCTTTGAGCAACAGCAACCCCGAACCGGAAGAAAGATTCTCGGAATCGACGAGGAAGATGTCGTCGCTTCCGAGATTCTGCTTGGCGACCATCGCATTCTGCAAAGACGCGGAGAACTTTGAACCAATCCCCAGATAAAGAACTTGTTTCCCTTCATCGAGGTGCTTCTTGAAGACCGACTCGAAATCAGCGGGTCCCGCGGCGGCGGTCTTCGGGACATCCCCGACCTCCACGACCTTGCGATAGAGATCATCGGGGGTCATGTCCACGCCGTCACGGTAATACGCATCCCCGAATGTCACATAAAGCGGAATCGTGTCGATGTTGTACTGCTCGAGCAACGTCTTTGAGAGATCGCACGTGCTGTCGCTGATTAGCTGAAGTCCAGCCATAAACCATTCTCCTCGTCTTTTCCCGTGGTTGCACTCAATTGACATTATAGCACCGACAGTCCGCTTTTACAATGTTACGAAAGAGGTGTCAGGCATATGGACAGACGTCAATTCCATACTGCAATCAAGATGACCATCGCCGCCACGATTACGACAGCGCTGGCGATGGCGCTGCGGCTGGACCAGACCATCACCGCCGGTATTCTCGCAGTCCTCAGCATCCAGCTGACCCGCAAAGACTCCTTCATTCTGGCCGGAAAACGGCTTGCCAACGCCTTGCTTGCGCTTCTTATGGGGACGGGGTTCTTTCTTGTGTTCGGTTATGACGTCTGGGTGTTCTTTCCCTTTACCTTTGCATTTGCAGCCATGAGCTTCATTCTGAAGATTGAAGCCGGCATCGTTCCCAGCCTCGTGCTGGCGAGCCATCTTCTGCTCGCAGGCGGTTTCGATCTGTGGACCTTGTTTAACAGCGCCGCCATCATCGCACTCGCCGTGGCTGTTTCTCTGGCGCTGAACCTTCTTTATCCGCTGAACACCCACAAAGTCCTCATCAAGCATACGGCGCACCTTGATGAACTCCTGCGAAAAGAAATCCTCCAGCTTGCCAGGTGTTTGAGGGAACCGAATGTCACGGCTGTCTGCCAACGGTCACACGAAGGCATGAAGCTGGAGGTTGAGAAGACTCTGAACGAAGCCGAGCTGCTTGAAAAAGACATCCTCTTCGACCGAGGACGGTCGCATGTGGATTATCTCTACATGCGTAAGGCCCAATCGGAGCGCCTCACCCGATTGTTCGAACTGGCCGAAAAACTCAATGAACCCCATGCCTACGCAACTCCCATCGCCGATTATCTCGAGGGGCTTGCCGAGGACATCGGGCTCGAGGACCGGGCGACGCCGAGGTTGAAAGCCTTGCGGGAACTTCTGCAAACATATCGCGAAAAACCGCTCCCCGAGGACCGTGCCTCGTTTGAAGCCCGTGCCGTGCTCTTTCAGATGCTTTTCGAACTCGAGGCGTTTCTGAGTGTCAAGATCAACTTCCACGCGGAGCATGCGGACTATGCCAAAAGACGGCGCGAAGCAAAATAAAACGCAGCCCGAAGAGCTGCGTTGCAGTGCCGATGGTGCGGGTGACAGGATTCGAACCTGCACTCCGAAGAACTAGATCCTAAATCTAGCGCGTCTGCCAGTTCCGCCACACCCGCAAAAAGAAAAGTGGCTGGGCTAGGTGGATTCGAACCACCGGTGTCGGAGTCAAAGTCCGATGCCTTAACCACTTGGCTATAGCCCAGTATGGGGCGACTGACGGGATTTGAACCCGCGGATGCCGGAGCCACAATCCGGTGCGTTAACCGCTTCGCCACAGCCGCCATATGCGGGCCTTCTAAAGGCTACAACTATTCTATGAGATTCAGCCCGGATTGTCAAGCCTGGCGGAGCGAACTCCCAAACTCCCAGTCGACCTTTAAATATAAGCCACGTGGTTTTCATAATACTCATTATCTAGTATAATATGTTGTAATCGGCTTATCCCCGTATATCGCCTGCAGGAAAAGCCCTCCAATATCACGTGCAAAGGAAAGGAGGTGGGCCCAGCCATGGAAAAACAGCGGATCAAAAACCTGACGTTCATATTCCTGTTGATTCTCGGAAGCATACTCCTGCTGGAAGGCGTCTTCCGTATTGTCACGCTGAACAGGGTGCTGAACATCCATTTCCTGAGAATCGTCCTGTTCTCCTTCACCTATACGGTCTTTTTCGTGTTTCTCCTTCGCTTCTTCAAGCCCCGGGGCGTCAAGATTCTGCTTCCGCTTCTTTTGCTGGCGATGTCCATCTTCTATTTCGCACAGACAATCTATTACATCATCATGAGCAATTTCTTCTCGCTGCGTGTCATTGTCGAAGCGGGGCAGGGCATCGATTTCGCCAGACGGGTGCTGATGAACCTCCATTGGTCGCAGGCGATCTTCTTTTTGCCCTTGCTTTTTGTCCTTGTCACCATCCGTCTCACCAAGAGAAAAAGCGACCGCGAATGGTTCGATATCCGCTACCGCAGACCCGTAGTCCCGGTGTATCTCCTGCTGCTGGGTGTGCTGCTCATGTTCACCTCCGTCCAGACGATCAGCTCCCAGCCGCTTACTGAGGGACAATACGACTACAATTATGCCGACCGGGACCTCTACGACTTGTTCTACAGCCCCCGGCTCACCATCGACCGTTTCGGCCTGTTGACCTACGCCCAGGTCAACCTCCGGCAGATGATCACCCCGCAGACCGACCGCCAGGACGAGATGGACAATCTGGTCGAGCGTTTCCTTGACGACCGGACTCAGCAAGTGCCGAATCAGAAAAGCGGGGCCTTTGAAGACAAGAACTTAATTCTTGTTCTCGCCGAGAGTCTGGATACCTACTCGATCGACGAACATCTCATGCCCTACACATCCGAGATGCTTGAGAGCTCCTGGGTATTCGAAAACCATTACGCCCCTCCGTATTATCGCTACACGGCGGATACGGAGTTCATGATCCACACCTCCTACTATCCGACCCCGGATGCTGAACAGAACCTCTCCATGTACAGCGTCCTCGACAACACGTTCCCCTACACGCTCCCCGGCATCTTCAACGACGCCGGCTATCATACCCTCGCCCATCACAACTATACCGACCATTTCTATCCTCGCGAAGACTTCCACGAAAACACCACCGGTTTTGACGAATACCACGGAGCCATCGACATGGGTCTGCTCCCCGAAGATTTCGACCCGGGGGAGGAGATGGACGATGAAGAACTCGACGACTACGCCGGCCACCCTTGGCCGAGTGATAAGGAAATGATGGAAGTAAGCCTTGATAACGTACTGCAGCACGACGATTTCTTCGCCTACTACCTCACGGTCTCCGGCCATCTCCCCTATGACGAGAACAATCCCCAGGCCGTGCGCCACTACGAAACCATCGAAACCATTATTGAAGAAGAGGACATCCGCTTCCAGGACGCCTTCGACGAGATGAGCGAAGCCCAGCAGGAGACGATGACATATTTCCACGCCGCGCATTACGAGTTCGACCAGGCCATGGGGGAGCTCATGCATCGACTCGAGGATTCCGGACGTAACGAGGACACCGTCGTCATGGTCATGAGCGACCATTTCGCCTACGGTATTCCTCGCGACGATGTTCATCACTATGATCAGGACAAGGACCTCGACGAAAGTCCGTTGAACATGCACAAGGTCCCCTTCTTCATCTACCATCCGGACTTCGAGCAACAGCATTTCGAGGAGATATCCTCCAGTGTGGACATCCTTCCGACCACCGCGAATCTCTTCAATCTTGAGATCGACCACAACTACATCATGGGCGGCGACATCTTCGACCCCTCCGGTACCACGGCGCTGTTCGTCGATTCGGACTTCATCCGTCGCGAGTTCATCTACGACCTTTCCAAAGACGAGCGCATCATCCGCAAGGAAGGCGCGGACATACCCGATGAGACCATCGAGTTCATGCACAACCGGCTCATCCATAAACTGCAGATGAGCCGCTACATCCTCAACACCGATTACTTCGGTCGACAGGACGCGGAGTGATGCGTGCATTCGGAGCCCCACATAAAAAATGCCCGGCCTTGATCAAGGCCGGGCATTTTTCGTGGCTGTAAAGTCTAAACCGCGTACCAGACGACGCCGAAACCCTTCTTTCCGATGTGGATCGCGAAGACTGGACCGATGTAGTCGGTAATCGTGACCTCGACCTTGCGGAACGTCTCCTCAATCATCGATTTGAGAGACTCGACCATGTCGGGGGAGCGCCGATGCACCATGCGGACACGAACCTCCTCCGCATCCTGGGCATCGTCCTTGATCATCTTCAGAATGTAGCGCTGAAGCCGTTTCGTGGTGCGTTCCTTGTGGACGAGCACCAATTCACCATCGACGAGGCGGATGATGGGCCGGATGCGCAGGACGGTGCCGAGCAACGCGCTGCGTTTCGAGAGACGTCCGCCCTTCTGCAAGGAGAAGAGGTTCTCAACCGTGAAGAAGAGCTGGGTTTTCCTGATCACTTCCTCGGTGCGCCTGATGGCCTCTTGTAAGCTCTCGGCCTCATCGAGGAAACGCAGAAACTCCAAAGCGAGCAGCTCGTTGCCGAACCCTGCGTTCTGGGTATCAAAGACATGGACATCGCTCGCGCGGTCGATCAGCTCTTTCGCAAGCAGAGCGCTCTGATAGGTCCCCGAAAGCCCGTTCGAGATGGTGATGACGACCAGCTTCTCATACCCTTTTTCGAACATGCGTGCATAAGCTTCGCGGAATTGCTCCGGCGAGGGTTGGGAAGTCGAGAGTTTCCTGCCGGCGTCGAGTTCGTCATAGACGAACTGCGGGGTGATGTCAGTCTCCTTGTACACGTTCTCGCCTTCAATGACGTTCAGCGGGACGACGGCGATATTCCGTTCCTTGATGACGTTTTCGGGAAGGTAGACCGTGCTGTCGATGATGAGTCCAGTCTTTTCCATGTCGGGAGCTCCTTTTTAGAAGTATTCGGTAATCTTCAAAGTATATACAGGATCGAGAGGAAATGCGTAATCGACCCGCCCAGCACGAACACGTGCCACACCATGTGGAAGAACGGAAGCGGGACGGCGAAGAACGCCACCCCCAGGGTATAAGACAGCCCGCCACCCAGCAGCAGCCACAACGAGGGGCCGGGGATGGTGGCGTACACATCCTCCCAGATGACCAGCACGCTCCAGCCCATGATCAGGAAGATGACAACGTGCACGACCCGGAACCGATCAATCCAGAGCTGCTTGAGGATGACCCCCACGATGGCGGCGACCCACAAGGCGATCAGCAGGGCGTACCCGGACGTCGAAGGGGCGAGCAGCACGACGAAGGGCGTATAGGTGCCGGCGATGAGGAGATAGACAGCCGAATGATCGAATCGTCGAAAAAGGCTGACTACACGATTCATCGACCGGGGGAAGGCGTGATACAGTGTGCTGCAGGTGTATAAAAGAATCAGCGTCCCGCCGAAGATGACACACGCGAGCGTGTCGCGAAAGCCCTGGGCGGCAGCGGCGAGAATCACCAGCGCCACGATGGCGAAGACGACCCCGAGGCCGTGGCTGATGCTGTTGGCGAGAATCTCGCGCAGTTCGACATCCCTTTTGTTTCTCAGTTCTCTGCCAGGCAACGGCGGTCTCTCCTTCATCCCTCAAGTGTGGTCAAAGCATACCAGAAATTACTATGCGTGTCAAGGTAATAGCTAATCGTTTCGCTTCTGGAAAAGATGCGCCACAGCGGGAAGCTCCTTGCGGTCGAACGTATAAAGCGGGTCCTTGCGTAGTTCCTGGATCTGGTTGCGTAGTTTGCGGACCTTGGGCGAGATGAGCGTATCCGGGTAGGCTGTGGTAAGTTCCAAGAAAACGGAATGCCAGAGGCGATAATCCTCGAACTTCGAGAAATGACGCACCGAGCGGTGACGCATCTGCCAGGGCTTGATGCCCGCATAATGGATTCCATAGAGAACATCGATCATTGGGTATCCGTTGAAACTGGCATAGCGGAGGTCCAGATTGTGCCACATCCCGCTCAGCTTGGCGGTGATGTATTGCATCTCCGGCCAGGGGAGGGAGGCGATCCGCCGCTGTGTCTTCTCTTCTTCGGTATCTGAAAGGATGGATTCAAAGAGCGACATCGAGGGTTCGAAAAGGTACAAAGCGGCGTTGATGCCCATGTTGTTCGCATCATCAAGCACACGGTCCGTGATTGAATAGGGGATCTTCGATCCCATCGGATAATCGCGGTAGATACGGTGCCATTTCCACGTTCCATCCTCGTAGACCGAATCGGGGATGATGTAGGCGCCGTCCTCATATTCCATGCAATACGATTTCTTCTCGTTAAGTATGCCCGCCGGAGCCGGCACAGAAAACAACCGATCGTAATCCCGTAGCGGTAGTACGTCGGCATCACACACGAGCACCTTTTCATAAGCCTTGCCAAGATCGCCGTCCGCACCCAGGCGCAAGGCATGGAAACGGGAGAACAGGAACGGCCTGTCCTGCCGTTCCTGCCGGTGTTCATGCTTTACATAGAGCTCATCAAGGACAAGCACATCATCAAAGAGGACTCTAAGCGCCTGGATGCTCTTGGCGCGGACATTGCTTGAAACAATGCAGAGCAGATCATGCGGGGTATTCTGCCTCCTGAGCGCGAAGGCGAAGACCAGCGCCCCCGGGAGGAAGGAATCGTTACGGATGATGAACGTGACGTAGGCGTAGCGTCCGCTCATCCGATCTCCTCGTTCACCTTCTCGAGAATCGAATCCCGGTGGGAACGGCCCTCCTCGAGGTAGCGTGAGAGACGTCCCTCGAGCTCTTCACGATATGACGCATCGTCGAGTGAAGCGAGGTTGATCCGCACATTCAACGCCGCTCCTTCAAGACCGCTATAAAGCATGAGCGCGCCGACGCCGATATCACTGATGGCATGTTTGTTGCCGTGTTCAAGCAGGGGTGTGATGCTGGTGAGAACTTCATGAGCGAGCGAAGCGATCTCGAGGGGGACTTCCGCCGCCCGATACGTCGCTTTCTGAATGGCCTCTTTGCGTTCGCGCTGCTGCTTTTCAGTATCCTTCGGCATCTTGAAGGCGGACATGATGGCGTTGAAGGCTTGTGTGTCCTCATCGACAAGCTCGAGGAGCCGTTTTTCCTGTTCGCGGATGCGTTCGTGGATGCCGACCACTTCATCCTGGATGGATTCATCGAGACGCTTGAATTTTTTCTTGGGTATCGTGAGGTGTCCGACCATGCGCGCGAGTCCGATCCCCATCGCCGCCGCGACGGCGCTGGAGGAGCCGCCACCCGGAGCCGGTTTCGGGGAATCGAGATCGCGGATGAACTCCTGCACGGACAAATCGATTAGTTTCATGGTTTCGCCTCCCAGATAGATTGTTTGTCACGGACGACCATCCGGCCATCCTTGAAGACGTCATTGACGTGGTTGATGGCAAAATGATAAAGAACATAGGGGAAGTTATCCGCCTCGTAGATGATAAAATCGGCCGCATACCCTTCATCCAGCACGCCACGCTCAGAACCCCGGTTCAAGCTGTGGGCGCCGTTGAGCGTCGCGGCTGTCAGTACTTCCTTGGGTGAGAGTTTCATATGGATCGCAGCCAGGCTGAGCGCGAAGAGGAAATTCTCAGAAGGGCTGCTGCCGGGATTGTAATCCGTCGACACAGCCAATGCGACACCGGCGTCTACCATCTTTCTGGCGGGGGCATAATCGCTGCCAAGATTGAAGGCGGTGCTGGGAAGCACTGTGGCGATCGTGCCCTGAGACGCTAAGGCATCAATGCCCGATTCCGTCACGGCCATCAGATGATCGGCAGAGACGGCGCCTAGTCGGGCCGCCATCTCTGTACCGCCGAGAGGCTCCATCTCGTCCGCATGGATCTTCAGCAAAAAACCCCTGTCCTTGGCTTCCTTCAGAATGTATTCGCTCTCTTCGACGGTGAAGACACCTTTCTCACAGAACACGTCGACGAATTCAGCCAGCGCTTCTTTCTTGACAACGTCCATCGTGGAGACGACCTGTTCCAGAAATGCAGTCCGGTCATCCTCATATGCTTTAGGTAAGGCATGGGCGCCGAGGTAGGTGCCCACAATGTCCAATGGATGCGCATAATTGAGAGCCTTCTGGACACGGAGCTGTTTCAGTTCGTTCTCTTCATCCAGCCCATAACCGCTTTTCCCTTCAACCGTGGTCACACCATGCAGCATCAATCGCTCAAGCCCCTGCTTGGACTGGTCGAAAAGGTCCTCGTAGCTAGCTTCCTTCGTCGAGCGCACGGTGCTGAGGATGCCCCCGCCTTCCTCGAGGATTTTCAAGTAAGGTACGCCGCGCAGACGTTTATCGAACTCGTGTTCACGCGAACCATAATGGACGACGTGGGTATGGGAATCGACGAGACCCGGAGTCACCAGACGTCGCTGTGCGTCATGCATATGTGTGCTTGGCCCGACATATGGTGAATAATCGCTCTCTCCCAAGGCCAGAATCTTTCCATCCTTGACAGCGATGAAAGCATTCGTGTATTCACGGATATCCGACATCTCGCTCCCGAAAGCCGGACGGGCGTTGGGCTTGGGGGTCCATAACGTGCCGATGTTGTGAACGATCAGATCGGCGACCATGTTTCAACCCTCCTCGATATGATATTCGATGATTTTAGACGCATCGAAATCCCGGAAACCGAGTGTCTCACGGGCCGCCTCGACCGTCTTCTCGAGAGGGACGTCAGCTGTCCATGTCCGGTTGTCCCGTTCGTAGTAATAGGCCAAGGAGCGATCCACAGCTTCACGGGGAAGCAGACCGACAACTTCCGATGTCGGTGCTTCAACTCCATAACGAGCAGCTTCCATCCTGACGGTCTCGAGGATGCGATAGATCGGGTTCTTCTGATAATTCAGGATGTTCATGGTCACCTGGGCATGACCCCTCTCTTCTAGATACACCGGTCCCGCCTGAATGTGGCGGAATCCGCCGCTCGAACCGCGAATGGCCCGGGCCAGCCGTTTGGCGATATCCATGTCCTCCGTCTTCAAGTCGATGTTATAGGCGATCAATGGCAGCCTTGCACCGACTGCGGTCGCTCCGGCGGTTCGGTGGAGGGAAGGTTGTCCATAATCGGGATGCCAGCCTTCTTCCTGGATCTTTTCATGCATACCCTCAAATTCGCCTTTCCGGATGTTCGGAAGCCGTTTACGCTTATTCTCGCGGGCAGCTTCTCCATAAGTGAAGACCGGAAGTGCGAACTGATCGGCGATACGCGAGGCCATATCATGGGCCAGCTCAACGCAGGCGTCCATGTCAATATCACGAATGGGAATGAAGGGCATCACATCAACAGCGCCCATCCGCGGATGTTCGCCTTTGTGCTGGTTCATATCGATCAGCTCGACGGCACGGTCGACGAACTTCAGCAACGGCTTCTGCATGGCTTCAGGGTCACCAATCAAGGTGACAACCGTACGATTATAATCCGGGTCCGGTTCATAGCTGACGAGTGTGAATCCTTTCTGTTCACGCAATGGTTCGATGATAGTTTCGATTCGTTCCCGGTCGCGTCCTTCTGAAAAATTCGGGACGCATTGGACAATGGGCTTCATCATTCTGCCTCCTTGTTTTTCCACCGCTCGATGGCGGCTTGATTTTTTTGGCGATCACTTTGGTGGGGCAGCGTGATGGACCCCTCACCCGAGCGGTTGTAGGTGTTGCTAACCTCGATGGCATGCGGATTCATCGCCCAGGCTCGTCGGGCGACCCCGCCCATCACGTCCCACATGACGGCGCGCTCGATGATGGCGTCCACGCGCTTCGATCCATCCAGAACCAGTCCATAGCCGCCATTCTGGGCCTTGGAAATCCCGACGCCACCTCCGTTGTGAAGGGCGATGAGACTCATCCCGCGGGCGGCATTCCCCGCATAGAGCAATGTGGACATATCCGCGGTGATGTTCGATCCATCCCTTATATTGGCGGTTTCCCGGAAGGGAGAATCGGTGCCGCCGGTGTCGTGGTGGTCGCGACCGATCAGCACGGGACCGATTTTTCCCTGGCGTACCAGGTCGTTGAATTTCAAGGCGATGTTCCGACGGCCCCAGGCATCCTGATAAAGGATACGGGCCTTGGTGCCGACCACCAGGTTGTTCGATTCGGCATCCTTGATCCACTCGTAGTTATCCCTATCCTGGAATCGTCTTACTGGCATTGCTTCCATCGCAGCCTCATCCGTTTGGCGCAGGTCGTTTTCCTTTCCGGATAAACAGACCCAGCGGAACGGTCCATAGCCGTAATCGAACAACAGCGGTCCCATGATGTCCTCCACGTAGCTTGGCCAGATAAATCCGTCAACGTCGTTTTCTCCATTCTTGCAGATGTCACGAACACCCGCATCATAGACTGCCTTCATGAAGCTGTTTCCGTAGTCGAAAAAGTATGTCCCGCGGTCGGTGAGCGCGCGGATCGCCCGGTAATGTCTTAACAATCCCTTGTCGACTTCCCTGGTGAACTGTTCCCGGTCGGTTTTTAAAAGGCGCGTCCGTTCTTCGAAACTCAACGTGCAGGGGGTGTAGCCACCGTCATAGACATTATGGCAGCTGGTCTGATCGCTGAGCAGCTCAACGTCGATGTCGTGTTGCACAGCATATTCTAGCAAATCCACCACGTTACCCTCGTAAGCCAGCCCAAGCGGTTTCCCGCTTTTCTTCGCTTGCAGGGCACGGTTGAAAGCTCCTTGGGGTGTCTTTTCGATTTCATCCACCCAGTCCTGTTCATAACGCGTCTGGATGCGGGAGGGGTCGACTTCGGCGATGAGGCCGACGCCGCCGGCGATCTTCGCCGCTTTCGCCTGCGCCCCGCTCATGCCTCCGAGTCCGCTCGAGAGGAACAACACACCACGGAGATCTCCCTCTTCGCCAATGCCAAGCTGCATCCGGCCGGCATTCAACAGTGTCGAATACGTGCCGTGTACAATGCCCTGAGGACCGATATACATCCATCCGCCGGCCGTCATCTGTCCATAGTTCGAAACCCCGAGAGCCTGAGCACGGGCAAAAGATTCCGGATGGTCATACATGCCGACCATGAGGCCGTTGGTCAAGGTGACACGTGGCGCCTCCGGCGAGCTCTTGAACAGACCGAGTGGATGACCGCTTGCAAGCACCAGCGTCTCGTCATCCTCCATAATCTGCAGATAACGCTTAGTCAGACGATACTGCATCCAGTTCTGGAACACCTGGCCACTCTCACCGTAAGTGACGAGTTCATAAGGATACAAGGCCACCTCGTGTGCGAGATTGTTGTCGATCATCACCTGCAGGGCTCGTCCTTCAAGCGTCCGCCCTTCGTATTCATCAATGGGTAATCCCTTGATACGGCCCTTGGGACGGAAACGGTATCCATAAATCCTGCCGGTGGTCATGATTTCCTCGACAAACTCATCCCTGAGGGTATCCTGCCACTCCTCGGGAACATACCGAAGGGCGTTAGACAAGGCGAGTTCAATGTCGCCCTCAGATAAGGTCGCTTCACGTTTTGGCGCCCGTCGCACGTCTTTTCCGATGCCTGGGTGGTCCGGTAAAGACCCGAAAATTTCACGCAGTGTCACCGTTCGTTCCATAACATCGCCTCCAGCTCAGAATCATCGAGTGCGCCCTCGATCAGCAATTCCTCAATAGCATCCATGTACGGTTTCATGATCGCGTCCCCTTCTAAGAAAGGCACACGCTTTCGGATGACTTCATAGGTGCGTCTGCTGATGGGGGAGAGACGACGGTTTCCGATAAAATCGACGGCTTGAGCGGCGCAGAACATCTCCAAGGCTACGACCCGACGTGTGTGTGCGGCAATCTTCTGTGCTTTACGGGCGGCGATGGTCCCCATCGAAACGTGATCTTCCTGATTGGCGCTTGAAGGAATTGAATCCACACTCGCAGGGTGGGAGAGCGTTTTGTTTTCGCTGACAAGCGAGGCAGCGACGTATTGCACAATCATGAATCCGGAATGCTTGCCGGGGTCTTTTGCCAGAAAGCCCGGGAAACGACCGTTCAGCTCATGGTTGACGAGACGTTCAAGCCGGCGCTCGGAAATGCTCGACATTTCCGTTGCCGCGATGGCCAGATAATCCATCGGCATGGCAACGGGCTGACCGTGGAAATTTCCTGCGCTGAGGGCTTGTGGGTTCTCTTCAAAAATCAGTGGATTGTCGGTCGCAGCATTGATCTCCTTTTCGATGACATCCATGACATGTCTTAAGGCAGAAAGCACCGCACCATGTACTTGTGGCAGACAACGAAGGCTGTAGGCATCCTGGATGCGAACTTCTCCTTGTCTTGAGGTGTTGTTGCTGCCATCAAGCAGTCGCTGCATCAAAGACGCGACTCTCAGCTGTCCTTCGTGGTTGCGGGCTTCGTGAATACGTTTGTCGAAAACATCGGAGACGCCTTGCAGGGCTTCGAAGCTCAAGGCTCCTGAAAGCGAGGCGTAGTAAAGCGTCTTATACAGATCGTAGACAGTCAGCGCCCCGACTGCCGTCATCGCCTGAGTACCGTTGATGAGTGCCAGGCCTTCTTTTGCCTGCAAGTCGTTCAAAGGATCAACGCCGGCTCGCTTGAGCCCTTCGGCGCTTGAGAGTCTTTTTCCTTCGAAGGTGACTTCTCCTTCGCCAAGAAGCGGCAGCGCCATATGGGCAAGAGGGACCAAATCGCCGCTTGCTCCAAGCGAACCCTGCTCAAAAACCACTGGAATCAAGTCTGCGTTCAACATCTCGACCATCGTCTCGATCGTCACTTCGCGGATGCCGCTGTGTCCTTTGGCCAGCGCATTGATTCTTAGAACCATCATCGCACGAACCACATCCACGGGAAATGACTCGCCTGAGCCGCAAGCATGAGAAAACAAAAGGTTTTTCTGAACTTCATGTATATCGCTGTCGGCAATACGGACTTCCGAGAGACGTCCGAAACCTGTGTTGACACCGTAGACGACTTCCCGCTCTTTGATAGTGGACTCGATAACCTCTCGCGAGCGGCGGACCCGCTCGCGCGCATCATCGGACAGTTCGACATGAGCGCCTCTCCGGGCGACAGCAACAAGCTCTTCGAGGGAGAGGCTGTTTCCGTTGAGTGTGACCATATACGCCTCCTGAAGACAGTCATGAACACCACTTCCATCATAGCACAAACACATCGCTTCTTAAAGCGTTTACACCATTCCAACGCCCTCTCAAGGCGGAATGTCCGCTTCTGAAGCAGAGCCTGTCAGAAGGGTTGCTGATACTCTTTGTGCTTTATAACAAGTAAATAAACAACGTAGCGGCCTAGGAAGAACAACTTTCCTGTCGCCGACCCTGACATGGGCAGCCGTATACAGATAGCAGGGCGCCTGCAGGCAAAAGAAAAGCTCCCTGTGAACAGGGAGCACTTTAAGAAGAGAAGTAGAGGAAAACATGAGAATAATTCACGGATTCTGTTAATATATCTTGGGGATGGCCTGCAAACAGGATGCAGGGAGATAACATTAAATGGCAGGGGTGCCAGGATTCGAACCCGGACCAGCGGTTTTGGAGACCGCTGTGCTACCATTGACACCACACCCCTGTGTGAGTGGTGGAGGGGGACGGATTCGAACCGCCGAACCCGAGAGGGAGCAGATTTACAGTCTGCCGCGTTTGGCCAACTTCGCTACCCCTCCACGCATAACTCCCAAACGGCGCTACTGTATTATAACAAAGCGGTCTGCATAAATCAACATCCAATAGCCGGGAGCCTAATCACTCACTGCGTAGCCATTATCCTCGATAATCTTACGTACAGCGGCTTCGTCTTCAGTCTCAACAGATACGATTCCACGCTCAAGGTCAATCTGTACCTGTTTATAACCGGCAGCGGTCAAGGCCTGCTCAATGGTCATCTTGCAATGACCGCAGCTCATATCGGGAACTTTGAAATCCATCCTGTCACCTCCTTCTTTGGATGCTATGGAGAATTCGGGCAGTTTCGTCGTCTTGAGTCGCAACGCATTAAGAACAACCATAATCGAGCTGAATGCCATGGCGACAGCGGCAAGCAGCATCGAAAGTCTTCCAGTCGCGGCCAGCGGGATGGCGACCAGATTATAGGAGAAGGCCCAGAAGAAATTCTGGCGGATGTTTCTAAGCGTAGCCTTGCTCATCGCGATAGCTTTGAGCACGAGGCCCAGATTCTGACTCATGATGGTAACGTCGCTGGATTCAATGGCGACATCGGTACCATAGCCCATCGCGATGCCGATGTCCGCAAGCTTGAGAGCGGGTGCGTCGTTGATGCCGTCCCCGACAAAGGCGACGACGGTGCCGTCTTGCTGGATGGTTTGGACAATTTCCGCTTTTTCATGTGGCAGGACCTCGGCATAGACTTCATCAATGCCAAGTTCTCCAGCAATCGCATCAGCGACCCGTTGATGGTCGCCCGTCACCATGATCGCTTTTAAACCTCTTGCGTGCATGGACTGAATGACCGAACGCGATGTCGGCTTGATTTCGTCGCGAACCGCATAGCCCGCCCGGACTTTTCCATCCAGGGCGACGTAGTTTACCGTTTTAGCCTGTGAAAGCCATGTCTCCGCCCGGTTGTCAAATTCAGAATGGTCTGCGTCGATGGTCGCCATCAAGCGCTGATTACCCACAGCCACATGGACACCGTCGACCTCCGCCTCGACGCCTTTGCCCTTATGGGTTTCCAGACCCTTCACGGGAAGCGGCGAAGCGCCTTGGGTTTCGGCATATTCCGCAACTGCCGTGGCAATCGGATGGGTGGATTCTTGTTCAATGCTATACAGATAATCCAGGACATCAGAATCGCCTTCATAATCCGTGACCTGCGGTTTTCCTTCGGTCAGCGTCCCGGTTTTGTCGAAAGCAATGGCCTCGATGGCGTTGGCACGTTCAAAGAACTCTCCGCCCTTGTAGAGAACATGGTTGCGTGCAGCCTTGGCGTTTCCGACTAATATGGAGGTCGGTGTCGCGAGCCCGAGCGCGCAGGGACAGCTGATGACGAGGATGGCGACGCTACGCGTGAACGATACTGTAAACGGATAGTCCAAGGGGAAATAGTGAACCAGAAAGTTGCCAAGGGCGATGAGCACCACCAACGGAACAAAGAACGCAGACACACGGTCCGCGGTCCGCTGGATGGGTGGCTTGTGAGCGCTGGCCTCCTCGACCGTCTCGATGATCTTGGAGAGCATCGTGTCGCTTCCTACCTTGGTCGCTTCAATAACAATACGCTCCTGATCATTCAACGTCGCACCGATGACCTCTTCGCCAACAGCCTTCTCAACTGGAACGCTTTCTCCCGTCAGCATCGATTCGTCGATATAGGTCTCCCCTTCGACAATGACGCCGTCAGTCGGAATCTTCTCATGCGCATGCACGACGAGGCGGTCGCCGACCTCGACAGCTTCGATGGGAACTTTTTCTTCTTGTCCATCTTTAAGTCGGCGCGCTTCCTTTGCCCCGAGGTTGACAAGTTCCACCAGCGCATCCGTGGTCCTCTCCTTGGCAAGATGCTCAAAGTAGTTCCCCACGAGGACCATTGTGATAATCAATGCGCTGATTTCAAAGAAGTACTCCGGTTGATGAGCCCCGCCGGCTATCAAATGGTCGAGCAGCAAATATACGCTGTAAAGATAGGCACTCGTGGTGCCGAGCACCACGAGAATGTCCATTCCCAGTGTTTTGTGCTTCAGCGAGTTGAAGGCCCCGACGTAGAATCGTTTGCCGATGTAGAACTGAACCACGCCGGCCAGGACAAGCTGGAAACGCCCATCCATGAAAAGCGAGGGGACATAGAGGAAATCGAACCATGCGAGATGTCCGAACATCGCCCACAACAACGGCAGGGACAGACCGATAGCGAGGAAGACTTCTCGTTTCATGCGTTGACGGACATCCTTCTCATCTTTAAAGGATGCATCAAGGACCGCCTTATACCCAGCGTCGTCGATGCGCTGGGCGATATCGGTCAGCCGTGTGTACTCGTCGTCGTAGCGGACGACCACCTGGTTCGCGCCGACGTTCACCCGTACATCGACGCCGCTGAAATCCTCGAAACTGTTCTCGATGGTTTTCGCGCACATGGCGCAAGTCATGCCTTCGACCCGTATGGTTTTTTTCTTGATCATGACAGATTCTCCTTTTTGAAGACGTTGCATACGTAGACCTGCTCGTCCTTATCCTGCTCGTGTGCAAGAAAACGTTCCCGGTCCGTCCTCAACTGCGGGATCTCAGAGACGAGATTGACGATATGGGAGAGCAGCGCTTCCCTGGAGAGAAATGTCTCCGTAAGATAATAGAAGACACGCTGCTTTTCTCTGCGAGAAGAGACAACGCCTGCTTGTCGCAGACGATGCAGGTGCTTCGATATGTTCACCTGGCGAATGCCGGTGATTTCTTCAAGTTCACAGACACACAGTTCAGAATCCACAAGCAAAGCCACAATGCGTAATCGGCTGACGTTTCCTAACAGACTGAGCGTTTCAATATCGTCCATGGTCTTCCTCCTTTGCAAAATCATTATATTTGCCTGTTATATTCCGGTCAAGGAATATGCCTGCTCAGGAACACATAAAAAAACCGCCCTACGGGCGGTAGAAAAACACAATGTCAGCAACTTTTTCCTGCTCCCTGAAAAACAATACAGAGCAGGAATCATTCCCGCGATGTAACTGCAGCTCGACTTGATCACCCTCAAGAAGTTCCTTCCGGTAACGGACATTCAACTGACGAAGTCCCTCGCGGGAATCGCCCGCCGTCCGCTCGAGCAGTTCGGAGGCGTGGTGGATGTAGCGGGCGTTGTTCACATGACCATTCACATCAATGTCTTCGCGGGTGATGGTCAATTGGGAGCGGAGGGGTTCGGCGCTCTGGGGTGATTCCCATTTCGGAAAATCCAGCGTTTCTCCGATGCGGGCCCCCTCGAATTTCGCAAGCAGTTCTTCGCTGGGGCGAACAGGCCGTTTTCGGTCGATGTCCATGAGGACGAATTTTCCTTTCCCCTCAAGAAGAACGGAACCATCCAAAGTCTCGATGCGGTAGCGGCGATAGCCGAACATACGCTTGAAAGCATAGGGTTCGGTGCCGAATTGGACTTCTTCATCGACACGGGGCAGCCTGTCGATAAGAAGCTGATACTCCGTGAGGACCCATGCCAGTCGACGGGATAGATGATAGTCCGTGCCGGCCCCGAGACTTTCCGCATTCGCCTCCATGATGTCGTTGAGGTGCCTACCGAGCGCGGAAACTGTCAAGACCCCATCACTCGTCTCCCGGGGTGTGATTATCTTTTTCTGTCTGAACATCTGCATCACCGAAAGCATTATACCATATGCTGTCATTTCATGTATAATGGGGCGTAGAAAGGGGGCGTTAGCCCATGAACATCGCACTGATCGCACACGACAAGAAGAAAAATGACATGGTCGATTTCGTAAAAGCGCATGAGGATGTGCTGATGGCACACACGCTGGTCGCGACCGGGACAACCGGACAACGCGTAGCAGAGTCGACAAAGCTGCACGTGAGAACTTTCAAGTCCGGTCCACTGGGAGGGGACCAGGAAATCGGGGCGCGCATCGCACAAGGGAAAGTCGACATGGTGTTCTTCTTCCGCGATCCGCTCACGCCTCAACCTCATGAACCCGATGTATCCGCCCTCTTCCGCCTCAGCGATGTCTACGGCATCCCAATGGCGTCGAACCGGGCGACGGCGGAACTGTTGATAGCTGCAATGAAAAAACAATCCTCGGGAGAATAACAATCTGATCTCCGTCGGACCGTTCTTTCCTATGTTCATCTGAGTCTACAATCCGGTGTCTTTTCCGGTTTTCCGTCGTTCTTCGTTCATCTGTGAACGTCCCTGAATCCCGCTCACAAGGTAGAGAATGCCGAGCAGTTGGTTGAACAAGAGATTGATGGCTCCCCAGATGGCCTGATAAAGATAGATCTTGCCGGCCTTGTCAACACTGTACCTGCTCCGCAACACGCCTGTGAAGAGCACGAGATTCACAAGAAAGATGACAAACAGCACGAGGCCGAAAACAATCATCGGCACCAGCAAGAACGGTATCCACCCCTGGAAGGTTCCAAAGAGGTCCATGAACTCTTCGATTTCAGCGGTCGTAAGATTGGCATCAACCAATATCTCTTCAACATCGGCTTTATCGGCACGGTAAAGGATCGCCAGCAGGCTTGTCGCGAAGGCAATCGCTGCGAGCGAAAGGCCTTCGAAGACGAGACCGATAATTGTGGTCGCCTTGGATATACGGTTTGTGGTTGTTTTCATCATCAAACACCTTCCAGTTCATCAGTCGTCTGTGTGCGTTTCTACACAGGGGCAAAAAGCCCTTGAGGTCTTTATACCGAGGGTTTAGAGATTCCGGTGCGTTCCATTGCAACGAGGGGGGGTGCCGGTCTGTTTACAGCCGCAGAGCGCAACCGTTTCGTCCTTATCCGCTTTGAAAACGAGCGGTTTAAGGTTCGTCTCTTTGTGCGAGCCGTCGCAAAATGGTTGAGAACCGCTTCGCCCACAGCGGCACCAGGCATATGTCTCACCGGCTTTCAATTCTACTTTGTACGGTCCTTTTCTAGCGATCTTCGCTTCTGACATGTGCATTCCTCCTTTATAACAATTATAACACGCGCAGCATGCAGGACAAACGCCGAACGTCTAAAAGCCCCGATTCTTTCCAGAATCGGGGCTTATCTTTGCTTGATGGTGACCCGTGCGGGATTCGAACCCGCGCATGCTAGCGTGAAAGGCTAGTGAGTTAAACCGCTTCTCCAACGGGCCGTGTGGCGGAGTAGGAGGGATTCGAACCCTCGCGCCGGGGTGAACCCGACCTATGCCCTTAGCAGGGGCACCTCTTCAGCCAGCTTGAGTACTACTCCAGCGAGGCGACTATATCATAATACATTTATGAAAAACTGTCAACTCACGCAGTTGGGGTCCTTGAGCGCATCAGTGAAAGCTGTAGTCGTTCTCTCTCGACATCAACGTTCAGCACCTCGACATCAACCACATCACCGAGTGAAATCACCTCTGAAGGATGCTGGATGTACGCATCCGAAAGCTTCGAAATGTGAATCAGTCCGTCCACGCCGACGCCACAGTCGACGAATGCACCGAAGTCGACGACGTTACGGACCGTCCCGCTTAAACGCATGCCTTTCTCAAGGGTCTTCAAGGATGTCACGTCGGTTCGCAGCACGGGATCGGGGGCTTCCAGTCGGGGATCACGGCCAGGTTCCATCAGTTCCTTGAAGATATCCTCAATTGTCGCTTCATCACTGTCAAGCCTGGAAGCGAGGGTTTGAGGGGTGGTTTGCTTGAGTGCCTTCCGGATCTTTTCCGATCCGATGTCGGCCTTCGTGCACGAAAGAGACTCTAGGATTCCATCTGCTACCGGATAACTCTCCGGATGCACCCCGGTCGCATCCAGGGGCTCTGTGCCATCGGCAATCCGCAGGAACCCGGCTGCTTGAGTGAAAGTTTTCTTCCCCAGTGTGTGCACATCCTTCAAAGCTTCGCGGGAAATGAAGGGACCGTGCTGTTGACGGTGGGAGACGATCCGTTCCGCCAGAGACGGGGAAAACCCGGATACGAACTGTAACAATTCCCTGCTCGATTGGTTGACGTCGACTCCGACTTGATTGACGACCGTCTCGACCACGAAGGAGAGAGCCGATGTCAGTTTGCTCTGGGTAAGGTCGTGCTGGTATTGGCCGACGCCCAGGGAACGCGGATCGATTTTGACAAATTCACTCAACGGATCCTGCAGTCGACGGGCGATGCTCACGGCGCTCCGCATCTCGGTGGGAAGGTCGGGGAATTCCCTCCTTGCAGCCCCGCTGGCGCTGTAGACAGAAGCACCGGTCTCATCGACAACCGTGTAGCGAATGTCCTCGCTCGTTGCTTTCAGCGCCTTTGCAATCAGTTGTTCGGTTTCGCGGGAGGCCGTTCCATTCCCCACCGCGACCACATCCACACGGTTGGAAACTAGCCAGTCTTTGAACTCTTTTATAGCTTCATCAAGCGATTTCCCGCTTGTGTGTGGATAGACGGTGCCGGTTTTCTCCAGCCGGCCCCGAACATCCACGACAGCAAGTTTGCATCCGGTTTTGTAGGCCGGATCGACACCTAGAACCCGCTTATATTTCAACGGGGGTGTCAGCAGCAAATGGCGCAGATTATCCTTGAATACCTCGATAGCCCGCTCTTCCGCCCGCTCGAACAGATCACGCCGCACCTCACGCACCACAGAAGGCTTCAGTAACCGCCGATAGGCATCCTCAAGCGCTTCAAGGAACAAACGTCCGGCTACGCTGCGTTCATTCACCTGCAGATGGCGTTTCAGTTCATCGATCAAACGTTTGTCCTCTAATGTGAACCGTACATTGAGGACTCCTTCCTTCTCCCCGCGGTTGATGGCGAGGATGCGGAACGGTTTGATTCTACGGATGGGCTCCTCATGTTCATAATACATCCGATAAATACCGCGAGGATCTTCAGCCTCCTGTTTGCGGGATGTACAAAGAAGGGCGCTGCGATTGAAGCGGGAGCGGATAAGCTTCCGCACATCCGCGCGATCCGATATCTGTTCGGCTAGAATATCCTTCGCACCCTGGATGGCTTCCTCGACACTCTGAACCCGGGGGCCAAGATAGGTGGCCGCCTCGGTGGCAGGTTCAAATAGAACCGGGAAGGACGCGATCCGTTCGGCGAAGGGGCCCAGACCCTTGTTTAAAGCGGTTTTCCCACGTGTACGGCGTTTTTCCCGGTAGGGTCGAAAAAGATCCTCCACCTCGCTCAGCCGCCGGGCATTACGTATCGCCTGCTTCAGCGATTCATCAAGCGTCGCCCGCTCCGAAATGAGGCGCAGAACCTGCTCTTTTCTTTCCGCGAGCTTCTTTTCATACCGATATGCTTCTTCGATGCTTCGCAGGGCTTCTTCATCCAGTCCGCCGCTTTTTTCCTTGCGATATCTTGCAATAAAAGGGACAGTGTTGTCCGCAAGCAGACCCAACACTGTCTCCAATTGTTTTTTTTCTAATCCAAGCTGTTTCCTGGTCTCCTCCAAGGTTTCATTCAAGCTTATTCGTCCTCCCCGGGCTCATAGGTGCCATCCTCGACGGTCGAAAAGATGTTACGAATAGCAGAAGGACCGATGTAAGCAGGCTCCTCTTCATCCGCAAGCAGATTCTCTCCATCCTCTACTGGAATCAGAGCCGGCACATACTCTCCAGTATCAAAAGGCGGTTCACCCGCTATGTCATCGAGGTCCACAAAATAGACAGGATAATCCCCGGCATTATCACTTGCGAAATTAAAGATATCATCTTCCAGATCTGCACAGGCGGGGCAGCCGACGAAATAAATGTATAGGAAGTAAAGCCCTTCGGTGTCCTCATCAAGTGTCTCGAAGTCGTTCCAATCACGCAGATGTTCATAATCAGCGTATCCATTCTCTTCGTTACAGGCAGTTAACGAAAACACCGAGATTGTAAGCATCGCGAGTATAAATAACAAAATCAGGGGCCGAATTTTCATTCAGAATCCTGCTCCTCCTCCATACCAGGAGGCGTATAGTCGCCTTCTTCAAGCTCTTCAATAAAATTGATGACATGGGTCGCGCCTTCTTCAGAACGCTCCGTGCGGCCATCATAGACAAGCAGAAGCTGCGTAGGGTTGCGTGGATGGATATCCATGTCAATCGGACGCGTGCCTTGGGCATCGCGCTGGTTGATGAGATACAATTCCAGACCGAGCTCGTTCTCAGCACCAAAGGGGAAGACGTGCTCGTTCGCTTCACGACTGCCGACATTGTACGTACCCAGAAAGTCGCGGTCATAGATATAGACAAGTACGGGCTCCTCCGTCCCGACATCATAGATGTCATTCCAATGTTCGAGCAGCTCGAAATCCTCGGAGGAGTAACCCCCGAATTCCTGACCGTAACAGCCGCCCAGCAGTCCGATGAACACGAAGGACAGGGCAATTAGTAACAGTTTTTTCATTCATGACACTCCTTTTTCCGGATGATGCAGACCGCTGTCGCCGCGCGGCTCGAGTGGGAGATGCTGATTGCAACCTCTGCTTCTTGGTGATGCGGACTTTTAAGGAGGGGTGAGCCGTTCGCATCATTGTATATCGTCACTTGGTTGAAATCCAGGGGTGAGGAAAACTGGCGAGCAGCCTTCGCATAGGCTTCCTTGGCCGCGAAGCGGCCGGCGAGAAAAGCAAGGCGGCGGCTCTCATCCCGCATCGAATCGTAACGTCTGCGTTCATGGGTAGAGAGAATGCGGGCCAGAAAACGTTCGTCCACACGCGGCTTCAGCTCCTCGAACTCCACGAGATCTATCCCGACATCATGCATCATAATAGGCCTCCAAAGCCTCCGCGGCCCTTTGGGCCAAGTTTCGGAAACGGTGATTCAACGCGGATTTCGAGATCCGCTTATTGAAGTGCCGCTCGCTTTGTTCGCTCAGTTCACTGAGCGAGGCGTCCGGATAGTGCTTTCGAAGGAAAATCGCTTCCTTCAGGCTTTCGCTTAAACGCTCGGGGTCATCGAGTCTTTCGACAATCTCGATATTTTTCAGTTGACGCTCCGCTGCTTCAAAGGTTTTGTTCTGGTTGGCTATTTCCATGTTCATAACCCGTGTGATGGAATTGACAAAATCCCGCTTGATCCGTTCATCCTCGAAATTGAGCAGAGCCTGGTTCGCACCGATCAGACGGAGGAAATCCGCGATGTGCTCGGAATCCTTGATGTAGACAAGACTCCGCTGCTTTCTACGAATCGTCTTGGCTGTCAGCGAGAAACTCGACAGCAGCTCGACAAGGTCATCGGCGAAACCGGCATGGTCGACCGTCATCTCGAGATGGTAGCTGGAGCTGCGGGGATGGTTCAAAGAGCCGCTTGCAAGAAACGCCCCACGGAGATAGGCCCGTCTGCAGCATTCCCGATTGAGGATGGCGTCATCGATTCGCTGTGCGTAACCGGTGGTTTCATCCATGAGACCGAGTTCACGGACGACTTTCGTGACCGGCCGCTTGAGAATGGTGATGTATTGATTCTGTTTTTTGAGACGGACACTCTTTTTGGTGACAACTTCCACTTCTATATCATCATAGAGCCTTTTCAAGGAACGGATGACATGTCTTGCCAGCGCAAGATTGCTGGTTTGAAACTGCAACCGCATGCCTTCGCTGCTCAAGGAGAGCTGTCCGTTGACGGCCATGAGCGCAGATAGCTCGGCGATGGCGCAGCATGTCTCGCTCTTCTGAAGATGCAGCAGTTCTTGTTTCGTTTCAAACGTGAACGACATCACAGCTCCTCCTCTCAACGATTCCGCTTGAAGACATTTAGAAAGATGCCTAAGGCCACACCGAGCAGGGCGGCGAACAGCGGTCGAAAGGCAATCGGCAGTATGAAGGTCACCGTGTGGGCCGGAATCCAGAACAAGGGGATGGTCTTGAGGAGCATACCGGAAAAAGCGGAGACATCAATATCTTTGAGAGCCTCTTCAAGCGATTTCCCAGTTTTTAAAACCCGGTTGTCGATGAGTTGGTCGCTCAGACGGTGCAGGAACATGAGCGTCGGTGCGAAGAGTATGTTCATCACCACCGAGGTCTGCAGAGGGGTCGCGATGGAGGGAAGCACCCCTTCCTTCTGAAGCGTCTCGATACCGGCAGGGAAGATCTGAAAGGCCAGCGCGACCAGCACACCCAGCACGCCCCAGGCGATCGCCTTCACCCATAGGCCCGGCACCCGGAACATCCCCTTCGATAAACGGTGGACAAGCGCATCGCCCGCCGTAGCGAACACAAAGAACTTCAAGAATCCCCCCAGCAGGTAATTGCGCTCCGTGAAGGCAAAGATCGGCCCGCCGCTTTGAGGAAGGATCAACACCGCCGCTACGAGTAAAGCGGCGGCAAGAACCAAGAGGTCCGTCCGTCTCATGCATACACCCTTCCCACCGAAGTCGTCTCTTTTGTCATCAAGATATTATAACGTAAATCAAAAGAAAAAACGATGGGTATCATCGTTTTTCCTGTTGTCTTTGCTCCTCGAGATAAGCGGCGATGGACTGCGAGGCGATAGCGCCGTCGCTCGTGGCTGTCACGATCTGTCTCAAGTCTTTGTCAATGACATCCCCGATCGCGAAGATGCCGGGAATCTTCGTCCGCATCTTCTCATCCGTGACAATGTATCCTTGCTCATTCGTGATGCCGAGGTCCTCGACGAACTTTGAGTTGGGGGTCAGTCCGATAAAGACAAACACACCGGCGATTTCCTTGTCGAATCGTTCGTCGGTGGATACGTTGCGCAAGGTGACCTTCTCGAGCTTGTTATCGCCCTTGTATTCGACGATTTCATGGCCGAGAAGGAAATCGATATCCGGATCCGCTTCAGCTTTTGCAATGGTCGAACGGTCGGCCTGCAGCGAATCCAGGATGTTGACGATAGTCACCTTGACATCCAACGACGTCAGATACAGCGCTTCATCCAAGGCGCTGTTTCCGCCGCCGAGGACGATGACCTCCTGATTCTTGAAAAACGCTCCGTCACAGACAGCGCAGAAACTCACACCCTTGCTGATGAAGCGTTCCTCGCCGGCGGCTCCGCTCTTGCGCGGAAGCGTGCCGGTCGCGAGAATGATGGCGCGACCGTCGAAACGATTTCCATCGGCTGTGTGGACTTCTTTGTAATCTCCTTTGTCGACAATACGGGAGACGTCGCCGTATTGATACTCGACACCGAGCTCCTGAGTGTGGGTGAACATCTTCTCTGAAAGTTCATGCCCCGCGACCCGGCCGAAGCCCGGATAGTTCTCAACTTCGTACGTGTTGACCATGTAGCCGCCGGGCGCGGCCCGTTCAATCATCACAGTCTTCAAATTCGCGCGTTGAGTATAGATAGCGGCGGTCATGCCGCCGGGCCCGGCTCCGATGATGATGACATCGTACATTTAATCACCTCTGTTGTTCGTTTTGTTCCTTAGGATTCCGCATTCTCTTCAAGGACGCTGCGGTAGCGGGGACGCTTGAAAATCGTCCGGTTCATGATGAGCACGGCCGCGCCGAGCAGCACGAGCGCAACGGAAGTCACCTGTGCGGCTCTCAGACCGGTATCGCCGATGAACAGAGCATCCGTGCGCATGAATTCAATGAAGAAACGGCCGATGGAATACCAGATCAAATAGACGGCAATCAAGTCGCCGGAACGGATGAAGGGCGTCCGGCGCAGAATTAGGACGACGCCGAGGCCGACAAGGTTCCAAAGCGATTCGTAGAGGAATGTGGGATGGTAATAGAACGCACCTTCCACACCGTCGGGGATATACATGTTGTTGACGATGAACTCCGGCAGGCGGAGTGTCCCGGAGAGAAACTCACGCTGTTCATCGAGACTGAGCGCGGCGTCGCCGTTCTCCATGCCGCCGATGACACCGCCATGAGCTTCCTGGTTGAAGAAGTTCCCCCACCGGCCGAAAGCCTGGGCGACCAGAAAACCCGGAGCGACCAGGTCAAGAGTTTTCCAGATATCCATGCCGCGCACCTTGGTGTAGATGTAACTAGCAACTATCGCGGTGACGATGCCGCCGTGGATCGCGAGCCCGCCATCCCAGAACCGGAACATCGCACCGATATCGCCTGCGTACCGCTCCCACTCGAAAATGACATACCATAGACGCGTGCCGAGCACCGCAAAGGGCAGGATGATAATCAGTCCATCAACGATGTAATCGCGTTTCAAGCCAATCTTCGGCCCCTCAAGCAATCCTAGGCCCAAGGCGGCCAGAATACCCAGTACAATGAAGAAAGCATAGAACTCCACGGAGAACGGGCCGAACTCCACAAGTGTCCTTGGGAGGAAGTCGGGGTCGTCCACCGTGTGAATCAGCAATCGATTCATGACTCACACCTACTTATTCAAGATTCACCGCTTTTGTCGGACTTTCGTTCGATTTCCCGGGAAACGGCTTCAGTAAACTCTTCAGCCATATCCGTGCCCAGCGCTTTGAGACGGGCGTTCATCGCAGCGGCCTCGATCAACGTCGGCACGTTCCTAGCGGCGGTTGTCGGAATCTGCACGAAGGGGACATCTGTTTGAAACATCCGCTTCGTCTCAGTATCAAGACCAAGTCTATCATACTCGACACCCTCGCGCCAAGCAATCAGCTCCACAAGCAAGGTGACGGCCTTGGTCTCCTTGAATGCGCTCGCCCCGAAAAGCTTGACGACATTGACGATGCCGACGCCGCGGATCTCGAGGTTTTCACGGAGGATGGGAGGCGCTTCACCGATGAGCAGGCCCTCTTCAAGCTCGAAGACATCAACCCTATCATCGGCGACGAGCTGATGACCGCGGCGGACCAGTTCGAGCGCCACTTCGCTTTTGCCGATGCCGCTGGACCCCTTGATAAGGACCCCCACGCCATTGATGTCGACCAGCGTGCCGTGAATCGACTCTCGTGGCGCCAGCCTGGAGCTCAGATGCTGATAGAGGCGGCTGAAGAGCTCGCTCGTGCGCAGATGACTTTTGAGAACGGCGATGTTATGCTCCCCGCCCTTCCGTAGAAAGACTTCAGGCGGCTCGACATGCTTCGAGAAGATAAAGGCGGGAGGCTGCATGCGGAATAGCGCCTCGACACGCGATTCCTGTTCTTCTTCCTGCAGCCATCCGAAGAAGGTCACTTCCTTGCTGCCGAAAATCTGCACGCGCTTGTGCTCGAAGAAGTCGAAAAGTCCGGCAAGCTCAATTCCGGGACGGGTCAGCTGGGCATCGGTGATTTCCCTATCCAGGCCTTCACGGCCGCTATAGACTTCCAGGTCAAAGGTGTCGACGAGTTCATTGACGGTCATCATGGTCTCACCCCATGGCTTTCAGAATAATGTGACGAATCAAATGACTTAGCAGATAGCGAATGACGATGAACATGCCCACGAAGACAATCAGCTGAGCTTCGCTCGCAAAAGCGATGATGTCGTCAAACAGATACTGTTCAAGCAGGAAGAAGAGGGTCAGATAGCCGAAGAAGAGGATGAAGCCCATCGTCCGCAGAACAAAACGGAAATGGTTGAACAGCACGTAATTTCGAAACAGGGTCTCGAGGAACGTATACGTCAAAACGAACAAGAGAAACCGCTGCAGTTCTATGCCGAAGTCGATGAAGCCGAGCAATTCGAAAAGCGCGACAAAGACGACCAGATTCAACAGGAAATACATTGCGAAATTCAACAGCGGGTTGTGGTGGAAGACGCTGCCGAATTCAATCATGATGACTCGTCCGGCTCGTTGCTTCTGCTTGCGGCTGCGCCGTTTCTCCTCTTCAAGACGGCGGAGCGTGTCCATCAGCTCTTCTAGTTGTTTTTCGCGGCGTCGCTTTTCTTCCGGGGTCTCTTCATCCTGTGCGTCAGCCTCCGGGCGCTTTTCAGCATCGTCACTATCTTCCGTAGTGTTCGATTGGGATTGCCGCTTCGTTTCGGATGGTTTTGGGGTGTGTTTGTCCTCTTGATCCTCTTTGCGGCGGTCCTGGTCCTCTTCATGCCGCTTTTTCTCATCCATCATGGAACGACTCCTTCAAGAGAGGCTTGAGGAAACGCCCCGTATGGCTCGCTTCGATGCCGGCAAGGGCTTCGGGCGTCCCTTCGGCGACGATCCGCCCGCCCGCTTCGCCGCCTTCAGGTCCGAGGTCGATAATATGGTCGGCGCTCTTGATGACTTCCAGGTTGTGTTCAATGATGATGACGGTCGCCCCTTGTTCGACGATGTTGTCGACAACCTCCAGCAACCGTCTGACGTCATCCGAATGCAGTCCGGTCGTGGGTTCGTCGAGAATGTAAAGCGAATCCGGGGTGATGCGCTTGTGCAGTTCCCTCGCCAGTTTGACGCGCTGCGCTTCACCACCCGAGAGGGTGGGTGCTGGCTGACCGATCTTGAGATAGCCGAGCCCCACATCGATCAGAGTCTTGAGCTTCTGCCTGGCCTTGGGGATGTTCTCGAAGAAACGGTAGGCCTCGTCGATGGTCATCTCAAGAACATCCGCGATGGTCTTGCCCTTGTAGGTGACCTGCAGGGTCTCCTGGTTGTAGCGCTTCCCCTCACAGGCTTCACAGGGTACGTAGACGTCGGGGAGGAAATGCATTTCAATCTTGATCAGGCCTTCGCCCTTGCAGGTCTCGCAGCGACCACCCTTGACATTGAAGGAGAAACGCCCCTTCTTATAGCCACGCCGTTTCGCCTCGTTCGTCATCGCGAAGATGTCGCGGATATTATCGAAAACATTGGTGTAGGTGCCGGGGTTGCTTCTCGGTGTCCGGCCGATGGGGGATTGGTCGATGTTGATCAGTTTGCCGATAAGTTCCTTGCCCTCGATATCCTGAAAGTCCCCGGGCGTGATCTTCTTGGGATAAATCAGGTTGTGCAGGCCCTTGTAGAGGCATTCATTGACGAGCGAACTCTTGCCGCTGCCGCTCACACCGGTGACGACCGTGAACAAACCTTTCGGAAACGCCACATCCAGCGAACGCAGATTGTTCTCCGCGGCACCCTTGACGACGACGAAATGGTTCTTTGAAGGCCGGCGGCGCCTGGGCAGAGGAATCTGCTTTCTGCCTGAAAGATACTGCCCGGTGATGCTATCCTCGGCTTTCAGAATCTCCTCGTAGGTGCCCTGAAATACCAGTCGGCCGCCGCTTTCCCCTGCGCCGGGTCCGATGTCGACGATGTGGTCGGCGAGCGACATGGTCTCCTCGTCGTGCTCGACGACAATCAAGGTGTTGCCGAGGTCCCGCATCGATTTCAAGGTGTTGATCAGCCGGACATTGTCCCGCTGATGCAGCCCGATGGAGGGTTCATCAAGGACGTAGAGCACACCGGTGAGGCGCGAGCCGATCTGGGTCGCCAGGCGGATGCGCTGGCTCTCGCCCCCCGAAAGCGTGGCGGCGCGTCGTGAAAGGGTCAGATAGTCGAGACCGACGTTCTTCAAGAACGATAGGCGTTCCGTGATCTCCTTGAGAATCATCTCGCTGATCTGCTGATCCTGCTTTGAGAGGGATAAGCTTTCAAGGAAATCGATGAGGGCATGGACGCTGAGATCGGTCATCTCGATGATATCGTAGCCGCCGACCTTGACGCTCAGCGCTTCCTTGTTGAGTTTCTTGCCGCCGCACACGCGGCATTGCTTTTCACTCATGAGCGTGTCGATCCAATCACGGATGAACCGGGAGGTCGTCTCGACATAGCGACGTTCGAGGTTGTTGACAACCCCTTCGTAATAATCCGTCTTTTCGTGACGCACCCGGGAGGTCTTGCCGGTGAAGGAGAAGTTGATCGGTTCGTCGGAACCATAGAAGATCAAGGATTGTTCCCGTTCTGAAAGTTTCTTGAAGGGCTTTCGCAGGTCGATGCCGTAATGTTCTGCCATCGAGGCGAGTTGCTTGTAATGATAGGCATGTGTGTTCTGCCAGCCCTTGATCGCACCTTCACTGATGGATAGGTCGGGATTGTGTACCAAAAGATCGGGGTCGATTTTTTTCTTATATCCGAGGCCGTCGCACGCCGAACACGCACCATAGGGGGCGTTGAAAGAGAACAGGCGCGGTTCGAGCTCGCTGATGGAAAAATCACAGTAAGGACAGGCGAACTGCTCACTGAACGTGTGTTCCTGCTTGTCGATAAGCACGACGACTTTGCCTTCGGCGAGATTGCTGGCGGTCTCGAGCGAATCATACAGGCGGGAGCGGATGCCCTCGCGGCTCTTCAGCCGGTCGATGACGACATCGATATCGTGCTTTTGGTTCTTGTCGAGTTGTATCTCGCGGTCGAGGTCGACAATCTCCCCATCCACGCGAAGCCGTACATAGCCCCGCTGACGAAGGCTCTCGATGGTGTCCTTGTGCGTCCCCTTACGTCCCCTCAGGATAGGCGCGAGCACCTCGATGCGGTTGCCCTCCTTCTTGGCCAGCACCTTGTCGGTCATCTCTTCGATGCTCTGGGAGGTGATCGGAACCTCGTGCTCAGGGCAGAACGGTTTCCCGATGCGTGCATAGAGTAAACGGAGATAATCATAGATTTCCGTCACCGTGCCGACCGTGCTTCGAGGGTTCTTCGACGTTGTCTTCTGATCGATGGAGATGGCCGGCGACAGTCCTTCGATGGAATCCACATCCGGTTTCTCCAGATTCCCGAGGAACTGCCTGGCATATGCACTCAAGCTCTCTACGTAACGGCGCTGTCCTTCCTTATAGATGGTATCGAAGGCCAGAGAGGTTTTCCCCGACCCGCTGAGACCGGTCATGACGATGAATGTATTTTTCGGCAGGGTGATGTCGAGGTTGTCTAGATTGTTCTCTCTGGCTCCCTGGATAATGATTTTGTCCACAGACTGCTCACTTCCTTCGTGTATCGATTAATCGTTCAAAAGCCGCTTCGTCGAGGACTTCGACATCGTGTCGGCGAGCCTTCTCGAGCTTGCTGCCGGGATTGTCCCCGGCAAGCAGATAATCCGTGTTCCCCGAGACGCTGCTGCTCACACGGCCGCCGAGGCTTTCAATCCGATCTCTCGCCTCCCGGCGGGTCATGGTCTGCAGGCTGCCGGTCAGCACGAACGTCAGATCTTTCAATGTATCCTGATCGGACCCGGTCTGATGATAACGCATCGTCAAGCCGAGCGCCTTCAATTCCTCAAGCAGTCGACGGTTCGCTTCTGAAGCGAAGAACGTCACCACACTATCAGCAATCTTCGGACCGATCTCCTCAATGGCGAGCAGCTCCTCACGGGAGCTCTCGAGGATAGCATCAATTGATGGGAAATGGCTTGATATAAGCCTCGAAACTTTCTTTCCGACGTGGCGGATGCCTAAGCCGAACAACAATTGCTCGAGGCTGTTGGTTTTCGATGCCTCGATATTCTCAAGCAGCTTGTCGACGCTTCTCTCTCCAAGCCCGCTGTGGGAGATCAGTTGTTGTCGTTGTTCCTTCAGGCGGTAGATGTCCGGAATCCGCTTCAAGTGACCTTCATCATAAAGCCGCTCAATCAAGCGGATTCCCAAACCCTCAATGTTCATCGCCTCGCGAGAGGCGAAATGGATCAGCTGCTGGACGTTTCGCGCCGGGCATTCCGGATTCGGACAGAAATGGTCGGCTTCGCCCTCAATGCGTTTCAAGGCGCTTTGGCATTGCGGGCAGCTGTGAGGCATCTGAAACGGTTTTTCCGTTCCACTGCGCCGTTCGAATACAACACCGACAACCTCGGGGATAATATCCCCCGCTTTGCGCACCACGACATAATCTTCGATGCGGATGTCCTTCTTGGCTACATAATCCTCGTTGTGCAGCGTCGCCCGGGAAACGGTCGAACCGGCAAGCTCGACAGGCTCAAGCGTAGCAACCGGAGTGGCCTGTCCCGTGCGGCCGATCTGGACATGAATAGAGCGGACCCGGCTCATGGCCTCCTCCGCCTGAAATTTATAAGCAATCGCCCATCTCGGGCTTTTCACCGTGTAGCCGATGTGTTCGTAGAGATGCCGCTCATTGACCTTCACCACGACACCGTCGATGTCGTAGGGGAAGTCCTGACGTGTAGCTTCAAGGTTTCTCACCGCATCGATGACCGTATCGATATCGCCGGCCCTGAGGATGTGGGGGTTCACCTTGAAACCGAGCTCTCTGAGCATCGAGAGAATCTCGTGCTGTGGCTGATCAGCTTCAGCGTCCGGAACAAAGACGCTGTAGACGAACATGTCGAGCTCGCGTCGGGCCGCGACCCGGCTGTCGAGCTGCCGCATGGTTCCAGCCGCTGCATTGCGGGGGTTTTTGAACGGACTCATGCCCTGGGCCTTTCGCGCTTCATTCAGTTTGAGAAAAGCCGATTTCGACATGTAGATCTCGCCGCGGACCTCCAGATCGACGGAACGATCAAGCTGCAACGGCACGCTGCGTATGGTCCGTACGTTGTGCGTGATGTCCTCGCCGATTGCGCCATCCCCTCTCGTGGCCGCCCGTTCGAGGCGACCGTTCCGATAACGCAGTGAAGCGGCCAGTCCGTCGATTTTAGGCTCGACGCTGTAGCTCACGGAGCCGACACGTTTCTGCAGGCGGGCATCGAAGGCTCTTAGGTCGCCCTCGTCGAAGGCATTATCCAGACTCAGCATCGGCACCTCGTGACGAACTTTCTCGAACTGTTCGAGGACCTCCCCGCCGACCCGCTGGGTGGGCGAATCGTCACGGACAAGGTCGGGATGTTCGTGTTCAAGCCTCTCGAGCTCCCGACGCAGGCGATCGTATTCAACGTCGCTGATTGTCGGGCTGTCGAGCACATGGTATTCGTAGTCGTAGCGCTTGAGCTGTTTTACGAGTTCTTCGATACGATGCTTCGCTTCCGCATGTTTCATCTTATCCACCGGCCTTCTTCGTAATCGAAGGATGGTTCTTCATCAGGGTCTTGATGCCGTGCGGGTGCGAGAAGGCGACTTTGCACTGCTCGCCGCTGACGCTGATGACAACGCCTTCGCCGAACACGGCATGGTTGATTTTGTCACCATGGTCGAGTGCATTCTCATCCTTCTCATACAGGGATTCGCGACGCTGGCGGATGCCTTTCGAGCGGTTGTAGTCCTTCGTGTAGCGCGCTTCGTTCTCGGCGTGTTTGCGGTTGAGCCCTTCCAGCTTGAGCAACGACTTATCGATCGCGCGTACGAATTCGCTGTCGAGGTTGTTGACGAGCTCCCCGTACCAGCGTCGTTGCCTGGCATTGCTAAGATAAAGGCGGTCCATGGCCCGGGTCAATGCAACATAGAGCAGTCGCCGCTCTTCAGATAGCTGCTTCGGATCTTCAAAGCTGCGATGCAGGGGGAAGAGCCCCTGCTCGAGGGCGACAACGAAGACGACCCGGAATTCAAGGCCTTTCGCGGCGTGCACGGTCATCAAACTGAGGACATCGGAATCCGCGTGCTCCTCTTCCTGACTCTTGAGGGCGATGTCCTCGAGGACGTATGTCAACAACGTCTCCTTGTCTTCGGCCACGTAAAAACCTTCCGCTTCTTTGAACATCGTCTTCAGCTCGTAGATATTCTCAAGCCGGATATCTCCCTGTTCATCATCCTCGAGCATCTTCCGGTATCCGCTCTTTTCGATCAAGGTGTCGATGAACGTGTTGAAATCCTGTTTCGAAAGATCCGCCTGGAGCGTCTCGATCAATTCCTTGAAACTATTGAGACGACGCTGTCCCGTCCTGGGCAGCTCCTCTCCTTCGCTCACGGTTTCAAAAAGACTGCGATCCAGTCTCTCGGCTTCATCCGCAAGTCGTTCGACGCTTTTCGCACCGATTCCGCGTCGCGGTTCGTTCACGACCCGTCGGAAGCTGTAATCGTCGTGTGGATTGATGACCAGCCGCAGGTAGGCGACGATGTCCTTGATTTCTTTGCGTTTGAAGAAGCTGGTGCTGCCGACCACTTTGTAGGGTATGTGCTGCCGGATGAATGTCTCCTCGAAAAGACGCGAGATGTTGTTCGTCCGATAGAGGATGGCCATTTCCTTGTATCGGTAACCTTCAGATCGGAGCCGGCGGATTGTGTCGGTGATGTATTCGACTTCATCATAGTCCGTGTAACCTTTGTAGAAGACAATTTTTTCCCCTTCGCCTCTCGTGGAGTAAAGGTTCTTCTCGATGCGGTCCTTGTTTCCCCGGATGACTTGGTTCGCTGCTTCGAGGATGGTGTTGGTGCTGCGGTAGTTCTGTTCGAGCAGAATCATGCTGGGGTCGGTGAAATCATCCTGAAATCGTCGGATGTTGGCGATGTTCGCCCCGCGGAATGCGTAGATGCTCTGGTCCTCGTCGCCGACGATGAAGACGTTCTCCTGTTGATTGGCTAACAGGCGGATCAGGTCGTATTGAAGGTCGTTGGTGTCCTGGAATTCATCAACGAGGAGATATTGGAACTGTGCCTGGTAATATCTGCGGACGTCGTCTTGTTCCGTCAGAATCTGTTTCGTGAGAATGAGCAGATCCTCGAAATCCACAAGGTTGTTGTCCTTGAGGCGTTTTTGGTAGAGGGGGAAAAGCTTGCGAAGATAGCCCGCAAGCGGCTCTTCGTAAGCTTTAATACGCGCGGGGTCGGCTTTCAGCGAGAGAATATGGGGCTTGATGCGGTTCGGGTTGAGGAGTTTGCGGTCGATACCCTGTTCGCGCATGACGATTTTTATCATCTGCGTGACGTCGTCGTCGTCGATGATCTGGAAGTGACGGGTATAGCCGAGGTATTCGATGTGCTCCCGGAGTATCCTAGCGCACATCGAATGAAATGTCGAGACCCACATGCCGCGCGTCGATGTGCGTAGCAGCTGGGCGATGCGGGTCTTCATCTCGTTCGCGGCCTTGTTGGTGAAGGTAATAGCTAACAGGTTCTCCTTGGGAACTCCGGCACGGTCGATGAGGTAGGCGATGCGCCGGGTCAGCACGCTGGTCTTGCCACTGCCCGCACCGGCAATCGCCATGACCGGTCCTTCGATGGTCAAAACGGCCTCCCGTTGGGCTTCATTCAAATCGTCAAGCAGTCTGTCCATGAAAAATCACCTATGAAAATTATACCAAAATCCCGGGGGGTTTCATACTCCGGCGCAAAGAAAAAACCAACCGGCCGGTTGGTTTTTTTGTTTGCCGCTTAGAGGCGTGTGATGTTCTCGGCTTGGGGGCCTTTTTCGTTCTGGACGACGTCGAAGGTGACTTTTTCGCCTTCTTCAAGTGTCTTGAAGCCGTCCATGTTGATGTGCGAGAAATGCGCGAACACATCGTTGCCTTCATCAGTGGTGATGAAGCCAAAGCCTTTTTCAGCGTTGAACCATTTGACAGTTCCGTTCAAGGTAGTTCCTCCATTCTTAGATATTTCGGTATTTCTTAAGTGATGCTACTGGTAAGAATGGAAGAAGCCTTCCGGTTCTTGACGTTCACATTGCTTAAGTTCCAAGGATTATCATACACTATTTCGCCAGGAATGCAACCCCTGCACTTCATTTTTTTGGTTTGAATGAAGATTTCAACGCCACAGTGCGGTTGAAGACCGGTCGATTTTTTTCTGAATCGTCGTCGGCGACGAAATACCCGTGACGAACAAACTGGAACCGCTCCCGCTCCTGGATGTCCACACCGCTTTCGATGAAACCGTGTCGAACCTGCTTGCTGTCGGCGTCGACCCGTTCGGTGATCGGGCGTTGCTCGTCGGTGTCAAGCATCAAATCCTGGTAGAGCCGGAATTCCGCCGGGCGCGCGGTCCTGGCATCGACATAGTGAATCGTGCCGTTGGGCTTGCGCTCCTTGAAGCCGCTTCCACTTTTCGTGCGGGGGTCATACGTTGCGTAGATGGTTTCGACGCGTCCTTCGTCGTCATACTCGACGCGTTCAGCCTTGATGAAATACGCATGCATCAAGCGAACCTCGAGACCTAAGGAAAGGCGTTTCCATTTCTTATTCGGTTTCTCTTCGAGAAAATCCTCGCGTTCGATATAGAGCGTGTCGCTGAAGGTGAGCTCCCGGCTTCCGAGCGCTTCGTTCTCCCGGTTATAAGCAGCGCTGAGCGTTTCGCTCTGACCCTCTGGATAGTTCGTGATAACGACCTTGATCGGGTCAAGGACAGCATGAATCCGTCGAGCGCTCGTCTTGAGGTGGTCCCGTATATACTCATCGAGCATGCTGAGCTCGGTCTCGCCTTCCGATTTCGGAAGACCGAGGGCGCGAATGAAGTCGTGGATGGCCGCAGGGGGGACACCTCGCCGACGGAGGCCGGAAAGGGTGATCAACCGCGGGTCGTCCCAGCCGTCGACGATGCCGGCTTCGACAAGCTTACGGATATTGCGTTTTCCGATCACTTGATCGGCGATCTTCAGTTTTCCGAATTCAATCTGCCTGGGCTGGTTTTCAACTTCAGTGTGCTCGACGAACCAGTTGTAGATAGGTCTGTGGTTCTCGAACTCCAAGCTGCAAAGCGAATGGGTGATGCCCTCGATGGCGTCCTCCAGAGGATGAGCGAAATCGTACATGGGGTAGATGCACCATGCTTCACCGGTGTTGTGGTGAGGGGTGTGCTGGATTCGATAGATAACGGGGTCTCGGAGGTTCATATTCGGGCTGGCCATATCGATTTTCGCACGTAGGACTTTCTCACCATCGGCGAACTCGCCGGCCCGCATCCGTCGGAAAAGGTCGATGTTCTCTTCAATCGAGCGCTCTCGGTAAGGACTTTCTTTGCCCGGCGTCTTCAAATCTCCACGGTATTCACGAATCTGCTCGGCGCTTAAATCGTCCACATACGCTTTCCCCTGCCGGACTAGATGCATAGCCAGCTCATACATGCGTTCAAAATAATTGCTCGCATAGCGTAATTCGTCCCATTCACAGCCGAGCCAGGCGACGTCCCGCTTAATGCCTTCAATGAACAAAGTGTCCTCGGTGATAGGGTTGGTGTCATCGAAGCGTAGATAGAACTTGCCCCCGTAATCCTTGGCTAGTACATAGTTCATGATGATCGCCCGGGCATGGCCAAGATGCAGAAGCCCGTTCGGCTCCGGAGGGAACCGGGTGATGGGCCGCTCGTGCTTGTTGTTCTTTAGATCCTCTTCGATGATGCGACGGATGAAATTCTTGTCTTCCATAGGTACCACACTCTCTTTTTAATTCGTGGACAATGACGCGTATGTAATTAAGATTCGCAAAACTAGAGTTCGAGCCGGGAATAACCGTTGAGGGACATCGAATCACTCTGCCGGGCATGCGTGTATTGATAATAAGCAGCGACCGCCATCATCGCCGCGTTGTCCGTACAATACTCGAAATCGGGGATCGCATAGGAAATATCGGTGAAGGTCTGCGCTACGCGCTCCCTTAAAAGGCTGTTCGCAGCGACGCCGCCAGCCACGAGGAACATGCCGGCGTCGGTGTTGTCAACGGCACGCCGGCTTTTTTCGATGAGATGCTCGATGGCGGCTTTTTGGAACGATGCGGCCATATCGACCGTCTGGACCGATCGCCCCCGCTGTCGCTCCCGATGAATAAGGTTGATGACGTGGCTTTTCAGACCGCTGTAGCTAAAGCCGTAAGGGTCCTCGGTTCGGATGTTCGGCATGTCGTAGCTCGGCTGCCCTTCCTTTGCCAGTTTATCAATGACCGGTCCGCCCGGGTACCCGAGGCCGAGCACGCGGGCGATCTTGTCATATGCTTCGCCGATGGCGTCGTCATGGGTGTGGCCGAGAACTTCAAACTGGTAGTGGCCCTGCATCCGAATCAGTTCGGTATGTCCCCCGCTCACAACCAGCGCGATGAGCGGAAACCGCAGTTCATGCTGAATCTGGTTGGCGTAGATATGTCCGGCAATGTGATGGACACCGACAATCGGAATGCCATGCGCAAAGGCAAAGGCCTTGGCGGCATTGATGCCGACCAGTAGCGCACCAATAAGACCCGGGCCTTGCGTCACTGCGACCAGGTCGATATCCTCGACAGAAACGTCAGCCTCTTCGAGGGCTTTCTCGATAATCACGGTGATGCGCTTGACGTGTTCTCTCGAGGCCACTTCGGGGACGACCCCGCCGAAGGTCTCGTGCAGGTCAATCTGCGAGAACACGACGTTGCTCAGAATCTCACGGCCGTCCTTGGCAACACTAGCGCTCGTTTCATCACAACTGCTTTCTATAGCCAATACAATCATGGTTCTCCTCCTATATCCAGTGCCATCGCTAGAGCATCACCGGCGTCTTCATAATAACCTTGTCGACGGCGGATTGTCGAGAACCCCATAGACCTGAAAAACGCCAGGGCATGATCATCCCCTGCCGCGGTCTCGAGGTGGATAGTCTCGACTCCCCGTTGCCTGCAGTGTGCGACAACATTCTTCATCAAGGTCTTTCCCAAGCCGTTTCCCTGTTTTTGTCTACGAACTGAAATATCGAGAATCTCCGCCTCGGGAACCATCACATGCATAGCCACATACCCCACGATGGTTCCTTCCGATTCAAGCACGAAAACTTCGCGGGGTGGGGAAAAATCCAGCCGTCCTCGACCCGTCAGTACAGATTGTTCAATACACCGGAGCATTGGCACGTCATCCGACCGCATCTTGCGGACATTCATTTGGCTGAATGGTTCCGTTCCGCTTCGGTCTGTCGCAAGTACATCGGCGAGACGTGGTGTACATCTTCGACAGGAAACAGCAGCCCGCCCCGTTCCAAAAGCAAGAGATCGGGCCTGCCTGAGGTAACGGCCGTCCACTCGCCTTCAATTTCTTCCCGGTACGAATCAAGATGAGCGTAACGGTCTTCGTCAAGCTGAACGACGTGATCGTTCACTTCGTAGAGGCCGAGGAAGGCATAGCCCCTCCTGGCATCGACCCAGGGGAGCACTTTTCCGTGATGGCCGCTGGCCATCAAGGCTAGGGAGCTGACGGTGTAGAGGGGTATGTTTTTACTCCATGCCAGGGTTTTCGCCACCGCGACACCAATACGTACGCCTGTATAGCTTCCCGGCCCGATGCCGACCACGATGCCATCCAGATCCTCGACGTTTCGGTCATGGTCCTTGAACAACTGCTCAACAGCCGGCATAAGCGTGACGGAGTGGTCGTTGTTGCCTTTGCGGTAGAGGGATCCGAGACGTTCCGTCCCCTCATACAGCGCGACATTCAAATACGGGGTCGCGGTATCAAGTAGCAATCTCACGGGCGAGCGCTTCATACCGTCCACTCCCTTCAATCGTGCACAGCCGGCTCTCTTCGCCAGTCCACACGAACGTAATCATCAACAGCTCTTCGGGCAGGAACACTTCAATATTCGTATACCACTCGATCACACAGACACCCTCGCCGTGAATGTACTCTTCAAGTTCATAATCGGCATCGACGCTTTCCAGGCGATAGGCATCGATATGATAAAGCGGGGGGTTCACCTCATCGTAGATCCGCATGATGGTGAATGTCGGGGAAGTGACAGGAGCGGTAATCCCCATCGCCTGCGCAAGGTATTGTGTAAAGGTCGTCTTGCCGGCGCCAAGGTCTCCTTCGAGTCCGACCACGCTGCCTGGAGAAATCCTCTCCGCCAGACGGTCGGCCAGATGGGCGGTGTCGCTGAGACTGTGGAGCTCGATAGTTGTCTTGTACAATAAGGTCACCCCGCTTTCGAAATCAGGAAACTATCTCGCAACCTGTGAATTTGTAAACTATTCGTGCTATAATGTTGTCGGTGTCAGCCGTTATTAAGGACTGAGTGCGATGTTTATTATTCTACACAATCCAATGACGAAAAACAAGAAAGCCCGTCGGCGTCTCAAGCGTGTCGTCAACTACTTTAAACGTCGAAACATCCGCTTCCGCCTGAAAAGCCTTTTGAAAATTGATGACCTAGAAGCCTTCATCAAGCGAATCCCCAGCGACAGCAAGCTCGTTCTGCTTGGTGGGGACGGGACGATCAATGCGTTCATCAACCGCACCTACAATCTGCATGTCGCCCAGAGCATCTACCTGATGGGGGTCGGCTCGGGAAATGATTTCCTGCGTTCGCTCAAACGGCAGAACACCGGCCATCAGTTCATCCGACGCATGAAATACGGTAGGAAGAGCCGCTTTTTCATCAATGGCTCCGGACTCGGCATGGATGGACAGATCGCCCATCGCGTGAACCAATCCCCCCGGACCAATCGTTTCAACTATTTCCTCAGCGCCATCAAGACGTTCGCAACGTTCCGTCCGAAATACATGGAAGTCGAGATTGACGGCAAGCTCCACACTTTTAAAAAAGGGTACCTGCTCAACGTCAACTCCGGTGAATACATCGGGGGCGGCATGCGGCTCACGCCGGATGCGAATCTGGATGATGATCAGCTCGAGGTGCTCGTCGTGCACCGCATCAGTCGTCCGTTCTTGTTCTTGATCTTCCTGAGTGTCTATTTCGGGTTCCATACACGGTTCAAACGCTACATCTTCCGCAGCAAAGGGCACCATGTGAAAGCCACGATGTTCTCCTCCCAGATCGCCCAGTGCGACGGCGAGACCTTCCGCAAGGTTCGGGATTTTGAAGCGTGGAGCACAGACAAGCGCGTCACCTTCCTGCCCTTCGACCTGGACAAGCACACAAAATGATACAACGCCCGCTATCCGCGGGCGTTTTTCATTTCAGTCGCTTGCGGATATCCTCGCCGAGGGCTTCAAAACCCGGCTTGCCGAGCAAGGCGAACATATTTTGCTTGTACGCCTCCACACCCGGCTGGTTGAAAGGGTCGACGCCCAGCACATAGCCGCTGATTGCACAGCTGAACTCGAAGAAATACAGCAGCGCTCCGAGATGCTCGCCATCAAGCGATTCAATCGAGAGGCGGATGTTGGGCGCTCCGCCGTCGTGATGGGCCAAAGTCGTCGCTTTTGCGGCCTGACGGTTGACCTCCTGCAGTCTCTGTCCCGCTAGATAGTTTAAACCGTCCCCGTCCTTCGGGTCTTCGGGCACTGCTAGCGCGCGATGGGTCCGCACCACTTCGAGAACCGTCTCGAAGAGGTGCCGTTCACCTTCTTGTATGTACTGGCCGAGCGAATGCAGATCGGTGGTAAACGCCGCACTCGAAACGAAGAGTCCTTTCCCTTCCTTGCCCTCGCTCTCGCCGAACAACTGCTTCCACCATTCGGCTAGATAGCGGAGCTTGGGCTCGTAATGCACGAAAAGCTCTACCTTCTTGCCGCTTTCATACAAGGCGTTGCGCATCGCCGCATAGGTCAGGGCCGGATTATCTTCCGTCTCTTTTTCAAGCCATTTCCCGGTTTTCCCGGCACCGTTTGTCAGGGACCGGATATCAAACCCCGCAGCGGCGATGGGCAAAAGCCCCACAGCACTCAGCACGCTGTAGCGACCACCGACGTCATCGGGCACGACGAAGGTGTCGTATCCTTTTGCGTCCGCCAACTTGCGCAGGGCGCCCTTCTCACGGTCCGTCGTCGTCACGATGCGACGGCGGGCTGCTTTTGATCCATGGGTGCGTTCGAGAAGATCGCGCAGCACGCGAAACGCAATAGCGGGTTCAGTCGTGGTCCCGGATTTGCTGATGACATTGATGGAAAAGCGTTTATCCGCAAGATAATCGACGAGCTCCGCAAGGTAGTCCTCCGAGAGGTGGTGGCCGGCGAAGACGACCTCCGGACCGGTGCTGTCGAAATATGGCTGGAAAGCTTCAATAACAGCTTTCGCGCCTAAATAGGACCCGCCGATGCCGACAATTACAATGACATCGGAGCACTCACGCAAACGCTGAGCGACCGACTCGATCCTTTCAAGTTCATGTTGCATGCGTTCGGGGAGCTCAAGCCAGCCCAGCGGCGCCTCGCTGTCCTGAGCATCGTCAAGCAGCCGCCTGTGCGCCTTGCGGACATTTTCCCATGCTTCGGCGAATACCTGTTCGCTCACGTGTGTCAGTGCGTAATCGAGTTTCACATCAATCATGGTCTTCACCTTCCGAATGATCTTCGAGAATCTCCCGATGTTTCTGCTTGTAGTGCTGGATCCAGCCACCCAGACGTTTTCCCAGGGGGCTGAATCCCCTCTTCAAGTGTATCTTGAGCCGCTTTCTTCGTCTTTTCAGCGCCTTCAGGCTTAATGCCGCACGACCGTGTTCGTCGATGGTGAGCACCTTGAACCGATAAGTCTTGCCTTTCTTCAGGTAATCTTCGATGTCGTGTACGTACCGGTCGCTGATTTCGGAGATGTGCACCAGACCCTTGCGGCCGTCTTCAAGTTCGACGAATGCGCCGTAGGGCTTGATCGCCTGTATCTTTCCGCGCATGACCTCGTCTTGTTTCATGGTGTCACCCCTCCTTTTTTTAAGTATACCATAGACGTTAGAGCCTCATAAAGCGAACAACGCCAAAAAAACCGCTCCACTTTGGAGCGGCACATCAACCATATCGATGAGCGATTGAACTGGCGGCGGCCGATGCAATCGCACCGACGATGTCATCAAGAAAGGTGTTGCACCGGTCTTCACGCTTGCCTTCTTCATCAATCCGGGCAATGACCCCCGGCTTGAGCTTGTCGACGTATCCGAAGTTGGTGAAGCCGATCGAACCGTAGACGTTGACGATTGCGAGCGCCAGCACTTCATCGACGCCATACAGACCGTAATCATCCATGAGCATGCTTCGCAGCGGTTCGTTCACATGATTGCTCTCGGCCAGACGGTCCAGCTCAAGTCCCGTCAGAATGGCGTTCTGCACTTCGCGTTTCATCACTACGCGCTCAACATGCTCAAGGCAGATAGCCTCGGTGAGCTCGGGGATGCGTTCACCCTGCAACGCATAGGTCAGCGCCGCAATCTCTTCCAGTTCAACGCCCCGTCTTGCCATCATATCAACGACCCGGTCGCGTGTCCGTACGTCATCAAGCCGCTCCTCTGAATATTCAGCCATCTTCCTGGCTCCCTTCAGATATGTTCGACGCCAATGATGTCTGGAACTTCCTCGAGAAGAATCGCTTCAACGCCGTCGGTAAGTGTAGAATCCATCGCGATGCACCCGACGCAGGCTCCCTGGAGTTCGACATAGACAATGCCGTCCTGATATTTTACAAAGCGGATATCGCCACCGTCCCGCTGGATGTAGGGACGGATCTTCTCCAAAGTGCGCTTGACTTGTGCTTCAATTTGTTTCTCTTCCATGGTTATCACCTCATCCGACCTCATTATACACAACGACAGCATATCGGTGTGCTCAGACGCTGAAAAATCAGCTCTGCTCGTCGAGACGTCGCAGGATGAAGTAGGGAGCATTCGGTGTGGCCGACTCCATGAGGTAATCGAAGATCCGGTCCTTGTCTTTCTTGCTGAAGCCTTTCAACCGAAGCATGTCCGCGCTGATGTCGCCAACGATGAAGATGTATTGGTCAAAATGCGACACGTATTTTTCGTTGAACGACTTGACATCAAAAGCATCCTTATAATCCTTGACAATCTCAAACTTTCCATGCTCAGTCTCGACGATGGACTGAGGTTCGGGTTGTTCTGTGTGATTATTCTCCGTCATCGACAATCTCTCCTTTTGCAATAAGATCGGTTTTCCGTGGAAGCGTCAATATGAATATCAGGTAGACCATCACCGCAGGAAACGCCATACTCAAGATAAACATTCCAATCGCCAGAACCCTGAAGACCCAGGGGTCGACGCCGAAATGCTCGCCCAGACCGGCACAGACGCCGGCCAGGATTGCGTTTCGGTCATTTCGGTAAACCGGAGCGTCCTGCTTCATAAATACGCGACTCCGGACCGTTTTTGCACCAACACCACGCATTCCGCCTCAACGGCCTCACCCCGCCCGATGGAACCAAGGCCTTCGCCCCGGGTCGCCTTGACGCTGATGCAGTCCTTGTCCACTTCAAGTAGTTCGGCGATGCATGCACGGATACGCGGGACATAAGCAGCGAGTTTCGGACGTTCCAGAAAAACCGTGGTATCTATATTGACTATCGTGTAGCCGCGTGTTTTCAACCAACCAGCGACAATCTTCAGCAACTCGGCGGAATCCGCTCCTTCATAGCGGGCGTCCGTATCAGGGAAATGGCTGCCCAGATCGCCCAGGGCGAGCGCACCGAGCATGCTCTCTGTCAAAGCATGCAGCAAGCAGTCCCCATCGGAATGGGCCACCGCGCCGGCCTCGGATTCGATGTCGATGCCCCCCAGACGAAGCGGTTTTCCTTCTTTCAAAGGATGCCTGTCGCGGCTATGTCCAATCCTCATCATCCAGAATCATCTCCAATAAGGGCACGTCCTCGGGACGTGTCAGTTTTTCGTTGAACCGGTCGCCTTCCACGACGGCAACCACTTCCTGCAGAACCTCGCGGACCAACCCCGCATCGCAGCTAGCCTCGATGCCGCGTTCCTCGGCGAGCGCATGCGCGCGCCGCAAAGTCTCCACCTCGAAAGCCTGCGGTGTCTGGAGGCGCATGAGACTGTTGCGGACCACATCCTCTTCAAGCTGGCCATTCTCGACATAACGCAGCGTATCCGTGCTCGGGATTGCCGGCGTCGCCGCCAAGTGATTCTCCATCGCTTCCTGTAGCCGTTCGAGTGTTTCTTCTGTAAAGAAAGGCCGTGCACCGTCGTGCACGAACACGTATTGCTGATTAACGGATTCAAGCGCCCGGGTCACGCTTCCCTGGCGGGTCCGACCGCCGGCGACGATTTGGTCGGCGGTATATTCGTGTCTCAGACGGGAAAAATCCCGCCGGCGGCCGACAAGGATGATCTCGGCGCATGCGGCATCCGCCTCGAAGCGGGAAAGCGCGTGATTCAGCACAGACATCCCCGCAATGTGTTTGAAGACCTTGTTCTCGCTCAAACCGATACGCCGACCATCTCCGGCGGCGAGCACGACAGCGCTGTACATCACCATGGTTGTCCACTTCCTCGCCAGCTGTTGGTTATGCTTTCCAAAAAGTTCCTGGTGATTCCCTCAACCATCGCTTCCGGGAGTTGCTTGGCCTGGATGCACGTTGTTGGGCTCATTGGTCATCACCTGCACCTTGTTGTTCAGGGTGTTTTTTGTCTTCCCCATGCGATTTCCCACTTTTACATGTCTTCATGCGGGCTTTCATAGACCTGATTGTCCGTCACCAGTAAATCAACAGGCATGTCGTGCGCTCTCGAGGGTAACGCTTCAATCCGGAACTTATCAAAGCACACCCCGACAGAGAGACCTTTGTAGTCCTTGAGGAACGTATCATAATAACCGCCGCCGTAGCCAAGCCGATAGAGGGCATAGTCATAGACCAGCGCCGGCACGACGACAGCGTCGAGAGCGTCCTTATCGATGGTTTCATCACTCACAGGTTCCTTCGTGCCGAGGACGGCCTCCTCGAACTCGCCCGTATCACGGTAGAAGACAATCCGGTCCTCGAACGTCTTCGGGTAGTAGGCCTCGAAGTCATCCGCGAGTCTGCGGACGTCGACCTCATTGTTGATGGGGTAGTAGAGCCCGACCGTTCGGATGTTGTACTCCTTCAAGACATCCCGGAGGCTCTCGACCAGCATGTGATTGAGCATGCGATGCATCCTCGGTTCGATGGAGCGTCTTTCGCTCATGAAAATCTTCCGCAGGGTCTTTTTATCCATGTAACCACCTATTCTATTTCGTAATGAAGTAGTTTTCCGGCGTGTTTTCGTCCAAAGCTATATCCAGGGCTTTTTCTGTCCTAGCGACAAGTTCGTCGACCGGTTCGTCGAAATAGTCGACAGTCTGTATGCCAAAGGAGGGGTAGACACTCTCCTTCACATCACCGAAGGTCATCGTGAAGTTGGCGAGCTCACCGCCTTCCTGCAGGGTCCGTTTGAGCAGTTCGTACTTCCTGTGGTCGACGATGACCATGCCGAAGCGAATACCCGAGATCCGAAACAAGTGGTCGGGATTCTTGAGGAAGTGGTAGACAAGCTTGTTCAGATACTTCCCCATCATCAAATCCCCGATGTCGCGACCGTACCGGCGGTTGAGGGCGGGGATGTTGCCGAGCTCGAGGAATACCAGGGTATAGGGCTGTCGGCGACCGTTGAGCTCCTGGACAGCCTCGTAGATACCGGAGGCGAGATCGAGATTGTTCAGAATATCCACTTCCGTCCTGGGATACTTCCGAACGTCCAGCCCTTGAAGCACCGAGACGAACATGGTCCGCTTGTCCTGGTCGATGCGGGCGCCATATTCACGAATCCATTCATACCCCTCGCTCTTACGCACTCGATAGTGTGTGTGATATTTTGGCTTCTTGCGACTGCATTTCGCCAGGACGCCTTGATAGGCGGCACGGTCGTCGGGATGCAGCCGCTCAAGGAAGTCATGGAAATCGACCTCGTGCGCGTCCAGGTCCAGCAGCTTCAGGGCGGGTTCGGTGACGAACATGGAATCATCATCGGAACGGAAGGCGATGCCGTCTTCGAAAATGTCCAGCATGGTGACGAACCGTTGCCGGAGGAGTTCAGAGCGTTCCTGAAGACTCTCATGATCTTTTTTCAGTTTCTTTAGATGTTCCTTCTTCCGGTCCTTTTCGACGATGTCGCTGGTATCGAACAGAAAAACACTCAGCACAGCCGCCACGAGGATGTAGGCTTCAACCCAGCTTGCCGGGACCCCGCCGAGTTCCAAGCGAAGAAAGAGGACGTAGGCAGCCACCCCGGCGACAAGCAGGACGAGATCAAAATCGCCCTTTTTCGTCCGCAGTTTTTTCGTCGCCACCAGCAAAGTCCAGATAATCAAAACAGCGACGGTAATGGGTTCAGTGAACATAAAGCCCCTCCCTCAGTCAGTTCTGCAGGTATTTTTCCAAGTAGAGCATCAGCGATTCACGGGATATGTCTTTATCGAGATAGCCTTCGATGGCGATGCTGATCTCTCCGGTCTCCTCGCTGACCAGGACAGTCAGGGAATCCGTCACCTCGCTGATGCCGATAGCTGCACGATGCCGGGATCCATAGTATTTCGGGATGTCGGCTTTTTCGCTTGGGGGAAAATACGCCCCCGCACACTTGATTACATTTTCACGAATGATGACTGCACCGTCGTGCAGCGGTGTATAGGGAACAAAGATACTTGAAAGCAGTTCACGGCTCAGGGCGGCGTCGACCTTGAAAGCATGCTCGATATAGGCATCCAGAGAATCCGAGCGTTCGAATGTGATCAACGCCCCGATTTTATGACGGGATAGGTAATCCACACCGTAAAGGAGTTCATGCTTGGCGTCGTCCTCAATTGTCTTATCAAATTTCATCCCCGTCTGCGAGGCAATCTTCAAAGACAGGGCCCTTAGTTCCGAGTTCAGCATCGTCCCTGCCACCAGCAGCAACGAGGCCAACCAGACGAAACTCACGAATGCGTTCCCGCTTCGTGCCTCCGCGAAAAAAAACCTCGCCAGCGCGAACAGCGCGACGGCTGCAACGACATAACGCATCCCGCGGAAAAGAACAGTGGGCAGGTACGGGCGGGCGACGAGGACAAAACCCCCGAATAGTAGAACCAGAACGATCAGTTCATGCTGCGCCATCCAACCACCTCTTTTCCGCTTAGGATACATCTGTGATTATAACACAGACGTCTTCTTTTCTGTAACGGGAAGTTCTCTTCCTAAAATTCATTCAAAACGCAGAACGCCTGCTTATCTATGTTTCACAAAGCCTCTAAAATGTCAACCCTTCACACGGTCAATTTGCACAAGTATAATAAGTACACCCTAGTCCATCAAACAAGGAGGTCCGCCGATGGGAGATTACAGCAAAGCCTACATAGAAAGGCTCAACGAGGACATTAACAAGCATTTTCCCCACCTTTCTCCAATCAAGGAGGACATGCACCGCTCGTTCGATGGTGTCTCGAGGCTGGTCATGCTGGATCGCTACAGCCAGAAGGACCTCAACTTGAAGACGCTTCATGAAGGGGATCTGGTTCTGACGGTCGTACGGGAGGACCCCAAGTTTCCAGCCCGCGGCATCGGCACAATCAAAGCTATCGAAGGGGATACGGTCCATATCCGTATCGAGGATGAATTCCTGCCGAACACCGAAGATGCGGATGATCAAGGCATCATCCAGCGACCCAAGGGCCGTATCGACAAGCCGCTCGAACTATACTTTGAGCAAATCGCGAAACGGGTCTCCTCGCATCTGGGCGCAGAAGACGGCGAATCCGTCGTCGAAGCCTTCCATGAAGAAATCGCCGAACTGAATCTCGTCCCGGCCGGACGCATCCTCTTCGGCGCCGGCTCAGAGACGGAGGTCACCTATTTCAACTGTTTTGTCATGCCGTTCATCGATGATTCGAGGGGCGGCATCGCCGATCACCGCAAACAAGTGATGGAAATCATGAGCCGGGGTGGAGGCGTCGGTACGAACGGCTCCACATTGAGACCCAAGAACGCTCTCGCCAAGGGCGTGAACGGAAAATCGAGCGGCGCGGTCAGCTGGCTCAACGATCTCTCCGCACTCACGCATCTCGTCGAGCAGGGCGGCTCCCGCAGAGGGGCGCAGATGATCATGCTCGCCGATTGGCACCCCGACATCATTGAGTTCATCGTCTCGAAAATGCAGAACCCGAAAATCCTGCAGTTTCTAAGCGAAACCATCGAGGACCCTCTCATTCGCGACACGGCACAGAAGAAACTGAAATTCATCCCCCTCAGCGAAGAAGAGGCGGAAATCAACGAATACATTCTCGAGCGCGCACGTCAGAACCCTGATGAGTTCTCGAAACAAATCGTCGACAAGGCGTTCGAACGCTTGAACAAAGGCGGTCATTATGAAATCGAGGACGAGGACTTCCTCAGCGGCGCCAACATTTCGGTCGCCATCACCGACGATTTCATGCGGGCATTAGAGAACGATGAGGTTCATGAACTGCGCTTCCCGGACGTCGACAGCTATGAAGGGCAGGAGAAAGCGGACTACGACCGGCTCTGGTCAAAGGTCGGAGACGTCCGGGAGTGGGAAGCGATGGGCTACAAGACCAAAGTCCACTACAAAGTCCGCGCAAAAGACCTGTGGAATCTCATCAACATCTGTGCGACCTATTCCGCGGAGCCCGGCATCTTCTTCATCGACAACGCCAACAACAAGACGAACGCCATCGGCTACGGCCAGAAAGTCGTCTGCACCAACCCTTGCGGAGAGCAGCCGCTCGCTCCCTACTCCGTGTGCAACCTCTCCGCGATCAACCTTGCCAACATGGTCGATCAGAAGAACAAGGACGTCGACTACGAGAAGCTCGGACGTACGGTCTCCCGGGCTGTCCGTCTGCTCGACAACGTGATCGACAAGACACACTATTTCCTTGAGGAGAACCGCAACCAGGCCCTTGGGGAACGCCGCATCGGCCTAGGTGTGATGGGGCTGCACGATCTGCTCATCTGGTGCAACCGCCGATACGGCGCCGACGACGGCATCGCCTTCATCGACAAGCTGTTCCGCTTCATCGCCACAAAAGCCTATGAAGCCAGCATCGAGCTGGCCAAAGAGAAGGGGCCGTTCCCCTTCCTCGAAACAGAAGGCGACCGCGAACGCTTCATCAACAGCGGCTACATGCAGACCATGCCCGAATCCATCCGGGAGGGCGTCCGCAAGCATGGGATCCGCAATTCCCATCTGCTCACCATCGCACCGACGGGGTCGACCGGCACCATGGTCGGCGTCTCGACAGGCCTTGAGCCCTATTTCGCCTTCAGCTATTTCCGCAGCGGCCGTCTGGGCAAATTCATAGAAGTCAACGCAAAAATCGTCGAGGATTACCTTGAAGCCTATCCCGGCTACACGAAGGACACCCTGCCGGACACCTTCCGCAGCGCGATGGACCTCTCCCCTGAAGAGCACGTCAAGGTCCAATGCACCATCCAGCGCTGGGTCGATTCCTCCATCTCGAAGACGGTCAACGCCCCGAAGGGCTATAGCGTCGAAGAAGTTGAACAGATCTACCGCCGGCTCTATCATTGCGGCGCAAAAGGTGGAACCGTCTATGTCGACGGGTCTCGCGACGCCCAGGTCCTCACGCTCAAGAAGGATGACAGGCAAGGAGGCAAGCAGGTCGATATCCAGGACCTCGGACTGGATGTCGAGGAAGAACCCGAACCGAAGAAGAAAGACCCGAAAATCCCCGGACAGCGGGCGGACCGACAGGACCGCAACATCGGCGTCGAAGTCGGCGACCTCTGTCCTGTCTGCCTTGAAGGCACTGTCAAGGACCTCGGCGGATGCCACACCTGCACCAACTGCAATGCACAGCTTAAATGCGGATTGTAAAAAGGCGCCTCGCGCCTTTTTTTGTGCCTTCTGCAAATCGTGTTACACTAAAGATGAGGTGATCGGTTTGAGAAAAGCCTATGCAGTCGGTTTCCGACGACACGTGAAGAAAGACTCCCTTCGATACAGTCTCGAAGAGCTCAAGAACCTGGCCGGCTCTCTGGGGATTGATGTCATCCGTACCTTCACCCAGTCTTCCGAGCAGATCACGCCGGCCTACAAAGTCGGCACCGGCAAGCTTGAAGAGATGCGAGCCCTACTCGAAGAGGAATCGATCGACTACGTCATCTTCGATGAAGAGCTGACGAACACCCAGATTCGAAACCTCGAGGAAGTCCTCGACGTTGCAATCATCGACCGGACGTTGCTGATTCTTGAAACATTCGCCAAACGCGCCAAGACCAAGGAAGCGATGCTGCAGGTGGAGATTGCGCAGCTAAAATATCTGAAACCGAGACTCACCTCGATGCGGACATCCTTCGCCCAGCAGCAAGGCGGCATCGGCCAGAGGGGTCCGGGCGAGAAAAAACTTGAGCTCGACCGCCGCAAGATCGACCGTGACATCAACAACCTAGAGCATCAGCTCAAGAACATCACCCGCACCCGCAAAAGCAACCGCCGTCGCCGGAAACTCTCTCCGATCAAGAACGTCGCCATCGTCGGTTATACGAACGCCGGCAAGTCGACGCTCATGAACGCGTTGTTGAAACAGTCCAAGCACGGCCCGGAGAATAAGAGCGTCGCTGTCGAGGACCGGCTTTTCGCCACACTTGAAACCGCGACGCGTCAGATACGTTTCAAGGAACGCAAGCCGTTCACGCTCACGGACACCATCGGCTTCATCAGCAAGCTCCCCCACGAACTTGTTGAATCCTTCAAAGCGACGCTTGAAGAGATCAGCGAGGCCGACCTTCTCCTGCATGTCGTCGATTTCTCGCACCCTTACTACCTCGATCAGGTCCAGACGACCGAAAAGGTATTGGAAGAAATCGGCGTCGAGGATGTCGAGACGCTTTATGTCTTCAACAAAATCGACCTAAACAACGCCGTGCTGCCGCCAAATTTCCAACCCGCCATCAAAGTCTCCCTCAAGGACGGCACCAACCTCGACACGCTCGTCGAAACCATCAACGAGATGCTCTTCAGGGACGATGCCGTCATCGTCTATTCCATTCCCCAGGACAAAGGTGAGATTGTACACATGCTCAACGAGTACGCGGAGATTCTCGATAAGGAGTATGAAAACAATACAGTCCGCATTCGTGCGCGGGTATCGAAGCCGCTTCGTGAAGACCTTCGTCCCTATGAGCTTCGCCCAGAATAAAAAAGCCCGTGAGGGCTTTTTTCACGAGCCTGGAGGGTTGCCCCTCTGGTAGGCTTTGAGCAACTCATCGAGTTCCGCAAGGGTCTCGATGCGGTTCATGTGCCTTTTATAAGGCGCGCTCCCGGGCTGGCCTTTGAAATACCGGGGGACGTGCGCCCGCATTTCGCGGACGGCGACGTTCTCGCCTTTTTCCTTCGATAGAAGCTGCGCGTGGCGCTTGATGAGCGCGAGACGCGCTTCTAAAGCGGGCGGTGGCGGTGGCTTGCTGCCCCGCAGATAAGCATCAATCCGGCCAAGGAGCCAGGGATCGCCCCACAGCGCACGACCGACCATGACAGCTTCTACGCCCGTGTTCTCAATCATGCGCCTGGCGTCCTCGGGAGACTGGATGTCGCCGTTACCGATCACAGGAATACCCACGGCGCGGACGACTTCCCGGATGACGCCATGATCGGTCGTCCCGCGGTACATCTGGCTTCTTGTGCGCCCATGGACAGCGACAGCGGCCGCTCCCTCTTCCTCGGCGATCCGCGCAATCTCTGGCGCGTTGATGGAGTCAAAATCCCATCCGGAGCGCATCTTCACCGTCACCGGTCGATCAGCGTTCTCGACGAGCGCCCTCAGCACTTTCCTGGCTGTCTCCTTATCACGCATCAATGCGGCGCCGCCGTTCTTTCGGACGACTTTCTCCACAGGGCAGCCCATGTTCAAATCCAAAGCCACGGCCCGGCTACGGCTGCACGCTAGACGAGCCGCTTCACCCATCGCCTTCGGGTCCGAGCCGAATAGCTGAAGGACGACGTTCCCTTCTTCCTTATCGACCTTGAGCATCTCCAGAGTGCGGTCGTTGCGATACTGCAGGCCCTTGTCGCTGACCATCTCCGTGTAGAGCAAGCCTTTGCTGAAGGAAGCGAGGATCTGTCGATAGGCTTTGTCCGTAACCCCCGCCATCGGAGCGACAACGACAGGGTGTGCTGCAAGGTGTTTGGCTATGTCCATGGATACATTTCCTCCTCTTAAGCTATTTTCGCACGGAAAGGGCGGTTGTTCAACCTTTTCCATTTTTTATATCCGCGTGCTATAATAACAAAAGGTGATACTATGGAAGACTATTTGGCAAAAGCCTACGCGTTCGGGGGGACTGTGCGCCTCTACGCCGCCCGCACGACCGGCCTGGTCTACGAGGCGCAGAAAATCCATGACCTGTGGCCGACGGCCAGCGTGGCCCTGGGCAGACTCCTCACCGGAAGCGTCATCATGGGCGCGATGTATGAAGAGGGCAACGAGCTGACCCTTCGCATCCAGGGAGACGGACCTCTAGAGGGCATGGTCGCCACCACCAACGCCAGTGGCGAGGTCCGCGGCTATGTCGGCAACCCGCATGTCTTCATGCAGGGGAAGGACAAGCTGCCGATCGCCCAGGCGGTGGGCAACGGCGAGATGCATGTCACGAAGGACTTGAAAGTCCGGGACATCTTCACCAGCAGCATCAAGATCCAAAGCGGAGAGATTGCCGAGGATTTCGCCTACTATTTCACGGCCAGCGAACAAATTCCTTCCGCCGTCGCGATCGGTGTCGAAGTCGGAACCGAAAACGACATCCAGCATGCCGGCGGGTTCATCCTGCAGCGGATGCCCGGCTGTCCCGAGGAGACAATCCAGCGTATCGAGAACCGCCTGTCAAGTCTACCCGAAATCACGGAGCTGCTCAGGGACGGCCATTCGCCGGAAGCCATCATCCAGGCCATCGCCGATGATGACCATCAGCTGCTTCACACGATGCGCCTTTCCTATACGTGCAACTGCAACCGCGAAAACTTTGAACGCGGACTGATCTCGCTCGGGAAGCAGCAACTGAAGAAACTGCTCGAAGAAGACGGCCACATCGAGACCGTGTGCCACTTCTGCCGCACGCAGTACCAGTTCAACGCCAAGGATATCCGCCGTCTCATCGATGCCACGCAGCGGAACCGCTGAGCAATAGAAAAGGCCACCGGGTGGCCTTTTTTCATCGGTAGAGCGGATAGGTCTCCGTCAACGTGCGGACACGGTCGCGGACATCCTCGAGAGTCGCTTCGTCCTCGGGATGCAGGAGTGTGTCGCGGATCAACCGCGCCACCGCCCGCATCGCATCCTTGGTGAACCCCCGTGTGGTGAGCGCCGGCGTGCCCAGGCGGATACCGCTCGTGACAAAGGGTTTCTCGGTGTCGTTGGGCACCGTGTTTTTGTTGCAGGTGATGTGGACGCTCTCGAGCACTTCCTCCGCGTCCTTGCCCGTCAGGCCTGTGAGGGACTTGACCTCGACGAGGACGAGATGGTTGTCGGTTCCTTCACTGACCACCTTGAACCCGAGCTTCATCAGCTCATCCGCGAACGCCCGGGCATTCTCGACGACGCGGCGCTGATAGTCCTTGAACTCGCTTGAGAGCGCCTCTTGGAAGGCGGCGGCCTTGGCGGCGATGATGTGCATCAAAGGCCCGCCCTGGATGCCGGGGAAGACGACGCGGTTGATCGCCTTGTAGAGCTCCTTGTCGTTAGTCAGCACTATACCGCCACGAGGTCCGCGCAGCGTCTTGTGCGTGGTCGACGTGACGACGTGTGCATGATCGCAGGGGTTGTTGTGGAGTCCGGCAGCCACAAGACCGGCGATGTGGGCCATATCGACCATCAGATAGGCGCCGACCTCATCTGCGATCTGGCGGAACCGTGCAAAATCGATTTCCCGTGAATAGGCGCTCGCGCCGGCGACGATGAGCTTGGGCTTGATCTCCCTGGCCTGCTTGAGCACGCTTTCGTAATCGATGCGTTCCGTCTTCGGGTCGACCCCGTAGCTGTGGAACGTATAGTCGATACCACTGAAATTGAGCGGATGTCCGTGTGTCAGATGCCCGCCATGGTCCAAGCTCATGCCGAGCACGTGGTCCCCGTGTTCGAGCAGGGCGCGATAGGCGGCCATGTTGGCGGTCGAGCCCGAATGGGGCTGGACGTTGGCGTAACGGACGTCGAAGAGTTCCTTCGCCCGTTTCCTAGCGAGGTTTTCTGCGGTATCGACATGCTTGCAGCCGCCATAGTAGCGGCGACCGGGATACCCTTCGGCGTACTTGTTCGTCAGTATGCTTCCATCGACCTCGAGTATGGCCTCGGAGACGAAGTTCTCGCTAGCGATGAGCTCGAGATGTCGTTCCTGGCGTTCCTTTTCCTCTTCCATGGCGGCATGGAGTTCAGGGTCCTGTTTCTTCAATTTTTCCATTTGTATCCTCCTTCGCGAGTATCCGTGGCTTGATGTAACGCTGGTTCACCCACATGATGGCGACGATGCTGGCGGCTAGAAGCGCGAGTACAATCAGACCGCTGATGAACCAGAAAGATCCGGGCACGAAACGGCACATGACATCGTCGGGTCCGCAGGTCCACGGGGCGGGATCATCGAAAGGCAGATCGAAAAGCAGCACGTGGAAATAATGGAAGAACGAGCCGAAATCGACCACCATCCAGGCCCCGACGAAGAGTGTGAAGAAAAGCGGTACATAATAGATGTCGCGCAGCGTCTCATAAAGGAGCCGAGGCGTCTTCCTGGCCATGAGCGTGAGCGAAGCTGCCACGATGAGGGCCCCCGCCAGGCCAAGGACCCGTATGCCGGTGTAGACCGTGCGGACATCCTGCATGTGCAGAATCTCGTTCTCGTTCATCACCGGCTCCTCGTCCCCGGGATAGGCCCCGAATTCAAGGTCGTCACTGAGATAGTTCATGTAGGCGGTGATGTTGCGGTTGAAATAGCTGTAATCGAAATCCACTTCGTCGTGCTCCGCATGCAGACCTTCATGAAGCGCAAGATAGGGATATGTGGTCAAAAGGGAGGCGAAAAGGGCGATGAGGAACACCGGCGTGAAGAGTGAAACCAGGTATTTCAGTATGCGCATGCCGGACCCTCCCTCGGATCTGCGTTATTCGATTCCTTCAAGATGTTCGAAGCATTCAAGCGTGTTCTCGAGTAAGCTGGCGATGGTCATCGGACCGACTCCTCCGGGGACGGGGGTGATGTAGGAGGCTTTCTCCTTGACGCCCTCGAAGTCGACATCGCCGACCAGTTTCCCCTCGACGCGGTTGATGCCGACATCGATGACGATGCAGCCTTCCTTGACCATGTCCGCGGTGACCAGGTTCACGACCCCGGCGGCGGAGACAATGATATCCGCATGACGGGCGTGCGGTTTCAGATCCCGGGTCTTGGAGTGGGCATAGGTGACGGTGCACTTCTCTTCAAGCAGAAGCATCCCGATGGGCTTGCCGGCGATGTTGCTGGTGCCGATGACGAAAGCCTCCTTGCCGACAAGGTCCACATCCAGTCCCTTGAGCATGGACAGCACACCCTTGGGGGTTGCCGGCAGAATACCTTTGGCACCGGTGTGTACCGCCGCGATGTTCAGCGGATGGAACCCATCGACGTCTTTCTCCTTGCGGATAGTCTCGATGACCTTGTCCGAATCCATGTGAGAGGGCAGGGGAAGCTGGACAAGCAGGCCGTGGACATCCGGGTCCTCGTTGAGTTCACGGACGATCTCCAGCAGTTCCTCCTCGCTGATCGATGCCTCCTTATGGATAATCGTGCTTTTCATCCCCGCGCGTTCGCTGTCCCGTTTCTTGCGCTTCACGTAGGAAAGCGAGGCGGGATTGTCGCCGACGATGACTACGACGAGGTGCGGTACTTTTCCGTAGCTTTCCTTGATTTCGGCGACACGCTCGCCGACATTGTGTCGGATCTGTTTCGAGAGTTGCTTGCCATCAATGATTTCAGCCATGGTTCTCTCCTTTCAGTCGATACGAATCCACGATCTCCCCGAAAAACATGATGTGGGTGTCATGCTGGGGGTAGTAGCGTTCCTTGATGCGTTCATCTATCAACGCGGGTTCCTGCGTCTGCCGATAGATCATCCGGCACTCGTAGTGAAGTTCGCAGTCCGCGATGATGGGACTGTTCACTTTGTTCGCTTCCCGGAGGGTCAGATTGGCCGTCTTGAACTTGTCGATGTCCCGGCCGGATTCGGTTCCGGCCACTTTCAGGGCTTGTTTCAGCGTGCCGTAGGCGGGGACGTTGATGGTGTAATCATCCGCGTTGAGCAGAAGGTCGTAGGTGTGCCGCGAATAGCGTACATAGGCGATGAAGGTGGGACGTCCCCAGATCACGCCGATGTGCCCCCAGGCAATCGTCATCGTATTGGTCTCGCCCCTGCGGTCACGGACCGTGATGAACACGCCCTTGGGAAGCTGTTTCAACAACTTTTCCCCGTCTTGATAGAACGTCTCGTGATAGCCATCAATCATTCACTCTCACCTCCGAGGAACAGCTCGCCGTATTTTTCCTTGAGATAACGGACATAATAGGATGGATTGAAGCTTTCACCCGTGACCCGCTCGAGAATCTCCCCCGGGCCAATGCTGGAGCCGAAGCAATGAATCTTCTCCCTCAGCCAGTCGTTGATCTCTTGTAGGTTGTCCTCGCGGATCAGGCGGTCGAAATCGATCTCCTTGCGGATGGTGTAGTAGATCTGTGCGGCATAGGCACTGCCAAGGGCGTAGGTGGGGAAGTAGCCGAACATGCCGGTGCTCCAGTGGACATCCTGCAGAATGCCGTCGCTGTCTCGTTCGACATCGATGTTGAGGTATTCTTTCATCTTCCGGTTCCACAGGTCGGGAAGCTCGTCGACGCTGACACGGTCCTCGAAGATGTCGCGCTCGATCTCATAGCGCAGAAGGATGTGCAACGGATAGGTCAGCTCATCCGCCTCGACGCGGATGAAGGATTCATCCACATGGTTGACGGCGCGATAGAACGTCTCCACATCAACGTCCTTTAGCTGCTTTCCGAAGCGCTGTTTGAGGGCGGGAAGGTGAGCCTCCCAGAACGCCCGGCTGCGACCGATCATGTTTTCATAGAAACGGGACTGCGATTCATGGATGCCCTTCGACGCGCCGCCGTTGAGGTTGGTCATGTCGAACATCTCATCGATCTGCTGTTCATAGAGGGCGTGTCCGAGTTCGTGGATGGCAGCGAAGATGGAGGAGAACAGATAATCCTCGAGATAGCGGACGGTGAAGCGCACATCCTTCGAATGCGTCCCCCAGGTGAAGGGATGGACGCTCTCTTTTAAAAGCCCCTTGTCGAAATCGAAGCCGAAGACGCCCATCAGATATTCCACGAAGGCTTTCTGTTCATCACGGTCGTATCGGGCGTTCATGAAGGCGGGCGGGTCCTCCCGGCGCTTAAGTACTTTTTTGGTGAACGGCACGAGCTCATCTTTCACAGTCTGGAAGAACGCATCGTACTGTTCTCTGTCCATCCCCTCTTCAAAATCGTCGAGCAGGACATCGTATGGGTGCGTATCCGGGGCCCGATAGCCGAGCATGCGCTTCCTCATCTCAATGATTTTCTTGAGGTAGGGCTGAAAGATTGAAAAATCGCTCTTCTCTTTGGCGGTCTCCCACTCTTTCTGGGAGAGGTTCACCAGCTGGGTGAATTCGATGTAGTCCTTCTTCGGGATTTTCACAATCTTGTCGAGGTTTTTCTTGGCTTCCTTGATTTCTTTTTTCTGAATGTCGTTCAACTCGTCAGGGTTGCGGTCGAGCTCATCGACGATGCGTCGGTATTCCTCGGATGTCTGCAAAGAGAAATGCTCGCCGCTGATCAGGCCGAGCATTTCCGAGCGGTAAGGGAAAGACGCTTTCGGCGCCTCCGTGTTCGAATCCCAGGAGGCCACCGAAAGCGCTAGCTGATAGGCTTTCATCTGTTTCTGCAATTCCTTGAACCGTTCAAAATCGCTCATCGCACTCTTCCTTTCGTATATGGCCCGCCTTTAGAACAGACCTTTGGCGTTGCCCTCGTCGTCGATGTCCATGTCGACGGCGGCCGGACGCTTGGGCAGTCCCGGCATGGTCATCATATCCCCCGTCATGGCGACGATAAATCCGGCACCCAGGGAAGGGGAGAGTTCACGGACGTTCAAGACGAAATCCCGCGGCCTTCCATAAGCCTTGGGGTCATCGGAGAGGGACATCTGCGTCTTCGCCATGCAGACTTGAAGGTCGTCCCAGCCTTCGCGCTTGTAGCGGCGGAGCTGGTTCTTCGCCTTCTTGGAGAACGCGACGTCCTTCGCGCCGTACACAGTGGTGGCGATGGCGCGGATCTTGTCTTCGAGGGAATCCTCGTTGCGATAGAGGCGGGTGAAGGAGCCATCATTAGCTTCGACTTTCTCAAGCACCTTGCGAGCGAGGTCGACGCCGCCGGCGCCGCCTTCCTCCCAGACTTTCGAGACGGAATAGGTGTGGCCGTTCTCTTCGAGCCATCCGGTAAGTGCGGATAGCTCCGCCTCGGTGTCGTGGACGAAATGGTTGACAGCGATGACGTAGGGGAGCTTGAAGGCCTGGATGGTCTCGATGTGCTTCTCGAGGTTTTCAATCCCCTGACGAAGCGCATCGACGTTCTCCTCTCGGAGGTCGTCCTTCTTCACGCCGCCGTGCATCTTCAGGGCTCGTACGGTTGCGACGAGGACGACGGCGCTGGGGTCGAAGCCGGCCTGTCGGGATTTGATGTTCATGAACTTCTCCGCGCCGAGGTCGGCGCCGAATCCGGCTTCGGTGATGACGTAGTCCGCGAGCTTGCGGGCCATGTTGGTGGCGATGATGCTGTTTGCGCCGTGCGCGATGTTGGCGAAGGGACCGCCGTGCATCAACGCCGGGGTATTCTCGAGCGTCTGCACGAGGTTCGGCTTGATCGCATCCTTGAGCACAAGGGTGACGGCGCCCTCCGCGCCCAGATCACCGACAGTGATGGGCCGGCGGTCGTAGGTGTAGCCAATGACGATGCGACGAGTGCGTGCTTTCAAATCGTGGATGTCACGCGCGAGACAGAGCACGGCCATGATCTCCGAGGCGACCGTGATGTTGAAACCGTCTTCGCGGGGAACCGAGTTGCCGACGCCACCAAGGCCGACCGTAACCTGCCTGAGCGCACGGTCGTTCATGTCAAGTCCCCGCTTCCATGTAATCCGACGGGGGTCGATACCTAAGTCGTTTCCCTGGTGAAGATGGTTGTCAATCATCGCACTGATGGCATTGGTCGCGGTGGTCACGGCATGGATATCCCCCGTGAAATGGAGGTTGATATCCTCCATGGGGACAACCTGGGCGTGACCGCCACCGGCCGCGCCTCCCTTGACACCCATGGCGGGACCGAGGGAAGGCTCCCGTAAAGCGATGATAGCTTGTTCGCCGATTTTTGTGAACGCTTGTCCCAATCCTACGGTCGTGGTCGATTTTCCTTCTCCCGCAGGGGTCGGATTGATGGCGCTGACAAGAATGACGCGGCCATCTTTTTTCTTTTCAAATTTCTCCATGACATCGAGACGAATTTTCGCCTTGTGGTTTCCGAAGCGTTCGATGTCCGTCTCCTTGAGCCCCAGTTCGGCGGCGATTTCACCTATGTCTTTCATCGTCGCCTGCTGAGCAATTTGTAAATCCTTGTTTTCCATGTGAAAACCTCCTGTGATTTTCCTGACTGTTAAAACGTTATTCTTTTACTATTATCCCACATTGAGAGGCTGAATTCAATGTCTGAAACAAACGCTTCCATGGACGGGATGTATCGAATTCAGACGCAATGGTGTATAATGCTAGTAGCGTGCACGATGTCGAAGGAGGTCCTGCATGTACGACGTTCTCGTTGAACCCTCTTCCTTGGAGGGGGCTTTGTCCGTCCCTCCATCGAAAAGCCTGATGCACCGCGCATTGCTTGCGGCCTCTTTAGCGGAGGGGGAAAGCTGCATCCGCCCGGTCCACAAAAGCAGGGACATTGAAGCCACCCTCCGTGCCCTTGATGCTTTCGGAAGCACACTGAGGGAAGCGGATGATTCGTTCATTGTGAACGGCTCGGGCCTGCCGAAAGGTGTCCGGTTCCCGATCGATGTCGGAGACTCGGCTTCTACGCTGCGCTTCTGCATTCCGCTTTCGATGCTGGATGGTGAAAAGAGCAGCTTCATCGTCGATGACACACTCGGCAGGCGACCGATGACGACCTATGAGAACCTTTTCCCCGGCGCCCTACGCTTCGAGGATAATCGCTGGTTTGTCTCGCCGGCCTTGAAACCCGGCCGTTTCCACTTGAAGGGAGACATCAGCTCGCAGTTTGCAAGCGGCCTGCTCTTCGCCCTGCCCCTTCTGGATGAACCCTCGATACTCACCATCGACCGTCCGGCTTCCTGGTCCTACATCCGGTTGACCCTCGACGTGCTCAAGCTGTTCGGAATCGACGTGCTCGAGCAGCAAGACGGCTTCAGGATTCCCGGTGGGCAGCGGTTCACTCCGCAAACGTACCGGGTCGAATCAGACTTCTCACACGCCGCCATGCTGCTCGTCTGCGGCATTAGAAATCCGCGCATCAGTGTTGAAAACCTTTCCGCTGACTCTCATCAGGCCGACGGCCGGATTATCGACATCCTCAAGAAAACCAACACGAAAATCGTCCACACGGAGACGGGATATGCCACGAACCATGCCGACATCGAAGGATTCACCGCCGATGTCGACAGCTGTCCCGACCTGACTCCGGCCCTGGCGTTGCTGGGCGCTTTCGCATCGGGTCGAACACAGCTTACCGGCATCCACCGGCTCAAATACAAGGAATCCGACCGTTCCCGGACGATAGTCGAAACGCTGAAAACCCTGGGGGCCGATATCAGGCTTCACGAAGAGCGGATTGTCATCGAAGGGGATGGGAAACCGCTTGGCGGAGGTGTTTCGATCGATTCCCAAGACGATCACCGAATTGCGATGATGGCCGCCTGTGCCGCCGTTACCGCACACCGTCCAGTGCGGATCAACCACGCAGAGACGGTCGAAAAATCCTATCCGGCCTTCTTTCAGGACTTAGAACGCCTAGGCGCCACGTTGACATTCTTCAGGAGGGATGTACCATGCGGATAAACATCAAGGGCCATCTCAAGCCATATACTGTCGAAATCGAAGAAGGTTCGCTGGCCCGGGTCCCGACAGAGGAATCCGAAGATTCCATCCTGATTACAGACCGCGGAGTCCCCGATGAACACATTGAAGCCTTCCTCCACGGCGCGGACATTGACAAGATCGTGACCGTGCAAAGCGGAGAACGCTCGAAATCAATCCGTACTTTCGAACGGATTGTGCGGGATCTGCAGACGTCGAACATCTCGAGGAATGCACATATCTACGCCCTGGGCGGTGGGGTGGTCGGGGACCTGTCCGGATTCGTCGCCTCGACGTACAAACGCGGCATAAAGCTCACCCTTCTGCCGACGACGCTCGTGGCGATGGTCGATGCCGCCATCGGCGGCAAGTTCGCCGTGAACACCATCCATGCCAAAAACAGCGTCGGCAGCTTCTACAACCCGGAACGCGTCATCGTCGATCCCTCCGTACTCAACACTCTGCCGGAACGCCACTTGCGCAATGGCATGGCGGAAATCATCAAAATCGCACTGATTGCCGATGCCGGTCTGTTCGAACGCATCTACGAAAAACCACCCGGGTACAGGAACGTCTCGCTTATCCAGCGAGCGATCGAACTGAAGAAGCAGTTCGTCGAAGCCGATCCCTACGATAGAAAAGACCGGCGCATTTTGAATTTCGGTCACACGTTCGGCCATGCGATTGAACAGGCCAACGACTACGCCTACCTCCACGGTGAGTGTGTCGCCGAGGGGATGCGCCTCATGGCGATGGACAAACCTTACTACGATAAGCTGAAAGTGATTCTCGACACCTATGGTTTCGACACCCCGCTTCCCTGTGACAAAAACTCGATCGAAGATTTCATAAAAGAGGACAAGAAAGCCGGAAAAGACGATCTGCGGCTCATTGAGGTGTATCGTCCGGGAGATACCGAGGTGCGGGACGTCCCCCTCTCCAGGGCGCTTGAAATACTTGAACGCGCGGAGAGCTGTTCATGAGCGTCTTTGGCGAACGGCTGGTAGTCTCCCTGTTCGGAGAAAGTCATGGCGAGGCTGTGGGTCTGACGGCACACGGCCTCCCCTCGGGCCTCCCTATCAATCGTCAAGACATCGAGGAGGCGCTCTCCCGACGACGACCGGACCCCGCACACTCCGCAGCCCGTCGGGAACCCGATGATTTTCGGCTGCTCTCCGGTGTGAAGGACGATCATACCAACGGTGCGCCGCTGACGGTGCTGATCAAGAATCAATCGCACGAGGCATCGGAGTATACTCAAGGAATCATCCGTCCCGGCCATGCGGACTATCCCGCCTATGTCCGCGACGGGGCCTTCCACGACCATCGCGGCGGCGGCCATTTCTCCGGTCGCCTCACCGCTCCGATTGTCGCCCTGGGTGCCATCCTATATCCGATTCTCGAGCGACGCGGGGTGCGGATTGCGACCCATATCGTCCGTATCCACCAGACAGAAAGTCCCTCCCTCCGAGGAAAGAAAATATATTCTGGAATGCTCTCCGACCTTTATCGGAGCCATTTCCCGGTTCTTGGCGGACAAGAGGTCCGGGATGCATACCTCGAAACCATCCATCAGGCGCAGGCGGATGGCGATAGTGTCGGCGGCATGACTGAAACGATTATCGAAGGTCTGCCGGCAGGTCTCGGGGAACCCTTTTTCGATTCCGTCGAGAGCCTACTTTCACACTTGGTATTCTCCGTGCCCGCGGTCAAAGGGATTGCTTTCGGTGAAGGCTTCCGACTCACGCACGTAAAAGGCAGTGAAAGCAATGACGAGATGGAGATCATCGAAGGCGAACCCACATTCAAAAGCAACCGGCAGGGCGGCATCCTCGGCGGATTGACCGACGGCAGACCCATTGTTTTCGAGACCGCCTTCAAGCCGACACCTTCAATCAGCAAGCCTCAGGCTTCGATCGATTTCTTCGAAAAAAGCCCCCGGGAGGTCTCGACTTCCGGACGTCACGATGCCTGCATCGTCCCCCGTGCCGCCCACGTGCTCAACGCTTTGGCTGCCTACGCCACGATGGAACTCTTCATGCGAAGGGAGGGCGTCTCATGGATCTGAAGGAAACCCGCAAACAAATCGACGCCATCGACGATACGTTGATGGCGCTGCTTTCTCAGCGCTTCGAATTATCCCGTCGTATCGGCCGTTTGAAACGCGGTAGCGACCTTCCACTCTACGACGCACAGCGTGAATCGGAAATCCTCGGTAAAGCTCGTGCGGTTCCTGATGGCGAGGCCGTCGCCTCTGTCTATGCCTGCATCCTCGAAACTTCGAAAGACCTCCAGCGGGAGTGATGCCATGTACGGCCTCTTAGGCAAGGACCTCTCCCACAGTTTCTCCAAGCGCATCCACGACCGCCTTCGACCCCGCTCGGACTATCGGCTGCTCGAGACGGAGGACCCGGGGTATCTGCTCGGAACGCTCGATTTTCAGGGCTTGAATGTCACGAACCCTTATAAATCGGACCTGCTACAGTATATGGACCAGCTTGATGAAGCTGCCCGCGAAACCCGGACGTTGAACACCATCGTCAAAGAGGCTGGCCGTCTCGTCGGATACAACACCGACTACCTCGCGCTCGTCGACATTTTCAAGAAATACACCTTCGAAGGTCCACTTGCGATACTGGGAAACGGCTCCACCATGCGTTCAGCGAAACTTGCTGCCAAGACGGTCGGCATCGATGACGTGGCCATTTACGCCCGCAACCCCGAAGCGGGTGAACGGCCTCTTGCCGATTTTCACGGTTACTACCAGAGTGTCGTCCATGCGACGCCGGTCGGCACCACGCCGGAACTGCGGAAGATGCTCCCTGTGGATTTCACACATGTTCACGGTTTGAAAAACGCCCTGGATGTCGTCTACAACCCGCTCAAGACCCGTTTTCTTCAAGCTGCCGAACAAGCCGGTGCGAAGGTCGTGCCCGGCTTGGAAATGCTCGTGCGACAGGCTGTGAAGAGCCACCGGCTGTTCACGGGCGATGCCCTTTCCGAAGCGGAAAACCAGGAATGGCTGCGTTATTGGCATTTCCAACTCTCGAATATCGTCCTCATCGGACTGCCTTTATCGGGAAAGACGCATTACGCGTTCGCGCTGGCCGATGTGCTGGGCAAAGCCCCCATCGATGTCGATTCTGAAATCGAGCGCCGTCTCGGCGCTTCGGTGGAAAACATCTTCCAGACCCGAAGCGAAGCTGAATTCCGCCGACTGGAGCGCGCGACCATGCTGGAACTGGCCAAAGGGCACGAACGTTTGATCGCGACCGGGGGCGGCGCAATCCTCCATGAGCAAGCCATGCAGGCTTTGTCACAGAACGGACTTATCGTCTTGTTGGACCTAGACGAACGCATCATCGATGCCGAACCGTTCGAAAACCGTCCGCTCGTCAAGACGCTCGACGACTTCCGGGCGCTTAAAGAGGAACGGCAGGTCCTGTATCAAAAATATGCAGACCTTATCGTGACCAAAGACACCTGGGATGAGAATACCATGCTTGAGCGTCTCAAGGAGGCTATAGATGCGCATTTTGGTGATTAACGGACCGAATCTGAATATGCTGGGGTATCGTCAAGTCGAAATCTACGGAACGGAAGACTATCAACAACTCGTTCGTTCCATCCAAGCCGACGCGGATGCGTTCGGTCTGGACGTCGAAATCCGGCAGTCGAACCACGAAGGCACCCTGATCGACTGGCTTCACCAAGCAGAGGATGCGGGTTTTCACGGTGTCGTGCTCAATGCCGGAGCCTTGACGCACTACAGCTATTCCCTTTATGATGCCGTCTTATCAATCAGCCTCCCGGTCATTGAAGTGCACCTGACCGACCTCAAGACACGCGAGGAATCTTTCCGCAGCCACTCCGTCATCCGTCCTGCCTGCCACAAGCATTTTGAAGGCGACGGAATCGGAAGCTACCGCCAGGCATTGGCCGCACTCAAAAACTGCTTGCGCGCATGAGCGTACAAAAATCTCTGCCCTCATGGCGCGAGCTGTGTTATAATACCGTTAACCGACCCTTTCACCGCTCTTTCGGAGACGAGGAGTGAAACCATGAACAAAGCCATCCCGACCGCGATCGCCGCCATTGTCATCGCGCTCGCCCTCTACGCCGTCGGTGTATATGGGTTCGCGACGGGGGAAGACTGGGGAGAATACGTCGCGACCGCCGTCTATCTCTACACGTACATCTTCCACCCGCTGATTTTCTTCCTGCTCGGGCGTTCGCTCGTCAGACACGCAACCATTGAAGCGGTCCCGTTGACACTGCTTATCATCATGCTCGTTCTTACGGCGATTCCTACCACGTTCGCGCTTTCGGCGACGCTCGCCGGCGGCGGATTCGGTGTGGGAAGCGCAATCGGCATCGTCTTCATCGTCTTCGAGGCCGCCGCCCTGCTCGCGACGATCGTGATTTTCGGCTTTTATCTGCGCAAGCGCATCAAGCGGCTTTTCACCGAGCGGGATCTTATCTCCATCCACCATTTCTTCTTCGGCACGCTCGTCTATTTCTATTTCGTGCGGTTGACGCTGGTGACGAGCATCATCATCTCCGAGGTCGAGTAATCCCTTGAGACGTGAAAGACCCCGACTGCTTTCTTCAAGGCGTCGGGGTCTTTTTTTATTGTTCCTGATGGATGCTTTCAAGCAGCTTCACGAAGGTCGCGTGCACAGGCTGCGGCGTCTTCGCTTTCTCGAGCGTGATGTGGATGCGGGCCTGCTTGTAGGCAAGCTGGATGTAGCGCGAGAGGGCGTTCGCCTGTTCAAAGAGCGCATCCCCCTGGAGGGTCCGGCTTGCTTCCGGGGTGAGGATCAAAATGAGCGCCCGACCCGTATCACGGACCCTTTCAACACCCACGGCCATGGCCAGTCTTTCGTAGAGTTTTTCGTACATATAGGCTTCAACGGTCTCAGGGACTGCTCCGAAACGATCTTCGAGTTCCTCCTTCATCCTCTCCAGTGAAGCAGTGCTTTGCAACGTAGCGATGCGTCGGTGCAGCTCGATACGGGTTTCGTCGTCACCGACATACTCGAGGGGGATGTTGCTGCTCACGGGAAGCCGGATGCGCCGGCGTTTTCGCTCTGCCTCCTCGAGCTCTTGTTCGTCCCCCTTCGACGCCTGTTGATCCTCAACATGTTGGTCCGCTTCCTCCGCATCCGGCTCTTTCCGCTTATCGATCTCTTCGCGGAGGATCTGCATGAACAGCTCGATGCCGACGGTGTCGATAAAGCCCGACTGTTCCGTACCGAGTAAATCCCCGGCGCCACGGATGGCCAAATCGCGCTGCGCGATCTTGTATCCGCTGCCGAGCTCCGTGAATTCCTTGATGGCCTGCAGGCGCTTCGCGGCTTCTTCATTCAATCTTTTGTCCCGATCATACATAAGATAGCTGTAAGCGATCCGGTTGCTGCGTCCGACCCGCCCGCGGATCTGATAGAGCTGGGCGAGGCCGAGACGGTCGGCCTCATGCACAATCAGGGTGTTGGCGTTCGGGATGTCGATACCGGTCTCGATGATCGTGGTGGAGACCAGCACGTCATAGGCATGATCAAGAAAGTCGCGCATCACGGTCTCGAGACGTTGGCGGTTCATCCGTCCGTGAGCGATGCCGATCCGGGCATCGGGGAGCAGGGAGCGGAGATGGTTGGTGACGGCGTCGATGGTTTCTATCCGGTTGTGCAGATAGAACACCTGTCCATCCCGCGCCAGTTCGCGCTCGATGGCGTCGCGGATGACATTGTCGCTCCGACGGAGTACATAAGTCTGCACGGGGAAGCGATTCTCCGGCGGTGTCTCGATGACGCTCATCTGTTTGACATCGGTCATCGCCATCTGCAGCGTCCGCGGAATCGGCGTTGCCGAGAGCGAGAGGACATCAATGTGTAGCTTCATCTGTTTGATCTTCTCCTTGTGCTCCACGCCGAAACGCTGCTCTTCATCGACGATGAGGAGTCCGAGGTCCTGGTATTCGATGTCTTTCGAAAGCAGCCGGTGGGTGCCGATGATGACATCCACACGCCCTTGGCGCACGCCTTCTAGGTACGCTTTCTGCTTGCTTGGCCTGACAAAGCGGTTGAGCAATGCAACATGGACGCCGTGCTTTTCAAGGCGCTCCTTGAAGGTGTAGTAGTGCTGCCGGGAAAGAATGGTCGTGGGGGCGAGATAGACCACCTGCTTGTTGTCGAGGACGGCCTTGAATGCGGCCCGCAGGGCCACCTCGGTCTTGCCGTAGCCGACATCGCCGCAGACCAGGCGGTCCATGGGAGTGGATCTCTCCATGTCTCGCTTGACGGCCTCGATGGCCTCGCGCTGGTCAGGCGTCTCTTCATGCATGAACTCCGCCTCGAAGGTATCCATCAGGTCCGTATCCCGGCTGAAGGCATGGCCGGTTGTCTTTTCTCTCGATGCGTAGAGCTCGACGAGCTGATCCGCAATGTCGCTCGCTTTTTTCCGGACGCGACGCTTGGTCTTCGCCCATTCGCCGCTGCCCAGCTTGTTGACTTTGGGGATGACGCCCTCGCGGGCGGCATATTTCTGAATCAGATGGATGTTCTCGACAGGAATGTAGAGCTTGTCGTCGCCTCGATATCCGATGACGATGTAGTCGTTGACATGCTCGCCGACTTGTTCCGACTCGACACCGAGGAAACGGCCGATGCCGTGGTCGTAGTGCACGAGGAAATCGCCCTTCTCGAGGGACTTGACCGAGCGTACACGTTCGCTTTCCTTGAACAGTCGCTCGCGTTTTGAACGTTTCTTCTGTGGAATCTTTTCGAAGATGGTATCTTCACTTAGGAGCATGAACTGCTCATCGAACCATTCGAAGGAGAAAGGATTGTCGACGACGGTCAGATTCACTTCGCCCTCGAAGGGGGCATTGTCGGCACCGAGAATTTTGTGCTGAAGTCTTCCTTCGAAAGCTTCACTAAGACGGTCGCGCCGGGTCTCATCCGCCAAGGTGATGAGAGTCGTGACATCCGCATCCCTCCGGCGGAGGTCCTTGATGAGCGAATGCAGGTTGTTGTTGTAGCGGATGGTCTCCTTGACCTTGACGGGGAGCGTGGCTTCCGCTTTTTCACGCATAGGAAGCGGGTTGATGGAAAGATGCTGGCTGGAATAGGCTCGGGAGAGATCTTTCAGGAACTGAAAGCCGATGCCCGCATAGTCCCCGGTCTCCTCCATCCAGCCTTGAAGGTCCTCATAGATGTGTTGATAGGCATCCTCGATCCGGTCGTGGTCGATGAAAATCAGCAGCGGTTCCTCAAGATAGTCGGGGAGTGTTCCCGGCGAAGGCTCGAGGAAAGAGAGGTAGCGGCCGAGGCGGTCGAGGTCCTCGTGCAGCGCAAGCGCATCCAGCTCCCCGCGTATTCTTTCGCGGGTCTCCTCGGAGAAGTCTCCGCTTTCAAGCCGGGTTCCAACGCTCTGAAGCAGACTCGCCTTTTCTTCCTCGCTGTAGAACAGTTCGCTCCTGGGCGGGATGTGGACCTGGGAAAGATGCTCGATTGAACGTTGGGATTCGACATCGAAGCTGCGGATGGATTCAACCTCATCATCGAAGAAATCCAGCCGGAGCGGCTGTTGGGCCCCCTGCGGAAAGATATCGAGGATGCTGCCGCGACGCGTGAAATCGCCCACTTTCTCCACAGCCTGCTGTCGCTTGTAACCCAGTTCGATGAGCCGACCGGAGAGCTTCTCTGGGTCGATCCGCTCCCCTTTGGCGATGTCAAGCAGTGCCTGCTGGAATCGCACGGGAGAAGGAATCGGCTTGATGAGACCGGTCGTATGAGTGACAACCATGTGCGGACCTTGTTCCCTGACCAGGCGATGCAGGGTTTCCAGACGCTGCAGCTTGAGTTCCTCGCTCATCGCAAGCATGTCCGTCGTGAGGAATTCGTCCTGTGGAAAGAAGGTGACATCGCCCTGATGGCTGCGTTCCAACGCATCGAACGCCCGTTGCGCATGATAGAGATTGTGCGTCACGACGACGATATCCTGCTTGGTTGCGCGGCTCAGCACGTTCACGAGAAAAAGCGCCAAATCCCGGTTGGCGTGGGGTATCTCGACACTATGTCGTTGTTTCAATGCATAAAGCAGCCGCTTGAAGTAGCTAGAAGCAGCCACCCGTTCGAGTATTTGCTGCATAAGCTTCCCCTCCGGAGCGAGGGCGCACCCTCAAGGGGTCAGTTGTATTCGTTCATCAGCTTTTGGAAATCCTCGCCTCCGGCGAAACGACGAATAATCTCCTTGGTTCGCTCAATGCCGTTGATGACGGCATCCCCCTCAGCCTTGTGGAAACGGCTCAGCACATAGTCCCGGGGGTCGAGGCCGTCCGGACGACCAATGCCGAAGCGGACCCGGTTGAAGGTCTCCACCCCTAAACTGGTCAGGATGGAGCGAAGGCCCTTGTGGCCGCCCGCGCCGCCTTTATACCGGAGGCGGAGTTCGCCGGTGGCAAGATCGAGGTCGTCGTGAACGACAAGCACCTCTTCAGCGTCGATGTCAAAATAATCAACAGCCGCTCGGATACTGTCCCCCGAAAGATTCATGAACGTCGTCGGCTTGAGCAGTTTGGCGTCGGCGTATTGAGCAAGCTGCCCGAGCAGTTTCTTGTTCTTCTTGAACTTCACACCTTCCTGTGAGGCGAAGGCCTCAAGGCAAAGAAAGCCGATGTTGTGACGGGTCCGGGCGTATTTCCGTCCGGGGTTGCCAAGACCTACGATGAGTCTCATCGCTTCTTCGGCTTGATGACGAGATGTCGTTCTTCCTTCTCTCCCTCCGAAGTCGTGAAGACATCCCGCCAGTCCGCAAGTTTTGTGTGGATGATGCGGCGTTCGTAGGCGTTCATCGGTTTCAAACGGGCTTCGGTTCCAGTCTTGGCGACCTCCTTGGCCGTCTTGGTAGCTAGGATTTCCAGTTGACGCTTGCGCTCGGCTTTGTAGCCGCCGATGTCAACCAGCACGACCAACCGGTCGTCGACGAAGACGTTGAGCAGATTCCGGAGATAGAGTTGAATACTGTCCAGGGTTTTGCCGCCGCGTCCGATGAGTACCGGATTCGCATCGGTTTCAATGTTGTAGTGAAGTTCTTCCTCGGACGGTTGTTCACGGGTGATCTGTGCATCAATCTCCATGTCACGAAAAAGTCTTTCAAGAATCTCCTGCCCGTATTCTGCCGGATCGACATCCACTGTGGCCGTGACTTCGTAGTGGCGCTTGAACCCGAACATGCTCTTCTTCTCATTGAAGTCAAAACGCAGGAAACGCCGACCAATCCGGAGTCTTTCTTCGGCTACCCCTCTGGCTTCATCCTTCGTACTCGCCTCAAAGGAGACACGTTTGAGTTCGGCCATGTCACGCACTCTCCCCGCTGTTCGCGAAAAACTTCTTGTACATCTTGTCGCGGTTGATCTTGGTCTGCAGGAACTGGAAGAGGTTACCGACAATCCAGTAAAGGGCGATGCCGAGGTTCGTAAAGGAGATCATCGTCAGCATGAACACCATGAAGAACATCATGTAGCGCATGGTTTGCTGCTGTTGTTTTTGCTGCTGGGTCTCGTATTTCTTGTTCTGAAGGTAGCTGGGCCGTTTCATGGCATATTTCTGATAGAAGAACATCGTCGTGCCGACGATGGCTGCCATCAGGACGTTGACCCAGTGGTCGGCCAGATTGAACCCGGTGTCCATGACCGGCGCCGCCGCCTGGAAATCAATGAAGAAAAATTCATAGTTCAGATCGGCGTAGCCGGTATGACCGGCATCGGCGTCGACTCTGGGCATGCGACGGACGACCTGGTACATGGCGATGAAGATCGGCATCTGCAGGAAAGGCAGCAAGCACCCGAGGGGATTGATGCCGTATTTACGGTAGACCTGCATCATCTCCTGCTGCATCTGGCGCTGGGAAGCTTCATCCTTCTTGCCTTGGTATTTCTCCTTGAGCTTTTCAAGCTCGGGCTGGGCGATCTGCATGTTCGCGCTCATCGCGGTGCTCTTTGAGTAGATCGGCCATCCCAAAACACGGATGACGAGTGTGATCACCATCAGACCGACAATGTAGTGTCCGCCGGATAGCTGGCTCACGTTGTAGATCAAGTCGGCGATGAACGTGACGATCGCCTGCATCCAATTGAAGCCGCCTTCGGCTTCGATGGGTTCGTTGTAATGATCGGTGTCGCAGCCGCTCAGGACGAATACGAGGACGACGACCAACAGTAATCCAGTCAGTTTCATCCAGTTCTTTCGCATGTTTTCACCTCATATGAGCTTGTGTTTTTTTAATAACTTTTCAATCTGCGTTTTCAGTTCCGAGAAAGAAACCTGTGCAGCCTTGGGGCGAACAATGATGAAGATGTCGACCGGCTTTTCGATGCCGCAATCGGCGATGATGTGTCGAACCCGGCGTTTGATCTTGTTTCGCACGACAGCCTTCCCGGCCTTCTGCGGAACACTGATTGCGTAACGGAAATGTGGTAGGCTGTTCTTTTTGGTATAAACGCTGAAAAACGCATTTTTGCGGACGTTTTGAGCGTCAAGCAAAGCTTTGATTTCATCGGAGCGTTTCACGCGGTATTTCTTTTTCAACGGTCCCACTCCCTACGTCAATAAAAAACACCTGAAAAATATCTTCTTCAGGTGTTCACAGGTACAAAGATATGGTTTTGCTCGATGTGCTTGTCAAGGGCTCAGGCGCTTCCGGCCTTTGGCTCGTCTGCGGGATAGTACCTTGCGTCCTTTTTTGGTCGCGGCGCGTTGGCGGAACCCGTGTTTCCGGGTACGGCGGCGCCGACTCGGCTGATAAGTACGCTTCACTTTCAGCACCTCCTACTATTCAAACCACGCTTTATAGATTATAGCCAATCGCCCTCGTGGTGTCAACAGACTTTTTCAGACTTATGTAAAGACAGGGTAAAAATAAAGAAGTTTTCCACAGCGGTAAAGAGCACCAAGAGGACATTTCCCCACCAGCTGATGTGGAAATGTCAACTTGTGAATAACCGGGATTATGGAAATCAGGAAAAAGCTTCGAAATATGCACTGTGCGGTTTTTCTGAGTTTCCCCACTGTTGAGGGAAACGTTGTGGAACGGGAAAGTTTTCCACATTTTCTGCGGATATTTTTCTGTTTTTTTTCCCAATTTTGTATTGTAGAATGAAAGAGCAGTTGGAGGTGAGAACATGCAGCGTACCGAAATCGATGAGCATGTGAACATCTGGCACGAGGTCCGCGACCAAATGCAATCACAGCTAGAAAACAACACCTTTGAAGAAATCTTCGATTCCGTGGATTCTATTTTCAAAGTCAAGAACAACTACATCTATCTCATCGTCGAGAATGAATTCGTCAAGCGCCGCATTGAACTTCTCTACCTCAAACGGATGAACCGGCTGCTGGAAACCTACGTGAACGAACGCTACGAATATCGCCTCATGACCCGTGAAGAAGCGGAGCAGGAACTGAACCAGGAAAAGCAGTTCGACAGCACCGCTCCAGATCCGGAAGACTACCGCGCAGTCTACCATAAAGCCAACCTGAACCCCTCATATACTTTCAACAATTTCGTCGTGGGCAACTCCAACCGCCTGGCCTACACATCAGCCCTCAAAGTCTCCGACCAGCCGGGGATTGTCGCGAACCCGCTTTATATCTTCGGGGACGTCGGACTGGGCAAGACCCACTTGATGCAGTGCGTGGGCAACTACATTCTTGAAGGCGACATCAACAAGCGTGTGCTGTATGTCAAGGCCGACCAGTTCGTCGAGGATTTCGTCCGCTACGCTTCCAAAAAACAATACCACGAGTTCAACAATCTCTACCGCAACGTTGACGTGTTGCTGGTCGACGACATTCAATTCCTCGCAAAGAAGGAAAAATCCCAGGAAGAATTCTTCAAACTCTTTGAACAGCTACATAGCGAACAAAAACAGATCGTCATCACATCGGATCGCAAAGCCAGCGACCTGAAAGACATCATGTCCCGGTTGACCTCGCGATTCTCATGGGGGGTCACGGTCGACATCAACCGGCCGGACCTCGACCATCGTATCAAAATCCTCGAGAAGAAACTGCGGGCCGAAACCTACGACGCCTCCCAGGTCCCCAGAAAAGTGATCGAATATATCGCCAGCGTCTTCGACAACAATGTCCGGGAACTCGAAGGCGCCTTGAAACGAGTCCTTTTCTACTGTACGGCATTCAACCATGAGTTCACCATGAAGAACACCGAGGCAGCCCTTGAGAACCTCATCAAGCCCAAACGAAACAACAAGGACCTAGTCCGGGACAAGATCCGCAACCTCCTCAGTATCGTCAGCGACTACTACAACATCTCCACAAGCGATCTGATCAGCAAAAAACGTTCCCGGCAATACCTCTATCCCCGGCAGGTGGCGATGTATCTGATCAAAGACCTCCACGACCTGCCCTACAAACGCATCGGCAGCTATTTCTCAGGCCGGGACCATTCCACTGTCATGCATTCCGTCGAGAAGATCGACAACGATCTACAGATGGACCGGGATGTGCATCTCGATATCGAAAAACTCAAGCACAAATGTGGAGAAAACTCCTGATTTTTTCAACAAAAACCGCTTGCCTTGTGTTACAATGGGGTAAAGCATGGACTTTTTTCCACTTTTGCACACCCCCTTATCAACAACCAACAAAATAAAAGAGAACTATTCTAGAGGTGATGGCATGCGCATCCAGGTGAATAAAGACAGACTGCTCTACCATCTGTTGATCGCCCAGAAAGCTTTGTCCACGAAGACGCCGAATCCGGCCCTTCAGGGCATCCGACTCGATGTCGGCGACAACGAACTCGTCATCACGACGAGCAACTCGGATATCTCCATCCGCGTCACCCTCGAGGACGATGCGCTGGAGATCGAGAAGACCGGCTCTATTCTCGTTCCCGGCAAATATTTCATCGACATTGTCCGCAAGCTCGATGGCCAAGTGGTCTCGATGACGGAAGGAGAGGATAATCTCCTCCGGATTGAAGCGGACCGTTCGGATATCACACTCAACCTGCTTGACCTCGAGGATTATCCCAATCTCCAGTTCAAGGAGACCGATTCGCCGCTCGAAATCAACGCCCGGACGCTAAAGAGCATCATCCGGCAGACCGCCTTCGCAACCTCCTCCCTTGAGAACCGGCCTATTCTCACAGGGGTGAACGTCGCCATAGACGGCGAAGATCTCAAGGCTATAGCCACGGATAGCTATCGATTAAGCCAGAAACGCATTTCACTACCGGAATCCTACGACCCCACAGATGTCATCATTCCGGGCAGAAGCCTCGAAGAGCTGATCAAGATCCTCGAAAGCAACCAGGAGTCGGTCGAGGTGCATATCGACCAGAACCGCGTGCTGTTCAAGGACAACAACGTCCTCTTCCTCTCCAGGCTGCTTGAAGGGAACTATCCCGAAACGGACAAGCTCATCCCGCAGGAATTTCCCATCCAGATCAAGTTCAACAAGGAGCAGTTGATGACTGCCGTCGAACGGGCCGGACTCCTCTCGAGCCGTGATGGACAGAACTCCATCGTCAAACTGGATGTGCGCCAGGATAACGTGGTCGAGATTTCCTCGAATTCACCGGAAATCGGTCGTGTGCGAGAAGAAATCCATCCGGTCGATGAGATAGTCGGCTCCCCGCTGAAAATCGCCTTCAGTTCGAAATATCTGCTAGAAGCCCTCCGCGTGTTCAATTCCAGTGAGGTCACGGTGAAGTTCACCGGAGAGATCCGCCCGTTCATCATCACCGGCGAGTTCGACGAGGGGATGCTGCAGCTCATCCTCCCGGTCAAGACCGACTAAGTCCGATACGTTTCAAACCCTCAACCAGCGGCTCCGGGCCGCTGGTTTTTTGTTGGTCGCGAGGTTGTTTTTCAAGGCCCTCTAGTGTATAATTATACATAGTTTATTATATATATAAGAAAGAGTGGTCAACATGCGGACGGTCCGCATACACACGGAACATATCACGCTCGGACAGTTCTTGAAGTATGCAAACATCATCGCTACCGGCGGAGAAGCGAAGGCAATCCTTCAAGAAGGACTGGTCCGGGTGGATGGAAACAAGGAGAGACGCCGAGGCAGGAAACTCTATCCGGGAATGCGGGTGGACGTCGACGGCCTCGGTTCTTATCGGGTCGAAAGCGATGCTTGAATGGCTCGAGCTCCATCAGTTCCGCTGCTACGATGCGTTCACAATGGAACCAGACCCCTCCATCAATCTTATCATCGGCGGCAACGCCCAGGGCAAGACCAGTATTCTTGAAGGTATCCACACGCTCTCGCTCGGGCGTTCCTACAAGACCCAGACCGACGGGCCCCTTATCAAGCAGGGGAGCGATTTCGCCCGCTTGCACGGGCGTGTCCGCAGGGGCGGACGGCCCCAGTCGTTCGAACTTGTCCTCTCTCATGCGGGAAAGAAGGCGAGCGTCAATGGCGTCGAGCAAGCGCGGTTGAGCGATTATGCCGGCCGACTGCGGACCGTTGTCTTCGCCCCGGAGGATCTCTCGGTAGTCAAAGGCGGGCCCGCCGAACGCCGTGGATTCCTCGATGTGGAGATCTCCCAGCTGGACCGTTTGTATGTGGGGCATCTCAGCCGGTATCGGAAATTGCTCAAGGAGCGCAACGAACGTCTGAAGCAGCTGAAACCGTCGGATACCGAGGATGCGCTGCTCGATGTGTTAGGAGAACAGCTGGCCCATTACGGGCGGAAGCTCATCCGGGCTAGAGCCGCATTCGTCGAACGCCTCTCCGCGAAGCTACGGGACATCCACCCAGCCCTTTCCGAGGAAGACGACTTCCGGATTGCCTATCAGCCCTCGGTGGATGAGGGGGGGCATTCCCGGCTCCTCCGGGAGCGTCGCGCCTACGACCTGCTGCGCGGGTCGACATCCACCGGCCCTCATCGCGACGACCTCGGTTTTTATTATGGGGAGCATCCGGTGCGTGAGATCGCCTCCCAAGGGCAGATCCGGACCATCGCGCTGGCGTTGAAGCTCGCGGTCGTGGATCTGCTTGCCGAAGAGCGGGACCCGCCGCTCGTACTGCTTGACGATGTGTTCAGCGAGCTCGACCGGGAACGACAAAAAAAACTGCTTGGCCGTCTTGAAGGCGGTACGCAGATTTTCATCACCGCGACCGACCTGTCCGGTATCCACCTCGATGCGCTCGGAAGCTACCGGGTGTTCGAAGTGGAGGCGGCAACCATCAAAGGAGTGACCAATTATGGATGAGCACCGCAATTACGATTCGAATAACATCCAGATCTTAGAAGGCCTCGAGGCCGTGAAGAAACGTCCCGGCATGTTCATCGGTTCAACGGGCCCCCGCGGCCTGCACCATCTGGTGTGGGAGATTGTCGACAACGCTGTCGATGAAGCGCTTGCCGGATATGCCGACGAGATCGAGGCCCGCATTCTCGAGGGTGAGATTGTCGAGGTAACCGACAATGGTCGGGGCATTCCTGTCGATACCCATTCCAAAAGCGGCCAGCCGGCCGTCGAGACCATCATGACGACGCTTCACGCCGGCGGCAAGTTCGACAACGACAGCTACAAAGTCTCAGGCGGCCTGCACGGTGTCGGCGCCAGTGTCGTCAACGCGCTTTCCGAGTGGTTCGAAGTCGAAATCCACCGGGACGGGACTGAATATTTCCAGCGATACGAGAAAGGGCTCACTCAGACACCGCTTGAAGAACGCGGACCGACCAACAAGACCGGGACGAAGATCACCTTCAAGCCGGATCCGGATGTCTTCGTGGAAAGCACTGTCTACGATTTCGAGACTCTCCGGCTACGCATCCAGCAGATGGCTTTCCTCAACAAAGGCATTACCTTCCGCCTCTCGGATGAGCGGACCGCGGACGGCCCCTCGGTCAGCTACCACTACGAGGGCGGCATCCGTGAATACGTCGAATATCTGAACAAGAACAAGGAACTGCTCCACGAAAATGTCATCTACGCCGAGGGCCAGCAGGGGGAAGTGTACGTCGAAGTCGCGCTGCAGTACAACAACGGTTTCACCCAGAACCTCTTCCCCTTCACCAACAACATTCACAATATCGAGGGCGGTACTCACGAAGAGGGGTTCAAGGCCACTCTGACACGCATCCTCAACAACTACGGACGCGAGCAGGGGATCTTCCGCAAGGACGAATCGCTCGTCGGCGAGGACACCCGGGAAGGGCTGACCGCCATCATCAGCGTCAAACATCCCGATCCGCAGTTCGAAGGACAGACAAAGGGAAAACTCGGCAACACCGAAGTGCGGCGCGTCGTCTCGAAAGTGCTCTCGGAAGGACTCGAGCGCTACCTTCTGGAAAACCCCGGCGATGCCAAGACGATTGTCGAGAAGGCATTGCTGGCATCACGGGCCCGCGTGGCCGCCAAGAAGGCCCGGGAGGCCACACGACGCAAAAGTCCGCTCGACGGGCTGGGTTTCGCCTCCAAGCTTGCCGACTGCCGGGAGAAGGACCCCGCCAAGGCCGAGCTCTATATCGTCGAGGGCGACAGCGCCGGGGGCAGCGCCAAGCAGGGAAGGGATTCCGCCTTCCAGGCGATCCTCCCCTTGCGTGGAAAAGTGCTCAACGTCGAGAAGGCCCGCATGGACAAGATCGTCGCCAACAAGGAAATTGTCTCGATGATCCAAGCCTTCGGAACCGGCATCGGCGAGGACTTCAATCCGGATCTGATCCGCTACCACAAAATCGTCATCATGACGGACGCCGATGTCGATGGCGCCCATATCCGGACGTTGTTGCTGACGTTCCTCTTCCGGCACATGCAACCCTTGATCGAGAGGGGATACGTCTACATCGCCCAACCGCCGCTTTACAAGATGAAAATCGGCAAGAACGTCGAGTATGCGTTCACAGAGGAAGAGATGGAGGCACGCCAGCGCGAACTTACGAAACGCGCCGACATCCAGCGCTACAAGGGACTCGGGGAGATGAATCCCAAGCAATTGTGGGAGACCACCATGAACCCCGAGAACCGTACCCTGCTCAAGGTCTCCCTCGAGGACGCCCTCGAAGCCGACCAGCTCTTCAGCATGCTCATGGGTGATGACGTCGCCCGGCGGAAGGGCTTCATCCAGGAGAACGCCGCATACGTCAAAGATCTCGACATATAGGAGCGATCAAACTATGGACGCGATGAAACCAGCATCCTTTGATAGAATCAACGACATCAACATCTCCAATGAAATGAAGAACTCCTTCCTCAGCTACGCGATGAGCGTCATCGTCTCACGGGCGCTGCCGGATGTGCGTGACGGGCTCAAGCCTGTCCACCGCCGCATCCTCTACGGGATGGACGAACTCGGCATCACCCCCGAGAAAGCCTACAAGAAATCGGCCCGTATCGTCGGCGATGTCATGGGTAAATATCACCCGCATGGCGATTCGGCTATCTACGATGCCATGGTGCGAATGGCCCAGCCCTTCAGCTATCGTCACACACTGGTGGACGGACATGGGAACTTCGGATCGATCGACGGCGACGGAGCGGCGGCGATGCGCTACACGGAAGCGAAGATGGAGAAGATCTCCGTCGAGATGCTGCGGGATATCCGGAAGGGCACGGTCGCTTTCGAGGAGAACTACGACGGCACCGAAAAGGAGCCCGTCGTGCTTCCTTCCGGCTTCCCCAACCTGCTTGTGAACGGTTCGACCGGCATCGCCGTGGGCATGGCCACCAACATCCCCCCGCACAATCTCGGAGAGGTCATCGACGGCGTGCTGGCCTATATGGACGACGCGGACATTCCCCTTGACGACCTGATGGAGTACATCAAGGGCCCGGACTTCCCGACCGGCGGCCTCGTCATGGGCCTCTCAGGACTACGGCAAGCCTACGCGACCGGCACCGGATCGATCAAGGTCCGCGCCCGGAGTGAAATCACGACGCTCGAGAACGGCAAACACGTCATCACCGTCACGGAGATTCCCTACCAGGTCAACAAGACCCGCCTGATCGAGAAAATCGCCGACCTTGCCAAGGAAAAGCGCATCGAAGGGGTGACCGACCTTCGCGATGAATCCAACCGCGACGGCATCAAGATCATCATCGAGCTGCGACGGGACGTCAACGCCGAGGTCGTGCTGAACAACCTCTACCGCCACACACCCCTGCAGACTTCCTTCGGCATCAACATGCTCGCGCTGGTCGACCGCAAACCGCAAGTCCTCTCGCTGAAGGATACCATCCGGCACTACCTTGACCACCGCGTCGAGATTCTCACCAAGCGCGTCGAGCACGACCTTGCCAAGGCCCGCGCCCGGGCCCACATCGTCGAAGGTCTGCTGAAGGCCCTCGGCAACATCGACGAAGTCGTCGAGGTCATCAAGAACGCCTATGACGACGCCGAGGGACAACTGATGGAGAAATTCTCGCTCAGCCAGGAGCAGGCCCGCGCCATCCTCGAGATGCGCTTGCGCAAGCTGAGCGGCCTGGAACGTGAAAAGCTCGAGGGCGAACTCGGACAACTCCGCGCCGACATTGCGGAATACGAACAGATTCTCGCCAGCGAGGAGAAGAAACGGGAAGTCATCCGTGCGGAGCTGCTCGAAGTCAAAAGGCGTTTCGCAAGCGAGCGGCGCACGGAGATCTCGCTCTCGCTGGATCTCGACCTCGAGGATGAGGATCTCATCCCCGAGGAGGACGTTATCATCACCATCACCCGCGACGGATACTGCAAGCGCATGAACGCCGAAACCTACCGGCGTCAGAATCGTGGCGGGAAAGGGATGACCGGCATCCGCATGCACGAGGAGGACACCGTCGAGCACATCCTCTACACCTCGACGCACGAATATCTGCTCTTCTTCACCAACACGGGCAGCGTGTACCGGTTGAAAGGATATCGCATCCCGGTCTTCGGACGGACATCGAAAGGCATCCCGCTCGTCAATCTGATAGAATTCGAGACGGATGAACGTCTGCAGGCTGTCACGTCGATGGGTTCCTTCGCCGATGAAAGCTATCTGCTGTTCGTCACCCGCGGGGGCGTCGTCAAGCGTACGGCCGTACGCGCCTTCCAGAACATCCGCTCCACCGGCATCCGTGCGATCAGCCTCCGCGAAGGCGACGAGCTGCTGGATGTGAAGCGTACTGACGGCACGAAAGATATCGTGCTGGGCGCCTCGAACGGCAAGGCGATCCGTTTCAGCGAAAATTCCATCCGTCCCATGGGCCGCGTCGCGAGCGGCGTCCGGGGCATCGAACTGGCTGAAGGCGCCGCCGTTGTGGGCGCCGCGACCGTCGACGAAGAGACGACTGAAGTGCTGATTGCCACGGAGCACGGCTATGGGAAACGGACCGTCGTTAACGAGTATCGCAGACAGAACCGCGGCGGGAAAGGCGTCAAGACACTCAATGTCACCGAGAAAAACGGCCGGCTCGTCGCCCTGCGCAGCGTCTGCGGCCATGAGGACCTCATTCTCTTTTCCGATAAGGGAACGATGATCCGCATGCCGGTCGCTCAGATCTCCTGCAGCTCCCGGGCCACACAGGGCGTCCGGCTGATGAAGCTTGACGCGGGCCATCGCATCGCCTCGCTGGCATTGGTTCCTGGTGAAGAGACCGAGGAGGTCGAAGAACCCGCTCCGACCCGGATCGAGGAAACAAAAGCCCCCTTCCAGGAGAATCCATCCGACGACGAGGCTGAAACGACACCGGAGGAGAAGCCGCAAGCGGTGCAGTCAGAAATCGAAACGACGACCCTGCTCGATCTTCTTGATGAAGACGGGACGCAGGACGACGATTGACAACCCGGCTGGACTCTGCTACACTCAAAGTAACCTGAAAGCGACGATGGGGACAAGTAGCACAGCGGACCTCAAAGAGAGCCGGAGGCGCTGAGATCCGGTAGGAACCGTGTGTGAAATCCACCCCGGAGTGGAAGCGAACCTTCCCGGTAGGAACCGTTACCTTCCTTCCAAGTGGGCGCAAGATGTGCCAATGAGGGTGGCAACGCGGGTTATAACGCCCGTCCCTGGCTGGGACGGGCTTTTTTTATTCAATTGAAACACGGGCCTCGGCAGAGCCGACGCCGAAACAGGAGGAATTTGTATGCTGGATTTGAAGTATGTACGGGAGAACATCGACACGGTGATTGAACGATTGAACAAACGGGGGGAAAATTACAGCCATCTCAGAGAGCTCCTCTCGCTGGATTCCAAGCGACGTAGCCTGATACAGGACATCGAGGAGCGCAAGGCGAGGCGCAACGAGCTCAGTCGCAAGATCGGGGAGTACAAGCGTGAAGGAAAGGACGCAGAGGAATTGATACGAACCGTCGAGAGCGACAAGGAGCAGATCAAGCAGCTTGACGCCGAGCGCGACCGCATCGAGCGCGACATCGAGAACCGCCTGCTGGACACCCCGAACCTTCCGCATGCGGATATCCCGGTGGGCGTTGACGACAGCGAGAACGTCGAAATCCGGCGCGGCGGCGAACAGCCTGCGTTTACTTTCGAGCCCAAACCGCACTGGGAGGTCGGTGAGCAGCTCGACATCCTGGATTTCGAGCGCGCTTCGAAAGTGGCGACCGGGCGGTTCGTGGTCTATAAGGGTCTCGGAGCACGACTGGAGCGCGCGCTGATCAACTTCATGATGGACCGGCATGCCAATCAGGGCGGATATGAGGAGATGCTGCTGCCCTACATCGTCAATGAACAATCGATGACGGCGACCGGACAACTGCCGAAGTTCGCCGATGACGCCTTCAAGCTGGTTGATGAACGAGGGTTGTATCTGAATCCGACAGCCGAAGTCCCGGGTATCAATTTGCACCGGGATGAGATTCTCGACATGCAGACCCTGCCAAGACGCTACGTCGCGTTCACGACCGCGTTCCGCCAGGAAGCCGGCAGCGCCGGACGCGATACGCGCGGCATCATCCGCCAGCATCAGTTCAACAAGGTCGAACTCTTGAAGTTCACCACGCCCGAGACATCCTATGAAGAGCTTGAGAAGATGCTGAACGATAGCGAGGCGATCCTCAAGGATCTCGAGCTTCCCTATCGGGTAGTCGAGATCTGTTCCGGCGATCTGGGTTTCTCGATGGCCAAGACCTACGACATCGAGGTACATCTGCCTTCCTTTGATACGTACCGCGAAATCAGCAGCGTATCCAACGCCGAGGCCTTCCAGGCGCGACGCGGAAACATCCGCTTCCGCAGAGACAAGAAAGCCAAGCCTGAATATCTGCACACGCTCAACGGCTCCGGCGTCGCGGTGGGCCGGACCGTCGTGGCCATTCTCGAGAATTTCCAGCAGTCGGACGGCTCCGTACGCGTGCCGAGAGCGCTGCAGCCTTATATGGGGACCGAACTCTTGAAAAAGGATGATGATGAATGATCGAACAGAAGGCTTTCGACCTCGAATCCGAAAAGAAACCGCTGCTTGTCTTCGAAGGCGACAGCGGCACCTATCGGAACCTCGCAAAGCAACTCGGTATTGAAGCGGAGATTGAAGAGGCAGTGACGAGCGTCCCCACGCTTGGCAAGCTTGCAAGCCCCAAGGTCCACATCGTTTCCCGGTCGGTCTTCGACGACGAACAGAAGCGAAAGGATGCCTTCAAAAGCATTCAATCACTCGAAGGCAGCGTACTCGCCTTGATCGATACCCTGCCCCGGTCCCATCAAGCCGACTGGGTCGAACAGCTTTTCCGGGCGGGCTATCGGTTCACAACGTTCAAAAGCGAAGAAGCGGACGTCCTTTACTACTATCCGGGCGAGGCGGACCCGGCTCAGGTTGAAGAAGGCGCCGCCTATGGCGAAGCGATAAACAAAGCCAGGGACCTGATCAATACCCCCTACAGCCATCTCAACGCGACGGATCTCGCAGAATACGCAGAGTCACTGACCGCCTATGCGAACGTCGAGGTCGAGGTGCTGGACAAAGAGGCGTGTGAACAGCTCGGCATGGGCGCCTTCCTCGGGGTCAACGCCGGAAGCAAGCATCCGCCCAGGCTGATTCGTGTCGCTTATCGAAACGGAGGCGGGACGCCCCCGACCGCTCTTGTCGGCAAGGGGATCATGTACGATACCGGTGGCTACAGCCTCAAAAGCGTCCAGGGGATGCCGGGCATGAAGATGGACATGGGCGGCGCGGCTAGCGTGCTGGCCGCCATGGAAGCCATCGCACGGCTCGGACGCGAAACGAACGTCGATGCTGTCGTGGCCGCGACCGACAACCGGATCGGCGACGATGCCCACGTGCCGGACGATGTTTTGAAAAGTGCAGCCGGCAAGACCATCGAGATTATCTCGACGGATGCCGAAGGAAGGCTGACCCTCGCGGATGCTGTGTGGTTCGCTAAAGAGCGTGGAGCCGAGCGGATCATCGACGTCGCGACCCTCACGGGCGCGGTCGTGGGTGCGCTCGGAAAGCATCACGTCGGGGCGTTCTCCAACGATGACGACTTTTATGAGGCCTTCCGTCGCACGGCCGAAAACAACCGCGAGAAGATCTGGCGGCTCCCTGTCGATGAAGCGCACCATGAAACCTTGAAAAGCAAGGTCGCCGACATCAAGAACAGTGGCGGCCGTCCGGCGGCTGCCAGTCTCGCGGCTGCGTTCATTGAGACCTTCGTGGGGGAGACGCCCTGGATCCACCTGGATATTGCCGGTACGGCTTTCGAGGACAAGGTTGGGGCGACCGGCGTCATGGTCAAGTCGCTGGCCGACCATTTCCGTGGTTGAACCATTTGACGGAGTTATCAAAAAGGACGCCTGCATATCCTGCAGGCGTCCTTTTTATGGAAAGATTCCTCCCGAGCTCACTAATCAAGGGCATCGACGATGGCCTCGCGCACGGCTTGATAGTCAGCTTCAGAAAGGTCTTGCTGGTTATCTTCTGTTTGCAGCACCATGCCATCATCCTCATACCTGGGAATCAGGTGGATGTGGAAATGGAAGACGGATTGAAGCGGCTTGTCGTTGTTGTTGATGACGTTGATTCCGATGGGGTCGAACGCTTTTTTCAAGGCGTTCGCCAGTTTCGGGACACGAGCGAATACGGTCTTCGCAGTGGCTTCGTCGATGTCATGGATGTTACGGACATGTCGTTTAGGGACGATCAAGGTGTGGCCTTTCGTTCCTTGTGTGATGTCAAGAAATGCATAGGTCTCCTCGTCTTCATAAACTTTGTGCGAGGGGATCTCACCCGCGATGATCTTGCAGAAGATGCAATCCATGTTCATTCCTCCTTTACTTGGTTAGGGCTCCCACCGTCTGAAGCATCGACGATGGGAATGAGGTCGGACATTCTCGTGAGCATGTAATCCGGATCGACCGCTTCCAGGGCCGCTGCTCCCTTGATGCTCCATGAGACACCGGCGCTTTCGATGCCGGCGCGTTTGCCAGCCAGCACGTCGCTTGGGTTGTCGCCCACCATGAGACTTCGATTCGTCCCTTCTAAGCGGGATCGGGCCAGGAACACACTTTCCGGGTCCGGCTTGGGATTGGACACGTCGTCAAGGCCGACGACGACCTCGAAGAAATCATCCAGACCGAGATGTTCGATGCTGGGTTGTGCGGATGTCTTGAACTTAGTGGTCACGATCGCCAGGGCCACTCCCCGGTCCTTCAGGGCCTTAAGGGTCTTCCGGGTTTCTGGATAAAGCGTGATGAGCGCTTTTTCATTCTCCCGGTAGTAGGACATGTAGGTGTCCATGGCCGCCTGGATAAGCTCCGGGTCGTCCGTGCAGCTGGCGAACGTCGTCTCCAGCGGGGTGCCGATGGTGTCGATAATGCCGCTGCGGGTGAACCGCACCCAGGGGAAATGCGTGGCATAGGTGTGTTCGTAGCTGCGGATGATGATTTCATTGGAATCCACAATCGTGCCGTCAAGGTCGAAAAGGACGGAGTCAATGCCGGCCATGTCGATCACCTCTTCTTATTCTAACACGAACCCTATCGGGGCACCACCTGAAAACAATTGTAAAATGGCTCCAATTGTATTAAAATGGGCTTGACAAAGGAGAGTGATCAGAATGTCAGTCATTGATACGTTGAAAGCCAGGATCAAAGGCAAAGCGATTCGCATCGTCTTCCCCGAAGGTGCGGATGAAAGGATCGTCCAGGCTGCCTCCCAGTTATCCACAGAAGGACTCGTCGAACCCATCGTGCTCAGCGAAACTCCTACCGATGTTTCATCGGGGGATTTCCAGGTGGTCAACCCAAAGGAAAGCGACCTGTACAACACATTCGTGCAGGCGCTCGTTGAGCGCCGCGCGGGGAAGTGCACCTACGAACAGGCCGAAGAGCTAATCAAGAAACCGAATTACTTCGGAACGATGATGGTCTACATGGGGTATGCCGAAGGTCTGGTCAGCGGCGCCGCCCACTCGACGGGTGATACGGTCCGCCCGGCCCTGCAGATTATCAAGATGAAACCCGGCCTTTCGAAGACATTCGGGTATTTTCTGATGGTCCGTGATGACGAAAAGTATATCATGGGCGACTGTGCCATTAATCCCAGTCCCGAGTCGAAAGACCTCGCCGAATTTTCCATCGAGGCAGCGAAGGCCGCCAGCATGTTCGGTATCGACCCCAAGGTCGCCCTGCTTTCTTTCTCGACTAATGGAAGCGCGGATGCCGAAGAAGCCGAGAAAGTCCGGAAAGCTGTGAAACTCGCAAAGAAGAAAGACAGCGGATTCGCGATCGACGGTGAAATGCAGTTTGATGCAGCCTTTGTCGAGGGCGTCGCGAAGAAGAAATTCCCCGACAGTCCCGTTGCGGGACAGGCCAATACGTTCATTTTCCCGGATCTGAACTCAGGCAACATCGGCTACAAGATGGTGCAGCGTCTTGCCGGTTTTGAAGCCATGGGTCCCATCCTTGCGGGATTGAACAAGCCCGTCAACGATCTTTCGCGGGGCTGTTCCTCCGAAGACGCCTACAACACCGCCATCATCACCGCGGCTCAGAGTGTGATGGAATGAGAAGGTCCGTGTCGACGGGCTTTTTCATTAGCATATCCCGTGTTTCGGAGGCAAGGGGAAGGAGAGGGTATAGATGGACAGGTGCATAGTCATCTACAACCCGGTCAGCGGGAAACGCCCCTTTGAAACAAACCTGCCGGCAGTGAAACAACGTCTCGCCGCCTACGGCTATGAGGTTGATGCGCGCCGCAGCGAACACCCAGGACACATCAGTGAACTGTGTGAACAAGCAGCCCGTGAAAAACCCTCCCTGCTTCTGGTCGCGGGCGGGGACGGTACCTTCAACGAATGCATCAACGGCGTACTCCGCAGCGGACTCCGCCCGGAGATTGGCCTGCTCCCCTCGGGAACGTCGAACGACCTGGCGAAATCCCTCGGACTTCCCAAACAGCTTGAAAAAGCCATAAGATTTGCTGTCGAGGGGCCAAGGGTCGATATGGATGTTGTGGAGACAAAGAACGGTTATTTTACCTATGTGGCCGCCATCGGCAGTTATGTCCACATCAGTTATTCGACTTCGGATAAACTGAAAGAACGGATTGGATACCTTGCCTATATCGTCTCCGGCATTCGTCAGTTCTTCTTCCTGAGAAAGGTGCGCGCGGAAGTGCACCACGCCGCCGGCGTCGAAAAAGGTCGTTATTCGTTGTTGATGCTTGTGAACTCCAAGCGTGTCGCCGGCTTCAACATCGTCAACCGCCCCGTCCTCGATGACGGCAAGCTCGACATCCTGCTTTTTCGGCATGTGCCGTTTTTGAACAACTTGCTTTTCGCCATCGCCTTCCTGCTATCGCCGACTCTAGTGCCCGGCATCAAGCGAGTTTCCAGCGATCAGGTTAATATCCTCACGGACAGTCCCTACCGATGGACGGTCGATGGTGAAGCCGGCATGACAGGTAAAGCTTCTTTCCGTGTCCTCCAACAGGCTGTCAGAATCGCGATCAACCCACGTCGGCGCACCTATTTTCGCAATCAACGTTCGAAAGGCGGCCAATCATGAGCGCGACCCGCAATCGTGTGAGGAGCTTGATCGACCGCCACGGATTGAGACTGAAGAAGAAATTAGGACAGAATTTCCTCATCGACGATGCAATCATCCGGAAGATTGTCGATGCTGCGGACATCACCTCAGACTCGCTGGTTGTTGAAATCGGACCGGGCGTGGGGAACATGACGACCTATCTGCTTGAAAGGGCGGGCCATGTCCTGGCCTATGAAGTCGACCGGGATTTAGCCTCGGTGCTGCAGAATGAATTCGAAGAGCACCCGCGACTCACCTTGATTGTCGATGATGTGCTGAAACGCCGTCTCGATGACGATCTCGAGAAGCTTTTAAACTCGTTCGAAGAGGTGGTCGTGGTAGCGAACCTTCCTTATTACATCACCACGCCCTTCCTGATGAAAGCCCTGGAGGAGGCGCGCCACATAGACCGTTATATCCTTACACTGCAACTGGAAGTTGCGAAACGCCTCACCGCTGAGAAAGGTTCGAAAGATTACAACGCGCTCAGCGTCATCATACATCATCTGACAGATCCGCAGTTTCTCTTCTCTATTTCGCAACATGTCTTTCTACCGAAACCCGAGGTCAAAAGCGGTGTCATCCACCTCGATGTCCGATCGGATCATGTCCCAGCCGAACTCGAAACGTTTTTCGATTTCGTGCGTACCAGCTTCAAGCAGCGTCGCAAGACGCTGCTCAACAACCTTCACAAGGGTTATGCGATTCCCAAGGATTCGCTTCAGAACTTTCTGCAGAAGCAGGGACTGGATCCTCGGGTCCGTGCTGAAAGCTTATCCCCGACAGACTTGAAGAAGTTGGCGGACGCATTCGTTGAATACTTCTTCAGCTGATTAACGATAGGGTATAGGAGGTGGCCGTTTTGGGTAGAACCATCAAGGAGAAGGCCCTGGCGAAGATAAATCTGTATCTGAATGTTCTCGGTAAACGAGAAGATCAATACCATGAACTGGAGATGGTCATGGCGCCTCTCAAGCTCCATGACACCGTCGAGATCCGCAAACGTCAGGATGGAAAGATCATCGTCGAGACGGACGTAGCAGTGACCGAACGCATGGAGGATAACATCGCCTACCGGGCCGCCTCGGAATTTCTAAAGAAACGAGGAATCGACAGCGGGGTCGAGATCCGTATTACTAAGCGGATTCCCATCGCTGCCGGTCTGGCCGGCGGCAGCGCGGATTGTGGGGCCACCCTCCGGGGATTGAACCGCCTTTTCAAGATCGGCTTCTCCCGTGAAGAGCTTGCGGACTTCGGGGAGCAATTCGGTGCCGATGTTCCCTATGCCGTCCATCAGAAAATCTGTATCGCCAGGGGGAAGGGTGAAAAACTCTTGTTTCTCGACCGCCGACTCCGGCTTCCCACGCTGCTGATCACTCCTGATGTGCAGGTCAGCACGCGGAAGGTCTATGAAACCTTGTCGATGGAAAGGGTCGAACCGGTGAAGATCACGAAGATGACGAACGCCATCTACAACTGCAACTTCGATCTACTGGTTCGCGAGCTACACAATGCTCTTGAACCGTTCACGCTCGAGTGTCACGAGGAAGTCCGTCCCCTTAAAGAGCGTTTGGAGCAGATGGACCTTGAAGGGTATTCGATGAGCGGATCCGGCCCGACGTATTTTATTCTCTCAAAGGACACCGGGCGCTTGAAAAAGCTTCAAAAAGAACTTGAAGTATACGGCACCACCACCCTGACCCGGATTGTCTGAGCTGTCACATGTTCTGCAGATGACAATACTATTTGAAAACCCTATAACCGTGTGATACAATTAAAAATACAAGAAAAGATACTCTTTGTGGGGTGGAAAACAGATGGAAATTACCGACATCAGGATTAAGAAGTTCGAAAGCGACAACAGGTTGAAGGCCATTGCGGCCATCACGATCGATGAGTGTTTCGTCGTCCATGAGCTCCGGGTCATCGACGGCAAGGACGGCTTGTTTGTTGCGATGCCGAGCCGGAAGATGCCCAACGGTGAGTTCAAGGACGTCGCACATCCGATTAACCAGGAGACCCGGGATTACATCGAGGGTGTCGTCATCCGCGCGTACGAGAATCTTCTCGAAAGCGAAGCTGAAGAAAAAGCTCAAGCTGAACAGACCGAGGAGCAGGAAGACGCCTCCGAGGAGACGGAGGAAGAATCCGACACGGAAGCCGAGGAGGCTTCTGAATAGCCGACGACAAATGCAACTCACCGAGTTGCATTTTCTTTTGTGTGTCCCAACGGACGCACAGATATTTTTGAATGTGTATGGAGGGATTCCATGGCAACTATCAACGGACTGAAGGTCAAGCTCTTCACTTTGAATGCCAACCGCTCACTGGCACAACGCATCTCAAATTTCACCGGCATCGAACTGAGTCGCTGTGATCTGCATCGTTTTGCCGACGGGGAAATCAGCGTAGACATCGAGGAGACTGTTCGAGGACACCATGTGTTCATCATCCAGCCGACCCAGCCCCCGGTCAACGAGAACCTCATGGAACTGCTGATCATGATCGACGCTGTGAAGCGGGCATCATCACAAAGCGTCAATGTGGTCATGCCGTATTACGGCTACTCCCGCCAGGACCGCAAGTCCGCCTCGAGACAACCCATCTCCGCGAAGCTGGTCGCGAACCTGCTCAGTGTCGCTGGAGCTAGCCGCGTCATTTCGATGGATTTGCATGCGGGTCAGATTCAGGGTTTCTTCGACATCCCCATCGACAACTTCGTCGGCATGCCGATTCTGGTCGATTATTTCCGTCGCGAGCTGAACAATAAAGACCTGGTCATCGTCTCGCCCGACCACGGCGGCGCCGTGAGGGCGCGTCGCATGGGGAACGCCATGCACGCCCCCATCGCCATCATCGACAAAAGCCGGCCGAAACCGAATGAGTCCGAAGTGATGAACATCGTCGGGGATGTCAAAGGACGCACGGCCATTATCATCGACGACCTCATCGACACCGCAGGCACGATTGCCACCGCTTCGGAAGCTTTGAAGGAAGCGGGCGCCGAAGCAGTCTATGCTGCGTGTACACATCCTGTCCTCTCCCCCCCTGCGATGCAGCGGATTGAAGAGAGCGAGATTGAGGAAATTGTCTGTACGAACACCATCGAGCTGGGTCCGGACAAGCGTAGCGAAAAGATCGTGCAACTGGATGTCGCCCCGCTTCTGGGCCAAGGCATACTCAACATCGTCCAGGACAAACCCTTGAGCAGCCTCTTTGAAACAGATGAATGACCATCTGGTACGAATAATAACGGACGGCGGTCCAAAGTGACCGCCGTCCGTTTTTCTTTTTATGGAACGATTATTTATCGTCTTCCCAGGGATCGTCATTTGTGCGGGCCTGTTCAACCTCGTCTTCGTCGATGAAATCATCCGCGTCATCTTCAAGCCCTTCAATATCCGCCCAGTCTCCGGCTTTTGTAGCTGCTTCTACAAGTTCCTTGTCCGCTTCATAGCGCACATCCACAACATAGGTTCCGGCAATCAAGTCGTGCAGACCCCGTTCGTCCCCGCGGGCCATGATCATGATGAAAGCAACCAGCATGACGATGAACCAGATAAAACCGATCAGTGTGGACACAATCGTATAGGCCCAAAAGCCTGCCAGTGCGAGAAATGCTGCAGGGATACCAATATATAAATCCCAGATGGCGATGGCACGAAGAGCATGCGTCTTCAGTGAGGGGTTCACTCCGAATTCATCGATAACCTTGACACTGAGCAGGGCCTTGCCTAACGTCCTGCCGTTCATGCGCCAGGGCACGATTGCAAAGTAGATAAATCCGACGATGAAACTGACTACGGCGACAACCAACGTGAAGATAACGAAAGACATCAAGTCTTCACCGGCGGGATCCATCCCGACGCCAATGGTGATGAACGTATATTGCCCGCCGATAGTCAAGAGCGTTATTGGCAACATAAGGATGAACAGTATGATTTGCAGGATGATGTAGTCGACGATCAATGCGACGGTGCGCTCTCCCTTGACTTGCTGTTTGATGTGCATAGTGAGGCCTCCTTTATCTTGACAAGATGCTCGTTGCAGGGAAGGTCCGGAAGGTGCGGGTCAAAAGTTTTAGTATTGATGAATTCCAGATGTCCTGTCTATGTAAGCATTAGTCGTTTCGAAGCGCTTCGATCGGTTGTTTACGGCTTGCGATGACGGAAGGGATCAGGCCGCTGATGACCGCGATAAGGATACTGATGAAGACGGCGAGGGCTAACAATCCCCCATCGATGCTGAACAGCGGACCCTCAGGAATGTCGCCGAACTGTCGGCTCAGCAGATTGTGCAGCCAATCATGCAGCAACGTGTTCGCGATGAGGACGAAGACGATGCTGAGCACAACGCTGATGAGACCGGCACTCAAGCCGATCATCGTTGTCTCGCCAGCGAATATGCGCCGGATGTCCTTTCGTGTGCCGCCCATGGCCCGGATCAGGCCGATCTCCCGAGTGCGCTCGAGAACGCTGATGTAGAGGATCATCAACAACATCAACCCGGCCGTGACGACCGCGACCGCGACAATGGCGTTGAAGAGGAACTGGGCGATATAGGTGAAAAGCACCGCGATGCCCCCGAAGGGATTAAAGGCAATCTGGGTGGTCTCCCGGACTTGGTAACCGTCATCCTCGATGGCGCGGATGATCGAGGTCTTCTCATCAACGTGTTCATCGGCGAGATATCCAATCGCCTGAAGGCTGTACTGCGGCGTGGAACCGCCCGCTTCATCCGGGGCGTATCCCTGGGGGTGGCTGCCGATGCTTTCGAGGAAGCTGCCGTAGAAGACAGCGCGCTCGATTCTCGGATCCTCGAAGACGCCGACGAGCGTCAGCGTTTCACTTTCCTCGGGCAGGCTCTCGTCCAACTGCCAGTGAAGAGCTTCATAGTCGTTGCAGAAAAAGGCGGTGTCGTCTTCTTGAAGCGGTTGGTCCCGGTAAGGACCGAGTGTCTGCAGATGCTCCTCGAAGCCTCCCTCATGATCGAACTCGTCGAAGAAATCTTCCGGAAGACTATCGGGGGATCCATCCCAGTTCTCCTGAATCCGGCAGGTCTCGCGGACCTGCTGCATCGACGCGGGGCTGTATTGATAGGTTGTGGCCACTTCATATTCGTTTCCTTCAAGGCGCTCCCAGAGTTCTTCACTATCCAGATCCGCGTCCCGATAGAAGAAGGATTCCGCCATTGAGAGCGGGATGGCAAACTCATCAGCCGCCTCAGGCAGGCGCCCATCACCCAGAAGCGATCCGTAGGATGCTTGTGTCGTCTCGCTCAGCGGTGCGCCGAGGGGGTCGGAGACAACCCGCGGGTCTCGGTAGTCCGCACCGCTGGTCACGTTCCGCAGAATACTCAGATTCTGATAGGGAGTGAAGAAGAGGTCCGTGAAATACTCGTGTCTAGCATGGATGGCGTCGAGGAAATCCCCGGGGTCGGTATCGGTGTCGACGGCCTGTGTGATGGTGAGTTCAGGGTTCTCCCTCAAGGTCTCGCCTTCGGCTTCAAGACTGTTTCGCACGGTTGTGAACAAGGAGTTGACGAGAATCAATCCTAGGATTCCCAGGGCCAATCCCGCAGAGATCAATCCGCTGCGCCAGACACGGGAGCGGAGATTGAACCAGGCCAGGCGGAGCCCCTCTTTGAACGCCAGCGACTTCCGATGGCGTTCACGTCGCAGCGAGATACGTACCCGGGCGTCTTTTTCCGCGCTGTCGCTCTCGACACGACCGTCCCGCAGGTGGATCAGCCGACTGGCATAGGCTTTCGCCAGCCTCGTGTCGTGGGTCACGACGATGACGAGTTTATCCTGGCCGACTTTCGTGATCAGATCCATAATCTCCCGGCCGGTCTTCCGGTCGAGGTTGCCGGTCGGTTCGTCGGCGAGAATGATATCCGGATCGTTGATCAGCGCCCGGGCGATGCCCACACGCTGACGTTCGCCGCCCGAAAGCTGCGTCGGGTTCTTATGGATGTGCGCACCGAGACCGACCTTTTGCAGCATCGCTTCGGCCATCTTGCTCGCCCGGGAGTGATTCGCGCCCGCGAGCTTGGCGTTCAGCGCGACATTCTCGAGGATCGGAAGATGCTCGATGAGATTGAACTGCTGGAAGATGAAACCGATGTTGTGGTTACGGAAATAGTCCCATTCGCTTTCTCTGAACTTCGAGGTGAGACGATCGCCAATGACCATATCCCCGCTTGAGGGGCGATCCAGGCCGCCGATGATGTTGAGCAGCGTCGTTTTCCCGCAGCCGCTCTTGCCGTGTACGAAGACCGTCTCTCCGGCCTCGAAATAGAGCGAGATGTCTTTGAGGGCGTGAAAACCGCGTTTCCCCTGCATATAGATCTTGTGGACTTCGTGCAGCTTGATCATGTTCTCACTCCTTCCTCAAGGCCTGGATGGCGTCCATCCTGGAGGCGAGGTGGGCGGGGAGGATGCCGGCAAGCATCGCGTAGAACATGCCGCCGATGATGATTAATGCGATGAGCGGGACGGAGGGTTCCAGCAGGGTGATGTCGATCGAACCACCAGTGATGAGATTGAGGGGGGCCTGGATGAAATTCGAGAACAGTCGGTTGATACCGATGGCAATCATCACCGACAGCACGGCGCCGATGACACCGCTGATCAGACCGGTGAAACCGGACTCCAGCAGGAAAATGGCCCGGATGTTCGCTTGTCGGGCCCCCAGGGCGGTCAGGACGCCGATCTCGCGGATCCGTTCGAGCACGGAGGTGTAGACCACAAGCCCCACGAGAATCGCCGAGATGATCAGACTGACAGCGGCGATGCCCACCAGCCAGCGAAGTGCGGAGAACATCACCTCATCGATCGTGGAGGTGATTTCACCGTGGACGTTGCGCATCACCACGTTCTCCTCGTCCCGGAGCGTGGTGCGAAGCTCGTCGATGTCGGCTTCGTCGTCGATGCCTAGATAAGCGATGGCGCTGTCGCGGAACCGGGCATCGGGGTGTTCCTGCAGGATGGAGACCAGCTTGTCGTATTCGACGTAGATGAGTGGCTGGAAACGTTCTTCGCTCATGCCGACGATCGTGAACGAGTGTGTGTCCTCGGTGGTCTCGAAAGTGATCTCCCTTCCCTCGACCAGTCCGAAGACATAGGCGTAGTCCTCTTCATCCACCATGGACTGATTACGCAGGTCCAGGGCGGTTCTCAAAGAGATGACGATTTCGTCGTCCGTTTCCGGCAGGCGGCCGTGCAGAGACCCCTGCCGGTCGAATGCCAGCGAATCATAAGGAAGCGGTCGGTAATTGACGGAATGGTCGGCTCCGAGATAGCGGGCTTGGTCGGAATGGTCGATGTTGTAGCGTAGATGTTCAATCCCTGGATAGTCGGAGACGCTCAAGAACGTCGTCTCATCAAGCGCTGTATCCTCCAGGGCATGAATCTGATATTCATCGGGCGGGACAATCTCCCCTACCGTCTCGCTGATCGAGCCCCGGATACCGAAAACGATGAAGGTCAGCAGGAGGATGGCGATGAATCCGATGGAGACGATGGCTGAAGTAAAGAGTGTCCGGAACATCCTCGAGAAGATGTTGTTGCTTGCGAACTTCATCAGCATGCCGAACCGCATGCGGGGAGGGTCGAGCAACACCTCCCTGCTGGATTCATCAGCGGACGTCCCCTCCGCTGAATCCGAGACGATGCGCCCGTCCTCGATGTGGAGAGTGCGCTCGGCGAATGCTTCCGCAAGGTCCTCGTCATGAGTCACGACGAGCACGACCTTGTCGGCGGCGTGCTTTTTCAAGTAGGCGATGACTTTCCTGCCCATTTCTTCATCAAGAGCGCCCGTCGGTTCGTCCGCAAGGATGATCTTCGGGTCCGTCACGAGGGCGCGGGCGATGGCTACGCGTTGCTGCTGGCCGCCGGAGAGCTGCATCGGCTTCTTGTCGACATGGTTGCTCAGACCGATGCGGTCGAGCTCTTCGCGGGCGCGCATCCGCGCGTCCTTCCTAGGAGTGCCCTGGAAGATCAAGGGGAGGGCGACATTCTGCAGGACGTCCAGATGCTCGATGAGGTTGAATTCCTGAAAGATGAAACCGATGTGGTTGTTGCGAAAGGTCGCCCAGTCTTTTCTGGAGAAAGTCGAGGTGTCGACCCCATCAACAAGCACCGAACCCTCCGTGGGACGATCCAGTCCGCTGATGACATTGAGCAGCGTGCTTTTTCCGCTTCCGCTCTCACCTAAGAGAAACGCAAAGTCCCCCTTCACCAGTGTCAAGTCGATTCCATTGAGTGCATGCAGATCGTATTCGCCGCTTTTATAGGTGCGGCGAACGTTCTTCACATTCAGCATCGGATATCCCCTCTGCGGTTTGACATTGTGGGTGAATCGTATATAATTAGGGTCAGTCAACATCTTAATCATTATAACAAATCGATGAGCGGAAAAGTAGCCTTTTTTGAAGTCCTAGCGAATCCGGGGTGGTGGAAGCCGGAGACGGAGAATCAGGTGAAGAAACACCGTGAGAGACGGAAGAAGGCAGTAGACCCGTCCGTCGCCCGCGTTAAGGGCTTGAAGCGCAATTTTATGAATTAAGGTGGCACCGCGGAGCCATCCGTCCTTAAATGATTGTTTAAGGACGTTTTTTAAACCAAGAGGAGTGGGAACGTGAAACTGAAGCAGCTACAAACCGAACATACTGAAAAAGAAGGATCGAACGTCACGCTTGAAGGCTGGGTGCGCAACCATCGTCCCCAGAAGACATTCGGGTTTCTTGATTTGAACGATGGGACCTGCTTCGAGACGGTGCAGGTCGTCTATGATCAAACGTTAGACAACTTCGATGAGACGCGGAAGATCCGCAACGGCTCCGCCGTCCGCATTGAAGGCGAGGTTGTGCTGACCCCGAAACGGCCCCAGCCGTTTGAGATCAAAGCGCACGAAGTCGAAGTCGTGGGCGCGGCGGATGCGGACTACCCAATCCAGCCCAAGCGGCACAGCCGCGAATTTCTCAGACAGAAAGCCCATCTGCGGCCGCGGACCAATCTGTTCACCGCTGTTTTCCGTATCCGAAGCCTGCTCACTCAGGCCATCCATGATTTCTTCCAGAGCCGCGGATTCATCCATCTAGCCAGCCCGATCATCACCGCCAACGACGCAGAAGGGGCCGGCGAGATGTTCCGGGTCACGACCCTCGATCCGAAAGCACCCCCACTGGATGATAGCGGAGCGGTCGATTTCAGCCAGGACTTTTTCGGACGGAAGACGAACCTCACCGTCTCAGGACAGCTTCATGCCGAAGCATTCGCCCAGGCGTTCCGGGATGTCTACACATTCGGCCCGACTTTCCGGGCGGAAAAGTCCCACACGTCCACCCACGTCTCCGAGTTCTGGATGGTTGAGCCCGAGATGGCCTTCACCGACCTTCAAGGCAACATGGATGTCTGCGAGGACATGGTTCGCCACCTCATCCGGCAGGTGCTCAAGCACGCCGACAGCGAACTCGAATTTTTGGACCGTTTCGTGGAGAACGGACTTCTCAGAAGATTAGAAAGGGTCGCCTCGAGCGAGTTCGTCCGAATCACGCACACGGAGGCCGTCGACATCCTTGAACAGTCCCGGCAGACTTTCGAGCGTCCTTTCGAAAAAGACTTTGCGAGCGAGCATGAGAAGTATCTGCTTTCGTATTTCGACGCCCCTGTGTTCGTCACCGACTGGCCGAAGGACACCAAGGCTTTCTACATGCGTCTGAACGATGACAACGAGACGGTTGCGGCAGTCGATCTGCTTGCGCCCGGCGGTGGTGAAATTGTCGGCGGTTCGCAGAGGGAGGAGCGTTACACCATGCTGAAAAAACGCATGGACGAGATGGGAATCGACACCGAGGAGCTGGATTGGTATCTCCAGCTCAGACGCTTCGGGACCACGCCGCATTCCGGGTTCGGCCTCGGGTTTGAAAGGATGCTGATGTACGTGACGGGCGTGTCCAACATCCGGGACGTGATCCCCTTCCCGAGGACCCCGAACAATTGCGAATACTGATTTGCCTAGTAAAAGCCCCCGAGCATCGACTCGGGGGCTTTTAAGATTCGGCCTGCCTAGTTCTTGCCTTGTGATTGGGAAGAACTCTGGCTTTTCTTGCTTTTGGACGATTGGGAACCGTATTGGGAGCTTTTCGAACCGGATTGCGAGCTTTTCGAGCCGGTTTGGCTGCTTGATGATTTCCCTGTACGTTCCTCTAATGTCCGCTGCGTGTGTTCGGTGTATTCCGGATTTGTCCTGAAGGCTTCGGAGAGGGTCGAGGCCAGTCCGACCATGCCCTGCATGTCGGAGGGGATGACCAGCTTGGTGGCCTGTCCTTCGGCGACTTTCTCCATGGCCTTGTAGGCTTCGAGACGCAGGAATGCTTCGTCTGCACCGGCTTCCTTGATGTAGCGGATACCTGTGGCAGTGGCCTCCTGGACCTTGAGAATCGCTTCCGCTTGGCCTTCCGCTTCGAGTATACGAGTCTGCTTCTCACCGTCGGCCCGCAGGATGCGAGCTTCCTTCTCACCTTCGGCGGTCAGAATCGAGGAGCGTTTGTTCCCTTCGGCGATGAGGATGGACTGCCGCTTCTCACGTTCGGCGCGCATCTGTTTCTCCATCGCTTCGCGGATGTCTTTTGGCGGGATGATGTTCTTGACTTCCACGCGGTTGATCTTGATGCCCCAGGGGTCGGTGGCTTCATCAAGGACGGTGCGCATTTTCTCGTTGATGTAGTCACGCGACGTCAGCGAGTCGTCAAGTTCGAGGTCGCCGATGATGTTACGCAGCGTGGTCGAGGTGATGTTCTCGATCGCCTTGATTGGGTAGTTGACCCCATACGTGTAGAGTTTCGGGTCGGTGATCTGGAAGAACACGACGGTGTCGATCTGCATGGTGACGTTGTCCTTGGTGATGACGGGCTGAGGGTCGAAGTCGACAACCTGCTCCTTGATGGTGACTTTTTCCTTGATCCGGTCCACGAACGGCATCAGGAAATGAATCCCGACATCCCAGGTCGTGTAGTAGCCGCCCAGCCTTTCGACGATGTAGCGGTTCGCCTGCTGGACGATGGTGAAACGGGTCGCGACATAGATCAAGACGACAGCCGCGACGACAATGACAAGAATCAAACCAACTGTTGTTCCCATAAAATCCTCCTAGCATGGTGCTTGTATTTTAATGGTGGTTCGGGGTGCTTGTCCACATAGATGCTTAGATTGGATAAATCGCGTCTTCCTTCACCACGCGTACCTCCGAGATATGGTCCCGGATGGTGCGTTTGTCTTTAGAGAAACTGATGAGGGCGAAATCGACCCAGATTCCGATGGTGAAGGTGAATCCCCAGAAAACGCCTTTCCAGAGGACTTCCCGGATGAAGAGGGTCCACCAGTTGATCGGGCCTCTCAGTTCGAGGTTGGTCCATTTGCGACCGAACGTCCGTCCTTTGGTCAGACCCTGATAGAGATAGTTGACAACCACCCAGCCTCCGTAATGGAAGAGGATGCTGCTCATAAGGTAGACGACGACTGCGTCATATTCCTCATAATCCGCAACCAGCAGGTCTCGTTGGAGATCGTAGTCTTCTCGACGGAAGCGGTCGCCTTCTTCAAGACGTTCTCTTCCTTCGGCCTTGGCGGCTTCGTAGGCGGCGACAATCTCCTCGAACGAGCGTTCATCTTCCTCGGATGAGTATGAGCGGATAGCCTCGCGCCAATAGCTCAGCTCGTTCTCAAGGTCCTCCTCACGATAGCGGTCCCCTTCATCGAGCCGCTCATCGAGGCGGTCCATCTCCTCGTTGAAGACTTCGGCCTGCTGGGTCCAGTCCGTCAATCCTTCGTGATAGCCGCTGAACTCCTGGATGTTGGGTTCGACGAAGATTCTGAAGACCGTGAAAACTACGGAGAGGATGATGATGAAATCGATGATGAGGCTGGCGATGCGGCGGAACGTTCCGGGTTCGCCCCTCATACTTTCACCACGATCAGTTTCACACCCTCGATCGCCAGAATCTCAACTTTATCATCGACTTGCACCGTTTCGTCTCCTGAGGAGATGGCGGTCCAGTACTTTCCGTCCACGCGGACTTCTCCGCGCTCTCCCGGCGGGATTTCCTGGGTGCATATGCCGATTTTCCCCACGAGCCGGTCGGCATTCGTGCTGACAATGTTCGTGCGGAAGTACTTCTTGGCCAGGGGTCTGACGGTGAGCAGCAGCAAGATGGAGACGCCGATGAAGACAACGACCTGAATCAGGGGATCAAGGCCGATCAGCGCCAGGATGAAGGAAAGAACGGCGCCGAGGCTGAACCAGACGCTGGTGAGGTCCATGGTCACGATCTCGATGAAAGCCGCGACCAGGATGATTGCAAACCAGATGATGAGCATGATGACGTCTATGTTTTCCATTATTTTTCCTCCTCTTTCAGAGAATCCAGATCGATGATCAATGACTTCTTCTTCGCATCCCAGGCCGCATCGAAGCTCAGCGGAAAGTCATCGCTGAATTCAAGGGCGGTGGTGGGGGCGATGTTGCGCAGGAATTTCGGTGTCGGTATCCGGGCATAGGACGAACGGACAGTAATTCGATGCCTCTTGTCCTCGGGTATGATTCCCCGATGGTATTCATCTTTCGAGACGGGTTTCACGGCGATCCGGTTGTTTTTCTCATCGAGGCCGAGCATGACACCGTAGGCCGTGTCGAAGTGCGTATGAGCGCCGTTGCTCAAGACAATCTTCGTTTCATACAGTTTAGCGGTCCCGCTTTGGGGCTTGCGCGATATCCATTCAAAACTCATTTCATCACTCCAGGCTGCACAGGTATGGTCACAAGAGACCATGTGGATTGCGCGGACAGTTGCGGTTCGTCGCATATCTGTTATATTATAACATGATTTGGAGGGATTTGTATGTCCGTCGCGGTAGATTTTCAGAAGGACTTCATCAAGCACCATCGAAGACAACTCTGGTCGAAGTTCATCCGAGCCATCAAACGGTACCATTTAATCGAAGACGGCGATAGAGTCGCCGTCGCCGTCAGCGGTGGGAAGGACTCGATGCTGCTGGCGAGGATGCTGCAGGAACTGACTAAGCATCCGCTGGCGGATTTCGAAGTGGTCCCCGTCGCGATGGATCCCGGCTATGCCAAGGCGGACCAACAGCAACTCAAGCACCTGGCTCACCAGCTATCCGTGCCGTTAAAAATTGTAAAAAAAGAGCTCTTCCGCGTGGTCAATGAGAAAGCGCCGGATGATCCCTGCTATCTATGCGCCAGGATGCGAAGAGGCATACTTTATGAGATCGCCGAAAACGAAGGATGCAACAAACTCGCGCTCGGCCACCATTACGATGATGTCATCGAGACCACGTTACTGAACGTGTTCTTCTCCGGCAGTTTCAAGACCATGCTTCCCAGAATCCCCTCCGACAACTATGAGAGCATCGAGCTCATCCGGCCGCTTTATTTCATACGTGAAGCACACATCGCCGCCTTGTATGAACGACATAACCTCGACGCCATGGACTGTGCCTGCACGGTCGCCAGCGGCGAGCGTCCATCGAAACGGGAGGATATCAAACAACTGATCAAGCAACTCCGGGAGGAACACAAGGACATTGATCGTTCAATCTTCAACGCCGCTCAGAACGTGAATCTGGATTACGTACTCGGATATACAAAGGCCGGTAGGCGCTACCGGCCGTTTGAAGACTGAAGGACTATTTCCCCAGGCAGAATTTCGAGAAGAGCTCATCTATCAGTGTAGAAGCGCCGGTGTCACCGGTGATTTCCCCCAGGGTCTCCCATGCATTCTTCAAGTCGATTTCGACGACATCGACGGGCATCAAGTCTTGCGCTGATGCGCGAGCGTCCTTGAGCATTTCAAGTGCCTGCCGCATCCTGGCGATGTGCCGGGCGTTCGAGAGGTATGTCTCCTCCGAAAGGTCGAAATCCGTTTCTAGAAACATCTCCTGGATGCGCGCTTCGAGTGCTTCGATGTTCTCGCCCTTGAGGGCGCTGATCTGCACACCGTCTTCAAAGGTGCGGTCGATCCGGCTTTCAAGGTCGATCTTGTTGATGATGACGATGCGGTTCTTGTGCTGCGTCATTTCCAGGAGACGTTCGTCCTCTTCGCTGAGAGGTTCGTTGTTGTTGAGGACGTAGAGGATCAGTTCCGCTTCCTCGATGATCTGCTTCGTCTTGTCAATGCCGATTTTTTCAATCAGATCCTGGGAATCCCGGAGTCCGGCGGTATCGAAGAGTTTGAGCACGACGCCGCCGACGTTAAGTTCGCCTTCAACGACATCACGAGTGGTCCCCTCGATTTCGGTGACGATTGCCTTGTCTTCCTTGAGCAGTGCATTGAGCACGCTGGATTTACCGACGTTCGGTCTGCCGATGATGGCCGTCTTGACGCCTTCACGGAGGACTTTTCCAACCGCGGCGCGCTCGAGGATGGTCTCGACGCGCTCGATCAGTCGGTCGACTTCGGGCAGGACCCGTTCACTCGTCAGTTCCTCCGCATCCTCATATTCCGGATAGTCGATGTGCACTTCGATGCGGGATAACAGGTCAAGCAAAGCATCCCGCAGAGCCTGCACGAGTTCGTAGACTTTTCCCTCGAGGCCCTTGTTGGCGAGTTTCAGACTGTAATCGCTGCGGGCTTCAACGATGTCCATCACGCTTTCCGCCTGTGTCAGGTCGATCCGTCCGTTCAAGAAGGCGCGCTCGGTGAACTCCCCGGGCCGGGCCATGCGCGCTCCCTTGGAAAGCAAAAGTTCGAGAATCCGCTTCGCGACGTATGCGCCTCCGTGGCAGTTGATTTCCACCATGTCCTCCCGGGTGAACGTCCGCGGGGCGCGGAAGATGCTGATGAGCACTTCGTCGACGGGTTCGTCGCCGTCGATGATCTTTCCATAATGGATGGTGTGGCTCTCCGCACGGGCAAGATCGGCTTTCCCCCGATAGATGGATTCGATGATGTCGAACACATCGTCGCCGCTCATGCGGACGATATTGATGGCGCTTTTGCCGAGCGCCGTGGATATGGCTGCAATGGTGTCGGTCGACATCGTGATCACCCCAAATCATTATATCATAATGGGGTGTTTTGTAGTATAATGCCTAATAGGTGGTTGCATGCTGATAATGAAACGAAAGAAGGGACCCGCCTATTATGCGAGGGTCCTTGCGTCGTCCTTTCTGGCTTTGGTCCTCTTTTCTGCTTATTACCATTTCTTCCGTGAGGATGCCTTTTTAGAAACCTTCGCCCGGCTGTGGACGCTGCCCTTTGTCATCACGTTGATCTTCCTTTTCTACAATGTCCTCAAGGACAAGCTGTTCTCAGGTGTTGAACAGGCCAGCGAGGAACGGGAGTTCATCCTTCATATGTCCCGGCACGTGCGAAACAAGCTTGATTTCAATGCCGAGGATTTTGCCCGCATCCGGGAGAGCGGCAGCTTTCAGGATCTGCTTCGGGACGCTTACGCCCTCTACCGTGACGCCGGTCGTTCGGAAGAGGGCATTGAACGGTTGAAGGGGAGGTCCTTTGGTGATGAGGACCTCGACCGCGCGGCAGGAGTTGTCATCGAAGAGACCAGCCGGCTCATTCAAAAGAAAGCAGAAATGCAATGATCGAGGTGTTGTGCCATGGCATATAAGGCTCTCTATCGCACGTATCGTCCTCGGGACTTCGATGAAGTCGCCGGACAGGAACACATCACCCGCACATTCAAGAATGCCTTGAAACACCGTCGTCTTTCGCATGCCTACCTGTTCAGCGGCCCCCGCGGGACAGGCAAGACCAGCGTCGCCAAGATCATCGCCAAGGGGGTCAACTGCGAGAACGGACCGGCGGCCAACCCCTGCAACACCTGCGACATCTGCCGCGGCATCGACAGCAACACGATTAACGACGTCATCGAGATCGACGCCGCGAGCAACAACGGTGTGGATGAAATCCGGGAGCTACGCGACAAGGTCAAATATCTTCCCGGTGTCGGCCAGTACAAGGTCTACATCATCGACGAGGTGCACATGCTTTCCATCGGAGCTTTCAATGCGCTTTTGAAAACCCTCGAGGAGCCTCCCAAGCACGTCTTGTTCATTCTTGCGACCACCGAGCCGCACAAGATTCCCTCCACCATCCATTCCCGCTGCCAGCGTTTCGATTTCCGCGGCATCGGCAAAGCGGAGATTGAAAGCCGGCTCGGTGAGATCATCGAAAAGGAGGCGATCGACATTCGCGATGACGCCATCAGCCTCATCGCCGAATCTGTCGAAGGCGGCATGCGTGACGCCATCAGCCTTTTGGACCAGGCGCTTGCTTATGCCGAAGGCACCATCGATTCCGAAGCGGTCCATGCCATCCGCGGCTCCGTCGGGCATGAGCGGATTCTCGAGATTGCCCAGGCCATTCACGCGGAGGATGCCGTCCGTTCCCTGAACGCTCTGGATAGACTGCTCGAGGATGGCAAGGAACCCACACGCGTCATCGAGGATGCCACCGCTTTCTACCGCGATTTGCTGCTGCTCAAGAATGCAGGGGAGGATAGCGATAAAACCCTCCACGGTAACGAAAAAGCTCAGAACCTGGCCGAGTCGCTGAGCAATCCGCTGCTTTATCATTACATCGACATTCTCAGCGAGTCGAGGCAGCGGATGCGGTTCACATCACAAGGACGGCTGCATCTCGAGCTGGCTTTCGTCAAGATGGTCGACCGCGGCTTGAAACAGGATGTGCGTGCACAAGAAAACCTCGAGAAGTTGGAGTCAAAAGTCCATAATCTGCAGGAAAAGCTTGAAACCATCGAATCCCGGACCCGGGAAGCCCCCTTAGATCAACCCGCCACCGATTCCGATGAACATCGTGCCCAGGACGTGACACCGGCCGATGCGCTCTTCGATCGTTTTGAATCGGAATCGGAGTCGGAAGTTTCCGACGACCAGACCGAAAAGCATCGCGAGGACCCGTCGGATGAGAAACGGGACGAACCGGGCGAAGAAACGCCCACCGCACAGACGGAATCAGCTGAAGAAACGGATTCAGCCCCCTCAGAGCAACCGAACAAATACCAGAAGCTTTATGAACGCTTTTCGCAGAAGAAATATTCCACCTTCGACATCCGTTATGTCGAGGATGTGCTGAACACCGGCGACCGTCAGGAACGCATCGACATGACCAAGCGCTGGTACGACCTAGAACGGTTTGTCGACGATGACCGGATGCAGTACGCCAAGATGGTCACCGAAGGGAATCTGGTCGCCACCAACGGCGTGATGCTGATTGTCACCTATGAAAACACCGTGACGTGCAACCGTCTGATGAAACCCCAGATCAAAGGCGAGATCATCGAGGTCCTCGAGGCGTATTTCGAACGGCCGATCATGTTCATGGCCCTGCCGGAGCGGGACTGGAAGAAAATCCAGACCGAGTTCCTGAAGAAATTCCGGAAGCAGGAAGACAAGGAGTTCATCCGCCTGAGCAAGATTGAGAACGACCGTCTGGTTGAAATCCCTGATAACGAGGATACCTACGATGATGTCGAAGACGATTCCGTGAAAGAAGCCAAGGACATCTTTGGTGAAGAAGTGGTTAAGGTCAAGAAAGGAGAATGAACAATGGACAGGAACATGATGAAGAAACTACAGGAAATGCAGCAGGAGATGCACAAGGCGCAGAAGGAGCTCGAAGCTTCAATCTTCTACGGACAGGCCGGAGGCAAGACCGTCGAAGTCGAGTTCAACGGAGCGAAACAGATGCACAATCTCTCGATAGATCAAGAAGCGTTCGACCTTCCCGAGGACCTCGAAATTCTGGAGGATACTATAACAGCGGCCGTAAACGACTGCATGCGCAAAATCGACGAAGAGACCCAGGAGACGATGGGCCGCTTCACAGAGGGTCTTGGCGGCCTTCCGGGGATGTTCTGATAGCATCGCCACCAGATATCCCGATGCGCTCGAGCAGTTGATCGAGCAGTTCATGCGCTACCCCGGGGTCGGACGGAAGACTGCCGAGCGGTTCGCGCTGCACAGCCAGAACCACTTCAAAGACGATGACTACGAACGGTTCTCCGAGGTGCTTCTCAGGGTCAAAGAAGAGATCCGCCCCTGCTCTGTCTGCGGAATGTTCACCGACCAGGAACGCTGTGGAATCTGCCGGGATGAATCCCGGGACCAGACCCGGATCCTGGTCGTCGAAGAAAGCCGCGACGTCCTTGTCTTCGAACGCGGCGGGGACTACCGCGGTCTCTATCATGTCCTTGGCGGCGTTCTCTCGCCTAGCGAGGGCGTCGGTCCCGACCAGTTGCGGATCCGGGAACTTTTGGAAAGATTGCGGAATCATGCCCACGAAGAGTTGATTCTCGCCACCAATCTGAGCGATGAAGGGGAGACGACCGCGCTTTATATCCAAAGGCTGCTTAAAGAAACGGACGTGCTGGTGACCCGGATCGCCTACGGACTGCCCGCGGGCGGAGATGTGTCATATGCGGACGAGGTCACACTGGGAAAAGCTTTGGAAGGTAGAAAAAAGATTTGAGATGTGCTATGATTTTTAAGAAGGTCAATGTATAATAATAAGTGAAACGACTCAGTGCGAAAGTTACTTGAATTAGAATCCAAGTCACATTGCCAAAGGATGGTAAGATGTTTGAATGGTTTTCGATGTATGTCGGCGTCCTCTCGGATATCCCCTTGATCGGCCCTGCCTATGACAGTCTTCAAGAAGCGTTCCCTATCGGTCGTTACATTGAGAATGCATACGACTTCATCGACACAGAGCTTTCTTACATTGAACAATTGGTTTTTGTCGCCATTTTTGCCGTGATATTCATCCTGGGTCTGATTTCATTTGTCAAGAAACTGGCGAAATTGCTGATTGTTGTTGCGATTATCTTCGGTATCTGGCTGCTTTACAACCAGGGCGTCATAGGTTGAGGGGAGGAACATCTCCCCTTTTTCAAGTTGCTTTTGGAAAACGATGAAAACTCGAGATTTTTTTTCTACAATATGGAAAACGCTTTTAAAATATAGTATACTTGACTGATACGTACATAAGTTGTCGAAGGAAAAAGTGTGGATAAGCGCTTGAATGAGCGCTTTTAGTAACGCCTTTATATAAAGGGTGTGCGTGGCCCCGCTTTTCAAACGCTTCAACGCGTTTCAACTTGACTACATCCCTTGTTCTATAGTTTCATTAAAGATAGATAAAACTTGGTATAGGAGAGAAGACAGGTATGGAAATCACTCTACAGAACCTAACAAAAGTTTTCCAGTCTAAGAAAGAGGATGAAGTGGTTGCGGTGGACAATCTTGACATCGTGATCCCATCCGGGAAACTTTATGGTCTCCTAGGCCCTTCCGGTTGCGGAAAGTCTACGACCCTCTTCATGATCTCCGGATTGCTCAAGCCTACTGAAGGCAAGATCTATTTCGGAGAAGAAGATGTGACCCCTGTCCCCCCTGAAGACCGGGGTATCGGGCTGGTGTTCCAGAACTACGCCCTCTATCCGCACATGACGGTCAAGCAGAACATCATGTTCCCGCTTGAAAACCTCAAGATTGACAAGAAGGAAGGACTTAAGAAAGCCCAGGAGATCGCCGACCTTGTCGGCATCGGCCACTTGATGGACCGGAAACCCGCGCAACTTTCCGGTGGACAGCAGCAACGTTGCGCCATCGCCCGGGCGCTCGTCAAGGAGCCGCGCGTGCTTCTGCTCGACGAACCGCTCTCGAACCTTGACGCCCGCCTCCGCCTGCAGACTCGTGAGGAGATCCGTCGGATTCAGCGCGAGACCGGTATTACGACCGTGTTCGTCACGCACGACCAGGAAGAGGCAATGAGCATCAGCGACGAAATCGTGGTTCTTGACGAAGGCGTCACACAACAAGTCGGACAACCACAGGATGTCTACGACAAGCCCAACAACCTCTTTGTCGCGAAGTTCCTCGGCACACCGCCGATTAACCTCTTCGATGGCCGCATCGAGAACGGCAAGATCATGATCGGCGATGCCTATATCGGCAAGAGCGAAGCCGAGGACCAGGAAGTCACCGTCGGCATCCGTCCCGAAGGCTTCAAAATTGTCGAACGCTCCAGTTTCCAGGTCGAGGTCGAATTCGTCGAGACAATCGGCCGTGACACCACGTTGATCATCAACCACCCCAACGTCGAGGTCCAGGGTAGTTTCGAGGACCCCGAGGAAGAAGGCGATGTGACAACGGTCGAAGACACAGAATTCGAAGCATTGAACCTTGAAATGGGAAGTGGCAAGTCGATTCAGGACCAGAAAACCTTCCGTGCGATTGTTGATGCAGATTACGGTGTTCAACCAGGCGACACCGTGAAATTCAGCGTCAAGCCTCACAAAATGCATGTATTCAACAAAGAGACCGGAGAACTCGTCTAGATGCTTGAACAAGAACGGAATATAGCAGCCTGGTTCTATCTTGCCCCGGCTCTGATTCTACTTGCCATCTTCATCTTCTATCCCATCTTCAACTCGTTCGTGCTCGTCGCACTCGAAGACTACAACTATCTGCAACAGACCTATGATGGGTTCACGCTGACCGGCAACTTCCGAAACGTATTAAACGACCCGAACTTCGGACAGGCCATGCTCAACACGATGCTCATCACCTTCGTCTCGGTTCCGGTCTCGGTCATCATCGCGCTGTTGATTTCGGTATGGCTGAACGCCATTCCCATCCAGAAAATCCAGGGCTTCTTCCAGACCGTCTTCTTCCTGCCCTATGTAACCAACGCCATCGCCATCGGCATGGCATTCGCGTTCATGTTCAACCGCAGGTATGGACTTATCAACTGGTTCCTCGGCCTCTTCGGGATCGACCCCATCAACTGGATCAACATGGGCGCGTCCTACGGCAATGCCATGATTACCCTGCTGATCTACATCACGTGGCTGACGCTTGCTTTCAAGATCATCGTCTTCCTCAGCGGCCTGCAAGGCATCGACAAGCAGTACTATGAGGCGGCCCGCGTCGACTCCGCCTCCCGCGCCCGCATCCTTCGCCGGATCACCGTGCCGCTGCTTTCGCCGATGATCATGTACATCACGGTCACATCCTTCATCGGTGCTTTCAAGACCTATACCGAAGTCATCGGCATGTTCGGGGAACGCCTCGGCCCGCCGGGGGATCCGAACTCGATGACCACGATCGTTGCGCTCGTCTACGATGCGCTTGATCGCTCCGGGGTTCCTGGCGCGATGAGCGAAGCCGCCGCCGCCGCGCTCATACTCTTTGCAATCACGCTCGTGTTCACTTTCGTCAACATGCAAGTGAGCAAGAAGCGGGTCCACTACGGATAGGAGTGAAATGAGATGCAAAACGTTGAAAACGTAGAAGAGCTATACGAAGACGAACAGAAGATACGATTTAAACGGCGCATGCGGCTTGCGCTCGTGTATGCAGTTGTCATCTTCTTCGCCATCTTCATCATCATCCCCTTCTATTGGATGGTGATCACCGCGTTCAAGACCGAAACACAGGTCTTCATGTCCCCGCCGATGCTCTGGGTCAACCCCGTGGAATGGCAATGGGTCAACTTCTCGCTTGCGCTTGAACGCGCCCCATTCATACGGTATCTAGCGAACACGGTTCTGGTCGCGATTCTATCGACCGCCGGAACCATCATCACGACGATTCTCTCCGGCTTCGCGTTCGCAAGGTTGAACTTCAAGGGCCGCGACGTGCTGTTCATGATCCTGATCGCAACCATGATGATTCCCGGCGAGATCTTCGTCGTCACCAACTTTCTGACCATCACATCCTTCGGCTGGATTGAAGATCAGACCTTCGTGGAAGCGGTGCTGGCGATGACCGTTCCCTTCATGACCAGCGTATTCTTCCTCTTCTTCCTGCGACAGGCGTTCAAGCAGATTCCCGATGAACTCTATTACGCCGCGAAGGTGGACGGGAAAACCGACTGGCAGTATCTGTGGGGCATCATGGTCCCCGTTGCGCTGCCGACCATCACCACCATCACCATCCTCAACGCCATGAACACCTGGAACGCTTATGTGTGGCCCCGTCTGATTTCCCAGCGAGAAGAGTTCCAGCTGGTCTCGAACGGACTGCGTGACGCGTTCGACGACACCGCGGGCCGCATCATGTACCACGAACAGATGGCCGCTTCCATCATTGTCACCGTGCCGCTCATCATCGCCTTCCTCATCCTCAAGAAATACATCATGCGGGGCGTTTCACGCAGCGGCATCAAAGGTTGACGCCGCACAGTTGCAACTTGACACGTCCGTGTCCTGTGCAAACCCTTTCGTGTTATAATGGGAGATGGCACGGAGGGACCACTATAGAAACAAATAATAAGGAGGAGCATTCCCGATGAAAAAACTAGGCATTCTTTTACTTTCGTTGACATTCGTCCTCTCGCTTTCCGCCTGCGCTCTATTTACCGGCGAAGAAGCAGAGGATATTGATGTCAACATCCCCGATGAGTTCCCCGAAGAGGACATCAGCCTCACGATGTGGCACGCCTTCGGTGAAGACAACCAGGCTCTGCTGGATCAGATGTTCGATGAGTTCACCGATGAATACCCCAACGTCGAGATCGAACAACTCAGCCAGGGTGGCTACGACGGCCTGCGCGAATCGACCGTACAAGGCATTGTCAGCGGCACCATGCCCGATATCGTCATGGGGTATCCCGACCATTTCGTCGAGTACTTGAACGGTAACGCCCTCGTGCCGCTCGACGAATATGCGGACCATGATGATTTCGGCACCGACCTCGACGACTTCATCCCCGGTTTCCTTGAGGAGAACCAGCAGTACGCGGACGGCAACATGTACTCGCTGCCCCTCTTCAAATCCACGGAGATGGTCGTCTACAACAAGACCGTCATGGACTATTTCTTCGAAGATGACGACAACATCGAATTCAGCCTAGACCAGCCCCTGACCTGGGACGACATCGAGTACATGGAAGAGCAGATCGAATGGGACGACGAGGCCATGGACGAACTGGTCGAGAACCGAGACGCCTTCCCCGATGAAGCCGGCATCGCCGATCACGATGAACCCTTCCTGATCAACATCGACAGCGCGGCGAACTTCTTCATCAACTCCACGTACCAGTGGGACGGCGAATACACCGACCAGGACGGCAACATCCTCGTCGACAACGAGAACACCCGCGACATGCTTCACTATTTCGACGGGCTGTTCGATGACGAAGTCGTCGCCATGCCGATTGAATGGGACGAGAACTACGGCTCGACCCCCTTCAGCCAAGGTCTTACGCTGATGAGCCAAGGGTCAACCGCCGGTGCGCGCCACAACATCCCCTCGCATGAGGACGGCGCCTTCGGTACTTTCGACATGGGTGTCGTTCCCGCGATTCAGAAACACGCCAGCGAGGATGAAGGCACCATGTCCGCCCAGCAGCAGGGCCCCAACATCGCCATCATGAGCGAGACCACCGACGAAGAGCGCCTCGCGGCGTGGAAGCTCATCGAGTTCATGACCAACACCGAGAACACCGCCTTCTTCTCGATGGAGACCGGCTACATGCCGGTGCGGACCTCGGCATTCCAGACTGATGAATACCAGGACTATCTCGCGCTGGCCGAAGAGGACATCGACGACCTTGAAGGCGACGAGCGTGACGACTATCCCTTCGCGCTCGCGAACGCCGCGGCCCAGGCGCAGGAAGACTACTATCGTTTCGACCCCGCCTTCGTCGGCCGCATTACATCCAGCAGCGCCCGCCAGCAATCCGAGAACCTCTTCGAATCCATCTACGCCGGCACGCGGGATGTCGACGAGGCCATCGCCTACATGCTTGACCAGCTCGGCGCGAACTAAACCACACATATTTCGCCTCCACCCTTGCGGGTTTGCAAGGGTGGGGGCACCCTGCTTTAAATTTTTACTCAGTATAGGAAGATTCTTGTGCGAAGCTTCACCTTGTTTATTATCATCGCTTTTGCAGCCTTTATGACAGCTGGCTGCGAAGACGACATCGAAGTCACCTTTGAAATGCCGGACGGAGAAGTCTATGACAGCGTCAGTGTCGATGAGGACGGTCAGCTGGAAGGCTATCCGATGCCGGAACTGGAAGACGAGTATTCCTCGGCTGGTTTACGGATGAAGAACGGACCGATCGCTTCTATTTCGACGTAGATGCTCAGTTTGATGAAAGCGCTACCCTCTACGCCGATACCAAGCCTTATGAAGAAGGTACGCTGGAGACACCGCTCACCGATGAGCTGACCCTTGACAGCGAGGACTACGAAGGCAAAAACTTCTTCGACGACGGCATCGGCGAAGCCGAACTCCACGCGCCCATCGATGGCGACACGTCCTACCATACGGTGGACGAAGCCGGAGACGCTGAGGTCCGTTACCTGAACGTCGATACGCCGGAATCCACGGCGGAAATTGAACCCTGGGGGAAAGCGTCAAGCGACTTTGTTCGTGAAGCGCTTGAAGAGGCGGACACCATTGTCCTCGAATACGAACCCCATCCCGAAGAGGGCCATCCGGCTGAACATCCGACCGTCGGTCGACAAGGCACGTTCGGACGTGAACTCGTCTATGTCTGGGCGGATGGCCGCCTGTTGAATCTCGAGCTGATCGAGAAAGCCTTCTCGCCCGCCTCCAACACCGCGCAGTCCCAATACGGAGAATACCTGCGGATCGCCGAGCACAACGCTGAGATGAGCGGACGCAGACTGCACGGAGAAGACGACCCCGACTACGACCGCGACGACCCGGAGGAAGTCAGTGTCACTGACCTGGTTGAAGACAGCGACGACTATCTTGATGAGTTTGTCAACGTCGAGGGTGTCATTACGGATGTCGACGGCAATGACGGATTCTATCTCTCGGACGGCGATGAGGAAATCTACTTCTATACGATGGACACCACGACCTATTTGATTGAAACTGGAAATGAGATTCGTGTCGAAGAGGCCTATCTCACGATGTGGTACGACGACATACAGCTCACCGATTTCGACACCGATGATGCGGATCTGCTCGATGAAGATGTCGAGCTCCCTTAAGATTCACACGCTCCATCAATTGTACTAATGAGACAGCTTAAAGAAAATACCTTTAGGAGGAAAGAAACATGAAGAAGCTACTGCTGTTTGCACTGCTTTTCACCGGTGTCTTTACATTGGCCGCCTGTCCCGATGATGATGAAGATACCGACCAGGAGCAAGTCGATGAAGCGGCGGATTCCTTGCTCATCAGCAACCGGGACGACATCCGCGGCGATTTCTGGGTTCCCTCTCAGGGACGCCATGATACGGAGATCACCTGGGAATCAGCTGACCCCGACATTATTGAAGTTACCGACGAGACTGTCGGTGGAGAGACCCGCCTTGAAGTGTATCGGCCTGAATTCGGTGAAGGAAACGCCATCGTCGATCTGACGGCCACCATCACCAAAGGCGACGCCTCGGCGGAACGCACGTTCGATGTCACCGTCATCGAGCAGGCGGAGCCCCTGGATGCCTATGATGATTTTGACGAATTATTTGAACAGGATTACAGCATGGGCGATGGTGTAGCTGTAGAAGGCGTCGTTGTCGCGCGCAGAGAAGGCGGAACCTACATCACCGATGGTTCGTACACACTGTTCATTTATGGTACCGAAGAAGAACTTGGTGATAAGATTCAAGTCCAAGGGTCATTAGACGTCTGGAACGACCTATACCAAGTGTCGGACCTGGATGACATCGAAGTTGTCTCGACCGGCAACGACTACGACCTGGATCCTGTCGAAAAATCGATTGAAGACATCTATGACCTTGATTTCAACGATCCTCGCTCCCTGGCTCAACAGTATAAAATTGAAGGCATCGTCAACGATGACCATCCAGAAGAAGGCTGGGTCATTGAATCCATGGAATCGGATAAGCTTATGCCCTTCACATTCAACAACCATGACGAGGTTTTCGATGACGTTCTAGATGCCTACATCGGCGACCCTGTAGAGATTGTCGTCCACCCGGGTGGCAACATCTCCGCTGGCATCTTGATTGTCGTTGATAAGGACAACCATCATATCGAGACCATTGACTTGGATGAAGAAGCGTTGATGGAATTGGATATCGATGATGTCGAATCCGCTACCTATATGTCTTATGAAAACGACATCGATCTTCCTGAAGAAGGCGCCAACGGCACAACCTTCTCGTCCTGGGAATCCAGCAACACTGACTATATCGACAACGACGGCACCTGGGTCTCACAGCCTGAAGACAACACAGAGCTGACATTTACCGCAGACGCCGAATATGAAGGCATTGAGGATACCTTCACCGACACTGTGGAAATCACGGTTACCATGCCTTCTGAAGATCCCTCCGAAAGCGTCGATGACGCCTTAGCCTTAGAGGATGGCGAGATCGTCCACGTTGAAGG